>Ga0105104_10003513_pt1 | contig 11137 bp, 9 predicted proteins | sample PPLLaktember2015_3_FD_87034 | JGI IMG/M metagenome (GOLD analysis project Ga0105104, IMG submission 87034) | Freshwater sediment microbial communities from Prairie Pothole Lake near Jamestown, North Dakota, USA - PPLs Lake P7 Core (6) Depth... | ecosystem: Environmental > Aquatic > Freshwater >... | reverse complement strand
TGCCAGAGCGTAGGCGATTTTTTGTGATCCGCCCCTAACCAGCGGCCAACCGACCGCATGGGCAAGCAGGTTAAGGAACAACCCAAATCCCGCCGTGATCGGGCGGTCAAGAGGCTGCATGGCATGGGCTGCCATTCCAGCGAACACGGCTTGAGTGCGTGGATCGCTGTAAACTCCCTGGATGATCCCCCTGGCAGAGCGAAGTGCGTACCCTGTAAAATGGAGGTAGGCATCGGGATACCTGGGGAAATGCAAACCGGATAAGATATCCCAAACGAGCCTGGGTGCATCGGAGACAAGAGACCCTATCAACCGGTTGTACTTCCTTGCATCGCGGCCGAACTGCAGCGCAGTCCGGTCAACCGACCGGTAGATCAGCACCGCCTCGCCCTGGTCAAGGGGGTGGGCAAGCATGGCGGGTGAATGGATCCATTTAACACCATGCCTGGAAAGGTTGAGGTGGTTGAAGAAAGGGGAGGCGGCTGCCGTGGGATGCACAGCCGAGCAAATATCGTGAAGATACCCCGGTAAGGTGAGCTCTCCGGTACGGGCTCCGCCGCCGATGGTATCGTGCATCTCGTACACCGTTACCGGAAATCCGGCCGGATACCCGGCTCGAGCCAGCACAATCGCAGCGGATAGCCCGTTCGGTCCGGAGCCAACTACCGATATTCCGCGAACAGTGTGGTTGGGTTCCATTTGATTTGGTGGATCCAGCTAAGGAAGGTTGGTCCTTGCCGGATCAAGTCTATTTCTGCGATGTAAGCGCAGGAAGACCACGCAGATAATTGTAGATGGCAGCTAAATCGCTGTCCGACATCCTGCTATAAACCTTCCATGGCATCGCCCCATTCATTTGGCGCCCGCTGGGGGTCATACCAGTGCGCATAGCTGTAATAAAGGACTCTTTTGACCAGCCGGCCAATTCCCCACCCGGGGTCAGGTTGGAGGCCGCCGGTGTGTCTTCCCCGGCGAACGGTACGGCGCCTCCGTTAAGATTTTCCTGGTGGCAGTCCCTGCAGCCCCCCAATCCCACCAGGTATTCGCCTTCCGCCGCGCTTCCCGGGGCGGGAGCAACAACCGGCTCCGTGATTGGGTCTCCGAGGGAGCGAGGACCGAGTATCCCCATAGCCTGCAAGGCTTTTCCAACGATATTAATCGAAAAAGGAGGCAAGGGATTGTTTACGGGTTCTAGATATCGTAAATAGCCTACGATGGCCGCGACGTCGGCATCACTCATAATATGGTAATTGGCGGAGGGCATCAGGACCAGCTCAACGCCATCTTTGTCCAGTCCTTCCCGAATAGCCCGGGCAATTTCCGCGTCGGACCAGCTTCCCAATCCGGTTTCCATGTCTGGAGTCAGGTTCGGAATAGAAAATATACCGGAAATTGGACCTTCGTTCACTTCTTGCGAAATCCCGATCAGCTCTCCATCGGGGCTGTTGGGTGAGTGGCAGTCAGCGCATCCCATGACGCTTCTTACCAGATACTCCCCGCGTTGAACCCCCGCTGGAGATGTGTCGGCAGCAATTTGGTATACCGGCCTGTTGTGGGTTGGCTTGAAACTCATACTCCCGTAAACCAGCAGACCCACAGCGGCAAGGAGCACGATGCCCATGATGAAGCCCAATCCAATTCCTATCCAGCGAAGGACTTTCATGTTATTCCCCTCTATATTTCCCTGAGATTAATGTATTCTAAGATGATATTATAAACCAATATTGTCAATTAATAAAGGACAACTTACCCTGTGGGTAATATTGTGATACTCCCTTAGGGAATCCCCTATCCTGGGGAAGGAACATTCCCCATTGAACAGCCGTGGTGGATCGTCTATATTGGGGAGTAGTTAATTTTCTACCAATACTACTTTGGGGGTTCGTTGGATGTCAGTTATAGTTCTATCCATAAAACACAGGACACAGATGGAAGTTCGGTTGGCAGGGCCGACGAACGCATGGTAACGGTCCGGGCAGTGGCCACCGGTTTTCCACCCCATTATTACACTCAGGAAGACATATCCGGTATGCTAATTCAGCTGTGGGAAGGCCGGCTGGAAAATGCAGACCGGCTGAGACGCTTCCACCAGAATATGCAAATTGAGGGGCGGTACCTGGCTTTACCGCTTGACCGCTACCTGACGCTGGATGGCCTACAAACATCGAATGACATTTACATTCAGGCGGCCCTCAATTTAGGAGAAAAGGTGGTCTGCCAGCTGTTTGATGAGACGGATACCGGGCCCGACGAGATTTCCTTGATGGCGTTTACCACCATAACTGGGCTGGCTGTCCCTTCGATCGATGCCCGGTTGATGAACCGCATCCCGTTCCGCCACGATCTCAAACGCCTACCCATTTTTGGCTATGGGTGTATGGGTGGAGCCGCATCGCTGGCAAGGGTGGCGGATTATTTGAAAGGCCATCCTCGTGAAGCAGCCGTCCTGTTGTCCATCGAACTTTGCTCCCTGACTTTGCAGAAAGACGATCTTTCGACAGCCAACCTGGTATCCAGTGGTTTGTTTGGGGACGGGGCGGCGGCTGTCCTGATGGCGGGCGAGGATTACCCAAATGGCAGCCACCCCGCGTTGAAAGTGGTCGATACTCAATCGGTATTTTTCCCCCAGACGGAAGAATTGATGGGATATGACATCGGCGGCTCCGGCTTCAGGATGCTGCTGGACTCAAATGTGGCCGGGGTGGTCGAAGCCAGATTGCGGTCTCCTATCCAGGAGTTCCTTGCCAGGCACGGCTTGCAGATCGAGGACCTGGGCTTCTGGTTGGTTCACCCTGGGGGTCCGAAAATCATGCAAGCCGTGGAAAACAGCCTTCAACTAATAAATGGCGAATTGGCTCTGAGCCACCAAAGCCTGGCGAAGTACGGGAACGTTTCCTCGACATCCGTCCTACTCATTCTGGCCGAAGCGATGAAAAACAACCCCGCCCCGGCTGGATCCTTTGGGCTAATGATGGCGTTCGGACCTGCCTTTTCCGCAGAAATGGTCCTCCTTCGATGGTGACCCGGCGGATCTTTTTCGCTTTCCTTGGAATACTGGCGCTGCAGCGGCTGTTGGAACTGCAAAGAAGCCGGAGAAATGAGCAGCGGCTTCGTCGGGCAGGCGGTATTGAGTACGGCCGGAGACATTATCCCTGGATGGTCGCCATCCATACCGGGTGGTTCTTAGCCACGATTGTCGAAGTCCTGCGGTTCAAACGGCCGCTCCACCCCATTCTGGCTGGTCTTTCCTTGCTCGGATTCTGGATTGGTCAGGCGCTTCGCCTCTCCGCGATGACATCCCTCGGACCCCGATGGACCGTGCGGGTGATTGTCTTGCCCGGTTCTCAACCCGTCACCCAGGGAATCTATCGGACGATACGCCACCCAAACTATCTCGGGGTTTTCCTGGAGCTCTTGACCGTTCCTTTGATCCATACGGCCTACTTAACTTCCCTCCTCTTCAGCCTGGTGAATCTTCTCTGGCTCAAAAATCGCATTCAATCAGAGGAGGAAGCTTTGGCCGAATGGAACGGGTATGAGGAGACTTTTCAGCATACTCCCCGCTTCTTCCCTTCCCTGCATCGAGAAAGAACCCCGGTTTAGGGATGGGTGACCAACCCGCGGTAGTGATCATCGGTGGAGGACCCGCGGGACTCGCGGCGGGGATCGTTCTTGCCTCAAACCAGATCCCGACTGCTCTCTTCGAACGAGACGCTCTGCCCCGTGACAAGCCGTGCGGCGAAGGGATTATGCCGACCGGTGTGCGTTTCCTGCAGCGGTACGCTGTCGATACAGGCATCGATCGAGATCAGGTATTTCCATTTCAGGGGATAACCTACCGGGCTTTCAGGAGATCTCAGGCGACCGGAACATTTCGGGAAGGCTGTGGGTGGGGAATGCCAAGGAAAGTCCTGTCGAACGCCCTGTTTCAGCGGGCTAGCCAGATCGAGAACCTGGAAATTTACCCGAACACACAGCCGGATGTCACGATCGATGATCATGGACGTGTAAACCTTCAAACAAAATACGGACAGCTGCATCCTCGCCTGGTCATTGGAGCGGATGGGCTCACATCCACGGTGAGAAAAAGTGCAGGAATCCGGGAATTGAGCCGGCATTACCACCGTTGGGGAGTGAGACAGCATTTTTCCGTAAAACCATGGAGCCAGAATGTAGAAATCTATTGGGAAGATGGGATAGAAGCCTATGTCACCCCGTGCGGGCCCGAGTTAATCGATATTGCTTTTCTATGGGACCGGTCACGTATAAAACCTTCGCTGGCAGGAAAATCAGTGGTCGCAGGTTTCCTGAAATACTTTCCAGAATTAATCGATCGCCTGGGAGGAGCCCAATCTTATGACCCTCCCATGGCGGTAGGTCCACTCGAACGAAGAATCCGGGGACCTGCTGCAGATGGGATCCTCTTGATGGGGGATGCGGCAGGATATCTGGATGCCATAACGGGGGAGGGAATCAGCCTGGCATTCGCCCAAGCTGTGGCTCTCGAACGGACGGTCGTTCCGCTGCTGAGAGAGAAACCTGCTTCAAATGGCAGCCTGACGAAGGCTGATCTGTCTCCTTATGCTTCAGCCTACCGGCAGATCGTGTTTCCCTACCAGTGCATCACACGCCTTTTGCTGGCCTTGAGTACCCGCCCTCTTCTGGTGGAGAGGATCATCGACCTGTTGAACCGGCGTCCCACCCTGTTCCAGGTCCTGCTCTCTCTCAATATGGGCATCCCCCCTTGGAGACGAATAAAAGAATGGCAGAAAAGCCCCCCTTCAGAGGCTGTAACAACGATTACCAGGGAGCATTAAGGAAGAATGCCGCCACGGAAATGGTTAACGCCGCAACGCAAGCCAGTGTGATCACCGCGCAGGAAACGATGAAGGTAATGGCAATCGCCCGGGTTGTGCCGTTTTCATCTCGCTGAAGTCTCGTCGTGTCGGATTCTATTGCCGGAAGGCTTTTCGGTTCATCAATCAGTTGAGCCACACCCACCTCCTTTTCGATCAGAAACATTCTTAATAAAAATCAGGATTGTTGGACGACTCTACCGCCACGCAGAGCATTACGCCTTGCACTTATTTGATCCCAAGTCATTATAGCGTGTTTTATCTACTCGAATGATTTGCCCCGTGCCTGTAAAATTGATACAATGTTATAGGTCTAACTGGACCCTAATAGTCACCTATAATTCGTCCTCGATGGACATCAACCAAAATCTTGTCTCTCTTGAAAAATTTGGTATGATCCGGCTGGTTTCTGCCAGGCCAGAAATCATTTATCTGTTTTCCCACGCATTATTTCACGATGCGGCTTACCATTCACTTTTGAAAAAAGACCGCAAGGCGCTGCACCTTCAAGTGGGTTACCTTCTAGAAACCCGGTATCCCGACCGGTTGGAAGAGCTGGCGCCCGTCTTAGGAAACCATTTCCTGGAAGGTGGCGATCTTGACCGAGCTATCCATTACTTAAGGCTGGCCGCCGATCAGGCATTCAATCGTTACGCCAACTATGAATCCGCACACCTGTATGCAAAGGCCCTCGACCAGGCCAGGCAAAAACCCGAGACTACTATATCCGATTTAGATTATTTATTCCTCCGGCGCGGTCGGGCGCTTGAGTTGATCGGAGACTACGACCATGCTCAATCCACTTATTTGACAATGGAGGCCGAAGCCACGCAAAGGTCGGACTCTCACCTCTTACTATCTGCGCAAATCGCCAGAACCATCATTTTGTCCATCCCAAGCCAGGCAGCCAATTTTGAACTAGGTGTTCAACTCGGGCAGCAGGCGTTGCAGCTGGCACGCCAGCTTGGCGATCGTGCTGCCGAGGGAAAAATCCTGTGGTGCCTGATGCTGGCAAACGTATTTCAAAACCGAACGAAGGAGGCTATGGAATCTGGCGAAGAGTCGCTGAAGATCGCCAAAGAGGTCGGAAATCGCGAACAAATGGCCTATACAATGAACGATCTCGGTAGTCTGGTTTACTCCGGTCTGGGGATGTACAAGGAAGGGCTTGAATCCCTCCAAGACGCCTTTCTTATCTGGAAGGACCTAAACGATCTCCCCATGCTGACCGATAACCTTGCCAGTACTGCCTTATCCCTGTTTGCCGTGGGTGAATTTGATTCTGCGATTGCAAAGACCCGAGCCGCAGAGCAAATCGGACTGTCTCATAACCTCATCTGGGCTCAGGCATATTCAACCGGAGTTCGGGCGATCATTCTCCTGGAAACTGGGCGTATCCAAGAGGCTATTCACGAGCAAGAACAAGGAATTTCGCTTGCTAAGCAAGCAGGATTTACGGCTGGGCAGATCATTGGCAGAGGGTATCTCTCCATCGCGAACTATTACCTGGGCACCCAGGTCAAGACCAAGCCATTAGGGCAGGACGACATCGCATTTGCGATAAAGTATGTTCCGTTCTGGGCACCCCAGGCCCTGGCATGTATGGCCTTTCATCACCTGGTCGAGGGAAACCTGGCAAAAACAGAGGATTTGATCAGCGAGGCAGAACAGATTGCCCGGATCGAGGAAAACCAGTGGTTTTCTCCAATCCTACCGGCTGTAAAGTGCGAGTACTACCTGAAAATTCGACGACCTGACCACTTGGTTGGTTTTATCGAACGGATGCTGCCGAAGCTGGAAGACGGCCAGGCGAAAACCCTGTTGGCCTATGCGGATTATTACCTGGGCGCCGCTTACCAGACCATGGATCAGTTTGAAAAATCGCAGCAATATTATTTCAAGGCAGCGGAGATCGCCGGGCAGATAGGGGCCGTTCATCCTCTCTGGCGCGCGAACGCCAGGCTCGCCGAAATCACAGCTCGCAGCGGTCGGGTGGAGGATTCGATCCGGTATCGAGACAAAGCTTTACAAACTATCCGGTTTATCGCAGGGCATCTGGGTGATCCCGATTTGATCCAATCTTTTTATCAAAACCCGGAGCTGCAAACTCTTCTGGTCCGTTGAGCATCGAGCCGAAAGGGAACATAATCGAGGGGTGGTTGATGGAGCCAACCACCCCTCGAATCGGCGGTTTGTGGCAAATTGGATCTATCTCCGGGCTGCGCCTTCTTCGGTGCTCTCCTGGGACAACCGGTGGGCCAGCAAGATCGGGATGGTGGTAATGGCGATGACAAAGACGGCCACCACATTGGTGACCGGCCGATCCCGGGGGCGGGTGAGCTGGCTGAAAATCCAAATCGGCAGCGTGGACTGCTGGCCAGCCGTAAAGGTTGTGACGATGACCTCGTCAAACGATAATGCAAACGCCAGCATTCCGCCTGCCAGCAAGGCAGTCGCCAGGTGGGGCAGGATGATATACCGGAACGTCTGGAAGGCGTTGGCGCCTAGATCCATAGACGCTTCGATCTGAGAATGCCCCATGCGCCGGAACCGGGCAAGAACATTGTTATATACGACCACCACGCAGAACGTAGCATGGCCGATGACAATCGTCCAGAAGCTGAATGGGATTTCCCCAAGGCTGATCACCGACCGGAGAGCGATGCCCGTGACGATCCCTGGGAGAGCCAGGGGCAGGATCAGCAAGAACGAAACCGCTTCACGTCCGAAAAATTTTGACCGGTAGACTGCCGCAGCCGCCAGGGTTCCAAGAAGCATGGCGGCCAGTGTGGCCACACCGGCGACACGCAGGGAAAGGGTGAGGGCGGACCAGAAATCTGCCCGTGACCAGGCGACCCCAAACCACTGGGTCGTCAAGCCTGGGGGAGGGAATGAAAAAGTTGCCTCATCAGTGGTAAAGGCATAGAGGAGAATGATCCATATTGGGACGTGCAGAAACAGCAGGACACCCAGGGATGACACAAACAAACCCAGGGGGATTTTCGCCGGATTGGAGGAGGCTGCTTTAGAGCGCATCAAAAGCTCCCAATCTTTTTGCGCCAATCAGGTACAGGATCATGATGACCATCGGAACGACGGTAAACGCCGCAGCCAGAGGGACATTGCCGGATGTCCCCTGGTGGGATAAGACTACCTGGCCGATGAAGAAACTCGAGTTGCCTAACGCGGTGGGCACGATGAAGTCACCCAAGGTCAAGGAAAAGGCGAAGATGGACCCCGCCACCACGCCAGGGAAAGCCAGCGGCAGTATGACATGGCGGAAGGTCTCGAAAGGTGTTGCCCCCAGGTCTCCGGACGCTTCGATCAAGGAATTCGGGACTCGCTCCAGGGCTGCCTGGATAGGTAGAATCATATACGGCAGCCAGACGTACACAAACACGATAAAGATCCCGATCGGTGAAACCGACAAAGACGGTCCTCCCACCCCGGGTAAGTCGAGTAGGCCATTCAATAACGGGGTGAGATGGATGATGCTGAAAAACCAGCTCACGATGCCCTCCCTGGCGAGGATCAATTTCCAGGCATAAACCCGGATGAGGTAGCTCGACCAAAGAGGCAGCAAGACCCCCAGGTACAACAGCGGTTTTATCCTGGGAGGCAACCCTTGCCATGGTGTATGCCAAAGGGAAGGCAAGCACTGCCGTGGTTATGGTAACCAGTGCAGCCATCCCGGTCGTCCGGGCGACGATGTCCATATTGGATCGGGTAAACAGCTCCCGGTAGGTGGCCAGTGTGAACTCGCGAACGATCAGCCCGGTAAATCCATCCAGGCGGAAAAAACTGTTCAACAGCAGAATCGCCAGAGACCCCAGGTAGACTACACCCATCCATATCAGCGGGGGCCCCAACAGCATCAGCATGATCAACCAGGGACGCAAGTATATAAAGGTGGACAGCCGGTTCAACGGGGAAGCCGCCCGGGACCTGGATACAACGGTGGTTTGGATCGTGGTGTTGGTTTCCATGGTTATACCAGAGCCCGCTCACCGCTCTGTGTGATGGTGCGGTTGTGTTCAGGATCCCAGACCAGGCGCACTTCGCGCCCTTTGGCAGAGAGCACATCCATCGAGGTCGTATCCATGTTCTGCGCTACCACCACCAGATCCCTGCCATCGCCGATCTCAACCAGGTAGCGCGTATACAAACCCAGGTAAACCACGTCCCGCACTTTTCCCCGGACAGAGCATTTCCCCTCAGGCACTTGTGTATCAGGATCGGTGATGTGGATTTTCTCCGGCCGGATTGAGAAAGTGTCCGGTGATCCGGTGATCCGCTCTCCTATGTCACCACTCACCAGGTTGGATATACCCACGAATCCGGCGACGAACGGGGTAACCGGATGCTCGTAGATTTCTGCTGGCGACCCGATCTGCTCGATTTTTCCGTGGTTGAAAACCGCCAACCGGTCGCTCATCGTCAGGGCTTCTTCCTGATCGTGGGTAACGTAGATAAAGGTAATTCCCACCCTCTGCTGGATGGTTTTCAGCTCGATCTGCATTTGCTGGCGCAGTTTCAGATCCAGCGCGCCGAGCGGTTCGTCGAGCAGCAGGACCCGCGGGTTGTTGACCAGGGCTCGGGCTAACGCCACCCGCTGTCTTTGCCCCCCTGAAAGCTGGGAAGGCTTCCGGTGCGCCAATCCGGACAAACGCACCAGGTCGAGCATTTCGTTGACCCGGCGGTCACGTTCCCCTTTTGGGACCTTGCGGATCATCAACCCGTAGGCAATGTTATCGCCGACGGACATGTGGGGAAAAAGAGCATAGTCCTGGAATACCGTATTGACGTCGCGATCGTAGGGAGGCAGGCGCGATACATCGCGTCCCAGGAGTAAAACCCTCCCTTCGTCGGGTTGTTCGAATCCTGCGACCAGGCGCAAACAGGTGGTCTTTCCAGAACCGGAAGGCCCGAGCATGGTGAAGAACTCACCGTCCAGAATATCCAGACTTACCCCATCAACAGCTTTTACTTCTCCGAACACCTTCCGAACGTTAAGGAATTGGATGGCTGGAATGGTCTCACCGGTCATCATCGTTCTCAAGAATGGGCAATCATGACATGCTTGGTTATCTGGTAATCATTTACCGCTTCCATGGATAAATCTTTCCCGAAACCTGACTGCTTGAAACCGCCGTGGGGGGTTTCAGAGGTCAACGGGATGTGGTCGTTGATCCAGATGGTCCCGAATTCGAGCAGGCTGGACAGGCGCATGGCTCTCCCGATGTCTTTGGTGAAGACCGAGGCAGCCAGTCCATAGAGGACATCGTTGCCCAACTGCACCGCTTCTTCCTCATCCTTGAATGTATTGATGGTCATCACCGGCCCAAACACCTCCTGCTGGACGATCTCAGATTTCTGATCCACATTGGTGACGATCGTCGGTTCGAAGAAGTAGCCAGTGGTCCTGTCTTTCGGAATGCCACCCCCGGTTAAGATTTTTGCCCCGTAGCCCTTCGCCCGTTCGACAAAACCCATCACCCGTTCGCGCTGCGCATTTGAGATCAGCGGCCCCATCTGGACCTCGGAGTCAAAGGGTTCGCCGAGCTTGACCCGGCGCATCTCCTCGACGAGCGCCTCTACAACCTCCCTGGATTTTCCCTCCTGGACATAGACGCGGGTAGCCGCTGTGCAGTCCTGCCCCGAGTTGAAGGTAGCTGCCAATGTCGCCTTCGAGGCGACCAACTCCACATCTGCATCGTCAAAAACGATGACCGGCGCCTTCCCACCCAATTCCAGGTGCACCCGTTTAAGGGTTTTGGAAGCCATTTCCATAACCTTGCGGCCTGTGGCGGTCGATCCAGTCAGGCTGATCATGCGGATGAGAGGATGCTCCACCAACGCCTGCCCGGTAGCGGTTCCTCCCGAGACCACGTTTACCACTCCTGCTGGAAAGCCTGCCTCCGCCGTGAGTTCTGCTAGCATGAGAGCGGTGAGGGGGGTGGTGGGGGCAGGTTTAAAAACAACCGTGCATCCGGCCGCAAGTGCCGGACCCAGCTTCCAGACCGCCATCATCAGCGGATAATTCCACGGCGCAATTTGACCCACCACACCGACCGGTTCTTTACGGAAGAGGGAGGTGTAGCCCGCCATATACTCGCCCGCATGGGAACCTGCGGTGTGCCGGGCAGCCGAGGCAAAAAAACGCAGGTTATCGATCAGAAAGGGCAGATCCGCTCCAGCGCTGACCGCCTGATACGGTTTCCCGGTATTCTCGGATTCCACCCTGGCAAATTCTTCCGATCGCTCGTCGAGCAGCTCCGCTC
>Ga0105104_10003511_pt1 | contig 11141 bp, 5 predicted proteins | sample PPLLaktember2015_3_FD_87034 | JGI IMG/M metagenome (GOLD analysis project Ga0105104, IMG submission 87034) | Freshwater sediment microbial communities from Prairie Pothole Lake near Jamestown, North Dakota, USA - PPLs Lake P7 Core (6) Depth... | ecosystem: Environmental > Aquatic > Freshwater >... | reverse complement strand
GGCGCTGGCAGCTTTCACGGAGCTGGCGGGGGTTCACCCGGTGCTCTCGGCCGGGCTTGCCACGCAGGTCTCGACGCTCTGGAACTTTGGCTTGACCGAGACCTGGGTCTTCGGCAAGCGCGAAACGGGACGCTCGTTCTGGCAGCGGATGGTGAGCTTCCTGGCAATGAATAATGCGATGCTGCTGCTGCGCGCTCCGATCATGGCGCTGCTGGTCGAGCAGTGGGCAGTCCACTACATCATCGCCAACCTGGTTTCGTTGTTTGCCATGACGGCTCTGCGCTATCTGCTGGCTGACAAGTGGATCTGGAACAAAAACAAATCTGTGCAAAAAGGAAAAACGGAAATGAAGCTGTTTAAGTCAAACACAACCAAAACCGAGCAATTTGGGTATCTCTACAATATTCACAACATTCTGAAGGTGTCGTCGATATACGAGCTGCCCGAGTTGGAGTACTTCCGGGTACCGGCCCTGACGGGCGAGCCGGACATCCGCGTCCGCCTCGAGCGCCGGCGCAAAAAGGATCGCAGACGCGCGGAACGCGGCGAAGGTCAAGCGCGCCGCTCCGGAGACAATATCTATTATGGCGAGTCACTGGGACGCCTTGGGTTCGAGATCACGATCTCCAATAAGGATCGTGTGGACGTGGCTGTCTCCCGCATTCTGAAATATTCGCCTCACGTTCTGTACACGAATGTGGTCGAACCGATCCTGCGCTGGAGCTTTGTGCGCAAGGACTATGCTCTGGTCCATGCAGCCTGCATTTCCTTCGACGGACAGGCGGTGCTGGTGACGGCCCGTACCGACACCGGCAAGACCTCCACGATCCTGCGCACCGTGGACAACTATACCTGCTCCTTTCTCTCCGATGACATGACGATCGTCGGCCGGGACGGCACCGTTTTGAGCTTCCCCAAGCCGCTGACCATCTCCAACCACACCCTGAGCGCAGTGAATGCCAATTCCTCCCTCACGTTCTGGGAGCGGATCGCCCTGCAGTTCCAGAGCCGCCTGCACTCCAAGTCCGGGCGCAAGGTGGGTTTGAACCTGAGCAAGTCCAAGCTGCCGGCGGCGACGATGAATGCGATCGTGCAGATGCTGGTGCCGCCTCCGAAGTACATGGTGCATCGGCTCATCCCGAAAGTCAACTATGCCAATTATGCGAAGCTTTCCCGCGCAGTGATCATCGAACGCGGTGACGAATACGTGGAAGACCTTCGCCACGAACAGGCTGTGGAGACATTTGTGAAGAATGCGGAAGATGCGTATGGCTTCCCTCCCTATCCCATCCTGGCTGATTCGCTCAGCAAATGGAACGGAGAAGACCTGCATCCTCAGGAACAAGCGATCGTCGACCAGGCGCTCGAGCAAATCCCCACTGTCCGCCTGCGCGACCCGAAATTCAATTGGTGGCAAAGAATCCCCGTTGTTATGAACATCTCGACAGGATCAAGACAGTTCGCCGCGGCGGACGACTAGGTCAGATATATTTCATATTATGAGCATTAAAGATTCCTCATTCGTGCGTGACCGGATCATATCTGGTATCTCGTTAACTCGCCGGACAATTGTAGATTGGCGAAACTGGGATCGAGCGGCTGTTGCCCGCATTGCTGGAATTATCGTTGTCGCGGCTGTCGCAGTGGGGCTACGCCTGTGGGGGTTGAATCAGCTTGGGTATAACACCGATGAAGCGGTGTATGCCGGGCAGGGGGCCGCGATCGCTCGAGCTCCCATCCTTAAGGATATCTTTCCTGTTTTCCGGGCGCACCCCCTGCTTTTCCAGTTTTTGTTGGCTCTGACGTTTGCCTTTGGCGTCAGCGACCTGGCCGGGCGGCTGGTCGCTGTTGTCATTGGACTGGCGGCAGTGTATATGACCTACCGAGTGGGGAAGTTACTCTACGGCGTAAAAGCCGGTTTGCTGGCGGGTCTCTTTTTCGCATTGATGCCCTATCACGTCGTCGTTTCACGACAGGTCCTTTTGGACGGTCCCCTGGTGTTTTGTACCACCCTCGTCCTCTTTTTCCTTGCCCGCTACGCGATGACGAATCGATCGGCCTGGCTCTATCTTACCGGGGTGGCGATGGGTTTGACGTTCCTTGCCAAGGAGACGGGCATCATTCTGCTGGGCGCCATTTATGCCTTCCTGGCGCTTTCACGCGAAATCCCTGTACGCATAAAGGACCTGGCCATTTCCATGGCTTTGATGGCGCTGATGATCGCTCCGTTCCCTATATCGCTGCTTCTGGCAGGAGGCACACGCTCGGGCCAAAATTATCTGGTCTGGCAGCTTTTCCGCCGCCCCAACCATACCTGGGATTTCTATCCGAGCACTGTTCCGACAGCCATTGGTTTACTGGTGATCCTGGTTGCCATCCTGGGCCTTTGGTATTTACGACATGAGAAATCCTGGCGGGAACGACTCCTTCTTGCCTGGATCATCGTCCCGACGGTATTCTTCCAGATTTGGCCCACCAAAGGATTCCAATACCTGCTTCCGATCGCGCCGGCGATTGCCGTGCTGGCAGGGCGGGCCATCTCTCGCTGGTCGCCCAAGGATTTATTTATTCGCGGGAAGCAAATTCCCATAATCTGGATCAAGACTGCGATCGTCGCGGTCACCGCGATTTCACTGTTTGTCTCCAGCGTGCAATTGATTACCCCGTCTACAACCGGCACCTTTATCGCTGGCACAGGCGGTGTTCCGGGCGGGCGCGAAGCTGGAGAATGGGTAAAAGAGAACATTCCGGAGGGCTCCACGTTAATGACCATTGGACCTTCCATGGCGAATATTTTGCAGTTCTATGGACATCGCCGGGCGTATGGCTTATCCGTTAGCCCCAACCCCCTGCGTCGTAACCCGTCGTATCCGCCGATCCTTAATCCTGATATGCAAATCCGCAGTGGCGATATCCAATATGTTGTTTGGGATTCTTATTCCGCCGAACGCTCATCTTTCTTCTCGGACGGAGTTTTGCGCTATGCCAAGCGGTATCATGGCCGGGTGATCCACACGCAATCCGTAACGGTGGAATTGGCTGATGGCACAGAGATCGAAAAGCCGGTAATTGTTATTTATGAGGTGCGTCCGTGAAGTATCTGCGAAAGTTCAGCTCTATTCTGACTGTGCTTGTTATCAGTCTTATGTTTTCCAGCACAGTTGTGCGGGCAGATATGCCCAGCCAGACAACCACGCCAAATACACCCATCGAGCATTTTCTTGTCTTGATGCAGGAGAATCACACGTTCGATAATTACTTTGGCACGTATCCGGGCGCGGAGGGGTTTCCGGAAGGAACCTGTATTCCCGTTGACCCTTTCGATGCGTCAAATACCGAGTGTGTTGAACCGTTCCATATCGGGGATCGGCCCATCGAAGACCTGGATCATAGCGATAGTACATTTAATCTTCAGTACAACAAAGGGAAGATGAACGGTTTTGTGTATGCTCTAAATCAGAGGAATCAGAATGGCGCCCTGGCGATGGGGTACTACGATGATCGCGATCTGCCCTATTACTGGAATCTGGCGGATGAATACGTGCTCTTCGACCATTTTTTCAGTTCAGACCATGGCGGGAGTTTTGCGAACCATATGTTCTGGGTCAGCGGTCAGCAGGGCGGCAGCCGGGTTTCCTCGGAGGGTTACCCGGACATCCTGACCATTTTCGACCGCCTGGAGGAGCGTGGGATTTCGTGGAAGTTCTATGTTCAGAACTACGATCCTGGAATCAATTACCGGACGGCAGATCAGATCAGTGGCAACCGGGCATCCCAGGTAATCTGGGTGCCGGTTCTCAATATTGCTCGTTTCCTGGATGATCCGGAATTATCCAGTCACATTGTCGACCTGACTGAGTATTACAAGGATCTCGAAAATGGAACCCTGCCGGCCGTTGCATACATTGCTCCTTCCGGTGCGAGCGAGCACCCACCCGGCAGCATTCGATCGGGGCAGAAGTTTGTAAGATCTCTGATCCAGGCACTCATGCGCAGTGATTCCTGGGAGAGTTCCGCATTTCTGGTTACCTACGATGACTGGGGTGGCTGGTACGATCACATCGTACCGCCGCAAGTGGATGAACATGGCTATGGGATGCGGGTCCCCGCTTTTATGGTCAGCGCCTATGCCCGGCGCGGTCACATCGATAATACAGTCCTGGACTTCACATCTGTCATGAAATTCATCGAAGAAAACTGGAATATCGAGCCGCTGGCTGAACGCGATGCCAATGCAAATAGTTTCATGTCGGCGTTCGACTTTACCCAGCCGCCGCGCGAAGCGGTTCTTATTCCCTTCGAACGGGTCGTGGTGGAACAAAAGATCGAGCCGCGCCGGATCGTGATCTATCTTGCTTATGGAGGGGCGTTGATCCTGGCTGCCATGATGTTTGCTTGGACTGCCAAGGGAGCGGATATTCGTAAACAGTCGCTTGCCTATATCAATCGCCTGACACATCCCAGGGACAGGGAACCTGCGCCATGAAAACTCCTAAATTTTCTCATATTTTCACCGTATTCACGGGGATCCTGATCAGCCTCTTCTCGTTTGTTTCCACGGCGGGAGCGCTAGGCTCCGCGACCGTCGGTACGGCCATGACGATCAAACCACCGGTATCTGTATCGGTGGGCAACCCGGCCATTGTTGTCATACACCTGGTCTCGTCCAAGGGTGAACCGGTTGTCAACCAGCCTGTCGAGCTTCTTGTGAATGGTAAACGCGAGCGCAGAGCCAGAACGGATGCTGATGGCAATGCCTCCATTCGGGTTCGCCGGGATGAAGCCGGAACCTACACTCTTCGTGCTACTTTCAATGGTTCGAAGTTACCATCGCTGGGTTCCTCGAACGCATCCGCCGATCTGGTCATCAAGCCGGAAATCATCGAGATTCATACAACGCCGTCCATGCCCGATATCGAATTTTCATTGGATGGTCAGGTATTTGCCTCAGATGATTATGGCGTTGCCCGGATCGAGGTCGAAAAGGCCGGCACGTATCATCTTGAGATCCTCCCGGTGGAAGTCGAGAATTCAGATATACAAATGGAATTTGGTCGCTGGGGAGACGAGGCATTTACTTCCTCTCGCGACATTGTGGTTCCAGTAAACGAACCTCTCGAAGTTGGATTTGATGTGCACTATCAAGTCAGCCAGACATTCATCGATCTCGAGGACGAGCCGGTCGATCCGGCGCGAGTTACTTCCATTACGTACAAGGGCAGCAACGGGGCGACGTTCACATTTGAAGATACGGGACCACACTGGCTGCCGGCCGGTCGTGTTCTTCGCCGGAGCAATGGTCTTGAGGAAGCTAAGATTTTGTATTCTGTGATCAGCATCGTCATCGATGGGACGAATGTGGTCAGCCAGGCACAGCAGCGCTTTTATGCGAACCCGAACGATCTGTGGACGATACAAGTGCTGTTATACTCCGCGCGTTTTACCGCCCGGGATGCCCTGTTTGGATTCCCCATCGGTACAGGCATTCGCATGGAATATCCGGATAGTGAGGTCGAGACCTATTCTTTCGACCCGGAGGAGGGATTCGCAATCGAGGGGCTGGCGCGCGGGATCTATCGTGTCACAGTAACCGGGGCGGATGGATATGCTCCTCCCACGCCGATCGCTCTGTCGCGCGATCAGAACGTTGAATTAATGGTGTTCAGTTATGTGGATATCGGAGTATTGCTTGGCGTAGGGTTGTTGCTCTCTGTGGGCTTGCTCCTGTTTGGTCGCCCTTATCTTGTCGGTAACACGGTCGCTTCCGGACGCCGGATCATATCCGGAAGACGGCGGATCATCCCTACCATGCGGGCTCAGTTCCTAAAGTTAAGTGCTCTTGGCTCTCGGATATTCACCAAGCGAAAGGTTGCCGGGCCTGAAGATTCGGCACCACTGCTGGTGAATGCTGATGGTTCCGGTTCAGCTGGGTTGCAAACGCATACTGCTGCACAGGTTGATAAAGATGCTCTGCCAGAGGCAATCCTCGAGGCCGCGCGCGATCTCCAGGTGGAGGATGTGGATGATCCGAAGCAGGAACCGGCCAAGCAAAGCCGCCGAAAGAACGGAGTTGAGAACCCCGTATGAATTTATTGACTTCGAGATCATTCCCGGGAGCTGTGCTTTTGTGAGCAAATTCGAGGCTCGTTCCCCTGGGGGTTTCATTCTGCGCCTGTGGCTCATTGTCACGGCGCTATTTTTGCCTGCCTATGCACCGCAGGCTGTCAGTGCCAGGGCTGTCATAGCTGACCCGATCCCTGTGCTTGCCTACTACTATATCTGGTTTGACACTCGATCCTGGGAGCGTGCCAAAACGGATTATCCACTGCTGGGGCGCTATTCCAGCAGCAATATCGAAGTGATGCGCCAGCACGTTCAGTGGGCAAAAGAGGCGGGGATCAAGGGCTTCATCGTGAGTTGGAAGAGCACCGATCGGCTCAACCAGCGTCTCGAGCAGCTCATCCAGGTGGCCGAGGAGGAAGATTTCAAACTTGCCATTATTTATCAGGGCCTGGATTTTTATCGGGATCCTCTTCCCAGCGGGCAGGTCGATGCCGATCTAAGCTACTTCATCGATCATTATGCGGAGAGCCAGGCATTTTCTCTGTATGAAAAGCCTCTGGTGATCTGGTCTGGCACATGGGAGTTCTCACGTGATGAAGTGGCGGATGTCGTCCTCGGGAAAAGGCAGGACCTTCTGATCCTGGCTTCTGAGAGGAACCTGGATGGTTATTCGCGTCTGGCGGATCTGGTGGACGGGAATGCCTACTACTGGTCCTCGGTCAATCCGGATACTTTTCCCGGCTATCAGGAAAAGCTGACCGCAATGGGCGAGTCCATCCATGCAAATGGCGGTCTTTGGATTGCGCCAGCCGCTCCGGGCTTCGATGCAAGGTTAATTGGCGGCACCACGGTGGTGGATAGAAAAGATGGCGAGACTCTGCAAATACAGTTTAATACTGCCTTGCGGTCGTCTGCGGATGCCATCGGAATCATCAGCTGGAATGAATTCAGTGAGAATTCGCACATCGAACCGAGTGAAAACTACGGTAATCGCTACCTGGAAGTGCTGGCTAATATTCGCAATGTTCCTGCGCCGGTTGTTCGGGACTTTGATTCAAGCGAGCCCGGGGATACGTTGGACGTCATGGGGAATAGCCGGGTCATCGCCCTGGGGTCTGTAGGGTTATTGACACTTGTTTCCTTGGTGATTCTTGCACGGCGCATTCTTCGCTCATAGTTGGACAATCACGGTGAGAGCATTCTTGAATTTAGTTATGATTAACAGATTTATTTGTTTCCAGGTGATTACCGCTCTGGCCGTTTTGTTTAGCCTGATGTTCATACAACTCCCAACCCCGGTACTTGCCCGGGGAGGAGGTTGTTCCACCAGCAGCCCTGTTTCGGCTATCTATTCGGTTACCGTTTGTATCACCAAACCGGTCGATGATACGATCCTGGCCCGGGAAGCATCGGTTTTGGCAACTGTCAGTGTAACGGGAGCAAACCCCGGAGTCCAGAAACTGGTTTTTTATCTCGGCGGCCAGTATCTATTGACGGACTATGAACCTGCATATACATTCATCCTTCCTACGAGGAAATTTGTCGACGGCCGCCGACTCCTGGAAGTGGAAGCCGTCCTGCGGGATGGCTTTACCAGCCGGCGCGCGGCGATCGATCTGACGTTCAACAATGGCGTCAGCGAGCCTCCCGTCAATACGAATACCTTTACCCCGCCGACCGGGACCACGCCTCCGTCGGGCCGGCCCTTCATCCTGGCTGCGACCGGTGACGGGGTAAGTGGCGAACGGAATGCGGATGCCGTTACCGAACTGATCGCCAGTTGGAACCCGAATATGTTCCTCTATCTGGGTGATGTATACGAAAAGGGTACCTTCACTGAATTTTATAACTGGTATGGGACCAGAAACGATCACTATTCCCGCCTGCGCGCGATCACCAATCCCACCGTTGGAAATCACGAATATGAAGGAGATCAGGCGCCGGGATATTTTGATTATTGGGATAATGTTCCGAATTACTACAGCTTTAACGCAGCCGGCTGGCATGTGATCAACCTGAATTCAAATGGTCAATTCGACCAAACCCTGCCTGGAACCCTTCAGTACAACTGGCTGGCGGATGACCTGGAGGCGAACACGGCTGCCTGTACGCTCGTTTATTTTCACCATCCTCTCTACAACATCGGATCTGAGAAGGAAGCCACACGGATGACTCAAATCTGGGCGCTTCTGGCTCAGCACGGAGTGGATGTGGTATTGACAGGTCACGATCATAATTACCAGCGCTGGCACGCGCTGAACGGGCAGGGTGGTCCTGACCCGAAGGGTGTGACCCAGTTTGTGATTGGAACCGGAGGTCACGGCATTCAAGATTTCACCAGAAAGGATCCGCGCATGGCCGTGGGGTTTGACACCCCTCCGACTGCCTTTGGCGCCCTGCGCATGGAATTGAATCGGCATGGTGCGGCGTACCAATATGTGAATATTGCAGGAGCCAAATTGGACTCGGGATCGATTGCATGCAATCAGGCTTTACCCGATACTACTTCCCCAGGGGCGCCAACGGATCTGACAGTCACCTCGAACACTGCAACACAGATTGATCTGAGTTGGACGTCGGCGACAGATAATGTAGGTGTTACCAATTACGATATTTACCGTGATGGCGAATTGCTTGCGTCCACGGCTGCGGTGACAAGCTATACAGATAAATCAGTTGTCAGTGGGGATACATACCGATATCAAATAAGCGCCAGAGATGCGGCCGGAAATGTTTCCGGCTTGAGCAGCACCACGACGGTCACTGTCTCTGAGTTATTGTTTAGCGACGGCTTCGAAAGCGGCAATTTTTCCCAGTGGACAGACGTCACCGGGCTGGCCATTCAAAAAGAGCATGTTCAGGTCGGGGATTTTGCAGTACGTGGCATCAGTCGTGACACACCTACTCATGCCTACAAACAACTTCCCGTAGTCCAAAGGGATTTGTATTACCGTCTGTGGTTCAAAATTCTCAACCAGGGATCAAATACAGTGTATTTGCAGCGTTTCCGCACGAACAGGAATAGTGCAATCCTGGGCGTTTTTATCAGCAGCACAGGCAAACTGGGTTTTCGTAATGATGTGACCGGTACCAGTACAACGGGCTCTGCAATCATTGTGCCCAATACATGGCACGAACTACAAACTCATATTCAGATCAATGGTGCCGCCAGTGAGATTGAAATATGGCTGGATGGGGTCCGGATCCACTCGCTTAGCAAGACGGAAAATCTGGGCACGACCGCGATCGGTCGCATTCAACTTGGTGACAGCTCCCGGGGACGCATCTATGATGTTGTCCTGGACCGGGTCGCGCTGAGCACGCAATTTATCGATGCCTCCAAACTGGGGGAAGGGACACGATTGCCTTTTATTTCGAATGTGTCCTTCTACCCGTTATGGCAACATCGAGACCGGGTCAATAACGAATCGTTTATTGCCGTGGGCTCGATCCAAATCCAATAATTTTATGGAGCACTGTGCACATCTGCCCGTCTCCATGTGAGCAGTGAGTTCCGTATCAACCTGTTGTAAGCCTCTAATAAGAAAATTGTTGTGCCAATTTCATAATTGTTTGGCTGAACCGGTAATTTCTTCAGCCAGTTTGGTTTTGATCATTTGTTGATACTTGTGCGGTGTACGATTCGCCAACATTTTAGAAGCTGTGAGGATGAGAGCATTGATGAATTTATTTAACCTGCAACAACGTAGTTACTTCAGAACAACGATCGCACTAATTATTTTATTCAGCCTGATACTGGTGCCGTTTCAAATCCCGGTACTTGCCCAGGGAGAAAGTTGTTCCACCAGCAGCCCTGTTTCGGCTGCCTATTCCGTTACGGTTTGCATCACTGATCCAATAGACGGTGCTGGCCTGACCGGATATGCATCAATTACGGCAACGGCCAGTGTCGTGGGAACAAACCCGGGAGTTCAGAAGTTGCTTTTCTATCTGGGTGGGGAATATTTACTGACCGATTATGCAACTGCCTATACCTTTATCCTGCCCACGACGAAATTCGTCGATGGCAGCCGTCTCCTGGAAGTGGAAGCCATCATGCGGGATGGCTTTACCTCCACGCGCGCCGGTATCAATGTGACCTTCAACAACGGGATCAGCGAACCTCCCGTCAATACGAATACTTTTACCCCGCCGATCGGGTCCACGCCTCCACCTGGCAGGCCGTTCATCCTGGCGGCAACCGGTGACGGGGCGAGCGGAGAACCGAGAGCAGATGAAGTCACCGATCTGATCGCCAGTTGGGACCCAAATATGTTCCTCTATCTGGGTGACGTATACGATGATGGCACATTCACCGAGTTTTATAACTGGTATGGTTCTGGGACCGACCGTTATTCCCGTTTTAATGCAATCACCAACCCTGTAGTTGGGAATCATGAATATGGCGTGGCGGGAGCGGGAGGGTACTTTGATTACTGGAATAATGTGCCGCATTACTACAGCGTGGATGTAGCTGGCTGGCACCTGGTCAACCTGGATTCAACCAATCAATTCAATCAAAATGAGCCTGGAACGGCCCAGTATGACTGGCTGGTGAGTGATCTGGAAGCGAGCACGGCTGTCTGCACCATTGCTTATTTCCACCATCCTGTTTACAACATTGGCCCGGAGGGAGATACACCGCGGATGAATCAGATCTGGGCGCTTCTGGCTCAGCATGGGGTGGATGTGGTGTTGACGGGTCACGATCACGACTACCAGCGCTGGTATGCCCTGGATGGATTGGGGAATCTCGATCCGAACGGGATAACCCAGTTCGTGGTGGGAACCGGAGGGCACGGCATTCAGGATTTTATTCGGACGGATGCGCGTGTGGCAGTGGGATTTGATACGCCTCCAACTGCCTTCGGTGCCCTGCGCATGGAACTCAATCAGGACGGTGCAGCCTTTCAGTTCGTAAACATTGATGGTTCTGTGTTGGATTCGGGTTCGATACCATGCGATAGCGCTGCGACCGATATCACTCCGCCAGGCGTTCCGACAGATCTAACCGTTACAGCAAGTGCTGCCACGCATGTTGCACTAAGCTGGACGTCGGCGACAGATAATGTAGGTGT
>Ga0105104_10003510_pt1 | contig 11144 bp, 10 predicted proteins | sample PPLLaktember2015_3_FD_87034 | JGI IMG/M metagenome (GOLD analysis project Ga0105104, IMG submission 87034) | Freshwater sediment microbial communities from Prairie Pothole Lake near Jamestown, North Dakota, USA - PPLs Lake P7 Core (6) Depth... | ecosystem: Environmental > Aquatic > Freshwater >... | reverse complement strand
CCGCAACCATTATCTCGAGGATAGTAAAACCTCTTCTCAATCCGGCTTTTTTAACTCTCATATACTCTTCCCATCAAATACGTAACTATATAAAAGTATAAGCAATAAAAGAGGCGATTCCAAAAACGGCCGGGAAAAGGCGGTTATGGGACCTCGGAAACCTCGGAAATAGATTCTCTCTTCGGCTTTATATATGCGGAAATCAACACAATCCACTTCTCCTCTAACAGCACCGGTGCAGAAACCCAGGACAATAAACACAATTTTGACGCAGAGGCATTTTATCAGGGAGTAAATGTGCCAGCATCGTCCAAAGTTACCACAGCAGGATTTACGGGGGCCTCAGGGCTGCCGGATGAGTCGGCTGTGGCGGTGATAACGTAAGAAGGATGGACAGCTCCCCCGCCGTTTGTAAATGAGAACGTAAAATCATCGTCATTGAAATACCTGCCGGTCAGGTCGCCCGGGGCAAAGCCAAGCTGCTCAAGGGTGGTAATATTCGCGACGTAATCGTAGTCATTGCCTTTTTCGGCGATAAGAGAGCGTATAGCGGTCCTGATAGTTCCGGCCATTGCCCTGCCCTCGGTCCATTTTGAGGCGTCTGTCCTGCCTCTCATATAAGGTATCGCCACTGCTGACAGAATGCCGATTATGAAGATAACGACCATCAGCTCGATAAGCGTAAAACCCTTCTTCATTTTATTATTCCTCGATTTCATGGCAACCTCCATTTTCGAAAACATTCAAAGGTGGGGGCAACAAGGCCCCCACCTTTTGAGTGCATAATCAAAGCATCAGCAATAATCCATGTGTTACGGAGTAAATGTTCCAGCGTCATCCAAAGTAACAACAGCCGGGGATGTCGGCGCTTCGGTGCTTCCGCCCGCAGTGACTGTGATTACATAAGTCGGCTGCACAGCGCCGCCGCCATCTGTAATCGCGAACGCATAGTCAGCATCAACGAAGTACCTGCCTGCGAGGTCGCCCACGGCAAAGCCGAGGTCGGGAAGGGTAGTAATGTTCGCAGCATAGCCGTAGTCATTGCCCTTTTCGGCAATTAACGCGCGAATGGCAGTGCGCATGCTGCCTGCTGCCGCCTTACCTTCCGACCATTTTGCTGAATCAATTCGGCCACGCATAATCGGAATGGCGACCGCCGCCAAAATACCGACTATGAAAATGACCACCATCAGCTCGATAAGAGTGAAACCTTTTCTGCTAATCATTTGCTTTCTCCTAAAAAACGGTTTAATTGCAAATTCCGACTTGTTACATAGCAAATCGGCCAATTCCTATACTGACTTTACCCGGCCGGAATATTTTGGCGTTATTAGTGACCTGCCTGGCCGCCCATCGAGAATATGGGCAGATACAGGGCCAGAATAACGACCAATACAATACCTCCAACCGTTACAATCATGACAGGTTCGAGCAGGCCGAGGACCGTGCTGATGGTAGCATCGACCTTCCGCTCGTAATAATCACTTGTGCGTTCGAGGACCGCAGGCAGAGAGCCGCTTTCTTCGCCGACTTGAATCATTTTGACGACCATATTGGGGAAAAAGCCGGCGGTCGCCAGGCCCAGCGAAATGTTAGAACCCTGAACTATGTGCTCGCGGCTGCGAACAATGGCGTCTTTTATGACGTCGTTTTTGGTCATAGTCGCGAGAATATCAAAGACCTCGAGGACCGATACGCCCGCGGCCAGGAGTGTCGCCATAGTTTTGCAGAAAGTGGCGACGAAGGCCTGGCTGATGATTTTGCCGAACAGAGGCACCCGCAGAGCGAGTTTGGAGAAGAAATAGTGGCCTTTCGGGGTTTTGGCAATAAAGGTAAAAGCAAACACCAGGAGGAACCCGGCGCCAGTGAGGTAAATGATATTATGCTTCAAGAAGTCGTAAAAGCCCATGAATCCTCTTGTGAAAGCAGGCAGCTCGCCGCCGAACTGGTCGAAAATGGCGCGGAACCTGGGGATGATAAAGGTCATAATGAAGAACACAATCAGGAAAATGAAAACAAGAACGAAGATTGGATAAGCCATCGCGCCTTTAACCTTTCGGATGAGGCGGTCGCGGCTGTCAAAATGCTCGGCGACCCTTTTGAGGGCTCCCGGGAGGTTACCGCTTGTTTCGCCGGCGAGGACAATGGCTTTTGAAAGCTGATCGAATACCTTGGGGAATTCGGCGATACCGCCTGAGAAGTTTTCGCCCTTACGCATTTTGTCGAGGATGCGATGGAGGACCTCCTGAAGCTGGACATTTTCAATATCGGAGGAAATGGTTTCAATAGCGGTTGTGATAGGGATGCCGCCCTCGACCATTGTGGTCAACTGCCAGCACAGGGCGGCGACATCAGCGGATCTTATTTTTTTGCGGATCTGTTTTTTCTGCGTCTGTTTGACGGCTTCGACAATTTCCTGGACCGAAACCGGCGTAAACCCTCTCTCGCGAAGCCAGCCGATGACGTCGTTGGCGGAATTGGCCTGAGTGAGACCTTCTTTCCGCGAACCGGACGAATCACACGCACTATATTTAAAATTCTTCATTATTTAGAAATCCTTGTAATCAAATCGTTCACAACAAAATTCCGGGCTAAAAAATCTTCCGATAAAGTATCGTCCATGAAAAAGCCGGCCTTTAGGAAAAAATTGTTTTTGGGCTTTGGCAGGCCAACGGAACGATTTAAGGTCCGTTATAATATCAATACCGCCATCCATAATGGTTTAAACGAGTTATTTAGGCGGATTTTCAACAGCCACTACTCTTTCCTGCTGTTCAGCCCTGATATCTCCAATATCTTCGCTAAATGTGACGCTAAGGACCTCTTCAGCGGTGGTCAGGCCATTAAGCATTTTTGTGACGCCGCTTTCGAGGAGGCCTCCGTAACCATTTTTTCGGGCCATAGCACGAAGCTGCGCCTCGTTTGCGCCGGCTGTAACGGCTTCGCGCATATTATGGTCCATAACGAGAAATTCGAATATCGGGAGCCGGCCGAAATAGCCGGTTTTGCCGCAAGCGCCGCAGCCCTTACCCTGATAAAGCGTTACGCCTTTCAGTCTATCTGGGTCAACCTTCAGGCGTTTGAGGACTGACGCATTGAGCGTAACGGGTTCCTTGCATTTATCGCAGATTTTTCTGACGAGACGCTGCGCGACAATGAGGTTGAGCGATGAAGCCAGCAGATACGTTTCGATACCCATATAAGTCAGACGGCTAAGCGCGCTGGGGGCGTCGTTTGTATGGAAGGTGCTGAGAACGAGGTGGCCTGTCAGAGACGCTTTTATAGCAATCTCGACGGTCTCTTTATCACGAATTTCACCAATCAGGATGATATCGGGGTCCTGCCTGAGGATAGAGCGAAGACAAGAGGCGAAACTGAGGTCAATTTCCGACTTGACCTGGACCTGGTTAATGCCCGCGAGACGGTATTCCACGGGGTCTTCGACGGTTGTGATATTCAAAGTCGGGTCGCGAAGATAATTAAGGCAGGCGTAAAGGGTGGTGCTTTTACCGCTTCCGGTAGGCCCGGTAACAATCATAATACCATGGGGCTGTGACAGGGCGTTTTTAAGGACGGCCATAAGTTCGGGTTCGATGCCGAGCTTGTCGAGATTGTGTGAGCCGGCGGAGGCGTCGAGAATACGCATAACTATTTTTTCGCCGTATATGGTCGGAAGGGTCGAAACGCGGACGTCGATATCCTTGTTGGAGGCCCTGACTTTAAGACGGCCATCCTGAGGAAGGCGCCTTTCGGCTATATTGAGATTCGAGAGAATTTTGATTCTGGTAAGGACGGCGCCCTGCATATTTCTGGCGGGCGGGACCATATCGCGAAGCATGCCGTCGATTCTCATACGGACCATCATTGATTTGTCCTGCGGCTCGATATGAATATCGCTTGCCCTGCTTTTGACGGCCTGGCTGAGAAGCATATCGACATAACGAATGACGGGGGCCTTTTCCGCGGCCTCCTCGCTGGTGCTTTCGGCATCGGATGTGTCTTCGAGAATGGATTCGACTCTTTCGTCTTCATCCTCATCGACCCTGTTGACTTCGCTTTGAACAAGCTCCCTTAGGCGCTGCTCCTCCATATCGGAGCCGTGATAGATAATCTCGATGGCCCTGCGGATTTCCTGGGCGGAGCCGATAACGACCTTGATAGGTCTCTTGATTTTGAGCGTTATGGTATCGATAGCGATAACGTTGAGAGGGTCGGCCATGGCAACGACCATTTTATTGTCGGCTTCGCCTATGCCGACCAGGCAGAAGCGCTTCGCGATTGATTCATCGAGGGTCCTGGCGATATTGAGGTCTATTTTGGAAATATCATCAAAATGAAAATACTCCATTGAGAGGTGCTCGGCCAGGGCCTGGGTGACCTGCTCTTCGACCATCATGCCGAGACGAAGCAGGGCCTCGCCAAGCCGGCCGCCGTATCTGCGCTGCTCATCAAGGGCCTTGGTGAGCTGCATACGGGTAAGCAAACCCTTTGAAACCAGGAATTCACCAAAAAGGTGAGTGGTCTTCAGCTTGGGGACGTCATGGGTATCTTGAGCGGTTTTCATTTCCTTACCTCAGTCGAAACACCGATGCCGGGACAACCATTGTGTGTAAGGCCTGAAAAAATCCGGTTTTGGAGGCAATATAAATTGTTATGGTCAAAGTTCAAAGTTGAAATAATCCTCCAACACACAACGCCTGGCAAGAGCATAATGCTCATCGTATAAAGTATATCGAACAAAACAGTTTATGCCAAAAAGCACGGCAACCATCGCACGGCCCAACAAGGTAAAATCTTCGCTGTCAGGCCAAATCAACTTTATGGGACCAAATACGGCCCATCTTATTTCAAACAGACTTATTTCCTTTTATCGCCTGTCGACTGAAGCGTCGCCAGCGCGGCAAACTTGTCCTCGGTGAACTCAAAGACCTCATCGAGGCCTACGACGCTGAAGACGCCCCTGGTAGCGGCCGGTATATTGCAAAAGATTAACCGGTGATTGCAGTCGGTCAGAAGCTTTCTCAGGCGAAGGAGGCCTGAAATGCTCGTAGAGGTCATTATATCCACGCTGGAGAAATCCATCACAACGTCGCAATCGCCGCGGTCGCGGCAGATTTCAACGAGCGTTTTCAGCTCGCTTCTCATCCGCGGCTCGCGCGGCAGGTCGACAAGAATCACGTCATCGGACCAGTTTTGAAAACCCATTATCCTTCTCCTAACACCAAAGCCAACATCGGCCTGGGTGTTAAACTTCACAAAGGGGAAATTATTCTGTTATTTCGAAACCGATAGTTGTGATATCATCGACTTCGGCCGGGTCAATGTTCTGATTCTGGGCAACGGTATTAAACTTGTCCATCATTTCGGTAATCTTGAGGTCCTTAAGGTCGCGGAATTCCTGTGTGAAATGGAAACCGGTCAAGTCATCGAAATTCCCAATGAACGGCTCGGCGCCGTCAGAATAAAGGACGATTTTATCTCCGGGCTGAAGCTGAATTCTGTCTTCAGCGTAATCGGCGTCCTTGAAAACACCCAGCAGAGAGCCGCGGACTTCCAGTTGTTTGGGCTCCTGGCCTTTTCTGATAAAGACCGGGTAGGGATGGCCTGCCCTTGCGTAAACAAGCTCTAAGGTTTCAGTATTCAGCAGGCAGTAACAGCAGGTGGCGAACTGATAGCCGGAGAGTTTCTGTGAGGCCATTTTATTATTGAGATTCTTCATCACCTCGGCGGGTGAAAAGATATGATAGGTATTATCGACGGTTGCCCGCATAACGAGCGCCTGCTTGAGGAAGATAGTCAAAAGCGCGGCCGGCATACCGTGGCCGACGACGTCTGCGACATAGAAACCAACGTGTTTTTCGTCGATTCTGACGATGTGATAAATGTCGCCTGAGACCCATTCGGCGGGCAAAAAGACGGTCGCCCACTTAATTTTATCGGTATTGGGCAGTTGGGTCGGAAGAAAATCCTGCTGGACAAGCCCCGCGAGGCGAAGCTGTTCGGCGAGGTTATCGACCAAAGCCCCTGTCATACTAAGCTGCTCGGCGAGCTTATTTTTGTAAATCGTCTGAATCTGCTTTGGGGGTATGGCGGGCTTAACGGCCATTCCTTCGCTCTTTTTTCGATAGGCAAGATTAACGCTGACCCTTGTCCAAAGCTCGTCAACGGAGACGGCCTCGGTGGTGCCGCTCATCGTGAAGCTGCTTTTGACGGGCGCCAGGGAGAAGCTCTTGACGGGAACTTTGACGCGGTCGGTAATCAGGATGACGCCTATATTTTCCATTTCGAGCGTTTCGATTATCCGAGCCAGCTTTTGCTGCTGGTTGGCGTCGGAGTCGTGCGCATCGATAATCACGGTCCCGATGAGGCACAGCGTATCTCTTATATCATTGAACTTATCTACCCTGAGAATCTTATGGGTAAGGTTTCTCTCTTTGAGCAGCCGCTTTATCTCGGCCGGCATCTGCTTTTCGTTAGTCATATAAAGGACGTCTGTAAAGTGTTTCTGCAGCTCAATTGCGCTTAGCAGTTCAGTTTTATTCATTTTTAAATCCCCTTTTTTTAAACTCAAGCCCATCAGCATTAACAACAACAGAGCAATCCGGCAAACAATGCCTTAGCTCAAAAACAAAACCTCGCGAGTCATCGCTCGCTCGTTGCAGGGATAATTTCGGTATGTTCGGGCAGGCACTTTGCCTGTTTTTTTCTTATTTTTGATTCTTAAGGATTATCCGCGAAAAACGGCATCACTGCCGCTTCATGGAAACTTTGGCCGGGAGGAGCGGTAAAATCATATCGGTCCGAAAATATTCACATTATCAATATATGGAAATACCGCGGGCGGGCAGTTTCGGGAAGGCAACAATGAAATGAGAAATTCGTGAAAAGTCCGCTAAAACATATCAGCCGGAGAAAATCGCCGAACCTATGCGAAGGATTGTGGCCCCTTCCTCGACTGCGATTTCGTAATCCGAGCTCATACCCATGCTAAGCTCGTTGAAGGAGCCGCCGACGATTTTTTCTCCTCGCATCTCAACAAAAAGCTCCCTTGCTCGAACGAAACACTTTCGAATTTCATCCTTGTTATGCGTCAGGGGGGCCATCGTCATCAAGCCCACAAGCTTGAGATTGGGCAGAGTTTCAATCTGTTCAGCCAGATGCGGCGCGGCCCCGACTGAAACACCATACTTCTGGGGCTCCTCGGAAGTGTTGACCTGGAGAAGAACATTAGGGCAGATATTCATTTTTACGGCAGCGGCGTTGATTTCCTCGGCGAGGCGCAGGGTATCAATCGAGTGCACCAGGTGAATGATGGGCAAGACCTGCCTTACCTTATTTCGCTGGAGATGACCAATCATGTGCCAACGAATTTTGGGAAAGGCCCCGAGAGCTTCGGGATTTTGCTTATAAGTTTCTTCAACCTGGGTATCGACTTTTTTAAGCTGCTGCACCCTGTTTTCGCCAAGGTCAAGAAAGCCAAGGCGAATGACTTCCATAATCGCCTCAAAAGAGGCAGATTTTGTAACGATGACAAGGCGCACCTCGGCGGGGTCCCTGCCCGCGCGGGCGCAGGCCGAACCGATTGACTCTTTCACACGCTCAATACGTTCAGCAATTTTTAGCATTTTTTTTGCCTGTAAGCCGGATTCGAGAGCATAGATAAACAATCACAGCTTATCTTTGTGTAATTTAAGCCAATACCGCCGCGCTTTCAAGCGCATTCGGGCAATTCGGACAGGACATTTACAAGCCCGAAAAAGACAAAAATATGACATTTTTCGCTTGCAATTATTATACTTTTAGTCTATACTGACGATAATATGTAATCGGATAGATTGATTTGAACATGCCCCCTTGAGAAATTACACGGGGTTGTTTTTGTTTGACAGTCTTTTTGGGCGGGTGAGTTAGCAATTTTACTTTAAATCATCCAGCGATAAAACTCCGGCTTTTCGGAGTTCTTGAACCTCGGCGAGGCAGCGTGGTTTGCCGGTTTCCCCCCCAGCCGGATCCATCGCCTCGCCTTTTTTCTATCTCTTAATCGTAACCACGTTTTGGCCCTTAAAATGAGGGCTTAAAACCATAAATACCGCAATAGCCAGAATCGCGGTCGCCCCTCCGAAAATAAAAGTGTAAACAGGCGATTTATCCCATAAAAAACCCGCGATGATGCCTGCCGGCAAGGCAGCCAGACCGGTAATAGTAGAGTATGTGCCAAGAGCGGTCGCCCTCGAATCAGTTCCCGCCAGGTCTGATACAAGCGCCCTTTCCGTCCCGTCAACAGCCGCAAAAACCACTCCATATAACGCGAACAGGATAATATAAAGCGGGAGCGAATTACAAAACGCGAAACCAAGCGATACAATGGCGAAAAGCCCGAATCCGAAAATAAGGACCTTTTGCCTGCCAATCTTGTCTGAAAGCAACCCGAGGGGAAAAGCTAAAGCGCTTTGAAAAATATTAAAAAGGACATATAAAAGAATCGGGGCGGTAGTCGCCCATTTGCCGGCGAAAAGATGCTGTGCCCTGAGAACGAAAAACATATAGCTGAAATTTCCGAGGGCGAAAATAGCCGCCACCAAAATGAAAAGCTTCAGCGGCCGGGGTAAAATCGCCAGGCCAAGTTTCAATTTCGCGTTTTGCCGATGTTGTTCCGGCTCACTGACAAATCGAAGCGGAATCAGCGAAGCAAGGCCTATTATAGCGGAGAGGATTATTATGGCGCTAAAACCAAGCCCGGTGAACTGCAGAAATATAAACGCCAGCCCCGCGCCGAGAACAGCTCCTGCGCTATCCATCCCACGGTGAATACCGAAGCTTTTTCCCCGCTGGTTCGCATCGACCGATTCGGCTATTATGGCGTCGCGGGCTGCGGTGCGAAGGCCTTTGCCGACCCGCTCCATCGAGCTAAATGTTACCGCTCCCCCTGCCGAAGTTGAAAGACCGAGTAAAAGTTTGAAAACCGAGGAAATACCGTAACCTGCGTAAACGAAGATTTTCCGCTTGCCGGTTTTGTCCGACCAGTAGCCGCACAAGACCTTCAATATGCCCGATATGCTGTCGCGAATACCGCCGACAAGTCCGACAATTTTGCCCGTCGCCCCTAACGACTCCAGAAACATCGGCAGTATGGGCATTATCATTTCGGAGCTGAGGTCGTTGAGGAAACTGACGATGCTGAGAATTATGACGTTGCGAAAGCCGCCCTGCGGTTTTTTGGCATCCATGCCGTTATTCTCCCCGGACCTGAATTGTGAATAACCTGCTTCGCGGGCCGTCGAATTCGCAAAAGAAAATGCCCTGCCAGGTTCCAAGGACCAACTGGCCGTCTCTTATTATGAACTGCTTGCTGCAACCAACGAGCGAGCTTTTGCAATGGGCATCGGAATTGCCTTCATCGTGCCTGTATCCTGCGCGAAGGTGAGGAATCAGTTCTTCGAGGGTTAAAAGAATATCGTGGATGACGGCCGGGTCCGCGTTTTCGTTAACGGTAATGCCTGCGGTGGTATGGGGGCAATAAACAATCGCGTCGCCGTCCTTAACACCCGCTTTATTCACAATAGACGCCGCTTCGCTTGTTATATCAACGAACTCGCAGCGATGCCTTGTGCTTATATGAAAATCTTTTGTGACAATTTTCACAATTTAGCTCCTACATTTGCTCGATGACTTCGATACCCAGCAGGTTACTGAGGCCGTGTTCGATTGTGCGCGCGGTCAAATCACAAAGCAACAGCCGCGTCGGGCGTTTATCGGAACCCGCGTCGAGGACGGGGCAATTGTTATAAAAGCCGCTGAACTTCTGGGCGAGGTCATACAGGTAAGCAGTCAGGTAATTGGGCCTGTAATCACCGACGGCCGCGGAGATTGCCTCGCCATAGCGAATCAAATGTTTGGCAAGGTCGATTTCAGCGGGGTCGTCCAAATTCAGTGTCCTGATTCCCCCAAGTTCCGACTCGATATTAACGTCCCTGCTTTGCGCCTTACGCTCAATTGACCTGATTCTCGCATAGGCATACTGCATATAGGGAGCGGTATTGCCTTCCATCGCTAACATCTTGTCAAAGCTGAAGATATAGTCGCTCGTGCGGTTATTGGAATAGTCGGCGTATTTGACCGCGCCTATCCCGACAGCCCGTGCGATTTCGTTTTTCTTCTCGCCGGCCAACTCGGGATTTTTATCTTCGACAACCTTCCTTGCTCGTTCGACCGCCTCATCTAATAGCTCTTTGAGTTTCACATTTTCGCCCGAACGCGTCTTTAACGGCTTGCTGTCTTCGCCAAGCACCGAACCAAACATAACGTGAACCAGTTCGGTCTCCGGCTTTACCCATCCCGCCAATCTCGCGACCGCGAATACCATTTCAAAATGCAAACTCTGCCGAGAATCGGTAACGTAAATTATCCGTTGGGCTTTCAACTGCCCTACCCGGTATCGAATCGCCGCCAAATCCGTCGTCGCATACAGGAACGCACCATCAGATTTTTGCACAATCACAGGCAACGGCTTACCTTCCTTGTCCTTAAACCCTGGCGGAAAAACACACACCGCCCCTTCCGACTCCACCGCCAATCCCTTTGCCTTTAACTCCCCTACCACTTCAGGCAAATCATTTTTATATGAGCTTTCACCGCAAATACACTTTGGAGTTAGATTGACCTTCAAAATGTCATATAACTGCTGGCAATGCACCAGGGATTGTTCGCATATATGCTTCCAGTTCGAAACAACATGCGGGTCCGCGGAATGAAGCAACAGAACGTATTTACGGGATAAATCAGCAAAATCAGGATTGTTATCAAAACGCTGTTTGGCCTCACGATAAAACCGTTCGGCGTCAGCGATGTCTATATTTTGCTTTTCAATCGTCAAAGTATCGAGGTATGCGCATAGCATCCCGAATTGTGTTCCCCAGTCGCCGATGTGGTTTTGGGGGATGACTTTATAGTCCTCGAATTGGAGAAGCCGGCAGATGCAGTCGCCTATGATTGTGCTTCGAAGATGACCTACGTGCATTTGCTTTGCGATATTGGGGCCTGAGAAATCGACGACGACCGTTTTAGGATTGGGTTCTGTTTCTATTCCGAGCCGAGTTGTGTCGCTTTTGACATCGAGCAATCGTTTTGCAATAAAATCGGGTTTG
>Ga0105104_10003508_pt1 | contig 11146 bp, 9 predicted proteins | sample PPLLaktember2015_3_FD_87034 | JGI IMG/M metagenome (GOLD analysis project Ga0105104, IMG submission 87034) | Freshwater sediment microbial communities from Prairie Pothole Lake near Jamestown, North Dakota, USA - PPLs Lake P7 Core (6) Depth... | ecosystem: Environmental > Aquatic > Freshwater >... | reverse complement strand
TTCTTTGAATCCAAACGTATCGACGGACATCCAGATCAAAGTAATCACCGGTTCTAGCTTCGAATAATCTTTTGTTCGAGTATGGTTGAGGGTATCGATGATGATATTTTTCCCCGGGAGTTTCTCCAGTTGCAAGCTGGTATTGACTGCGTGGTAGAGATAGAAGCGTTTCCCGATATCGCGCTTATACCACTGCTGCATATCGATAATCACATAAGAGCCGTTAATTTTGCACCGGAAATCGAACTCGACGGTCGATGCATCGTCGGTTACTCGGTATTTGTCATCCAGTTTCGTGATTTCTTCGATGGTGACGTCCAGGAAATCTTCGAGGAAAGCTTTTGCGATTTTGGTTTCAGAGAACACTTTCCTGAAAAAGCGGTCATAATTTAATGGCGCCAAAAACATGTTTATTCTCCTTCGGGATTAATATAACGCTTTTTTCTTTCGTTGTCAACCTGCTGATAGCAGGAAAAGGGGCGCTTTCCCAAACCGGCCTTTTATTTTTTTGTGGACGGTGGACCACACTGCGTGTGGTGGCGTTTGCAGTGCCATTTCATCTTGCGAGGTTTCGTGGGATGGTCAGGCTCATTGGTTATTGTAGTTGGTTTTTGTGGACCAAGTGGACCATGTGGACCATGTGGACCCAGTGGACAAAATATACGCTCGTTGGTGCAGTACTGGATTGGGGCACGGCTTGATTAGCAAAAAATACCCCGGTTTCGTTCGGGTTTCACGGATTTGTTCTCTGTCCATAATGTCCACGATGTCCATAATGTCCATATTCCAGCCTATTCTTGCCAATGGCCATTGGTAATCGGTTGATTGTGGACATGTGGACCCAGTGGACGCTTTTCAATTGATAATTGTTAATTGATAATTGATAATTGTTAATTTCTTTTTTGTGGACATGTGGACCATGTGGACCATGTGGACCCAGTGGACGCTGTGGACAAAATATTCGCTCGTTGGTGCAGTACCGGATTGGGGCACGGCTTGATCGTTTTTCGTTCTCCGTTCTCCGTTATCAGTCGGCTGCGAAGCAGCCGTTTAAAACCGCGCAACGCGCGCAACTTCTCAATTCATCATTCATCACCTAAATCCACCACCTGTTTTGTCTTCGACGACCAGAAACCTTTTCGAGAAAAGGTTTCTGGACTTCTAAAAGCTTTTGATTATATACTTTTATAAAAGTTTTGGGAGGTGTCGGAACCTTTTTACAAAAAGGTTCTGACAAAACGGATGGTGAATCGGGGATCATTCCTCCACTTGCTTATTTCTCCCATCTGTGCTAAATATAATCCCTACTCGGATTCTTATTTAAAAGGAGCACTTCTATGACCCCTAAATTAACCGTTTCTTTGTTTTTATCCATGCTCATCACCATTTTTCACAGCGTCCCGGTTTTTGCCCAAAAAACCGATTCATCCTGGCCCGAAAAAATCCTCAAAGGCTACGTCAAATCCATCTCCGGCGAAATCCTCGAATACCACTCCCCTCACCCCGATGTTAAAACCTCCCTGCTGGTCCGCTCCCTCGACTCCAACAACTCCATCGAATGGGAAACAGAACCGGTCCCGGAAAACACCCCAGGCAACACCGTCTCTTTCGCCTGGATGTTCGGCATCGACGTCAACCCCGAAACCCACTCCTTCCACCTAACCATCAACGGAACCCCTTACCTCACTTTCTATACTCCCCCCGCAACCGAAAAGAAACCCTGGACCATCCGCGGCAAAAACAACGTGGAATTGTCTTTCCGCCCCACCATGATCGATAAACACAACGACTTAATGGGCTACGCCATTTTAACCATGCCCCGCTCCTTAATCATCCCCGGGAAACCCCAACGAATTAAAGTATCCGGCGAAACCGCCCAAAGCCGCACCTGGTACATGACTTTCCAGGCCATTATCGAAGAAAAAACGGAGATAGTCCAATACGACGCTTTAATCGAAAAAAACGGGACCTTGTTCCACCCTGTGCGGTTTCAATTCCTCCTCCTCGGCGCCCCTGTGCAAGGCGATATTTCCATTGAGCCCGGGGTTCAAAAAACTTTCAATCTTGAAAAAAAGGAAAAAAAGGGGACAGGCAAGAAAATAGCCATTAACCCTGAGATTGAAAAAAAATCCGAATTTGAAAATAAGGGGACAGGCAAGAAAATAGAAATAGAAAAAAAATTCCGACTCGAACCGGGCTTGAATATCATCCAGGTCATTATCCCGGAAGTTAATAAAGAAACGGTTTTTAACGCCGGCATCCGGGTGGGAAACCACGAGCCCCGCCATATGGATTTCGTTTTAAAACCCGTTCGCCGGTGGACCCTATACCTGGTCCAACATGCCCATACGGATATCGGGTACACGAGACCGCAAACCGAAATCCTCCCGGAACACCTGCGTTTTATCGATTATGCCCTGGATTTCTGCGATCAAACCGATGACTACCCGGACGATGCGAAGTTCCGGTGGACCTGCGAAACCGCCTGGCCCGTGCGGGAATATTTGAGGTCCCGGCCATCGTCTCAAATCGAACGCCTCAAAAAACGAATCCACGAGGGACGCATCGAAGTAACCGGTTTATTCCTCAATATGTCGGAAATGCTGGACAACCACATGCTGGCCAAACAACTCCAACCGATCAAGGAATTCAAAAAACACGGCATACAGGTCCACACCGCCATGCAAAACGATATTAACGGGGTGTGTTGGGGACTGGTAGATATGCTCGACAGCGCCGGGATTCGATACCTCTCGATGGGAGAAAACACCCACCGCGCCCTCAAACCCTTCGACAAACCCACCCTCTTCCAGTGGGAATCCCCCTCCGGGAACCGCCTCCTTACTTTCCGCGGCGAACACTACATGCTGGGCAATAACCTCTACCTCATTCACAAGAACCTGGAAAACTTCGAAACGGCATTGTTAAATTACCTGGTTGAACTCAAAACCCAGGGCTACTCGTATGACCGCTTCGCCATTCATTTCAGCGGGTATGTGACGGATAATTCGCCGCCGTCCACTACTGCGTGCGATATGGTCAGGGAATGGAATAATAAATACGCGTGGCCCAAACTCCGCATCGCGGTGGCCCGTGAATTCCTCCAATACATGGAACAACACCATTTAAAAGATTTCCCGGTTTATAAAGCCGCATGGCCCGATTGGTGGATGGACGGTTTCGGTACTGCCGCACGAGAAACCGGTTTCGCACGGAAAACCCACGCGGAAATCGCGGCCAACGAAGGACTCCTGGCAATGGCAGCCCTCGGCGGTACGGTTATTCCTCCCCGCACGATGGACAACATCCGCCGAATCCACGATAACCTGGTCTTTTACGACGAACATACCTTCACGGCTGCGGAAAGTATCTCGGACCCGACCTGCGAAAACACCATACTGCAATGGAACCAGAAAGCCGCTTATACCTGGGACGGGGTTAAAAAGAACGCACTGTTGAAAGAAGAAGCGATGGGACTGCTTCAACCCTCTATCCCCCGCCTGGATGTCCCTTCGCTGGTTGTTTTCAATACGCTGAACTGGAAACGCTCGGGCTTGATCGAAATCTACATCGACCACGAGATTATCTCACCGGGTAAACCCTTCCGCATCGTGGATGAAAAAGGAGGCGAAATCCCGGCTCAACCGCTTTCCAGCCGCTCCGACGGGACCTATTGGGCCGTGTGGGTCAAAGATATCCCTCCTGTGGGTTATAAAATCTACCGCATCGAAACCCGGAATCCGAAAGCAGCCGAAAATTTGTCAGAACCTTTTTATAAACCATCACGGATGGACAGGTTCCCACCTACAAAAACTTTTAATAATGTTCTTGAAAATAATTTCTACAAACTGATTATCGATATGGAAAAAGGGGCCCTTCGGAGTTTTTTCGATAAAGAGTCGAATAAAGAGTGGGTGGATCCCTCCTGGTCCGGATGGCAGCCGGGCCAGTTTATCTATGAACGCCTCGGCAATGACCGCCACCAATTGGAACTCTTCAAACTGGAGAAATTCACCCGCACCCCGTGGACCCATATTAAAGCGGGTTCCATTACCGACGGACCTATATGGAAAAGCCTGGCTTTTACGGGTTTTTCACCCGAATGTGCCGACTCCAGCGGGATTAACTGCGAAATTCGGCTTTACAAAACCGAAAAGCGGGTCGAGATCAAGTACTCCATGAGAAAACTCCCGGTTACGGAACCGGAATCGGTTTATATCCCGTTTACTTTTTCGATTCCCGAAGGGCATATTGTTTTCGATACCGCCGGCGGAACCGTCATCCCGGGTAAAAATCAATTGGAACGGAGCGCATCCGATTGGAACGCGGTGCAGGATTTCGCTGCCCTCCGAAGCAGCGCCGGGCAATTGGTCCTGGTCAGCCCCATGACTCCGCTCCACCATTTCGGGGAGATCAATACCGGGAAATTCCAACCTATTGCAAATCCTGGAAAACCCCATATTTTCTCCTGGGTGTTGAACAATTATTGGACCACCAATTTCCTGGCCAGCCAGGAGGGAGAGTTAAATTGGAATTATATCATCACAACGTCTGCCGATTCTTCCGATTTAGTGGCGTCGAAATTCGGGTACGGTTCCAGGGTTCCATTGCCGGCGCGCGTGATCCCCGCAGGGAAACCCGGCCCTCAGCCCCTGCCTTTATCGAAATCCTTTTTGGAAATGGATTTCGGTTCAGTAGTCCTGGTTAGCGCAGAACCCGCGGACGACGGGAAAGGCATTATCCTTCACCTCAAAGAAGTAGATGGAAAAAAGGTCCAGGTGGATTTTTCAGGGTTCATGGAGAAGAATAAAACCGCGGAGTTGTCGGAAGTGAATGTATTGGGTGAGGAGGTTCAGGGTTTTTCGCCGGTAGTAACGTTCAAACCTTATGAAGTGAGGTTCATCAGGATAAATTATTGAAAAATAATTATTAAAATAGGGTAAGCGCTAAATAAGATGCACCTTGACAATGAAACCAAAATCCACCGACTAATTTGTCTTCGACGACCAGGAACCTTTTTGTAAAAAGGTTCCTGGACCTCCAAAAACTTTTGATTATTATCATTATAGGAAATTTTGGAGGGGTCGGAACCTGTCCGTCCGCGATGGTTTACAAAAGGGTGTCCATCGTGATGGCTGACAAAACGGATGGTGAATTAGGGCCGGAGTGTCCGGACCGGATCGAAAAAAGGCATCTTTGCAGGTCATATACTCAGAACCGAAGCCGGTAATCGGATTTATCGAACCATTGAGGCAGCCTTTTCCAATCTTAGGGCAATAATCATGCCAAAAATATCATTGCACAGAGTTCAAATCGGTTTCGGCTGAGTTCAAAATGTCATCTTTTGACCGATTTTTTTAAAAATGCGAGGGAAAAAGATCAAAATCCAGGCATTTAACTGCGTTATCGCAGTTTAGAAGTCCATAAAATCGGAGTGTTGAAGTCAGTCGTTCTTGATTAAACCTGTGATTTTGTCGTTTTTTATTTCGATTTTTGCGTTATTTAAAGCAAGGATTTCCCTTTTATCGCAAGCGATGACTTTTTTAGGGCTGTGGAGGGCGTTCGAGGCTCTGCAATCGTCATTTTTGGCATGAAATATGCTATTGCTAATATTTTAATTGCTAATTCTATTTGGGCGTGATTGGATCGCGCCCGTTGGTTTTCGAGAATCGATTTTTATAAAAAATTATTGAAAAAGAATTATTAAAAATTAGGAGGGCCAGGCATGCCTGGCCCGTACACCAAAGCCAAAATGAAAATTAAATCGCTCTTGCAATAAAAAAGGAAATGAAAAAGACCAAGCAAGCAAAGATGGGAATTAATTCGCTCAGGAAATTTTCTTTCATGCCTCTTTTTTCAAGAGGAGTAAAAAAAATTCCGAGGAGAAAAACCTGGAGTTCAGAACATCGGAAATATGAAAGTAGGTAGAAATACTCATTTTAAAAAAAATTTTCAAAAGGGATTGACTTTCGTTTTCAAGGTGTGGTAAAAATATTCTTCGGTGAAACCCAATTTTACTGGAAGGAATTTTGGCAATTGATCTGAAAATTGAATCGATTGCTAAGGATGAAGTGTTAAGTGGAATGGAATTGAATGTGTGCAAGAACTGGCCACCGGCGGCTGGCAACTGAAATCGCGAAAAGGGGTAAGGTCGGGCTCCAACGGTGGAAGCTTGTGAATACGCAAATCAAAAAAAATGGAAATTAAACCAAATTTTGAAAAAATTTTTTCATCGGCAATTTATCAAGATATTCGTTGCCTGATCGAAGAATCCCGACAAAATACGGCAATCGCAGTAAACGCGAGCCTCTCAATGTTATATTGGAAGATTGGAAATCGTATCAATCTTGAGATTTTGAAGGGGAAACGAGCTGAATACGGAACTGAAATTTTACGGGAATTGTCTTCAAAATTGACGATTGACTATGGACGTAGTTTTAGTGAGAAAAACCTTCGACGCATTGTTCAGTTTGCTGTTGTTTTTCCAGATGAAAAAATTGTCGTATCACTGATACGACATTTAAGCTGGACTCATTTTATTGCATTAATCCCGCTTAATGATTCTTTGAAGATTGAATTTTATGCTGAGATGTGCCGGATTGAACACTGGAGCACTCGAACACTTCGAAAAAAAATTGACTCGATGCTTTTTGAACGAACTGCCCTTTCAACAAAACCGGAAGAGCTGGTAAAATTGGAGCTGCAACAACTGCGTGATGAAGATAAACTAACTCCTGATCTTGTTTTTCGAGATCCCTATTTCCTTGATTTTTTAGGATTAAAAGATACATTTCTTGAAAAAGACCTTGAAACAGCTATTTTGCGTGAAATGGAATCGTTTATTCTTGAACTTGGTGTAGGTTTTGCGTTTTTAGAAAGGAAAAAACGAATTATTATAGATGGTACGGATTATTATATTGACTTATTGTTTTACCACCGGAATTTACAGCGGTTAGTAGCAATTGAATTAAAATTAGGTGAGTTTAAACCTGAACATAAGGGACAAATGGAGCTTTATTTACGATATCTGGATAAATTCGAAAAGCAGGCTAATGAACAGCCCCCCATAGGGCTTATCCTTTGTGCAGGAAAAAAGCGTGAAACAATTGAGTTAATGGATTTAGAAAAGAGTGGAATAAAAGTATCATCTTATTGGATTGAGGCACTTCCGAAAGAATTACTGGAAAAAAAGCTGCATGAAGCTGTAAAACTGGCCCGGCTGCGAATAGAAAAAAAAGGCACTGCCTGAAGCAATAAAGGAAAACGCAGTCGATGCGTGAAAACAATCAACTGTTGAGAAAAAAAATTTCAAAAAGAAAAACCTGGAGTTCAGGACATCAGAGTATGTATGAAATGAGGTCGGTGCTTTACTTTTTGACTTTTCGGAAGGACGAGGGAGTGTAATCGGCGTTTCACATCGGCATTAAAACGAGAAAAGCTGCATTTAATTGAAAAAGAATTATTAAAAATAATTTTTTGGAATCAATTATAAAAAAAATAGGAGGGCCAGGCATGCCTGGCCCTTAAAAAAGAAATAGAGAAAGGAGGGAAGCGATTTAAGTTAAGAAACGAATTAAAGGGATGTTGTAGGGAAGTATTTATTGCAGTAGGAGTTGGGATTCCGCCAGCCTTTTGTCAGGTTAATAAAAATGATAGTAATGAATATTTATATAAAACCTGCCCCCCCCCATTGTGAAATAGTTTGAATTTTTATACTGTTGAACTTGAGTTTAAAGAATGTAAAGGAGATGTTCCGGTATCTCCGAAATTCAAACTGGGTGTTGGGAAAGTGTATCTCTCATTTAAAAGAGTATCTATACAATTATAAAAAGGAAATCGACGCAGATATGAAAATGAAGAAAAAGTTAGATTGATCGCTCAATCACATAACCATCCCCCTTTATATGGATTGTACCGGCAGTGAGGATTGGGAGAGTTTAAAGCTCCTCCGGTTCTTTGCGGAATCTCACGGCAATCAAAACAAACATACCTCAATTCGCAGTCTTTGCAAGTTTCTACCTGGTCTTTCGTCATCTTTCGGAGCTGATAGTGTTTGTCGATTATCTCGTGGAAATTGTCTTTGAGCAAATCTCCCAATATTACCTCGCTGTATATACAGGGACGTACAGTTCCATCTTTCGTAACAGCAATGCGATTTCCCCAACAACTGTTATAATTCATATTATACAAGTAATGAATTTCATCGATTTTGTCAAACTTCCCGGTAACCTTGCACTTATCTATGCAGTTGGAAAAATTTTCCCCAGTTTTAATAATAGGAACACCCGGCAAAATTTCTCCAGGGAGTTGTTCCCCGTAAAATAGAATTCCCTTTACAGTTATAATTCCAGTAGAAAATTTGATTTTAATGAGGTTAAGATCAGCACCTTCCTTTATTTCAAGTGTTATTGGTTTGTGTTTTTCGCTTGAAGTCTCATTCAATTCAATACGGGGGATCCAGTAGCCTTTTTCTATTTCAATGAGTAATTTTTCTTTTTTAAAAAAATCGATGAATCCCGGTAACTTATTGTAGGCTTTGTTTTTAAATTTTTCAACATCTTCATTGGGAACAAGATATATATCGCCTTGGAGCAAATCGATAATCGCTGTGTTAACCGGTCCTTTTTCAAATATGACAAATTGGTGAAATTCAAAAATTGCCATTTGTTGCCCCTGTGTCCCGCCGGATTTTAAAAAAAGTGATTACCGATGAATCGATGAATTCATCCCCAATTTCATCATAGAACACATATATGCCTTTATCCACATTTATAAAACTTTGCCCCCCGCCTTTGGCATTGTCGCCTAAATTATTTCTAAAACCTGCCCCGGAAGGCATCCATACACTTTCGATGTACCGGGCGGTTTTGATATCGATGATGTCCAATCGAAACTTATAATTTTTCGATTCAATATCCCCGACAATTCCTATTTTGTTGTTCCCGATATCATGAATTCCATAATAATAAAGAGGTTCAGGATAGGATACATGAATGACACGGGTTTTAAATCTATCCATCATATTTTTTTGCCACCCGTTCGATTCATAAAGTCCCAGTCGTGTGGCTTCATCATTCGAATACTTCCTGGGCTTTAAATAGGATAATTCGAACGAATCGGTTTTCCCGTTAAGAACATCATAAGAATAGTATGTATTTGTCAGCATATCCGAATAATAAATTTTGCCTTGTTTTTCAAATCCCATTCCCGAAGGCCAAAAATAACCTGAGTAAATAGTATCCGGTTGCCGCCTATTAAGTACCCCGAGAGCCTTGTATTGAAATACAGCCAAATCCCGGGCAAATTCCGGCCGGTTATGGTCTAAAAACCGGTATAACTGTACGGTATTTTGGTGAACATTCGCCCCTGTTATTCTCTCCCCTATTACAAAGAACATATTGTTGTCTAAGGCATAGAAATCGATAAAGTACCTGGGTTTTACAAACATATTGGTGAACTGGTATTCCAATTGCTCATTAAAAACAAAAATCTTGTGAAATTGGTCGATGATTAAATAACGGCGGTTATAGTAATGGATATTAGTCGGATTAAAAAAGGATGTCGGAGAGTCGAATGTTCCGTATTCGTATTCGATGCCTTTCTTAATATTGCCTGTATCGATATCGATGATATTGATGACATGCTTACGGGTTGATGGGGAAATGTAGGTAGTGTATATTTCGTTCCTATCAAAATTGACTCCCATTAAAAAACCTTCGGTTGTAATCGACCGGGTAACTTCGATCTTTCTTTCCACCAGGCCATTGAACCTAATTATGCGAGACACCTTCTTTTTATTTTCATGACAGGCAGTGAATAAAGAGAAAACGATAAAAATTAAAATAAAGAAACGCTTCATCGCAATAAGTCCTCTTCATTCAAACGTATATGTTCTTCAAGTAGATTGGTAAATGCTTTCCTGGAATTGGCGCAAAAGCTGGGGTCGAATTCGAACTTTCCATCTTTTGCAAAATGAACGAAACACCGCTGGCACAAAAAATTAAAATCGCAATCCATGCAATTCTTTTTGATCAGCTCGACATAATCATGTAACAGGGATTCCATAAATGAAAAATGATAGCCATCCGCGACATTCCCTATTGAGAATTTGTCATTCATCTTTTCACAAATATGGAAATGCCCGTTAGCGTCAACAAATAATCGTGAATTATAAAAGCACGCCCCCATCAACGAAGTAAAATACCGGGTTTTCAGCGATTGATTCAAACTCTTGTGGGACACCAAAAAATTGTCTTCGATGGGAAGCAAGTCTACTTTATTTTTCTTTTTCAAGAGAACGGCATCAAATATGATATTGCGGCTCTCTTTGTAATTCTCGATGGAATAGGGATAGTATTCATAATAATCGGTATCGTATTCATTTACAAACCCCAATTTAATAGGGAGCCGATTCAGCAATTCATTATCCCTGAAAAAATAGAATAGCTTATCGAAAGGCAAATCTTTGGAATAAACAGCCGATAAAAAAATGTTGTTGAAGTAGTACTTTTCATCGATCGATTTAATCAGTTCAAGGTTTTTCATTAAAATGCCGTGGGACCCTTCGCCGTTTGGATGAATTCTTTTCGCGTCATGGTTTTCTTTGTGCCCATCGATACTGAAAAATATTAAAAAAGAATGAGCAAGAAAAAACTTGATATTCTCTTCATTTAAAAGGGTCCCGTTCGTAGTGATTATGAATTGAAGGTTCCAGCCATTAAACACAATATTGGAATAATCGACGATTCTACGGATCACCTCGAAATTCAACAACGGTTCGCCGCCGTAAAAGCTGATAGTAAATTCTTTTTTCGTTCTGTCCTTGATTAAACCGAATATGTATCGAATAGCCGTTTGGGCAGTTTCAATATTTAACAATCCTGAGGATGTGGGCCTGTTGTAGAGATACCTGCCGCTGTTATATGTACAATACCGGCATTCGAGATTGCATGCCTGTGTTGTTTCAAAGATAAGCTGTTTTAAGGTTTTTACGCTTGATTGAATTGATTCTTTATCAATTAAAACATCCTCGATTTTAACGGATCTCTTTTATTCATGTTTTGAATAAAGCTCTTCAATAACAGTATTAACAATCGTATTAGTTTTAGGGGAGAAAAAATACATATTACCATTTAAAAAGAAACAT
>Ga0105104_10003507_pt1 | contig 11147 bp, 6 predicted proteins | sample PPLLaktember2015_3_FD_87034 | JGI IMG/M metagenome (GOLD analysis project Ga0105104, IMG submission 87034) | Freshwater sediment microbial communities from Prairie Pothole Lake near Jamestown, North Dakota, USA - PPLs Lake P7 Core (6) Depth... | ecosystem: Environmental > Aquatic > Freshwater >... | reverse complement strand
TGCCAGGGAGGAGGCATATAGAGCTTTCCCAGATACCATTGTGCGATCTTCCAATGTTCTACGGTGACAAATCCAAGGTAGCTCATCACACGGGGAGCGATATCCGGGTAGATCCAGGGCCAAAGGGCAAATGCGAAGGGAATGCCGATCAGCGGCATCAGGACAATGCGCGCCAACAGCCTCAGCTGCCGGCGGAAGAGGAGCGCCCACAGGAATAAAATGGCCGGCACGAAGACGGCATTGACCTTGGTCGCGAATGCCAGTCCCCAAACCAGCCCCAGGATGAGTGTCCATTTCCAGCTCAGGTACTCTTTGGTTTTCCAGAACAGGAAGGTGACGAAAACAACGGCGCAGGTGGCGGGCATATCCAGGGCAGCCAGGTGAGCGTGGAAGAAGAAGCGCGGCAGGGTGAGCAGCGCCGCCGCGGCGGCGAGTCCGGCCGCCAGCCCGTACGACTCGGCGATCAGCCAGTAGAGCAAGCCCACCATTATACCCACCAGGATCATGTTGCCCAGACGGTGGGCGGTCTGGTGATTGAAGACAAAACGCGCCGCGGACCAGACGATCCCCGACCAGATCTTATCCAGCGGTGGGTGCTCGTTATTGAAGGACCAGCTTTCGTCAATGCCGTACTTCGTTAACGCTGCGGCTGGCTGCGTGATCAGTTTGCCGAACCAGGCTGTGTATATTTCCGACGCTCGCATGTAGATATCCTCATCCCAGGTGAGACCGACCCGGGGCTCAGTCGCTACGAGTAATATCAATGTCAGTAGCATGATCAGTACTGCCTGAATTTTTCGGTTCTGCAGCCAGTGTGGAATAGACATGTGTGCCTCCTTGAAAACCAGCTATGCATGCAAAATTGTTGTTCTTCGGTTTGTAGCCGCCGAAATTATCGTCAGAGAATCTCCGCTATCTTAAATGGAATTTTGTCATTTGGCAATGAATGAAATGGCGTCAACCATGGTCTTCTCAAAGTCCTTCCGACCGTCCGTTTTATCCGCTAATACCCTGCGGGCACGATGTCTGCGCGAATTTTCGCTAATCTCCCAATAAATTCGATAGTCGTGATTCGGGATTCGCGAACCGGGCTTGTTGAATATTGTGCGCAGCCTGCACACGCTGACGAATATATTCGCTTGATTCGCCCAGGCGGTCACCACTCAGCTTTTCGTAATCCACGCGTGGGACGTCAATGTGAATGTCTATTCTATCGAGCAATGGGCCCGAGATTCTCTTCTGATATTTTGTAACAAGAGCACATGCACAAGTACAAGGCTTTTGTGAATCGCCAAAATATCCACATGGGCAGGGATACCCACAATCGAACACAAGTTACGTGTTTGGCGCATGGTGATGGGCTGGTCTTAAAAGCATATTTCATGACTCAGCGCCAGATTTATGGATGAGCAAACTGAGAGACGAGATTTCTATAGGGGTATTCTTGATTACAGTTATTTATACCGATAGGCGTAACTTAACGAATTTTCTGCTCATCATCTCGGTATAACCAATTCATTACCCGATATGAGGTACGTGAGATGATCCATGCACAAGTGTAGTTACCTACTGCATTAAGTCAGAAATAAGTGAAGGAAATCAGTGGCGCAGAACTAGGGAGTGCCTAACATTAGAAACATGATGTCATTCTGAGAGAGTGGCGCAAAGCGCCACGACCGAAGAATCCCGCCGCAAAGCGGCGGAGACCCTTCGTTTCACTCAGGGTGACATGTTCTTTTTGTCCTCGAAATTAGGCACTCCCCAGAACTTGGTAATACTTTATGTTTGTAGTGGGGTGATATAATCAACTCGTTCCTATTCAAAATTCCTCCTAACCGATCAAACCCGTGTCCCATACCTACCGCATTGGTTCGCAGATCGGGCCTTACGATCCCTTCTGGGTGCAGGTTCGAGAGGCGGTCAGTCAGAAAGCCCAGCAGCTTGGCTTTGAACTGATCCCCATTGAGATCGTTGGACGCCCGGAAACCCTTTCCCCCGAAGAACAAATTGGAGTAATTGAAGAGCTCCTGGCCCAGGAACTGGATGCCCTCATTTGTTGGAACATCCCCGAAAGGATGATCATCCAGATTCTGGAGGGCGGTCTCCCGGCAATCTATCTATCCGAATCGGAAATCCGTCATCCCTTGTTTGTTTCGCCTCGAGGATTGTATGACGCCGGGAAGATGATCGGGGATTATTTTGCCAAACGATTGAATGGTTGCGGCAGTGTTTTATGCGTTGGAGGTCTATCCGAACCTGGGGGCGAGGATGGCAGCAGTCGGGTCGCTGGTTTCATAGATGCCTTGCGTCCTTTTCCGGAGATTTCCATTACCCAAATTCCTGCTTACTGGCGCTACGAGCAGGCTCTTCCCCAGATTGAAGCCGCGTTTCGTGAGGTATCACCTCCTATCCATGCTATTTTCGGCTTATCGGATTCGATCGCTCTGGCAGCCCGAGATAGTCTCCGAGGCATGGGCTGGACAGACGTACGCCCCCTCATCGCGGGTGTCAACGGGGATCCCCTGGCGCTGGTCGCTATCGCTGAGGGGAGCCTTGATGCAACCATCGAGACATCAGCTTTGGATTTCGGCAGTCAAGCCGTCGAGCTGGCTTATCGAGCCGCGCGGGGAGAGCCGCTGCCCGAACACTTTAGCTATCGGCCTCACTTGGTCACAGCTGCGAACTTAACCGAGGTTGCGCTCAGAAAATTGGTAGCCATTGCCGAGCTGCCAACCCGCCTGGTCGGTGTCAACCGCCAGCAGGAGCAAAATCGGCTCACCCAACTGGAGACCAGCGCGGCGATCAACCAACGCGTTGGCGCGTTGTTGGACCGCCAGCGGCTTGCCCAGGAGATAGCCAACCTGATCCGGGATAACTACGGCTATGATCACGTTCAGCTTTTTTTATGGTCGCAAGAAGAAAAGGCATTCATCCTGGAAGGCAGTATTTCAAGCCAAGACTTCGATGATAAACCGGCCATTCCATTGGAACGATCCAGAATCCTGGGGGAAGCCTTACAGCGCAATGAGCCCATTTTCATTCCGGATACCCGCTACAGTCACCGTTTTCCGCCGGACCCGGACTGGCCGGAGACCCTCTCCCGGGTAGTCCTCCCGATTCGTTATGGGGATACGATTCTGGGCCTGCTTGACCTGCACAGCCAACAAACCACTCCGCACCTGAGTCGGGAGCTTATCGGTTTACAGTCCCTGGCCGATCAGCTTGGGATTGCCATTCGGAATGCCGAGCTTTACGCAAGCGAAGTCCAGGCACGCGCCGTGGCGGAGAAAGCCAATCAATTGAAGACCCGATTGCTGGCCAACGTCGGACACGAACTGCGGGCGCCGTTGAATGTCATTCTAGGCTACAGCCAGTCGGCCCTTTCCCAACCCAACCCACCTCAGATCGAGTTGCCTGATGGGTTACGCCGGGATATCGGCACCATTATCCGCAGCTGCGAACACCTGACTCGGTTGATCAACGATCTACTCGACCTCTCCCGGGCCGAGATCGACGAATTAGACCTGTTTCCCGAAGCGATCCCGACGCGTGTATTTCTGGAGGACGTCTATCATACCTTGGCAGATACATCCCGGGGAGAAGTCGCCTGGCAACTGCGCCTTCCTGACCAATTGCCTGTTATCCAGGCTGACCCGGTGCGCCTCCGCCAGATTCTGCTCAACTTGCTTAACAACGCATGGAAATTCACCTCTCACGGAGAGATTGTATTAGGCGCTGAGGTAGAACCGCCCCACCTGCATATGTGGGTGCAAGATACCGGCCTGGGCATCCCTGTCGATCTCCAAGAACGTATCTTCGAGCCGTTTGTGACCATCGAACGGCAAGGTCATCGAGGTGAAGGAATTGGACTCGGCCTCAGTATCACTAGACGCCTGGTCGCCCTGCATGGCGGCATGATGACCCTGGAAAGCCAGTCGGGCCAGGGCAGCACCTTCCATGTCTACCTTCCGCTGCCGAGTCTTTCCGGCAAGTTCAGCGCACCACCAATTGGGGTTGCCAGCGTATCCAAGCCCGTGATGCTGCTAATTTCCAGCAGGCAGGAGATATCGCCATCTATCCTGAGTATCACCACCCGAATGGGCCTTCCTATTCGGAAGGTAAGCTCTACAGAACAGGTAGAAGCCCTCTTGAAAGAAACGACTCCCTGCATCTTGGCTTGGGATACGCTGCACGCCTCCCAAAATGAATGGGAGTTGGTTGAGCAACTCCACCGCCATCCTCAAATCTGCCAGCTCCCTTTTATCGTTTATCGCCAGGAAGCAGACGAGCTCGAAATGACCGACGTGCTGGTCAAGCCGGTCTCTGCAAAAACCTTGTTCGACGCGATCAGCACCCTCCGGCCGGCCCAAAGGAAAGGTCCCATCATCATTGCCGACGACGATCCTGAAGCTCGCGAGCTCTACCAGCGTTTGGTCATGGAAGCCATGCCCGGGTATCCTGTCGTTTGCGCTGAAAATGGAGCTGATGCGTTGGCCATTATGCAGAAAGAGCCACCCTGTCTGGTCATCCTGGATTTAGTGATGCCGGAAGTCGATGGCTTTGCCGTTTTGCAAAAGATGCGCTCTCTCCCCGAAACCCGCCAGGTTCCGGTCCTGGTTATGAGTGGCAAATTGCTTTCGATGGATGACATTCAGCGCCTGAATTATTCCCACGTGACTTTCCAAAGCAAAGAAATCTTATCCGATGAAGAGGTCGTTGATATTCTTCAAAAGATCATTGATCCTGGAGATATCCTGCCCCAGCCCACCAGCATCCTGGTTAAAAAAGCGATCGCCTTTCTCCATCAGAACTACGCTTTGCCGCTTACCCGCCAGGAAATTGCTCGATCCATTGGGGTCAGCTCAAACTACCTGAACCACATCTTTCACCAAGAGGTCGGTATATCCCCAGTAGATTGCCTGAACCGCTTCCGCATTTTGAAGGCCCGGGAATCTCTTCAACGTTCATCGGATTCGATCACCACGATTGCAGCCCAGGTCGGGTTTGACGATCCATCCTACTTTAGCCGCGTTTTCCGCAAATACGTTGGCCAAACCCCTCAATCCTACCGGCTTACGGGAAGATAACTCCGGTTTCCACCGAACAACATACATTTATCCTAGAGGCGCATACGTTTGTCCGAGACAGGTATGCGCCTTTTCTCTATACTTTGAAATGGAGTTGACTTATGCCCCCAATTGTTACTTCCCAACCAACCTCTGCGCCGCTTGATGATTCACGAAAGCCAGTGATCTTGATGGTAGATAGAGACGATCCCACCGTGGAGCTTTATCGCCGGGTATTGGACCGGGAATATGAGGTGATCACCCGAGGGGATGAAGCCGGGGTAATGGAGGTTCTGTCGTCCATTGATTTACAGGCTATCATCCTGGAGCCGGCTGTGGGCGGCGGAACAGGCTGGAACATTTTCACAACCATCCAGAAAAATCTGCGGGAACGGCCGGTCCCGGTGGTCATCTGCAGTACGTTGGATGAACGCAAACGCGGGTTGGATATGGGGGCGGCAGCCTATCTAGTGAAACCAGTGCCGCCCATCACATTGGTCGAAACCCTGCGCCAGCTCCGGTACACTGAGCGGATCGGTTAATCTCATGAGCAAACATCTTGTGCAAACCTCTTCTGAAGCGTTCGCCTCGACGGAACATCCCCCGATGCAATGGCGGCTCAAACGGTGGATGTCCAAATCCCAAGAAATCATCGTGCCCTGGGTGTTCATCTTTCCCAGCTTGCTTGGGATCACCCTCTTTGTGATCGTGCCGACCCTGCGTGGCTTTTACCTGAGCTTTACCGATTCAGATCTGCTCAGCCACGCCAATTTCATTGGCCTGGCGAATTACGAGAAGCTCATCCATGACCCCCAGTTCTGGAAATCCCTGGGGATTACCATCCGTTACGTCCTGTTCAACATCCCGCTGCAGACAGTACTTGCCTTGGCGCTGGCTTTGGCGATGTCGCGTTTGACCCAGTCAGTCCTGGTTCGAGCCATCATCTTCCTTCCCTACCTGATCCCCATGCTCATGGTCATGTTAGTTTGGACAACTATTCTGCATTACGATTTTGGCCCGATCAACGTGCTGCTGCAGATGATCGGCGGACCGAACGCCCGGATTGGCTTTCTGAACCAGCAGTGGATCATTCCATCGATTGCCATGATCAATACCTGGCGTCACGTCGGGTATGTGGCGCTTTTGTTCTTCGCGGGCTTACAGACAATCCCCATAGAGTTGTATGAGGCAGCCGCCATTGACGGGGCGAGCGAGTGGCGCATATTTCGCTCCATCACCTTGCCTCTACTCCGGCCGGTCATGGTGTTCGTCCTGATAACCTCGGTGATCGGAGCCTTTCAGGTATATGACAGCGTGGCCGTAGCCGCCGTGCCATCCGGCGGGCCGGGCGACGCCACCCGGGTGATCTTCTGGTACATCACCAACCTGGCTTTTACCCGTTTCAACATGGGGTACGCAGCTACAGTAGCCGTAGCGCTCTTCTTGATCTCGATGGCGATCGCCTGGATCAACATGCACTATTTCCGGGCTGGCAGCTCCGACCTGGCTGATTGAAAGGACAAGAACCCATGACTCCATCCTCATTGAATCAGGCGAGAAATAACGAGTTGAAGAAAAGCTCCTCTACCGGCCGGGTGATGGCCTGGGGGTTCCTGATCCTGTGGATCTTGATCACCTTGTTCCCCCTCTGGTGGATCGTGCGCATGGCTTTCTCCACCCAGCGCGATCTTCTGGGCGATCCTGCCAATCTGCTCCCGGTGAACTTCACCCTGGATGCTTTCAAGCGCGTCCTGGGGTTGATCCCGATCAGTGAGGCCCTTGCCCAGGGCGGTTTTCCCAAGACTTTGCATTTCTGGCTCTACCTGCGCAACACGTTTGTCGTGACCGTGGCTATGGTCTTCGGGGGGACGGTTTTCAACGCCATGGCTGCCTATGCTTTTGCGCGGCTGAAGTTTCCGGGGCGAGATAAGATCTTCAACCTGTACATGGTTGCGTTGATTATGCCCACGGTGCTCAACCTGATCCCCAACTTTATTCTCATCCATCAGATCGGCTGGGTGGGGACGCTGCAAGGGATTATCGCCCCCAGCTTCCTGGGGAGCGCATTCGGGGTATTCTTTTTGCGCCAGTTTTTCCTGGGGATCAACCGGGATCTGGAAGACGCCGCCCGGTTGGATGGCGCGGGGATCCTCGGCGTCTTTTGGCACATTATCGTCCCGATGAGCATTCCACCCATACTGACAGTCTCGATCCTGTCTTTCATCGACACCTGGAATAACTTTCAATGGCCCTATTTCGCCGGCGGAATGGGGACCAATGAAAGTGCTACAGTTCTGACGGTCGGCTTAGCTGCTTTCCGGGCCCAGCAGCAATCCGGTCTACCTGATTACACCGGGATGATGGCCGGCACCCTGATCAGTATCGTGCCGATCTTCGTGGTCTTCCTGGCTTTAGGCCGTAGAGCTGTCGATTCGATTCAATTCAGCGGAATTAAATAACGTGGAAAGGAGAGCATCTGGAAAACCTTAGTTCCAATAGTCCTTCAGCATTGTGGAATGCCAAAAAACCATTGTAATCCATCCATTCTCTCAACCTATTTGGAGGAGTAACCTATGAAACAAAAGACTTTTCATCTTATTGCAGTTCTGGTCGTCGCCAGCCTGTTCATGGCATCCTGCGCCGCGCCAGCCACTCCGGCGTTACCCGAGCCGCCAGCCTCAACCACTGCGCCTGAGGCTGAACAACCCACCCAGCCGCCTGCGGAAGCAGCCGAACCGGTCGAGCTCCAATACTGGCTCTGGGATAGCCTCCAGCAGCCTGCTTACCAGGCTTGCGCCGATGCATTCACCCAGCAGAACCCCAACATCAAGATCAACATTACCGCGCAGGGATGGGGTGCCTATTGGGATGGGCTCACCACCGGTTTCGTGGCCGGTACAGCGCCCGATGTATTCACCGATCATATTTCCAAATATCCGGAGTTCTTAGACAAGAACCTGCTTCTGGACATCGAGCCTTATGTAAAAAAGGATAACGTCGACACCAGCATCTACCTGATTGGCCCCGAGCTGTGGGTTAAAGATGGGAAGCGCTACGGACTGCCCAAAGACTGGGATACGATCGCGATCTTCTATAACAAAGACATGCTGGATCAGGCAGGGGTCGACCCGGCCAGCTTCAAAGACCTGACCTGGAACCCGGATGATGGCGGGACATTCCAGGAGTTGATTGCCAAGCTGACCCTTGATAAGAACGGCAATAATGGGTTGAGCCCCGATTTTGATAAGAACAACGTTGTACAGTGGGGCTTTGTAGCCGGCCCCGGCGACCCCGGCACCGGCGGACAGACCGAATGGTCCGCGTTTGCCGCCGGCGCAGGCTTCCAATTGACCGATGGCCCCTGGAGCACCAAGTTCCACTACGATGATCCTGTGGTTGCCAAGACGGTGCAGTGGTGGGCGGATCTTCACCTCAAGTATGGTTATGCCCCTGGCTCCGATTCGCTGGCTGGCACGGATAACAGAGGCATCTTCCAGGCGAAGATGGCGGCGATGACCACCGATGGCTCCTGGCAGATCACCAACCTGACGACAACCTCAACCTTCCCGGTTGGGATTGGCCTTCTGCCTACCGGGCCAGTGGGCCGGAAATCCCCGATCAATGGTCTGTCGGATGCCATCTGGGCCGGCACCAAGCATCCGGATGAAGCCTGGCAGTGGGTCAAATTCCTGGCGTCCCCAGACTGCGCCAATATCGTGGGGAGCTTCGGGGTGGTCTTCCCGGCTATCCAATCAGGCGTCGATGCTTCGAATGCCAAACACGCAGAGGACGGCGTAGACACCAGCGCCTTTACGATCGAAGCCGCCGCCAAGGATGGCACCTACCTCCTGCCAATGACCGATCATGGCTCGGAGATCGCCAGCCTGGTCCAGCCTGTGCTGCAAGACATCTTCGATGGCAAGTCGCAAGCTGCCGATGTTCTGCCGCCGCTCAACGACCAGATCAACGCTCTCTTCCAAGAGTAATGGTCATCACCCTGGTTGAGCGTCCCGCGTTGCTCTGCGGGACGCTCAACCTCCCATCATGATAACCACCAGTCCATTCGCATAAGATCGTATCCATCGAGGCCGGAAATGAAGATAAAGATGCGGTTCTCCCAATTTATCCTTCTATGTTTTCTCCTGACCGCTTGTCAGGGAACCCCTCGAAATGTAGATATCCCTTCCGTAACTCCAATGGCTGCTCCGCCCATCCCGACTTCACAACCCATCTGGACGGCAATGGAATATGCGCCTGCCCCGGCAGATAACCCATTGAAAGGCTTTATGCCTTTTTATGACGCCTACGGCTCGGTAAACACACCGATTGCCAACACCTTCCCGCACAGCATGGAATGGTTCTACGTGCCCCTGAAAAATCTGATGAACGGGCCGGACAGCTTTACATTTGAAACGGGTTTGGAGCCTCAATTGATCTCGATAGCGAGCCGCGGACACCAGGCGGTGTTCAGGGTCTACCTGGATTATCCCGGCCATCCCAGCGGCATCCCCGATTTTCTGCTGGAAAGCGGGCTGAAGGTAAGGGAATACTCCTTCTTTGGGAACCACATCGGGCAAAGCGTATCGCCAGAGTACGACGATCCAAATCTGGTTGCGGTGCTGGAGCATTTTATCGCGGCCCTCGGGAAAAGATACGATGGCGATCCACGCATTGGATTTATCACGGTCGGGTTGATCGGTTTTTGGGGGGAATGGCACACGTGGCCGATGGATGGCTACACCCAGGAAACCTCTCTCCTAAAGGCTCAGTCCGACCCGAATGAAAAGAACTGGATGCCCTCCGACGCCACCCAGTTGCGAATACTGTCGGCATTCGATAAAGCATTCAACCAAACCCGCCTCCTGCTGCGCTACCCGATGGTACGAACCGGCCCCCAGGATGCGGCTCCCTACCGCAAGGTGACGTACCAAAGCGTGAACCTTAATATGGGTTACCACGACGATTCGTTTGCCTATGAGACTACCTTCGGCGCCGACTGGTACTTCATGGGCAGAATGGAATGGCGCGGCGCAATCGATAAATGGAAGACCGAACCCATAGGCGGAGAGTTGCGCCCCGAAATCCAATTGGGGATCTGGCTTGATCCTCCCCGGAAGGATGCCGAGGATTTTTCGGCGGCAGTCGATGCGACGCACGCCTCCTGGCTCATCGCCCATGCCCTCTTTACATCATCAACTGTGCAGGCAGGCACACCGGTTTACGAGCAGGCCTTGGCTGGCGCCAGAAGGCTAGGTTACGAATTTTATATAACCGCAGTCAAACTTCCAGATATTTACCCTGGCGAGCCATTCGAGATCAGGATCCGTATTCAAAATAACGGCGTCGCCCCATTCTATTACCGCTGGCCGGTGGAATTGGGCGTAGTCGACTCCTCCAGGACGTTGTTGGCTACGTGGAATACACCCTGGGATATCACTCAAATCCTTCCCGCCCGGGCCGCGCAGGGGAACATTCAGACTGAATTCAAGTACACGAATCCAGCACCGTCCTTGCCCGCAGGCCGTTTCAGTCTGGTGATGCGCGCAGTCAACCCACTTTCCAATGGGAAACCTCTAAAATTTGCGAATCAGTCCCAGGACCAGGATCTAGCAGGGTGGGTGACTCTGGGCACTTTTGAAGTAAAGGAATAATTCATGAGAATTTGCATCACCCCCTCTGGGACGCTGGATATCGAAGGCGAGAACATTTGTTTACGCGGCGGGCGCCCAGTCATCAACTCAATTGCCCTGGAGGGTTTGCAGGCAGAGATCGTTCGTGAAGAGGCCGGTTTACATCTGGTTCAATATCTCTCGCCCGAGCTGGGAAAGACCTTGTTTTGCCTCGAAGTTTTGGAAGATGCTCATGCGGAGCGTTTCTGGCTGCGCTATTGGCTGGAAGGCTATGACCTCCACACGCCGCTCGACTCGTTCGGTCTGCATTTCGAAAGCCTCGAAAACCTGCGCGCCTATCTCCGCAGTGGGTATATGAGCTGGGATGGAAGTGAATATGTGGATGTTGAATCCCTGGCGGCTTTAGAACCGCATCAGGAGCGCCCCGAAACGGGCTATGCTGTGACCCAAC
>Ga0105104_10003506_pt1 | contig 11148 bp, 8 predicted proteins | sample PPLLaktember2015_3_FD_87034 | JGI IMG/M metagenome (GOLD analysis project Ga0105104, IMG submission 87034) | Freshwater sediment microbial communities from Prairie Pothole Lake near Jamestown, North Dakota, USA - PPLs Lake P7 Core (6) Depth... | ecosystem: Environmental > Aquatic > Freshwater >... | reverse complement strand
TCCAAAGAGAATTTGGGGACGAGCATAGTAAAGACCAATATCCAGCGGTTCGAGGAAATGATCGAAAACATGCATGCCCGTAATTTTAATGAATGGCAGCAGATCGAAACCTTCATCAAGATCTATATCAAAAGTCACCGGGAACAAAAGCTCTGCATCGTCGGCGCCCTGGGGCACGATTATTATACGCTGACAAAATCTACCCGGAAAGAACTGAAAAAAATTACCAAGCTGATCCTCCACTGGCTGACCGGAGTTCTCACAACTGGAAAAGAAAAAAAGCTTTTTGTATTCAATGAGGAACCCCGTAATAAGGCGTTGCTTATATTTACCTGCCTGGTCGCCAGTTTGCAGCTGGCAAGGATCATGGAAAAGCTTGACTATAAAGTAATACAACAGACAATTATTGGCAGCCTGAAACCCTGAGAACAATAGTTGACAAAACTTACCTATTAGTAAATAAACAGAAAACATAAATTAATCCCAAAACAATACAGATCATGAAAAGAGCAGTAATTACCGGACTTGGAGCCGTAACGCCGATTGGCAACAATGTGACGGAATATTGGGAAAACCTTCTGAAAGGGAAAAGCGGGGCCGCTAATATAACCCGATTTGATACTGCAAATTATAAAACAAAATTTGCCTGCGAGGTTAAGAACTTTGACCCGCTGTTATATTTTGAAAAACAGGAAGTGAGAAAACTTGACCTGTTTACCCAATATGCCCTGGCGGCTACACATGAATGCATGCAGGATTCCGGAATTGACCTGGGACGATGTGACCTCAGCCGGGTCGGCGTTATCCTGGCAACCGGAATCGGGGGGATGCTGACTTTTGAAGAAGAGATCCTGAGCTTCGGGGAATCCGGAAAGATACCCAGGTTTAATCCCTTTTTTATAACAAAGCTTATACCGAATATCGCTGCAGGACAGATCTCGATCCGGTATGGTTTGCATGGCATAAGTTACTCCGTTGCATCGGCCTGCGCCTCATCGAACAACGCGCTGGCCAGTGCACTGGACCTTATCCGGCTGGGCAGGGTTGATATAATCATCGCGGGAGGAGCAGAGTCTCCGGTCACCCAGGCAGGGATCGGCGGCTTCGGTTCCATGAAAGCTTTATCCACCCTGAATGATATGCCTGAAACAGCATCACGTCCGTTTGACAGGACCCGTGACGGATTCGTGGCCGGGGAAGGCTCCGGGGTATTAATGGTCGAAGAGCTTCAACATGCATTGAACCGTGGCGCCAGGATTTATTGCGAGCTGGCGGGTTATGGAGCTGCATCCGATGCCTACCATGTTGCCGCCACCCATCCGGAAGGATTTGGAGCCATCCTGGCCATGGAAGGCGCCCTTGCGGATTCCGGATTGTCAATTGATGATATCACTTATATCAATGCCCATGCGACCGCAACACCAGTTGGGGACATAAGTGAATGCAAGGCCATTGAAAAAGTGTTCGGAAATTCCCTCTGGAAAATTCAGATCAGCGCAACAAAATCAATGACAGGCCATTTATTGGGTGCCGCAGGGGCCATCGAAGCCATTGCCTGCGTGAAGGCTGTTGAAAATAACAGGATCCCGCCTACCATTAACCTCCATGAACCCGATCCCCAGATAAATCCCGAATTTAACCTGACTCCGCTGAAGGCAGTTGACAGGGAAGTAAATGCGGCGATGAACAATACTTTTGGATTCGGAGGACATACCATCACCACGGTCATGAAAAAATATAAGTAAAATATGCCAGCCTGCCGGCAGGCAGGCTTCCGACTTCAAATACTATTCCGATAATTTCTTAATATAGTCGGGGGTGACCGGTTCAACCCTGAAAAAATCCCCCTTTTTTCCCATCGAAAGCGCCCATTTATCAATCCATGATATTCCCCATTTCCCGAATGTGGTAATTTCCGATTTATAGGCATCGTCTTCAAGCGCTTTATCCAGGCTTACGAATTCATAATCATTCTTTAAGAACATCAGTGCGAGGGAATCAGCATAATCAGAATTCAGTAAACTGGCATGCATCAGCAATATCTGGTTTATGTCCCTTCCAAATAATGCATTCGACTGCTTTTCATAGTACTTCAGCTTTCTTTCCATGTAGTCGATATAATCATGACCTATCCTGTTCATCAGTCCCTTGTCATGATTGGCCCCTGCCCTGTGGTATGCCAATGCAAACAGGTAATCATCATTGTCAATGGTAACCGGTGCTATGGCATATCCGTTTTGTGAAAGAAAATGGCTCAGGGAATCCGCCTTCTCCTTTGTATTGCCCATATGGAGAAAAGGATGCCTGAAGTACCGGAGTGTCCTGCCTTTGCCATTCAGTATTTCCCGGGTAACGGTTTCTCCCTTTAAAATGTCGAGGGTGTATTCCCGGAATGGGACTGAATTATAATCGGGATGTGAAAAGGTATGGTTGCCGAGATCCAAACCCTGGTCTGCCCAGTTTTTCAGAAGACTGACCTGGAACCGGTTTAGCGTATTGTTGTTGTATAGTTTCTTTTCATTTACAAAACCGATAGCCGGAATCCTGTTTTTTTTCAGTGATTTTATCAGTTTGTCCAATAGTTCGTTCTGAAATACCGTGTCAGTTATGCCATAGTTTACAACCGGCAAATCGTCATAAGTGAAACAAACTCTTTTCTTCTGTCCGGATAATGGCAACCCGCAAAAAAGAATTATAAAACATGCTAAACAAAATTTCGTCATACTGCAGTTCTTCAATACCATGCAATGAATTTTTCCCCCGGCTCTCTTCGCGGTTTATTACTTCTTTGCATCACCTTGTGAAAACACTTGCATTCACAGTCTGTTTTGCCAGTTCTTCATATTTCCCGGCCTCAGCCATTAAACCCATTCTTTTAAGCAGGTAACTCAGTTCAAGGCAGTCTTCAGAGAAAAGAAACGGGTTTTGTTTTTCAAACTGCCGGAATAGCAGTATTGCCTGCTCCTTTCCCGTCTTTTCCAATGTTTTCCTTATGTGGATCAGTTCCACATAATCATAATCCATTACAAACGTGCTCTCGGGGTTACGGTTCACAAATTCAGGGTAATTTATTACCCTGTAAGGGACTCTTGCTTTGTCAACCAGCACAGGAACCGTTGCATTTCCATTCTCATCCATGTGGGTGAGGAACATATCTGTGTAGGCACTCAGTCCCTTCGATGCAAAAACCATCCATTTGCCGTTGGGAGACCATGCATGCCAGGAATTTAATGAGTTCAGATTGCAGTTGAGGGCACGCGCCTTGCCACCCTCTGCGGGGACTATGAACAGGCGGCTGTCAGGCATCAGCAGCATAAAACTTTCAGCCTGGCAAAATACAAGCCACTTACCATCAGGAGATATGGCCGGAAAGTAATTGCTTCGTCCGTTATCCGATGCCCCTTCTATCGGCATTGCAGTTCCCCCGTTCCCGTCGTTGAACGGGATGATGCAGATATTGAACTTAATGGTTTTCTTCCTGTCAATGTATTGATTCACAAGATCCTTATCCTGAATTGTAATTTCGGTGGAATTGCTGTCCCTGGGCAAAGCGTCAGCCCTTGAAAATATGATATTCTTCCCGTCGGGTGTCCAGATGGCATTGCTCTGAACATATTGCTCCAGGTCGGCACCGGGAAGTTCCTTCAATTTATCCGTCTGCCTGTCATAAATGGCCAGATGACCGTTTACGGGGAAGAAAAACTGTGAGAATACGAAGTGCTGATAGGAATCATACGGAAAATTAACAAATATAACGCGATCTTTTACGGTTGTAACCACGTACCGCCCGTCAGGTGAGATCTTGGAAAAAAGTCCGAATGTCCTTCTTTTTTCAATTTTTGTCCAGGATCTGAAATTTTCGATGTTAAACAGGATGGAATCCTTAATGGGAGAAATAAAGTAACCTCCCTTGTCCCGGAGCCCTGCGTCAAGATCCAGTCCGATGGTGCCGCCGTCAGCCGTGAAGGAATGGCAATTCCCGCAAACGGGAAATCCCTTCATGGCAACATGGGGTGGCTTTTTACTGCCGAAATTGATCAGCACATAATTCATTGAATCCAGCCTTCTTTCAGCCAAAGCACTTGGAAGGGGCATCTGCCGGTATAATACGGGGGCACCGACCGAATCCCGGCTGATCCTGAAGAATATTTTTTTGTATGGCTTGCTGCTTCCTGATTTCTTAACGGTAAAATAGATCTTTTCAAAACCGGACAATTGTTTGAGGCTGTCCCATTGCGATTCCTCAGGAGTCCATTGTGGCTTCTGTGTCTCGGCAACGATCCTGTATTTTTTGTTCCGGGTTGTTAAAGTGACTTCCCAGGGTATTGGACCGGCAATTTTACTGGCCCATTCAAAACCCGGTGCGGGGAATTCAGGCGGGAAAAGGGCATTGTTAAATGGATACCGGATGGAAATACCTGTGCCTGTATCCCTTTTCGCAATCAATACCCACAATATTATGCCTGTTAATACAACGAATAAAACTGAAATAATGGATTTTCTGTTCATAAAGGCTTGTATGACATTGATATGTTGGTTCAGTTTTTCATCCGGGCTGTATATTCAGCGCGGATGCCAACTTCCCATCCCTCATAAACAAAAATAAGGAAATAATTGCTCAAAAAATGAGACAAAAATTCAGCAATAGGTTTTAGTTCCGGTAATTTTCATCCGGATGATACTCAACGGATATTGTATGCACGGTAAGATGGTCCTGATCCAGGTCCATGATTTTCCATTTGTAGTCAATGGTTCCGCCCCAGTACCCTACGCTGATATCCAGTATTGAATCATTACGCGTCCAGGTTCCTTCATAATCCCCGTATGAAATTGGCGGCGTTCCGCACCAGCCGGCATTTTTGTGCTCAAGGAATTTGTTTTCCGTTTCAAATGAAAAGCCGTAATCGTCCCCGGGCAAAAGTTCAACTTTATTATAGGTAACTAACGTATCTGTGTATTCAGGCCCGGTCCAGTTTCCAATAAGGTTTCTGTTATCAATTTCGAGGGTCTCCCTTTCCGTGATCATGTTTTTTTCACAACCTGTCCATACAAGGGAAATCACAAATATGGGCAGAAGTATCCTGGCTTTCATTATTCGCAGTTTTTTTCATAAGATGGATTATTTCCATAATGGTTGCGTCAAAATTTTTCAATGGCCTATCCATATTTTTGAAGGAATGAAGATTGCTTATTTTTCAATCACCCTCAATCCGTTAACGGTCCCGATATAGACCTTGCCAGCATCGGCATTTACTGCCAGTATTGCGGAATTTACCGTGCTTACCTCGAAATCTGCCCAGTTATTTTCATAATAATATAACAGGGTCGATTTTTTGAAGGTTGAGAATTCATACTCGTTGGAAATAATCCAGACCGTACCTTCCGAATCCATGTTCAACGAAGCATGACTCACCTGTCCCGCGTACTGATAATTCCATTCCGAACCGTCAAACATAAGGATGTTTGAACCGGCGTCCGGATTGAATACACTGAACCAGATATTATTATCTTCATCAGCCAACGGAGAAAGCAGATAGGAATGTTCACCAAGGCCCGGTATTGCGGAATTTGGAATGATTTCCCAATTGTCGCCTGCTATTTTCAGCAACCCCTTGAAATCGGTGGCAATCCATTTGTTATCCGAACTGTCAATGGCCATTCCATGAGTAATATTGGTAGGCAATAGGGAATTGATTGTGTCATAGACGTTCAGCGTTGATCCGTTCCAGAATGCGATACCGTTATATCCTCCCAGCCAGATATTGTCATTTTTATCAAAGCTGAAATAATTGAATTGAAATCCTTCCGTATCCAGGATCAGACTATAATCCCCTATGCCGTTGATTTTAAACACCTGGTTGTTCGTCGATGTGTAAAGGTTTCCATGGTGGTCAGCGACCGGTATCGAAACAACAGTGGGTTCTTCATAATCAAATCCGTGATCGTTAATTACAGTCAGTTGTGAGATCATGGGCCGATAACTCATAAAGGGGGCCATATAGCAGGTGTCACAGATTTTCCAGGATAAGATCCAAATGTCATCTCCAAATATCCGGATTGAAACAATCGCCTTATCTGAAAGGTAACCTGTATAAGATCTGCTGTTTATATTATCACCCCCTTTTTCACACGACACGGCAAAGAGGAGAAAAACCAAAAATGCGGGCCGGAATGGATTTTTCATGGAAATTAATTATTTAAACAAGATCACTAATGTCACGCACCCCCTGTTTGACACCATTAATCCTGTTTTCATATTCCTGATATATCTGACTCATTGATGGAAAAAGATGTACAAAGGTTGCTTTTTCACAGGAAACGTTTCATCTTTTCTGCAATTTTCAAAGAGCCGACATCTCCCTGTTTCTCCAGGTTTTTTATGATCCGTTTATAATTCTTGTCATCCCGGTTCTGTGACAGCTTCATGGCCGCCTGGATTTCCGTGATCACGATCTCGAATCCAACAATGCCCCTGATTTCGCTTTCCACAAATTCCTCCGACATCCTGTCAACACTAACCGGATTCTCCATTTTTGCTTCATACTTGTCGACCAGTTTACCCAATCGCGTCTTCAGTATATCACCTTCTATAATCCGGATCTTTCCGTACACATGCACCGCTATATAATTCCAGGTCGGGACATTCTCATGATCATACCATGAGGATGATACATAAGCATGGGGGGAATGTGCGTGGCCCATGGTCTTCCCCCGGCCTGGCTGATGAGTATGGCAAATCCGTTTTCATGGATGAACGCCCTGACATCATCGATATCCTCGTTTTTATAATACTTGGGGATGTACATATTTCTTCGATTTTGGGTTGATTTTGCAGATGTAACAAAATTATGAATATGCGCGGATAATAACCAAACCTTAGTAGGATAGATAGTCAAAGTCTCACCCCAACCTTTTTGGCTTATTTATTCGTTGTAATTGGCAGATAATATCCGGAACCTGAATAATATACAAATATGTTGTACTTTTAATGTGAGTCATGCGTCACAAAAACAAAACCCATTCTTAACGGTTCTGAATATAATAATGCGATTGAGTATGAAACAGATGATGCACCTGCTGCTATGCCTTGTACTAATTATTCCCGGACTGACCTGCCTGGAGTCAGACGCACAGAACAGCACCAATGCGAATCAGCCGGGACTGTTTGATTACGATCCGGGGACTGATTACCAGCTCCGGGAAGATTCGGTGTTTTTCCGGGATGGTATCCGGATCGGTGATATATCCTTTATTTCCGGTAATCCGCAACATGGACGGATAAAGGCCTTCCTGGTGACACCCTCAGCAAAAAAACCCTGCGCGGGCATAGTATATTTTCACTGGCTCGGCCGTCCCGATGGCAACCGGTTGGAATTCCTGGATGAGGCAGTCACGATGGCCCGAAAATCTGTCATTTCAATTCTCATCCAGGGCTACTTCCCGTGGATTGAAGCACCGGTTTCAGGGGACAGGGACAGGAAGCAGGTCATCGACCAGACCATCGACCTCCGGCGTGCGGTGGATATCCTGCTGACAAGGCCGGAAGTTGACAAAAACAGGATCGCGTTTGTCGGGCATGATTACGGGGCTATGTTTGGTTCCCTGATGTCGGGTACCGATAAACGTGTCAAGGCATACGTACTGGTTGCAGGAATGGGCAATTTCGGGGACTGGTCATTGAAATACTGGGAAAAAACCAACAGGGAGGGGGCTGAAAATTACCGGAAAGCCCTTGCACCGGTGGATCCGGTGCATCATATTGCCAGATCCGCTTCCGCCTCGCTGCTGTTTCAGTTTGCCACGGAGGACATTTACATTGACCGGAAAACGGCACTTGATTTCTATGATGCTGCCAGCGAGCCCAAAATGATCAAATGGTACAATACCGCTCACGAAATGATGACCCCGGAAGTCAGGAATGACCGGATGTCCTGGCTGAAAGAGCAACTTGATATTGAATAGGTCTTGCAGGTCTTGCAAGTCTTGCAAGTCTTGCAGGTCTTGCAGGTCATACTCGTCATCTGGCATTTTTTCGAGTAATTCCGCCTCTTGAAAACCTTACCTGATTATTTTATAGGTCTTCATGCTTTTGTTTTTCTCTCACGTAAAAATGATTACCCCGTATCGTTATGTTCTGTGCCTGTACTGAAAAGGCGGTACATAATGCAAGGAGAAGCCATGCCAGAACTGTGTTTTTGATATTCTTTCGATTCATCGCTTTTATAACGGATTAGGATTTCAATTTTTTTACTGTATACTAAAAGAGAAATTTTACAATTTCCGGAATATTTTCTTCTGATATAAAAAGTACAAAAAGAGGTATTCGACAATAATACTTCAAATAGCCTCCAGAAACTATCAATCATATGAGTGTCGGAAAAGATAAATAAAAAAAATTAAATCGTAACTCGTAACTCGCAAACCTGCCTGCCGGCAGGCAGGTCGTAAATCCCCTTGTAACTTTTCCATTTATCTCCCGTCCTTAAAGAAAAACCCGATGCTGAAGAACTATTTTGTAATCGCCATACGTGAGATCCTCAAAAACAAGGTTTTTTCTGCCATTCATGTTTTTGGTCTTGCCCTGGGCATTGCGGCCTTTGTCCATATACTCCAATATGCCCTGTACGAAAAGAGCTATGATACTTTTTATGAAAATGCGGATGATCTGTACCGCATAAGGCAGGACCGCTACGACAAAGGAAAGCTCAGCACCACATGGGGCGCCGGGTGTGCCGCCATTGGCCCTGCACTGAAAAAGGAATTTCCGGAGGTTATCTCGTATGCCACATTATACAATACAGGCGGTATTATTAATATCGATGAACGGAATTTCAGGGAAGATAAAATATACGCTGCCAATTCTTCTCTTTTAACCATGTTCCCGGTAAAACTCAGGGATGGGAATGACTCATCTGCACTTGACGAACCGAATACAGCGGTGATTTCCGAATCCGTTGCGAGGAAATTTTTTGGAGAGGAGAATTCCATGGGGAAGTCATTCCGTCTGAATAAGGGCGCTGTGTTCAAAGTAACCGGCACTTTCAGCGATATTCCTGACAATTCCCACATGAAATTCAACATTCTGATTTCCTGGCCAACCTTTGTTGCATGGGTCGGGCCCCAGGCGGAAACAAAATGGGACTGGGATGGATTCTACACGTATGTTCTTTTGCAGAAAGGGACCAATCCTTCAGACTTTGAAAAGAAGATGAATGTTTTCACAGACAGCCAAACGGCTGAACTGACAAAGCAATATGATATGCGGGCAGTGTATATTTTGCAGCCGCTTAAAAGCATTCACCTGAATTCGCACCTGATGTGGGAAGCAGAGGTCAATGGCGATGCCGGGACCGTGAATTTCCTGATGGTAATCGCATTCATCATCCTCATTATCGCCTGGGTGAACTATATCAATTTATCGACGGTAAAAGCCATATTCCGATCCAAAGAGGTTGCCATGCGGAAAATATCGGGGGCCTTAAGGAGCCACCTGGTGAGACAGTTCCTGATTGAATCTTTCACGATCAATCTGGTGGCCTCCGTATTGGCCTGGATCCTCGTCCTCGTCTCCATGCCTTTCCTCCGGACGCTGACGGGGAGGGAAATGATCCTTAACACACCCGCGACCTGGATGGTATTTGCCGCTATGATCATCATCGGACCCATTGTAGCGGGATTTTACCCGGCCCTGGTAATTTCATCCTTCAAGCCCATTGCCATTTTCAGGGGAAAACTGACTGCAGGATCCGGGGGCGCTTTGCTGAGGAAAACACTTGTCGTTTTCCAGTTTGCAGCTTCCATTGCCCTTATCGCCGGCACACTAACGGTATATAACCAGCTTATATACATGCGGAACCAGGAGCTTGGGGTGAACATTGACCAGACCCTGGTGATTAAAGGGCCGGGGGTGGCAGATTCCACTTACAATGAAAAACTTACTGCTTTTAAGGAAGAATTATTAAAATATCCCGTCATCAAATCCATAACAGCCTCAACCGGCGTTCCGGGCGGCAAGGTATACTGGAATGCGGGGGGTATCCGCCGGGTCGGCGAAGACGATTCCAGGTCGAAGCAGTACAGGATTTTGGGGATCGACTATGATTTTCTGGATGCATACAACCTGTCATTACTCGAAGGCAGGAATTTCTCCAAAGAATTCACCGCCGATGAGGGAAGCGTATTGTTTAACGAAGAGGCTGTTAAGTTGATGGAATTTCCAAGCCCCGACAGCGCCATTGGGGAAATGATATTTTTCTGGGACAATAATTATAAGATAGTCGGGGTTGTGAAGAATTTTCACCAGGAATCCCTGAAGGAAAAATATGATGCCCTTATTTTCAGGCTTACACCCGGCACACGCGACTATTATTCAATCAAGCTGAATTATGCAGGCCAGCCGGGTTCAGACAGCTACAAACTGAGCCGGAATACCATTGGGACTATACAGGGACAATGGGAAAAGTTTTTCCCTGGCAACCCGTTCGACTGGTTTTTCCTTTCCGATCACTATGATATGCAGTACAGGGCCGAAAAACAGTTCAGGACCATATTCGGATTGTTTGCCATCCTGGCCATTGTGATCGCATGCCTCGGCCTTTTCGGACTTTCATGGTTCATCATTGTACAACGTACCAGGGAGATAGGGATACGCAAAGTAAACGGGGCATCGGTCACCGGGATCCTTTTGCTGATATCAGGGGACTTTTTCAAGCTGGTGTTTTATGGATTGATCCTCGCCGCACCCGTTGCATATTACTTTTCCATCACCTGGCTGCAGAAGTACCCGTTTAAGGTCGGATTCAGCTGGTGGCTTTTTGCCTTATCGGGATTTGTCATTTTTGTCATTTCGGCGCTTACCATAAGTTACAATACGATGGCCATTGCCAGGACGAACCCGGCGGAATCGATAAAATATGAATGATCGCTGTGAGACCGCACGACAAAATGACATTAAAAGTCAGCGCTTCAAGGGTCTGAGGACCGCTTGAAGGCTTACCTCCTTACTCCTTACTCTCCTCTCTCATTGCTCGTCAGCTCCACCCTGTTCCCGTCCGGATCAAGGATCACGCTTTCATAATACCCGTCCCCCGTGGTCCGGGGATAGCTGTAAATCCTTACCCCTTCCTCCTCCAGCTTTTTGGTCAGCCT
>Ga0105104_10003505_pt1 | contig 11149 bp, 9 predicted proteins | sample PPLLaktember2015_3_FD_87034 | JGI IMG/M metagenome (GOLD analysis project Ga0105104, IMG submission 87034) | Freshwater sediment microbial communities from Prairie Pothole Lake near Jamestown, North Dakota, USA - PPLs Lake P7 Core (6) Depth... | ecosystem: Environmental > Aquatic > Freshwater >... | reverse complement strand
TTCTGGCTTTCTCCACAATGGGTCCCAAAGAAATCGTTTTGACCCACAAGGATGGCGTGCTGGTGTATGCCGATGGAGAGTTCTTCGACCGGCACTTTTATCCGCAGAACATGAGCGGGCGCAGCGGGCGCGGCGACACCTGCGTCGGTACGTATGTGGCCATGCGCCTGACCCAGCCCCCGGCCGAGGCCAGTATCTGGGCGGCGGCCGTCACCAGCTTGAAAATGGAAAACCAGGGCCCGTTCAACCGTTCCCTGGCTGAGGTAGAATCTTTGATCCATAGCAAATATAATGGATCGGTTCCCTAGGAAACAACAAGAAATCGACCGGCGTGCAGCCGAAGTCATGGCTGCCTATCCGGCGTTATGGTCACAAATGATCACAGACTGGCGACAACCAGGCTTGGAAGACCAGGCCTGGTTGATGTATTCTGCGAACTACCTGTTCCGGACTGCTAACGTGCGCTGGGCAATGGATCCGCTTCGGCTCAAACACCGACTCCCGAGCGCGCCCGAGATGCCAGTGGCAGACTTAGAAGATGTAGACTTCATCCTGCTGACTCACGGACACGGCGACCATCTGGACCTGGATCTACTACGCGGATTGAAAGATTTTCCAATCCTTTGGGTTATTCCCGCGCCCGTTCTGGATTTAGTGGAGGCTGAAATCAAGTTGCCAATGGACAGGTTGATCGTTCCGAGAGCCATGCAGCCGATTGAAATCCAGGGGATTCGTATTTCTCCCTTCGATGGGCTTCACTGGGAAAAGCAGGCCGGAGCGGAATCGCTCAATGGCGTCCCGGCAACGGGATACCTGATCGAATTCAATGGCAAACGCTGGTTATTTCCCGGAGACACGCGCAGCTATGATGCCAGCCAACTGCCTTCCTTCGGTTCTGTAGATGGTCTCTTTGCTCATCTCTGGTTGGGTCGAGGCTGTGCCTTACTGGAAGATCCACCGCTGCTGGATGAATTTTGCCGCTTCTGTGTAGATTTGCTGCCGAAGCGAGTCATCCTGACCCACCTGGATGAGTTTGGGCGCGATGCCAATGATTTCTGGGAGAGCGGCCATATCCAAAAGGTTTCAGCGTGGTTTCAAAAAAATGCCTCCAAAATTTCTCTTGATTCTGCTTGCCTTGGAAAATGCATCACTTTTTGACTTGGCATGGTTGTGAGTGATTGGTAACACTACCTTGAAAAATGTAACTGCCTTGCCGGCTGCAATTGGATAGCGACACCTCGTACCTGTAGGAAAGACGAGAATGATGATAAGATTCACTTGACAGAAAGGTTTTTGTTTCTTAATATTGTTTTAATGTCAATAGCTCGGTTAGAATTGGCTGTAGTTCAGAATATGGGCCCTATCACGGGCTCAACCAACCCCTATTCCTTTGAAGGAGGAGTATGATGATTTCCAAAAGAGTAAGTAGCTTGATGATGGTCGTTTTGATGGCGGTGGCAATCCTTTCGGCTTGCGCGCCCGCCGCGACCGAAGCGCCGGCTGCAGCAACTGAACCACCTGCTGCCGCCACCGAACCACCCGCGGCTGCGACGGAAGAACCCGCGGCTGCTACCGAGGCGCCAGCAGAGATCACTGACACCGAACTGAATGTTCTATGCACGCCGCAAGAACAATGGTGCCAGGGAATGAAGCAGGAATTCGAAGCGAAGTACGGGATTACCGTAAACTACGTCAGAATGTCCGCCGGCGAAGCGCTTGCCCGTGTACAGGCTGAGAAAGACAACCCACAGTTCGATATCTGGTGGGGCGGCCCGATCGACAGCTATGTAGCCGCGAAGGGTGAAGGGCTGTTAGAGGCTTACGATTCACCGAATTATGCCAATTTGATCGATCCAGTAAAAATGAAGGATGTTGATAACCAGTGGGTTGGCATTTATGTTGGCACCCTCGGTTTCGCAACCAACACGGAATGGTTAGCCGCGAACCCCAACGTTGAGCCTCCAAAGTCTTGGGATGACCTGCTGAAACCTGAATTCAAGGGACAGGTTATGGTTGCCCACCCGTCTTCTTCAGGCACCTCCTACACTGCCCTCGCAACCGTCTTGCAGATCCGTGGTGAGGAAGCAGGCTGGGAATACCTGAAGCAATATGCCGGACAGATGTCTCAATACACCAAGAGCGGCGCGGCGCCCGCCAAATTTGTCGGCCAGGGCGAAGCTGCAGTGGCAATTGTTTTCTCTCACGATATTGTGAATGAAATCGAAAACAACAAGCTGCCTCTGGTGCTTACCTTCCCCGAAGAAGGGACTGGCTATGAAATCGGTGGCATGGCGCTGATCAAAGGCGCCAAACATCCGCAGGCCGCGAAATTGTGGTTTGACTGGGCCTTGACGCCTGAAGCGCAAGCCTTAGGACCTACCTTCGCGGCGTACCAGGCTCCGACTGTCACTGGCGTCGAACTCTCTCACCCCGAACTGCTCGAAGTCAATCTGATCGATTATGACTTTATCTGGGCAGGCGAGCACAAGAAAGAGTTTGTTGACAAATTCACGAACGAAATTGCGAACGCCGAAAATCTAAAAGAATAATAGTTCTGCTATATGTTCTGGGCGGCAAATCTGCCGCCCAGAATTGTTTCTTGGATGAGCATGAAGACTACTATCGCATTCCCAAAATCCTCCAAAACGCAATTTGTTGGCGCCAGACGCCGCTTTCAAGAATTTTCCTTAATTTTCAGAGATCCAGTGCTTTTTATGAGCCTGCTGTTTTCTGGAATTTTTATCTTTGTTTTTGTCTTATTGCCTATCCTTCGAACGGTTTCTGGCGGTTTTTTCGCACAAGAAGGCGGCTTGGATTTGACTTATTTTGCCCGTTACTTTGACAATTATTATGGCCCGGGATTGCGCCGTTCTTTCCTGGATACCATGATAATGGGCCTGCTGACTGCAATTTTTGGAACACTGGTAGGCTTTATTTTTGCATATGCGAGCGTTCGTTGTAACCCACCTGGGAAAAACGTATTGCACTGGTTGGCTTTGTTGCCAACTGTGTCTCCGCCTTTCGCACTTGCCTTGAGTATGATCCTTTTGTTCGGGCGGAACGGATTGATTACTAAAAAATTGTTGGGGATCACTTTTGTCCAGGGAATGAACGATATTTACGGGTTGGATGGGCTGGTTATCGTTCAAACGATCACCTTTTTCTCTGTAGCTTATTTAATCCTGCGCGCTATGCTTGAGCGCCTAAACCCGTCCATGGAAGAAGCAGCTGCCAGTCTTGGCGCAAGCAGATTACACATATTCCGGACTGTGACATTGCCACTTCTAATCCCTGGAATCGCAGGTTCCTTTTTATTGTTGTTTGTTGAATCGCTGGCTGATCTGGGCAACCCGCTTTTTATTGCTGGAAATAAAACCGTACTTTCTGCGCAGATCTTTCTTGCTGTGATTGGAGAGTACGATTATCAGAAAGCCTCTGCGTTATCGTTGATTTTGATCATTCCAACTTTGTTGTTATTTATGGTTCAGCGATATTATGTAAATCGCCGGTCCTATATTTCCGTTACCGGTAAGCCCTCCGGCGCTCAAATCACTGAAAAGGATCCTATCATTCGCTGGGGATTTAATTTTGTGGCTTATTTGATCTGTGCGTTTGTGATTTTGCTCTATATCACCATTTTCTATGGCTCTTTCAGCTTCACCTGGGGAGTGGATTTCACGCCTACATTAAGGCACTGGTCCATGACGGTCACGCGTGGGGTGGAAGCGATTTTGGATACGACCTTTCTGAGTGCCATGGCAACACCGTTTGCTGCCATTTTAGGAATGATCATTGCCTGGCTGGTGGTGAGAAAGAATTTTAGCGGAAAAGAAGCCCTGGATTTCAGCTCAAATCTCGGTGGAGCTGTGCCCGGTACGATCCTGGGGATCGGTTTTATTCTGGTTTTCAATAAACCTCCTCTTGCGCTGGCGGTGGTGATCTACGCAGTGTTGGCCTTGTTCTTCGTTTTGGTCGTTGGCAAGGATGCCCGGGAGAGGCTGATCATATTGCTGGTTGGAACCGCCGCCGGTGTTTTAATGACCAGGCTTGAGCTAACCAGGATTTATTATTTCCTGGGAGGCCTTTACCTGTTTTTAGGCGTATTCTTGTTTCTTAGCAGAAAAAAATTACTTGGCCCGTCCTTATCCGCCTTGCTGGGAATTTATGTGATGAGCACGAATTGGACGAATGTGATCTCCAAGCCCATAGCAGACTTTAGCCGGAGTATCGAGCGTGGGTTTTGGAGCAACGCAATTTTCCAATTCTCTGATCACATTAAAGTCATTTTTCAACCCCCTCCCTCGCTACTGGCAATTATCTTGATCTTTGCAGGGATCCTATTGCTTCAAGGGTTGCAGAATCGCATGCAACGCACGGTTGGTGGAATCGTTGCATTAACCATTCCCTGTGCCATGTCGTTCATGGATATCCCTTTCGCACTGGTTGGCGGGGCTTATATCATCATGGCAGCATTTATCGTGCGTAGCCTGCCAGCCTCTGTGCGTGCAGGCGTGGCTTCACTCCAACAGATCGACCCGTCCATCGAAGAGGCCTCAAACATTCTCGGTGCGGATGCGCAATACACCTTCCGTAAAGTAACCCTCCCGCTCATCCTGCCGGCACTGCTGGCAGGTTTGATCTTTAGTTTTACCAGGCACATGACCAGCCTTTCTGCAATCATCTTCCTGGTAAGCGCAAAATGGAGAATTGTGACCGCCTCGATTCTGAGCGAATGGGAACAGGGTGGCGTGAGCATTGCGGCTGCCTACTCGTCGCTAATCATTGTGTTTGTTATGATTGCCATTGCAATATTGAACATTGCCACCAAACGCTTATTTCGGGGTCGTGAAGGCGTGGATCTCAGTCAAGGGCTCTAATCATCACAGAAATGAGGGATTCAATGTACTTAACGCTAGAAAACATTACCAAGGTTTTTCCTTCGCGAGGCAATGTGGGTGAGGTGGTTGCTGTCCAGGATGTAGATCTGGAGATTCAAAAAGGAGAGTTGGTGACCCTGCTCGGGCCATCAGGATGTGGGAAAACCACTACGCTGAGGATGATTGCAGGTTTTGAATTTCCCACTGCGGGCAGAATTTCTTTGGATGGTCAGGAAATAAATTCACTGCCGCCACACAAAAGAGGCATGTCAATGGTCTTTCAAAGCTATGCTATATTTCCTCATCTTACGGTTTTTGAAAATATAGCATATGGATTGAACGTCCAGAGACTGAATCAAAAAAGTATTGTTGAAAGGGTGAACCGTGTATTGGATTTAGTTCACCTGGAAGGGTATGGGGATCGCGCTCCAGGTCAGCTATCGGGTGGCCAACAGCAACGAGTGGCATTGGCGCGCGCATTGGTGATGGAACCCAAGGTTCTCTTGATGGATGAGCCGCTGTCTAACCTGGATGCAAAATTGCGTGAAGAGATGCGTACGGAGATCCGCAGGATTCAAAAGGAATTGAATATCACCAGCGTGTATGTCACACATGACCAGATCGAAGCCATGACGCTTTCTGATAGGATTGTTGTCATGGATCAGGGGAACATCGAACAGATTGGCACTCCCGTGGAAGTGTATCGTTTCCCAAACAACCGCTTTGTCGCTGATTTTATCGGACGTGCTAATTTCACCGATGGCACTGTTCTTGCGCAGGATGGCCAAAAATTGACGGTTAAATCGCTTGGTGAAACAATCACCCTGTTGAATGTAAAGCGTGAATTCCGCGCCGGAGATGCGGTTACATTAATCGTGCGCCCTGAAATGGTCGAGATCAAAAAAACAGGCGGTTTATACAAAGGGATCGTCCGCCGGGCCGTCTATCTTGGCGATGTCATGGAGTATGATGTTGAAGTCAGCGGGCAGTTGATCACCGGCGTCGAAACCGATCCGTATGTAACGGAACTTTTCCCGGAAGGGGAGAATGTTACCATCGGTTTCGCGGAGGGTTGCATCCAGGTGCTACCGGCAGAGAAAAATCTTGAGCGATTATGATATTTTAATGATTGGCAATTTCGCCAAAGACAAATTAATCGTCGATGGCGTGGAGGAAATTGCTTCGGGAGGGGGCGTTTATTATGGCAGCGTGGTGATCAAACGGCTGGGATTAGATGTAGCTGTCCTCACACGCTTACATCCTGATGATTTTTACCGGCTGGAAGAATTGCATTCCGAAGGGGTCGCAGTCTACCCTTTGGAAGCCGCTGGAACATCCGGGATCGCGAATTATTATCAATCCGCGGATATGGAACGGCGGATCTGTAAGCCCATCGGATTTGGAGGGAAATACAATTTGTCCGATATCCCTGCTTTTAGCGCGCGGGTCGTCATGATTACGCCTCTCTTTGCGGGGGAAGTCGATCTGCATGTCCTAAAATATTTAGCCTCGCGGGCGCCGGTTGCTCTGGATATTCAGGGATTCGTGCGTGTTCCTGTGGGAGATGGATTAGAATTCCGACCCTGGGAAGAGATGGACGAAGGCTTGCGATATGTCACTTATTTAAAAGTTGACCGGGCTGAGGCAGAATATCTAACGGGTTTAATAGACCTGAAGCATGCTTGCGAAAAATTAACGGAAATGGGGCCGAAAGAAATCGTTCTTACGCAATCATCTGGCCTGATGGTCTTTACGAATGGAAAATTCTATGAAGCCCCTTTTACTCCCCGCTCTCTCGCGGGCCGAACGGGAAGAGGCGACACCTGTTTTTCGACCTATATTGCTAAACGATTGAAAGAAAACGCAGAAATAGCCTGTCAATGGGCTGGGGTAGTTACTTCTTTGAAACAGGAAAAACCAGGTCCCTGGAGAGGTACCCCTGAAGAAGTAGAATCTATTTTACAAAACAGGTAATTCTAAACAAGAGTTTACATTGGATTTGTGTTTTTGCTTTGACATCTAACCACCGGCTCTTCTGGCGGTGGATGATTCGAGAGTGCTAGCGGGGAAACCGATGGGCTCAAAATCGTATTTGGCAGATAAGCGGGGTGTAATGAAATCCAGCATGTGCACTGTTTAAGTAATCAGTCGGATTTAAACTTTCCCCTTGACAGTTATTGTTATAACTGTTATAAATCAAACTATGGAAAACGAAAATCTCACTTCTTGGATCTGTACAGCTCTCATGCGCATTGGAACACGGATGGCAACGGGATTCGACCAGCATTTTGCCAGGCTTGGGATCACGCAAGCGCAATTTCGTATACTGCTGGCTGTCTGGGAATTGGGTGGATCGAAAGGACTCGCTCCTTCTAAACTGGCTGATTCGCTGTTGATCGAGCGAGGCACGGTATCGGTGTTGACCAACCGCATGGTTGAGAGCGGATGGTTGTCTCGCGAGCCCGGAGAGAACCGGCGGACGTACCGGCTCTCGTTGACGGAGGCAGGCAGCCAGGTATTGCAAGAGGCAGTGCCGCGTGCGATTGCGCTGGCAGACCATACGCTATCTGGCATTTCAATCGACAAGTTGGTCCAAATGCGCGCCAATCTGGAACACATCGAGGCGGTGCTGAGAGAATACACACTGCCAGAAGAGTGATTCGTTTTCATACTGGTATCGCATGTTCAGCAATATTTACTGTTGACCGCCATGTTCGATGTGCTGACAAATAACTTTAGAAATGGAGAGATACGATGAATGTTAATACACTCCACAATATTCTGATCGTCCTGCACGCCAGCGCAGGAGCAATCAGTTTTTTTGCAGGTTGTTTTCTGATATTTTCCCCCAGGTTCGCGTCGAATCAACGGCTGTTTGGGCTGTACTGGTGGTCCCTTGTTGGGCTGGTCATCTTTTTGGCAGGCGCTATGTTTGCCTACTGGGCGAAATACTCTGGTGCTGAGCGCATTATTTTTCCAGGCTTGTCCGTTCTGGGACTATACATGCTCTACCGCGCACGACATGCAAAGCGCCTGCTAAAAGACCCGCAAAGCGCCTCCAAACACGACTACATCGAGCACATTGGCTTCACGCTTATATCGCTGTTCGAAGGGTTCGTGATCGTGTCGGTCCTCAATGCGGGAGGTCCCGGCTGGCTGGTAGCTCTTTTAGCGATAATTGGCGTTCTTGTTGGCCGCTCGGTGATCGGTTTCACGCAAAAGAGAGTCGCGTAAAGGATTTTCTACTACAGAGACGGTATTTGTCGTCTCTCGTTCAGTTCCCTTCGTTTTGGTTCCCAATTTGCAATGACGAGGCTGGCAACGATTAAGACAGCGCCTGTAATCACCTGCCAGGTCAGTTGCTCATTTAAGAAAATGACACCCAGGGTCACACCACCCAAAGGGAAGAGGTAAGTCACCATGGTAGTGCGCGTAGGGCCAATTTCATGGATGAGGTAATAGGCCAGGACAAAGGCAACACCTGAGCCGAGAACGCCGAGAAAAAGCAGCGCGGCCCATGTGATCCCTAATTGTGGTATTTGTACCGGGCTTTCGAACAAAAGGGTTCCCAGCCACATGATCCCAGTGGCCGAGACCAGCGGTCCCGCACTGCGCAGGATGCCCGGTGTATCTTCAGTCACCTTGCGCACATAGACCGCACTGCCGGCGTAGAACATGGAAGCTACAATGACAGCAACTTGCCCAACCAAGGAGCTTGATGAAGCGCCAATATCCTTGCTCATCAAGACAAGGATTCCCGCAAAGCCAACAACCAGGCCCAACACCTTGGGCAATGTCATTTTGTCATCGCGCAACAGATAGTGGGCGATCAATATGGTGAAGAGAGGCACTGTCGCATCCAAAATAGAGGCGACTGCCGAGTCAATCGATTGTTCGCCCCACGAAATCAGGAAGAACGGAATCGCTATATTTGTGACGCCTAACACGAGCAGCGGAAACCAGGCTTTAAAAGTGCGCGGCCAGGCCACTCGCTGGATAAAGATCACCAGGACGCCAAATAGCAGCCCAAACAGGACTCGAAACGCGACCAGCGTGATCGGTCCGACTTCCTGCACGGCAATCTTGATCCACATGAAGGATGAACTCCAGATGGCTCCCAATAAAATAAATACGAACAAGTGTTTTGTCTTCACAAGAAGCTCCTAGATTGTGAAAGCAAATATATTAGGCCACTGGCACTTTAGCAAGGGCCAGTTCTTGAACAAATTATGGTACCGCTTTGATCATATACCCAGTGGATACTAGACTGTGCGCAATAAAGCCCCCAAACGGCGGACTCCATCGTTTATTTCCTGCGCTCCGAAACCGCCATACCCGAGTAACAGCCCCCCGCGTGGCAGCGGTTCAATGCTGAAATTCGAAACGGGTGTAAGATCGAGATCAAAATCTGCCGCCCTGCTAGCCAAGGACAGATCGTCCATCCCATCTGGCAGCCAGCCGACACAATGGATGCCTGCCTCGGGGGAGTGAATTTCCAATGGCAACTCACTTGCTGCTTCCAGCAGCGCGCCGCGTCGCTCGGCATACAGTGCCCGCATGCGCCTCAAATGGCGTCTAAAATGGCCTTCGATCATGAAATCGGCGAGCACGGCCTGTTCCAACATCGGTGAATGAATATCGATAAGGCGGCGCACTTTCAGAAACGGGTCAACAAGTGGCGGGGGTAGGATCAGATAGCCGATCCGAATGGACGGAAAAAGTACCTTGCTGAAGGTCCCGATGTAGATCACACGGTCTGCCTCATCAAGCCCTTGCAAGGTGGCCAAAGGACGCGCTGCAAAACGAAATTCACTATCATAGTCATCTTCGAGGATGTAGGCATTGGCATGTTTCGCCCAATCCAGCAATGACAATCGCCGTGAGAGCGACATCGTTACTCCCAAGGGAAATTGATGAGAGGGCGTGAGGTATACCATCCGTGCTCGGGGTGCGCGTGCGATCCCGGTCTCCACTACCAGGCCTTCGTTGTCGACAGGGATGGGGATGATTTGCGCCCCTGCGCCGAGAAAAGCGCCTCTCGCGCCGGGATAGCCTGGGTCTTCCATCCAGACAGGATCGCCAGCGTTGATCAACATCCGCGCGGCCAGATCGAGCGCACCTTGCGAACCAGGCACGATCATAACTTGGTCGAGCGTACAATGCACCTGCCGGGAGATCGTGAGATGAGCTGCAATTGCTTCACGTAAAGGTCGATACCCTGCCGAATCCTGATACATGAAGTCGCTCAGGGCCATCCGCCTCGCCCGGCGGACGATCAACCGTGACCAGAGCTGGTGGGGAAAGGCATCCAGCGCCGGGGCTTCGGGGAGGAACGGGTATGGCGACCTGCGAACAGAGGGCGGTTGGGAGGCTGCTATTTGCGCTTTTGCTCGCTCAGAAAAGGACGGGTGAGATGATTCCGCCCAAGCGGGCTGGGCAGTTTTCGGCGCGCCCGGATGCGGTGTTGTTAATAGCAATTCGGGCAGGAAAGGCGCAACAAAAGTGCCACTGCCTTCCCTGCTTTCGAGATATCCCTCTGCCAGGAGCTGCCTGTAAGCATTCAGCACCGTATTGCGCGAAACCTTCAATTCATCCGCCAGCGCTCGCGTGGAAGGCAGCTTCGTTCCGCTCTTCAATTCTCCAGAGAGGATCGCTGCTCGCATGTGGGCATAAATCCCCTGATAAAGGGGAAGGTTCGGATTAGAGTGAAATGGGTGGTCACTAAAAACAGTCATCTTATTGGCGTCTCAATCATATTGTACGCCAACTTCCTGGCGCCTACGCCCGGCGCAAGCCTGGGCGCTCTGAACATTGCCCTCGCTCACACCTTCTAAACTGAATGCCCGTAACCACTGCTCGATGTCTGCCGCAGTTGTGCGCGCTCCTGCCAGGAGATGGCGCAAAAACGGCATGATTCATATATTTCTATCAGAAGTTATACAGTTGAATGAAGAAACCCGAAAATAAGGGGGCGTGCTGCGCACACCCTCTTATTTTCGGTATCTTTTCGCTAACTGCGTAACTCCTATTTATAAATGTGTTCTCCGCAAAAGTTGTGCATTAAGGGCGACGACAATCGTACTTACCGACATGAGTAACGCGCCAACGGCGGGAGAGAGCAAGATGCCCCAGTTTGCCAGCACACCGGCAGCCAATGGTATTGCTACGATGTTATAGCCCGCCGCCCACCACAGGTTCTGGATCATTTTGTTATAGCTGGCGCGGCTGAGCTTGAAGATCTTGACCACATCCAGGGGGTTGCTGTTGACCAG
>Ga0105104_10003504_pt1 | contig 11149 bp, 9 predicted proteins | sample PPLLaktember2015_3_FD_87034 | JGI IMG/M metagenome (GOLD analysis project Ga0105104, IMG submission 87034) | Freshwater sediment microbial communities from Prairie Pothole Lake near Jamestown, North Dakota, USA - PPLs Lake P7 Core (6) Depth... | ecosystem: Environmental > Aquatic > Freshwater >... | reverse complement strand
TTGTGCCGTCCGGAGTAATGGCAAATCAACTGGCGCTGAAAGTACATACGCAGCCGGGCGATGAAGTGATTGTCGAAAGCGATTCGCATATCTTTAATTTTGAAACGGCGGGGGCAGCGTTTCTTTCTCATGTTCAATGTGCGACCATCAAAGGGAAGCGCGGAATTCTCACCGCCGAACAGATCGCTCCATCGATCCGTTCATCGGTCTATTACAATCCGAAAACCGCTCTTGTCTGTCTTGAAAATACGCATAACAAGGCGGGCGGGACAATTTATCCGCTCGAAGAGATTAAAAGAATTAAGGATCTGGTTCGAAACAGGAACCTTGCATTTCATCTCGATGGCGCCCGGCTTTGGAATGCCTCCGTGGCGACAGGCATTTCTCCCAGGGAATATGCACAATATTTTGACACGGTCTCCGTTTGTTTTTCAAAAGGACTGGGAGCTCCCGTTGGTTCTGCGCTGACAGGATCACGCGAGACAATCGAGCGGGCGCGCAAATACCGAAAAATATTTGGCGGAGGAATGCGTCAAATTGGTATTCTCGCTGCAGGTGCATTATTTGCCCTGGATCGCAACATTCCCCGCCTGAAAGAGGATCATGAAAAGGCAGCTTGGTTCGCAAAAGAATTGAGTACCATTCCTGGAATTCAGCTGGATATGAATTCCGTGCAGACGAATATTATTATTTTTTCCCTCGACGGAAAACCGGAGAAGGCGGAAGAACTGATCTCCCGTCTCAAGGCGCAGGGAGTACTGATTTCGGAAATGGGGCAATCTATGCTCCGTGCCGTGACGCACCTTGATGTGAGTCTGGAACAGATGAAAAAGGCATCCGCAATCATAAAATCACTTCTCGTTCACTAACAGGAGCATCTATGGAGAACACTATGATGAACCAGGAATCACGAAGCGAGTACGATGTTCGGCAAGACTTGTTGCTCCGGGGATTGCTTGCAGCGCAGGATGATGTCTGGCGAATTTTTCGTGTGATGTCAGAATTCATCGAAGGATTTACATTGATGGCAAAACAAAAAAATCTTGTTTCCATCTTCGGTTCTGCCAGGCTGAAGCCGGATTCCCGGTACTATCAACTGGCTGTCCAGGTCGCGCAGGAACTTGTGAAACATGGATTTAACGTTCTGACCGGAGGCGGCCCGGGCATTATGGAGGCGGCAAACAAAGGGGCCCAGGAACAAAAAGGAGATTCGGTCGGCGTAGCGATTGAATTGCTTGCAACAGAGGAATCGGCAAATAAATATATTGACCGGGGAAGATTGATTACGTTTCGGCACTTTTTTGTTAGGAAGGTCATGTTTGTAAAATATGCCCATGGGTTTATCGTCATGCCGGGCGGATTTGGCACTTTTGATGAATTCTTTGAAGCGATTACGCTGGTTCAGACAAAAAAGACAAAAAAATTCCCGATTATCCTGATGGGTTCAGAGTATTGGAAGGGACTGGTGGATTGGATCAAGACAACGGTGCTGCAGGAAAAAATGATCTCTCCCGATGATCTTGATATGTTCTATGTGACCGACGATCCGGTCGAAGCAGCAACTCTTATAGAGAATTTTTACAAGAAACACGTCATGATCACCAATTTTTGATTATTTTGGATGGCGATTTGAGGGAGAAGGAAATTTTCTTGCTTCTTCAGAAGTGGTTGCGTATATTGTATTTAGTAGATGTAGATAGCCCGAGGTAGACGGGCTATTTTTTTTGGAATCCTGAGTTCATGGATTTAAGGCAAAAAATTGAGGAAATAGCAGCCCCTTTTCTCGGTCCGATCGGCGCGTTTATCGTCGATGTCCATATTGGCCGGAGTGAGCAGAGGAAAGTACTGCAGCTCTACGTGGACACCGACTCAGGGATCACCATAGGCCAATGCACGGACCTGAACAGGAAAATCGGCGAAGCGCTCGAGAAGGAGAATATGATCCAGGACTCGTATATCCTGGAAGTATCTTCTCCAGATATAACGAAGCCGTTGAGGCTGCTGAGACAATACAATAAAAATGTTGGAAGAACATTTCGCGTCCGGTTTCGAAAAGGTGATGCGCCGGCCGAAATGACCGCACAACTTGACGGAATTGAAGGGGAAACTCTCAATTTCATCACGAGCAAGGAAGAACGATTAAAAATACCATTTCACGAGATTATTGAATCAACGGAAGAGCTTCCCTGGTAATCAATATCAGGGCGCTCTGTCGCATGGAGGTAAGATGAACCACGAGATTGTAGAATCTTTCGCTCAGATGGCGAGAGAAAAAGGCATCGACAAAGATATCCTGATCGGTATTGTCGAAGATATCTTTGGAATGATGGTAAAGAAAAAGTACGGACCCAATGTCAAATATGATGTCGTGGTGAATATGGATAAGGGCGACATTGAAATTTATCTGGAAAAAGAAGTCGTCGAGGTCGTTGAGGATCCATCGACGCAGATTTCCGTCGCTGATGCGCAGAAAAAATCAGGGGATAACCTCGCCGCAGGAGAGGAATTTGTCGAAATTGTCCCCCTGGTAGATTTTGGCCGAAGGCTCGTGATCAGTGCGAAACAAAATTTAAATCAACGAATTAAAGAAATTGAACGTGAAGCGATATTCAACGAGTACACGAATTCCATCGGGGAAATAGTCGTCGGCGAAATTTATCAGATTCGTAAAGGCAAGGGTGAAATTCTTGTCATGCACAATAAGAACGAATTGCTCCTGCCGCGGAATGAACAAATTTATAAGGAACGGTACAAAAAAGGCGATACGATCCGCGCGATTGTGAAAGAAGTCCGTAAAGGAGCGGGGAATCCCACGGTGGTCATTTCGCGAACCGACCCGGCATTTCTTATGCGTCTTTTCGAAATTGAAATTCCTGAAGTCTATGACGGAATCATTGAAATTAAAAGAATCGCGCGTGAACCGGGTGACCGGGCCAAGGTGGCAGTTCTCTCTCACGACGAACGAATTGATGCCGTCGGTGCGTGCGTTGGAATGAAGGGGGTGCGAATACATGCCATCGTCCGGGAATTAAACAACGAGAATATCGATGTCATTAATTACTCGGAGGATCCTCTGGTGTTTATTCAGCGCGCGCTCGCCCCGGCAAAGCTGAAAGAGATCCAGATGGATAAGGAAAACAAAAAAGCGGTCATCAATGTTGCCAATGATCAGGTCTCTCTTGCCATCGGGAAAGGCGGACAGAATGTGCGTCTTGCGTCAAAACTGACAGGATACGAACTGAACGTTCAGAAAGAAGGCGGAGAAGAAGAAGAAGAATACGATATGGATCTTTCGGAATTCCGCGAAGAACTTGGAGATGTCCTGTATCATAAATTCTTCGATGAGAACTTTAAATCGGTGCGCGATATCATCCAGACATCGAAAGAAGAATTGGTCAACACGCTGGGCATCGAACCGGAAAAAGTTGATGAGATTCTGACCATGCTGAAGAAGGGCTTTGAAGAAGCGGAAATTGAAGTGGACGAAGAGACCGATGCGTTACTGGCAGAGATCGACGGGGCAGAAAAAGAAGAGAAAAGTGAAAAAAATGAAATTTCGGCGGACGTAAAAACGCACGAAGAGTCAGAAGAAACGAAGACAGAAGAGACAAAGCAGTAGGATTGCACAACACTCATTTCGTGTGTAACGAAAGAAGATCAGAATGTCTGAACAAGGTTTAAAAAAAATGAAGATCTTCAACCTCGCAAAAGAGTTAAATCTTTCTAGCGAAACGATCATTGACTTTCTTAAAAAGAAGGGCTTCGATGTGAAGTCCCATATGTCCTCGGTGTCCGAGGAAATGATGCCTGTGATTATGGGGCATTTCAAAAAAGACAAGGAAGTTGCAGAAAGACACCAGCGGAAGATCCAGGAATTTCGTTCTACACGAAAAAAAGAATCGCCGGAAAAAACGGAGGTTGCGGAAAAGGGAGAAAAGAAACCTGCAGAAAAAGAGGAGATCGTCTCTAAGAAGGAAGAAGTACAAACGGCCCTGGAAGAGCAGCCCGTGAAAGAAGAGGAGGAAACTCCAACGCCGGCCGCTGAAATACCGGTAGTCGTTCAAGTGACGGAAGTCCCACTCCCCGAAGTTGAAAAAATCGTTCTTCAGGAAAAGTCTGAACAACTCCCGGTTTCGGTGGTTGAATCAAAAGCAGCACCGGAAAAACAAAAAGGCGAAGTCCCGGGTAAAGAAAAGCCTGCCGGACGGCCGAAAAAACAGGTACAAACGCCATTAGAAGCAGCAGTTGCCCGCAGCCAGAGGGGATTGACGATTAAAGGAAAGATTGATCTCACTCCTGCCCGTGCCGCCCAGAAACCGGATATTGAAGAAAAAAGGAAAAAGAAGAAGAAAAAAGTCCGCGAGGAAATCAAGAAAACAAAATCGGCACCGGGCAAGTCGGAGGATGAGGAAGAATCGAAATCCAGGAAACGGAAACGAGTGCGGCGTGCTGAAGTCAATGAAGATGAAGTAGCAAAAGCAATTCGCGAAACCCTTGCGGATTCAGGCGATGAATTGGCGATTGCACGTGCGGCGATCCGGCGCAAGAAAAAAGAAAAACGCGAAGAGGAAGAACAGAAAAAACTCGACCAGATTGAATATGATAAAATGCGCATCAAAGTCACAGAATATGCGACGGTTGGTGAGCTGGCGAATCTGATGCATGTGACCGTTGCCGAAGTGATACAAAAAGTGATGGGTCTTGGAATCATGGTGTCGATCAATCAGCGTTTGGACAAGGATACCATTACCCTGGTTTCGGACGAATTTGGATTTCAGGTCGATTTTGAAGAGGAATTTTCTTCGGAAGCCCTCTCAGACATTGATGACGATGAAGAAACACTTCTTCCGCGGGCGCCAGTCGTTACCATTATGGGGCATGTGGACCATGGGAAAACATCGTTGCTCGATCATATCCGGAATGAAAATGTCGTTGCGGGGGAAGCGGGCGGAATAACACAACATATCGGCGCATATGAAGTGACCGTTGGTGACCATAAACAGATTACCTTTCTTGATACACCGGGCCATGAAGCATTCACCGCAATGCGGGCACGAGGTGCACAGGTAACGGATATCGTTGTCCTGGTCGTTGCTGCGGATGATAGCGTGATGCCGCAAACAGTGGAAGCCATCAGCCATGCCCAGGCAGCCAATGTTCCGATTATTGTGGCGATTAATAAAATTGATAAACCGGAATCAAATCCGGAACGGATCAAACAGCAATTGGCGGAACGGGGACTGCTCGTCGAAGAATACGGCGGAAAGCATCAAGTCGTTGAACTTTCTGCAAAGAAAGGCACGAATGTAAATTTATTGCTCGAGAAAATTCTCCTGGAAGCAGAAATGTTGAATCTTCGGGCCAATCCCAACAGAGAAGCGCGCGGGACGCTTGTCGAAGCGGAGCTGGACAAAGGCAAAGGGATCATTGCGACAATTTTAGTACAAAAAGGAACGCTGCGTATCGGAGATTCATTTGTCTGTGGAGTCTGGAGCGGACGTGTACGCGCAATGTTCAATGAGCGGGGCCAGCGCGTCGAATCCGCCAAACCTTCCCAGCCGGTTCAAGTCGTCGGCTTTGATGGAATTCCGCAGGCCGGTGACGATCTCATAGGCATTGAAGACGAACATCAGGCTCGTGAAATAAGCCTGACACGCCAGCAGTTAAAACGGGAACAGGATTTCCGCCAAAACAGACGTGTGACCCTGGACGATATTTCACAGCAGATCAAAGAAGGCCAGGTTCGGGACCTGCCCGTGATTGTCAAAGCAGACGTCGACGGCTCGGCAGAAGCCCTGTCGGATTCATTAATGAAACTTTCGACCGAGGAGGTCAAAGTTCAGGTGATCTATAAAGGGGTCGGCGGAATTTCTGAATCGGATGTCCTGCTCGCCATGGCGTCCAGCGCTGTGATTATTGGGTTCCATGTCCGTCCGAATCTCAAAGCGCGTCAGCTCGCGCAGCACGAAGATGTCGATATTAGAATTTATAATATCATCTATGATGCGATTAATGATGTCCGGAAAGCGCTGGAAGGTCTGCTTGCACCGACGGTCACTGAAGAAGTAACAGCCACTGTGGAAGTTCGGGATGTCTTTAAAATATCGAAAATTGGAACGATTGCCGGCTGTTATGTCCGGGATGGTAAAATCATGCGGAACAACCATGTGCGGTTGGTGCGTGATGGGATTGAAGTGTTCGACGGAACTATCGCATCTCTCAAGCGGTTCAAAGACGATGTGAAGGAAGTAGAACAGGGATTTGAATGCGGAATAAGTCTTGAAAATTTCAACGATATCAAGAACAGCGATATTATTGAAGCGTATAAAACCGTCGAGACGAAACGTAAATTGGAATAAAGGGAAGAACCGTGTCTGTCCGATCGGAAAAAGTTGGGTCTCTCATTAAAGAGGAATTGAGCAAGTTATTCCAGCGCAATTTCAGTATGAATGATTTCGGATTATTAACCGTGACGGAAGTCGTCATGAGTCCCGATCTGAAGGTTGCCAAAGTCTATGTCAGTATCTTCGGCGAAAAGGAGAAGAAAAAAATTAATTTCGCCAAGCTGGAATCGCAGAAGGCGATGATCCGTTCGATGCTCGGTCATGCCGTGCGGTTGCGGTTTACACCGGAACTCATTTTTTATCTGGACGAAACTCTGGACCGGGCAATGAAGCTTGAAAATATCTTTCATAAAATTCATGAGAACGATTCCCGGAAAGAGGAAGAGAACAGTCCGGCTGAACCATGAATGATGAACAAGTCTTGTTTCACGACTTTTCAGTTGAAGGGGAAGTGCTGTTTCTTGACAAACCCCTGCACTGGACGTCGTTTGATGTGGTAAAAAAAGTACGGGCCCTGTTTGATGTGCGAAAAGTGGGACGCGCGGGAACATTAGACCCCCATGCAACAGGGCTCCTGATTGTCTGTACGGGAAAAAAAACGAAATCGATCGAACAGTTTGTCGGCTTGGAAAAAGAATATACCGGCACCTGTAAAATAGGCGAACGGACACCAAGTTTCGACACGGAAACTGAGGCGCACGAATGGAGAGATTCTTCTTCCGTTTCGGAGATGCAGATCCATGAAGCGGCGCACGGTTTTATCGGCAAACAGCTTCAGTTGCCGCCGATGTATTCAGCAGTAAAATATGGCGGAAAACCGCTGTACAAGTACGCCCGAAAAGGGAAGACGGTTGAACGGGTTGAGCGAGAGATTGATGTTTCATGCTTTGCGATCGAGTCGGTTCGCGGTCAGTTTGTCGATTTTTGTATCGTCTGCTCAAAGGGGACGTATATTCGGTCATTGATTGATGAATGGGGAATGCGCCTTGGCTGCGGAGCAACGTTAACTGCATTGAGACGAACCCGTATCGGCGAACACCGGATCACAGAAGCGATGACCATGGATCAATTGATCGATTGGCGGAATTCAATCTCGTTATTAAATAAGAGCTCCCATGATTCTGGCTCGGCAAATTAAAGAGATTCCGCATAATAAGAATTCTGTTATTACGGTGGGGACATTTGATGGTGTTCATCTTGCCCATCAAAAAATTATTAAAGAAGTAGTTGCACAGGCGAGAAAAAGGAACGGGCGGAGCGTTGTCCTCACATTCGATCCTCATCCGCGGGAGGTCGTTGCCCCGGCGGGTTCGGCCGTTCAGCTTCTGACGACGTTGAGGGAACGACAGGAATTATGCGAGCACCTCGGTGTCGATTGGTTTGTGATGTTGACGTTTGATAAAACTTTTGCAAACCAGAGTTTTCGCGAATTCTATCTCACGTACCTCATCAATGGTATTGGGATGAGCATGGTGGTCGAAGGATATGATCATCATTGGGGAAAAAATCGCGAAGGGACTATCGCATCCCTGTTGCAGCTGGGAAGAGAGTTCGCGTTTGAGGTTGAAAACGTTGAACCATTCACTCATAACGGCATCCCGGTGAATAGTTCGATGTTACGAACTGAATTAAATGAAGGGAACGTGGAAACGGCAGCTGAGTTGTTGGGCCGGCCGTATGCATTGCGGGGAACGGTTGTTCCAGGCGATCGGCGAGGTCGGGCTCTCGGATATCCGACGGCGAATATTGAACTGGATTCGCAGAAAAAGCTCGTTCCGAGGAATGGCATTTATTTTGTTACCGTGGATATTGGGAAAGATCATTTTTACGGCATGGCCAGTATCGGTGTACGTCCGACGTTTCACTCGACCGGCACGCGTACGATTGAAGTAAATATCTTAGATTTTAATGCTGATATTTATGGGTTTGAAATTCAGATCGGCCTGTTGCGGCGGCTGAGGGACGAACTCAAATTCAATACCCCTGAAGAACTTATTCAGCAGATGCATAAAGACAGGGAAGTCAGCATGATGTTGCAGGATGAATATAAAAATAGTATAAAACAGGTGTTGCACGATTAAATTTACAAGGAGCTAAAATGCCAATTACAACAGAGCAAAAAAAAGAATTAATCAAGAAATACGGCAAAAATTCTTCAGATACAGGAACTCCTGAAGTGCAGATTGCCCTTATTACGGCAAACCTTAACAGTTTGTCTCCGCATCTTGATACTTTTAAAAAGGATCATCATGCCCGGTTGGGACTTCTCAAATTGGTCGGCAAACGCCGCCGGTTGTTGGATTATTTAATGAAAAAAGACATCACGAGATATCGGAAAATTATTCAAGAACTTGATATCCGTAAGTAAATCAGCGCGATCGACACGCTGGTCATTTTTGTACGAGGATCTTTAGAAGAAAGACGCAGGGAATCATGATGGTCACAAAGGAAATACAACTCAACGGAAAAACGTTCACCCTGGAAACCGGTCGGTTTGCCAAACAGGCTCACGGTGCGGTGATGGTGAAGTATGGAGATACCATGGTTCTGGCAACCGTGGTGAGCTCCTACGAAGCAAAAGAGGGACAGGATTTTTTCCCCCTCCAGGTTGAATATCGGGAAAAAACAGCAGCCGCGGGAAAAATCCCTGGCGGGTTTTTTAAACGCGAAGGGCGGCCGACAGAAAAAGAAATATTATCGTCACGCCTGATTGACCGGCCTATTCGGCCCATGTTCCCTAAGACGTACAAAAATGAAACACAAGTGCTCGTCACGGTCTACTCTTCGGATATGGAACACGACGGCGATGTCCTCGGCGCTTGCGCATCCTCGGCTGCGTTGATGATCTCTGATATTCCTTTTGACGGACCGATTGCCGAGGTACGGGTGGGCCGCATCAATGGGACCTATGTCGTCAATCCGACATTCAAAGAACTTGAATCGAGTGATCTGGATATTACCGTTGCAGGGACAACTGATTCGATCGTTATGGTGGAAGGTGAATCGAACGAATCTTCTGAAAATGATTTACTGGAAGCTCTTCGCATCGGCCATGATGCCATCAAGTCGTTATGTGCAATCCAATTGGAACTGGCAAAAGAAATCAACAAGAAGAAACGGGAAATTGTGGTCCCTGAAATGCCCGAGGGCTTGAAGAATGATGTCAGGACTCTTGCAGAAGCCGCATTGATTCAATTGAGCCGTACCGTGATGGCGAAAGAAGAGCGGTCTGAAGCAACACACAAAGTATACAGCGATGTCGTAAAATCCCTCGAAGAGAAATATCCTGAAAAAGAACTCCTCATCGAGGAGTTGCTCCATGACATCGAACGCGAAGCCATGCGATCAACGATTTTGAAAGAGGGGAAGCGTCTCGATGGCCGTGGATTAACCGATATACGCCCCATCACATGCGAAGTAGGTATTTTGCCGCGCACCCATGGGTCTGCGTTGTTTACCCGCGGAGAAACCCAAAGTCTCACTTCTGCAACGCTCGGAACAAAAATGGATGAGCAGGTGCTGGAGGGATTACTGCCGGAGACAACAAAACGGTTCATGCTCCATTATAATTTTCCGCCGTTTTCTGTTGGAGAGGTCGGCAGGCTCGGCTCTACCGGACGCAGGGAAATTGGACATGGAAATCTTGCTGAACGTTCACTGAAACGGCTTATTCCGGTTGAAGCAAATTTCCCATATACCGTACGTGTCGTATCAGATATACTGGAATCGAATGGGTCTTCGTCCATGGCAACCGTGTGTGCCGGTACACTGGCGCTCTTCGATGCCGGCGTGCCTATGAGCCGTGCGGTTGCAGGTATTGCGATGGGATTGGTGAAGGAATCGGAAAAGGTGGCCATCCTCAGCGATATTCTCGGGAATGAAGACCATCTGGGTGATATGGATTTCAAGGTTGCAGGAACTTCCGAAGGAATCACTGCATTCCAGATGGATATCAAAATAAAAGGGATCTCATTTGATATCCTTGAGAAAGCGCTTGCACAGGCGAATGCAGGACGTCTGCATATTTTGGGAATTATGGCGAATTGCCTTCCCGCTGCACGTCCGGAATTATCGCAGTATGCGCCTCGGCTCCAGACAATAAAAATACCCGTCGACATGATTGGCGCATTGATCGGACCCGGCGGAAAGAATATACGCCAGCTCGTGAAAGACAGCGGCGCAGAAATCAATGTTGAAGACGATGGAACCGTCACGGTCGCCGCGGTGGAAAAAGAATCTGCCGATAAGGCGATGCTTTATATTCGCGGCCTTGCCGAAGTGCCGGAAATTGACAAAGTCTACAAAGCAACCGTTAAAAAAATTACGGACTTTGGCGCGTTTGTTGAAATTCTTCCGGGGAAAGAAGGACTGGTCCACGTCTCCCAGCTCGATGTGCAGCGGGTAGAAAAAGTGGACGATTTTATCAAAGTAGGAGACATGCTGGAAGTGAAACTCATGCACATCGATGCTGATGGAAAAATGAGCCTCAGCCATAAAGCACTGCTTCCGGGAGGAGAAAATGCGAGTGAAGAAATGAAGCGTTCCCGGGAACGGAAAAAAACAGATCATCGAGGAGGAAGAGACGACCGGCATTCACGCCGTTAATTCCTGACACGGATCGGAGTACATATCCTCACATCAATGAACTCATGGTGTGAGGATTTCTTTTATGAATCTTGCAATTCCACAAATAAACGGATTACGGGGGACTCTTCAGATTCCCGGTGATAAATCCATTTCGCATAGAGCACTGCTCATTAGTGCTATTGCGGATGGTAATTCGGAAATAAAATTCTGTTCGCATG
>Ga0105104_10003503_pt1 | contig 11151 bp, 11 predicted proteins | sample PPLLaktember2015_3_FD_87034 | JGI IMG/M metagenome (GOLD analysis project Ga0105104, IMG submission 87034) | Freshwater sediment microbial communities from Prairie Pothole Lake near Jamestown, North Dakota, USA - PPLs Lake P7 Core (6) Depth... | ecosystem: Environmental > Aquatic > Freshwater >... | reverse complement strand
TCCGCGTCATTGGCAGAGGCGGGCATGGTGCCATCCCGGATGCTGCAGTGGATCCCGTCGTCGCGGCGGCAAACATGGTCAATGCGCTGCAGACCATCGTCTCTCGCAACGTAGCTCCTTTGGGTACAGCGGTCCTGAGCGTCACGAGCATCCATGGCGGGACAGCCTTCAACGTGATCCCGCAGGAGGTGAAGCTCGAGGGAACGATCCGCAGCTTTGATAAGGGAGTCAGGCAAAGGATCCTGGAACGATTCGAGCAGATCGTGCGCGGCGTTGGCGAAGGGCTGGGATGTCAGGTCGAAGTGGACATCAAACGCATCACGCCGGCACTGGTCAACAACGAGTCGCTGGCATCCAGTGTCCAGGAGACCGCCCGGCGCGTTCTCTCAGGATCCAATCTCGATGCGGGGTATCAAACCATGACGGCGGAGGATATGGCATTCATGCAGGAAAAAGTGCCCGGTTGCTTCTTCTTCGTGGGCTCCAATGACAAATCACGTCACCTGGATTACGGGCATCACCATCCGAAATTCGACTTCGATGAAGAGGCATTGATACGCGGCACGGCACTGATGGCTGCCGCAGCCATCGATGTACTCAGTTCCCATCCAGAGAAATGAAAAACACGCAAGCCGCAGCGGAACATTCATAGTAAAATCCGTTCATTGATTAAGGAGCTTATATGCAGAGGGTTTTTTTCACGCTTCTTTTCTGGACCTTGATCCTGTGCGCATGTTCAACAGGTCTTGCCTCCCCGCAGGCTGTTCCTCCATCCCCCACCGCAGCTCCAGTTGCCCTCCCAGTCACCGCTCTCCCGCCCAGCCCACAAGGCTGTGGATATCAATGGGCAAATCAGGATCTGCCCGAGTTATCAAGCAACTTCCAGGAATCCATTCAGGCACTGCAACCGGAGGCGCAAGCCAGCGCGTATGCATTTGGGGAAAACTGCGTCGGCATGGACGGAAGTGTAGTCAGCTTCACCGCCATGGAAACGGATTTCAACGTTTCTTTGCAAGTGGACGATCTGGCGAATGAATCCGTTCTGGGGAGATGGATCGTACAGGTCATGCAGGTGATCGAAAATATTCCAGCAGAACAGATCTCCGGTCCACGCCCGGGGCGGGTCAGCATCGTCTTCCAGTCCAGCACAGCCCAAAGCGTTCTCAATTTCTACATTAACCAATACCAGGAACTGCCATCCGGCCTGAACTACGCTGAGCTTTACGAGGCGCTGCACACCCTGCAATAAAATATTTTGAAATACAGGAGCTTGGGTATCCATCAGGATAGCTCCTGCTTTTTTTGATCCTTGACAAATCAACTCCATAATTGTATACTACGTTTAGTAATTACTAAACGTTCATAACGAGATACCTTCCATGCCCACCTCACTCACCAAAATCAAAAAAGACTTTACACAGGGATTAAGCCAGATCAGCCGCTTTTGGGGTTTTCCCAAAGGGATGGGCGCCATTTTCGCGGTGCTCTATCTCTCCCCCACGCCGCTCTCCCTGGACGAAATCGTTCAGGAAACAGGCCTCACCAAAGGCGCGATCAGCACGGAGATCCGCGCCCTGGCACGCATGGGGCTGGTGCATCGTTCTTCCAGGCTGGGTGACCGCAAAGATTATTACGAAGCGGAGGCAGATTTTTACGCGGCGGTCCGCTCCATCCTCAAGGAACGACAGAACAGTGAGTTTGACCGTGCCGTCCGCTCAGTGAAAGAAACGCTCGAAGCAATGGACGAAAACTGGATAGAGGCTGAAGAGTGGCAATTTGTTTATGAACGTGTCCAGGCATTGCAGGATTTCTTCGATGCAATTGATAGCCTGGGAAAGGCTGTGGTCAAGCTGGAAAGATTGGGATTAACAAACGTCCAAAAAATACTGAACGTTTTGAAATAAATATTATTGTTATTTGAAGGAGGCAGGATGAAAATCGCAGTGACAGGTGCATTCAGCTATTCAGGAAAATATATTACAAAACGACTGTTGGATTGCGGTGAAGAAGTTATCACACTGACGGGACACCCCAATCGTCCCGATCCCTTCGGCGGGCAGGTCAAAGCCTATCCACTGGATTTTGACGAAGCCAGCATGGCCCGCAGTTTGCAGGGTGTGGACGTGCTGGTCAATACCTACTGGGTACGATTCGACAAAGGCGAAAACACGCAGCCGCGTGCTGTGGAAAACACCCGCAAGCTGGTCAACGCGACGAAAGCCGCCGGCGTGAAGCGCATCGTTCATATCAGCATTACCAATCCCTCGGCTGAATCGCACTTGCCCTACTTCTGGGGAAAAGCCGCCAATGAAAAGGCAGTGACCGACTCGGGGTTGGGCTACGCCATCCTGCGGCCTACGGTTTTGGTTGGAGATGAGGATATCCTGATCAACAACATCGCCTATCTGCTCAGGCGTTTTCCACTTTTTGCTTTGCCTGGCGACGGAGCTTATAAGTTGCAACCCGTCTATGTGGATGATGTCGCAGAGCTGGTAGTCGAAGGCGTTTACCGCACAGACAATTACATCATCGACGCGGTCGGGCCGGACATTTTCACGTTCAAAGAAATGGTGGAACTGATCGGAGAAAAGATCGGTGCAAAGCGACCGCTGGTCGCTCTCCCGCCGCGCCTGGCGTTGCTGGCAGCCCAATTTCTGAGCCTCTTCGCCAGCGATGTGATCCTCACCCCCGAGGAAGTGGACGGATTAATGGCTGGTTTGCTGGTCTCGAAGGAACCGCCGCGTGGCAAGACCCGCCTGGCAGACTGGCTGGAAAAGAACAAAGATAAAGTCGGTGCAAAGTATGCTTCGGAAATAAAAAAGCACTATCAATAATGTCGTTGCGAGTGGCGCCGGGTTTCGACTACCGGTGTCACGAAGCAATCTCCTGGTTTCCTTGCCTAATCCTAATGAAAGACGAAGAAATCAAACAACTAAAGATCATCCTCTTCGACGGCGTCTGCAACCTCTGCAACGGGTCAGTCATCTTCATTTTGCAAAGAGAGAAAAAACCAACTTTTCAATTTGCTTCGATCCAATCGGAGGCAGGCAAAGAATTACTGGAAGGGTGCGGATTGCCCCAGGATTATGCCGAGGCGATTGTGTTCATCGATCGTGGAATGGTTCAGCTTGGCTCCACGGCTGCGCTGAAAATTGGAGGATATCTTAAATTTCCGTGGTCGTTCCTGGCACGTTTAGGTTTTGTTATTCCAAAGTCTATCCGAGACTGGGTATATCATCAGATCGCACAACACCGTTACCAGTGGTTCGGCAAAAGAGAGGTCTGCATGGTTCCCACGAAAGATCTAAAGGCCAGATTCTTATGATCGTCGAGTATGTTGCTAATCAACTCGCTTTCCAAGTTTGCATATTTGATTTCGTCTGTCGCGTTAAAAACAGTCCAATCGGTATAAGAATTACGAATTCGATGAAGCTGAGAATGCCATAGAACCTGACTGCCTGGTAGGAAGTTATTCCGAATAGATCGCCACCGCTGTTTGCCAATAGCAGCAGTGGTGCCCAAATCAGTACAATGATTCCCTGCCCTCGCATAATTCCCAAAAACGTCTTGCGTTGTCGAATAAACGGCATCGCAATTAATAATGCGATCCCCAATGGAGCCGCGCAGGCAATCCAAAAAGGCAGGCTGCCTTTGCAATAACGAGGATATCGAAAGGCACAAGCCCGAACCCAGCGCTCGGAGTTGGCTGCTTCATCGATCGCTTTCTCTACTAAAAACAGGCTTTCAGGGGCACCTACATCGCCGTAATAATGCGAAATACGTTTTTGTTTATCCCCAATTTTGACATATGTCGTTGCAGAAGCAGAATCGGTGTACGTTTGCTGATTGTATTCGTCTTGTAACGAAAAGTACCCGGCGCTCTCCAGCTCAGCGGCAAGCTGCCGAACTTTCTTCTCTCCGATATTTGTCTTTCGAACGCCTCTTGCACCCACGAACATTCGGCCTTCATAAACAACCGTACCATTTTCATAAATAGTGAGTTCGTAAACAGGGCAAGAGCCCAAACATCCCGTTTTCGCCAGGCTGATGACGATTTGACCGTTGGTAGGAATCGTATATCGACGGTCCAGGAAGAATTGAAAGCTGAAGAAAATCAGTAGCAAACCCATGCCATAAACAAGCCACCATCGTTTGGAATTTCGCAGAAAACTTATCATTAGTGCTATCGCAAAGCCTTATGCAGCCCGAATCAATTCCAGGATCTTCGGCTTGAGTGCCGCGTTACAAGCCAGTCCTTCTCCGTGCGTGTGACCCTCTTTGCCATCCCATGACCCGAAGAAGCCTCCCGCCTCTCGAAAGATGGGCGAGAACGGCGCCACGTCCCAAATACTCACGGACGGGTCGAGCATGGCATCGGCACGGCCCGTCGCAACCATATGATAGCCGTACGCGTCGCCCCAGCCGCGCCCGAAAAAACATTCCTTGTGAAAGCGCTCAAAGACCTCGAGCCGTTTCGTCGTGCGGAAACCCGACCAGCTTGTATACGCAAAAACCGCCTGCTTCAATTCACTGACATGAGAAACATGCGTCCGCTTGCCGTTCCACCAGCAGCCGAGTCCATCCGCGGCGGAGAGGATTTCGTCCAGTGCCGGGAAACAGACCACGCCGACGCGCGCGATGCCCTCGATCTCCAGCGCGATCAACACCGAATAAAAAGGAACGCCCTTCATAAATGACTTGGTCCCGTCAATCGGATCAACGATCCAGCGGAAGGGATTTTCGCCCTCACCCCTACCCCCTCTCTCAGCCGGAGAGGAGGACTCTCCGAACTCCTCCCCCGCAATCGCGTGAGTTGGATAAGTCTTCTCGATCTCGCCACGGATGAACTGCTCCGTAGCCCGGTCCGCCGCAGTCACCGGGGTCTCATCAGGTTTCAGATCATGCTGAATCCCCTTGTTATAGTGGCTGAGCGTGATCCGCCCGGCGCGATAAGCAAGTTGACGTGCAAAGGTGAGGTAGGGTTGAAGGTTCATAATATGGATTATATAACCTTGCGAAAGATCTCCCCGCAAGGCTTAATTATTTGTGCAAACGATCAAGCAGAGCTTTTTCTTCCTCTTCCGTCTTTACCTCCCCATCCAGCCAGGCGGAGCGCAGGCGGCGCAGGATCTCAGTATATTTGGGTCCGGGGGGGATGCCGCGTTGTTTCAAGTCATGGCCGGTCGTTTTGGGCTGGACGAGCCACCACTCAGAAAGATATTGGGTCAGGATTTTTTTTATCCCTTCATCCTGCGCCGCACTGGAAACGATTTCCAGAGCCTTGATCGAACAGCCTTCCAGTAACTCGACGATCTGACTTGGCTTCAAACCGAGGACAGCATTCAAGTTCGCGTTGAGCAGCGAGGCGGAACGCAGTATTTTCAGCAAGCTGGCAGTGAAATGCAGGCGTTTATTGAGAAATTCGATCTCCTGGTCGTTGAGGTGCATCAGCCACAAAAGCCAGCGCGAATTTCGATTCTGCAGCGATGGGTCATCTGATTTCAGAGTCGCAAGATTCGACTGATTGAAGTTCGCGAGCACGGGATGGATGGCAGCGAGCAAATCCAATTCATCGAGCCGCCTGAGCATGGCAGCCGCCCTGGGCTCGTCCAGGATTAAATCGAGTTCGTGGCGCATCCGCTGGGCAGAGAGCTTTTCAACAAAGGGCCGCGCCTCGGGGATCAGAGCCAGTGTATCCTCTGCAATCTTGAATCCATATCGCTCTCCATAACGGACCGCGCGGTACAGGCGCGTGGGATCGTCAATGAATGAACGTGGATGCAGGACGCGCAGGATCCCTTTTTGCAGATCTTCCAGGCCATTGAGGTCATCACGCAATTCGCCGAAGTGCGAACCATCCAATCGCAGCGCCAGGGCATTGATCGTGAAGTCGCGACGGCCGAGATCGTCGGCTATGGTTCCGACTTTAACAGTGGGCAAAGCCGCAGGATGTTTGTAAGTTTCAGAGCGCGCCGAAATCAGATCGAGCGTGTCATGGTCTGTCTTCAGGTTTTGGGGCAGGAACCATTTCGCGGTGCCGAATTTTGCATGGGCGGTAACTTTGCCCCCGTATTTGGAAGCCAGTGAACGCGCCAGCACGATCGCGTCTCCCTCCACGATGAGGTCAAAGTCATTGAGAGGGCGATCCAGCACCAGATCCCGTATCGAGCCGCCGACGATATAAAGGGGCAACCCGCGCTGCGTCGCTTCGTCACGGACCCGCTGGAGCAGGTTCCACCGATCCCCCGGCAGGGACCGTTCCATCAACTCAGCCAGGTTATGTTTTGTCACAGTTCAATTATATGTCGGAATGGAGATCAACCACATCACGCCTCAGCTTCCGGGCTTGATCATACGATTGGGTCGCATGGTCCGAGTTACCCGCCCGGGCAAGTGCATCTCCCAGGGTCTGCCAAACCTGCGGATCGCGTGGGAATTTCTTTACCAACTGTGCGAGGTCCGGAAGAACATCGCTGATCGATCTGTTGCGTTGGATCAGGTGGTGATAGGCATGCAGCGCCCGAGGCAGGTCGCCATGCGACAGATCGTCACGCGCTGCCAGCAAAATGGGATCAGCGCCATCCAGGCAGGAAGTTTTCTCAAACGGCTTTGATCGTATGATCTGCTCGCCGGTTAAAGGTTCCTCTTGAGGCAGGCTGGCTGAACTAGAATCGGACAAGATATTCTCCTCAGGCAAAGGCTTTGTTTTGTCTTTCTTTCTTAATGGCTGGCGCCGAAGGGTACCCTGGGAGGATGGCTCCAGGGCATCATTGAGACTATCACCAAATATATTCCAGGCAATCCCGAACAACATGACAGCCAGGGTTGGCGGAAGGAATACCCACCAATACCGGAACAAACTGCCGCCCGGGCCAATCACCCAGTTACGCCCCTGTGCCAGCATCGAGCCCCAGATCGAACCACCGCCGATCCCGATGAACGTCAGCGTGGCTTGCAAAAGTACCACGCCCCCCACGTCACGCGCTGCCAGCACTATCGCTGGACCGGTTGAGTTTCGCAGGATGTGTTTGCGAATGATCCAGAACGGACTGCCCCCCAATGCTCGCGCCGCCTGAATAAACTCGGTCTGTTTCAGCGTGAGCACAATGGAATGTACAAGCCGCGCATAGGGCATCCATGAAAAAATGATCAGGCTGAGCATAAGCGGGTTAAAGTGCTCAAGCAGATATTGGATGGCGGTCATAGGGCCCTTAATCTCAAGCATCTGCCCATACTGACCCGAAGTGTAATAAAAGCCTCCCATGGCTGTGATCGTCGTGGCAAAAAGTTGCTGCAGAAAGACCACCCCGGCAATGGGAGGAAACGCCAAAAACGAGTCGGCGATCCTGATCATTAAATTTCCGAGGCGATTCCCTGCAAAACCTGAGAGCGCACCATACAAGGTGCCAAACAATGCAGTGAGGGTCGTGACAATCAAGCCAAATTGGAGCGCATCGCGTGAGCCCCAGACCAGCGCATGATAAACGTCAAAGCCAAAAGGCAGCATTCCAAGCACTGCTTTTTCGCTGGGAGGTTGAGGTCGCCCCTCTGTCGCTTTGCCTACGCGCAGAAAAGCGCCGGGATTCTTAGGATCGTCGGGGGAAAGGTAGGGGGCGGAAATTGCCACGCCAACATAGATCAGGACAAGAAGTAAACCGATCCAATTTTGCCAGCGTGAGAAGAAACGTCGAAATCGGCTCATGATTTCAAGATCCCTTCACGGATGCGCGGGTCGAGGGCGGCCTGCAAAATATCGAGAAAGAACATCAATATCAATACCATCAGCACACTGTAGATGGCAAAGCCCAGCGCAGCCGGTGCATCCGGTGTACCGCCCATCGCGCTGAGAACGATCCTCGAAACACCGTTGAAATTGAAAATGATCTCTGCCACAAAAACACCCGTGATGATCGATGTGGCAGACAGCGCAATGCTTGTCAGGGATGGGGAAAGCATGTTGCGGAACACATGATGCCAAATGACACGCCGCTCTGCAATTCCGCGGGCGCGCGCCGAAAGAACGTATTCCTTGCTGCGTTCGGTGATCATGCTGGCACGTGCAATCCGTCCCAGCGTCGCCCAATGATACAGGCTCAATGTAAAGATCGGCATGGCGAGATGTTTCCAGGCATCCCCAAAAATATCCGGTCGGCCGTTAAGCAGGCTGTCAACCGTCAGCATGCCGGTCACCTGTCGAAAGCCAGCTTCGGAGATTTCAAGTCCGTAATTGAGGCTGATCCGCTCCGGGGCAAACCAGCCAAGTTTGATATAAAATATGGAAAGCAAAACCAAAGCCAGAATAAAAGAGGGGGTGGAGGTACTTAAGAAGGCCACCCCGCGAAAAAGCCGGTCAAAGGAACCGGACCGTTTCCACCCGGCAGTCACGCCGCTCACCAGCCCAAGCGGGATCAAAAACAAAAGCGAGTAGATTCCCAACTCCAGCGTGACCGGCGTCCGTTTCAAAAGCGCGGGCAAAATAAATTCATTCATGGACGGGCTGTAGCCCCAGGTTCCGTCAAAAAGGGATACTACCCAGTAGCCGTACTGAACGAAAAATGGATCGCGCAGGTGATGGCGTTTGATGATCGCCTCTTGAAACCGGCGCATCTGCTCTTCGGTCATATTTGGATTCATACGAGGCGGATAATATAATGTGGCCCGCGCCTCAGGCGGTGTTAACATCACTCCCCCATAGAGCACCAGTGTGATGAGCACCAAAGATACAGGGATGACGAAAAAACGGCGAATGACAAACTGCAGAAATGGCGGCATAGTGCATCTCCGCATTTATTTTACTCCCAAAAATTATTCATCCCTGAACGGCAATTTCAAGTATAATGCGCTTATCCTGAGAAAAGCACTCTGGACTATAGTCATGCTGAACCCGTTGCCGGCCCCTCTCATGCCCAAACCTGCCTGGTCTGGATAAGGTTCAGTTCATCACGCCCCGAACGGCTCCCGGACTCTGGCGAGCCGTTTTTTGTTGGGGTTGGAAAGCGCTGCTCGCGCAGCCGAAACCCTTCGATCACGGCTCCGCCAGTCAGGACAAGGTTGTTACCGCTATGGATATCAAAGAACTTACCGAAGAGATGCACCGTTTTGTCCGCTCGAAAGGCTGGTACGCTGAGGGCAGCCAGCGCCCGCAGACGCCGCGTAACCTGGCAATCTCACTGGCAGTCGAAGCGGCTGAAATCCTGGAGCATTTCCAATTCCGCGAAAATGCCAAAGACAAGCAAGAACTGGCTTCCGAATTAGCAGATGTGGCATTATATTTGTTACAACTCGCATCGGTGACGGAAATTGATCTGGAAAAGGCAATTTTGGATAAAATCGAAATCAACAAAACACGAGAATGGGATCAAGAATGAAAGTTAGCGTATTTGGCGGCTCACAACCCAGGGAAAGCGATGAGGCTTATGCCGAAGCCATGGAGCTCGGCAAGCTGCTGGCTGAGCGCGGACACATTGTGCTGACAGGCGGGTACATCGGCACGATGGAAGCCGTCTCGCGCGGCGCGCGTGAAGCGGGCGGTCATGTCATCGGTGTGACCTGTGAGGATATCGAGGCCTGGCGTCCCATCAAGGCAAATGCCTGGGTCATGGAAGAGATCCGAAAGAAAACGCTGATGGAACGGTTACACACCCTCATCCATGAATCGGACGCCGCGCTCGCCCTCCCCGGGGGCCCCGGCACACTGGCTGAGATCTCCGTGATGTGGAACTTGATGATCGTGGAGTCTCTGCACCGGAGGCCGTTGGTACTGATCGGAGATGGCTGGCAGTCCGTCTTTGATCAGTTCATCCAAAGGTTCGATGCCTGTGTGCCTGCACATCAACGCGAGATCCTACACTTCGCGAAAGATGTGCAAACTGCTGTGGAAATGTTAGAAGGTTGACAGGTTTGAACGGTCAACGTTTAAACCTGCAACTTTTGAACCTGAAAACAAAGAGGAAAAATGGCTGAAGATAAATTACCAACCCGCGCGCAAGACTTTGCCGAGTGGTACAACCAACTCGTCATCAAAGCAGACCTTGCAGATTACGCGCCCGTGCGCGGCTGCATGGTCGTGAAGCCCTATGGCTGGGCACTGTGGGAAAATGTTACCTCCTGGCTGGACGCAGAGTTCAAGAAAACAGGTCACGTCAACGCCGCGTTCCCAACCTTGATCCCACTTTCATTTTTTGAAAAGGAAAAGGAGCATGTGGAGGGCTTTTCGCCCCAGCTCGCGGTCGTGACGCACGGCGGCGGCGAGGAACTTGAAGAAAAGCTGGTCGTCCGCCCCACCTCCGAAACCATCATCGGCTACATGTATTCGAAATGGATCAAGTCCTGGCGCGACCTCCCCATCCTGATCGTGCAATGGGGCTCGGTGCTGCGCTGGGAGATCCGCACCAAGCTCTTCCTGCGCACAGCCGAATTCTACTGGCATGAAGGTCACACCGCCCATGTCTCTGCGGAAGAAGCCACGGAGGAGATGTACCGCATCCTGGATATCTATGAACAGTTCTCGTTCCAGGAAGCTGCAATTCCTGTTTTCAAAGGACCCAAGAGCGAATCTGAACGGTTCCCCGGCGCGCAAGTGACAACCTCCATAGAAGCGATGATGCAAGACAAGCGCGCCTTGCAAGCCGGTACTTCGCATTACTTCGGACAGAATTTTGCAAAAGCATTCGACATCAAATATCTCGATCAGAGCAACACCCTGCAATACTGCGAAACAACGTCCTGGGCAATTTCCAGCCGCATCATCGGCGCCATGATCATGGTGCATGGCGATGACCAGGGGCTTGTGCTGCCTCCTCGCCTTGCCCCCATCCAGGCCGTCATCGTGCCCATTTACAAGAACGATGCAGAGAAAAGCCAGGTGATGGAAGTGGCAGACCGCATCTTCAAGGAACTGAAGGCTGCGGGCATTCGCATCAAAATGGATGACCGCGACAACGTCAGTTCGGGATTCAAGTTCAATGACTGGGAAATGCGCGGCGTCCCCGTCCGCGTGGAGATCGGCCCCAGGGATGTGGAAAAGGGATCGGTCGCCCTTGCCCGCCGTGACAAGCCCGGCAAGGCAGGCAAATCCTTCGTCCAGCAGGCAGGTCTCGCCGCGACGGTGAGCGGACTGCTCGTCGAGATCCAGGATGCGCTCCTCCAGCG
>Ga0105104_10003502_pt1 | contig 11156 bp, 7 predicted proteins | sample PPLLaktember2015_3_FD_87034 | JGI IMG/M metagenome (GOLD analysis project Ga0105104, IMG submission 87034) | Freshwater sediment microbial communities from Prairie Pothole Lake near Jamestown, North Dakota, USA - PPLs Lake P7 Core (6) Depth... | ecosystem: Environmental > Aquatic > Freshwater >... | reverse complement strand
TCACTGACGGTTGCTGCGGCAACTTAAAGAGGATAAACTCTACAAAGAATGTTACAACTAAATACAATACTGTCTTTTTTTTGGGACATGAAATATGGTTATGATTCTATTTCATCTCTTTGAAAGATCTTACAACTATTCCTGCTAATACCTATTCACGATCTGCCCTTAGAGTCTGACCGATGGTTGAACATTATATTCTAAACAGGTCGATGGGTCTCAACTTTCATTGGAAAAACTAAGGGACAATTACAGCTCTTCCTCTTAACCTAATAAAGATACTTTCTCTGATTTCTTATAAAATCAACAGACTTGTCCATATAATTATTAGAATTATCTTAACTATCACTCTCGATAACTATTGTAATAAATATTATATGATAAATAAATAATTCCCCCTTATAGGTGATAGGTATTAGCAAGCCGATGGCGAGCTCGATCCTATGGCCTGTTAAAATGCACCTCTGCCTACCTCAACTCGTGAAGATCTCAAATACATACATTAACGTATTACTCGGTTAAGCTTTGATGTTAATCTGAAAAGATCGGTACTAGAATCTTATGGTCAAAAAATCTTATAAGCAAAAGTTGACTTATACTTGGGTCAGTTCAATAACAGACATTTAATCATTCTTGGGAATTTAGCCAATATACGATAGTATCTACATTGATATTTTATCTATTATTCCATTCTTGGTTCTTGACACTTTCCACTACTCGTTGTGTAGATTCTTAAAGAAATCTAGACTTCTCCTCCGATCGAAAGTTCAAATTTAATTGTAGCTCGTTAACAACTTCCAGACGTATTTCTATCAAGCAAAAGTGATATATTTCATCAGGATCATGATAACCTGATAATTTGTTCAACAATTCTCCGAAGAACTTGATCTCTTTCCAGACAAATGTGTAATCATACCTTGCTTAAAGATTTAAACTATTATAGGCGCAAATTCATTTTCTGCGGTTAGGTAAGATTCTACGCTTTTTGTGATTTGTGTTCTTTCTCAGTTGTATCTCTGGGAGTGCAGGCCCCTACAGTACCGGCTGTATGAATTAAGACTTAAAAGCAGACATTTAGAGTATCTCCCCTGTAAGTATGTCAAACTCTGATACATCCTTTATTTTCATTCATGCCTATGCCCTTTAAGTCTAAACTTTTTTTGAAATGGTGCTTACACACCAAAATGGATTTGTCAAGTGCAGCGGTAGTAAGGTTACCAGAGCACAGAATAACAGCAGCAACCAGGAGACCTTAGATTGAGAAAGTCGCCAACTTTTCTACTGAGCTAGTAGATCCCAAACCAATTTTTACTTGGTGACAAAGACAAGTGTGACTAGCAGTTGCTGGAATGCAAATATATGTGGTAGACTCATCCAGCACTATTTTGATGCACAGAGCTAAAGAACTCTCGAGGATACTTGTGGCAGTGGACGGCTCCGAAGCTTCTATAAGGGCGGCAAAGCGTGCATTTGAAATTGCTAGTAGAGGCAGCAGTAGATGCACGTTGTATTTGGTACATGTTATTCCTCCACAGATACTCCTAGCCCATTCATCTGGATATTTCGGAGCGGTCTCACCAGGCTATCAAAAAGAGATTGAAGAAGAAGCGGAGGAATGGTTCAAAAGAATATTCTCTGAAGTGAGGAAAAGTGACCAAGTGCATATCATTAAAAAGGTTTTTTCAACTGGTGCCTCTGTAGTGACAGAAATTGCCAGCTATGCTGATAGAAAAGAAATTGAACTTATAGTCATTGGAGCCACAGGGAAGTCTGGAATAAGGAGACTCTTACTAGGCAGTGTATCAGCAGGTGTAGTAGCACATTCCCATTGTTCTATATTGGTAGTCAGGTAAGAAATTATTATGATTTATTCGTCAATACAACTATCCGGAAAATCTGGCGATCTTTTCTTTATCTGATTCTCTTATCAATAATCGCTTTGTGATCTTACATATTTAACGCAAAGACCAATATATATCTGATTTAGTATTGCGAACAATAAGATATGGACACCAGTATTATAGGTAAACACAATTTAAGTGTTAATAGATCCAAAAGTCACAAGATCCTAGAATGATCCTGTTTGATACTATTTATATCACTTGTATCAATAGTTCACAAGCTGATAACACGTCGTGTATAAGAGAATACTAGTACCCTACGATGGGTCTCGACCTGCTAATCATGCAGTGAAGCACGCATTTAACATTACAAATATGTGTGTCATGCATGCAACAGCCAAAGAAATCCATCTGCTTTATGTAGTGCAAGAAATTCATGTCCCGCCGAGTTATAATTATGGTATGAGACTATATTCGTACTCTCTTCGGGAACTAACAAAGACAACTCCTGAATATGTCAAAGAAGTCTATCAGGATCTCAAAAATAAAGCTATGGACATGCTCAAAGCAAAGAGCCGAAAATATCTTAAAGAATCTGGGGACATTGCTATTAAAACTCATGTCATTTTAGGGGATCCAGCTGATAAAATAATTGAGTTTGCCAATGGCGAAAATATGGATTTGATTATCATGGGAAACGTGGGATTAAGGGGTATATCTAGAATCAAAGCTCTTGGAAGCGTATCGCGTCGTGTAAGTGAGATGGCCAGCTGCCCAGTACTATTGGTTCACTAAGGAAATTTAAAGAATGAACCACTCACAGTACATTCCCTAACTTGGAAGGTGTTACTGTGAAAAAGGAGAATATCAACTCCGCCGGGTTCTTTCTTGGAACTTATGCTAAATCGGTAATTAGGGAATGTACTATTCCAATTAGAGTAGCAATCCTTTCCCTAGTACTTGGAAGTCAGTCTGTAGAATTTCATGGACTCAATACCATTGAGAAATTGAGGATTTGTACAAAGGCATTTCAAAGACTAAGTTACGGAGCTGCATGCTAGTATTGACGGTCAAATTCTGCCGAAAATAGAATTAGGAAAGTGTTTCTCGTAAACAATTATCATCATTTTATTTTCTTTTAGCTGAAAATAATATCTTGGGGCCTAAGTGCTAAAACAACTATCCGTTCCAATTCCGATGGCAATTGGGTTTTTGTAAAACGCCTGGTCATGGCAAGCATGAAACTACTTTTAGGGGAGATATAGTTAATACAAATAATAATGCTACTGCAGAGTCTTTCGCATTTCGATTCAGATTAAATTACAATACAACTTACAAGATTATGATCAAATAGTCAAGAGCTGACTTTCTCGGCCAGTAAGTGATCAGAGCGTATTAAATGATGAGAATAGTATTTGACAATAGACCAAGAATAATCCAAATCTGATTACTTGACCTGACACAATATTTGGGGAGTGAGCCAAACCTATCTATTAGTGATTAGCCTCCCCTTATATGGCGATCATTAATTATGATTTTTTCTGTAAAATCTCATTTTAACCATTTCAGCCACTGATATGTATGCAAGGACAATCAATCCAATTATCAGCAAATATACTAATGGCACACTAACGAAACCAAAAATTTCTCCAATGGGTGTATATGGTATAAGCATCACTAGCACGATTGCAACAAATGTAAATGATACAAGATATTTGCTAGGCTTACTCTTGTACGCCCTATTTCTTGTTCTTACAATGAGAACGATTGTAGATGCAGAAATCACTGATTCCATAAACCATGCTGTTCTAAATTGCTCAATAGATGCATTTAGTACCAACAGCAATACGGCGAAAGTGATATAATCAAACAAAGTGCTCAATAATCCAAAATAAAGCATAAATTTGCGTATGAACTTGATGTCCCACTTTCTTGGTTTTTCAACCATTTCTATATCTACCGTGTCAGTCGATATTGTCATCTCAGGCATATCTGTCACTAGATTGACCAACAATACTTGTTTTGGTAATAGAGGAAGGAATGATAGGAACAGTGATGCACCTGCCATACTAAACATGTTACCAAAGTTAGCGCTGGTAGCCATGAATACATACTTCAGAGTGTTAGCGAAAGTCTTTCGTCCTTCTTCTATCCCTTTTTTTAGTACTGCTAGATCTTTTTCCAACAACACAAAATCAGCAGCCTCTTTTACAACATCTGTCGCAGAATCAACTGAAATACTTGTATCAGCGGCATGAAGGGCCGGTGTATCATTGATGCCATCCCCCATGTAACCAACAACATGTCCAATTTTCTTTAGTGCCAAGATGATTAGCTCTTTCTGATTCGCTTCAATGTCTGCAAAGATTTCCGTAGTTGCTGCTTTGTGAATTAGAGCATCTGTACTCATATGCCGTAATTCTTCACCAGTCAAGACTCTGGGATTGGTTAGTCCAATCTGCCCACCAACATATCCAGCGACGTATCTGTTATCGCCACTAATTACCTTGAGCGAAATTCCCATTCTTCGAAGATCATTTAAAGTATCGATTAGCCCAGGCTTAAGTGGGTCATAGAAAATTAAAAGACCCAAGAATGTCATATTTGTTTCATCATCTCTGCTAACAGATATTGGTGATCGACTTATTGAACTTGGATCTTCTGGAGAAGAAAGGGTCGAGGGGTAAGAAGACACTACTGTTTCTCGAACTACTTTATATGCAATTCCCAAAACCCTAAAACCTTTGTCTCCAAGACCCATGGAAAGATCTGTAATCCTGTTACTAAAGGCAGAGAGGGGTTCTGTTTTTCCATCAGTCATTTCCACAAAGGAGCATACCTCAAGTATATTACTAAGTGCTCCTTTTGTTATCAAAATGTCCTTATTCCTATATGGAATTTGATTAGTTTTGTTAGAGTCATCTCCTTTAAGAGATACAAGTACGCTTAATCTTTTACGAATAAAGTCGTAAGGAATCTCATCTAATTTGATAAACTTAGTCAAAAGATCATTATCATGGTTATCACCCATTTGTTTACACTCTATAATAGCCCTATCAATGGGATTTGTGTAGCCTGTCTCAAATAACGCATTAAGATATCCATACAAGTAAATCTTTTCATTGTCTTTACCATTAACGTCTATATAGGAATTAAGCTTTAGTTCTCCCGTAGTTATTGTACCAGTTTTATCAGTACATAATACATCCATAGTCCCAAGATTCTCTATTGACTCTAGTCTCTTTACTATCACCTTTTCGTTTGCCATCCGCTTTGCACCATGCGATAAGTTAACGCTTATAATTGCAGGTAACAACTGAGGAGTTAAACCAATTGCCAAAGCAAGTGAAAAGAGAAAGGAATCTAATATTGGACGGCCGAAATAAACATTGATTACAAGTATGCTGATAACGAGCAAAAGTGTTATCTCTAAAAGGAAGAAACCAAATTTCCTGATCCCACTTTGAAATTCGGTCTCAGGTTTGATATGACGGAGTCTTGTGGAAATTGAGCCAAGTTCAGTTTTCATTCCAGTAAAAACGACGAGTGCTTTTGCAGTTCCACTTATAACAAATGTGCCCATAAACAAAGAGTTAACTCTTTTGTGCAGTGGAGTATCTTTAGGGATTAAGTCAGAAGTCTTTTCAACAGGAAAACTTTCTCCTGTTAGAGTCCCTTCATTAACAAATAGGTCTTTACACTCTAATATTCTGCAATCAGCAGGGATCTTGTCTCCAGAGTTTAGAATGACTATGTCACCGGGCACTATTTCTTCAGAAAATAAATCTTGAATTTTTCCATCTCGTAAAAGAGATGATTTTAGTTTTATCAATGATGTCAACCTATCCATTGCCTTTGATGCGGCTCTCTCTTGCCAGTATCCCAGGAATGCACTAATTAGAACAATCGAGATTATTATGATAGCATCTTCTCTTGCCTGAAGTATAAAGGATATAAAAGCAGTAGCCAGGAAGATAAGAATTATTGGGCTTTTGAATTGCGAAGAGAATATGGATAAGGAACCAGCCTTTCCTCTCCGATCAAGAGTATTGATTCCATACTTTTCCAATCTATTATGCGCGTCTGTAGAGGATAATCCTTGGGATGTTGTATTTAGAGTGTCTAGAAGAGAACCACTTGTAATACTCCAATAGGCTTCGATTTGACTAACCACCACTTCTTGTTACTTTAACCAGCTAATAAAGTAAAATTGAGCTGCATGGTGTATATTAATTCAATAAATTGTGGAATCTCCTATCAAGGGATTCTTCACCAAGGTTGTGAAATATTTGGAATCTGACTGTCTTAATTTCGTTTGCACAAGTATTGGGGCTCAACTTATAAGTTAGAACCTGTCTCTGTATCAGAGCTCGTTGTTAACAAGTACGAAAATAGGTCGAACAGAGGCTGATCAGCATGATGGCTGTTCGATACAGAGTGATGACAGTCTAATATCTGCTTTCTCCGCTTCTAATGAATAGAATCTAAATGCTGTTTCATACCAAGTGCACATCATAATCACCTAGAATCTTACCACAATCTTACCACAACGGTTACATCATTGTATTGTATTACAAAACATCGCAGGAGGACACCTTTGTTTGAAGACTAGAACTATGGGTAAAAATGGACCACAAGTTTCTCAGATCGGTTTGGGATGTATGGGTATGTCAGATCTGTATGGTAACAAAGAGACTAGAGATGATAAAGAAAGTCTAGCAACTATCAACTTGGCAGTAGAAGAAGGTATCAACTTCTTTAACACTGCAGATTATTATGGAATGGGTCACAATGAGCTATTATTGAGGGAAGCTATGAAGGGAAGACGAGAGAAATTCTTTGTCTCTGTCAAGTTCGGAGCATTACGTGGCTTAAATGGTGAATTTACCGGTATTGACATGCGTCCGATTGCTATTAAGAACTTTGTATCTTATTCTTTGCAGAGGCTTGGTACTGACTATATTGATCTTTATCAATCAGGGCGTCTGGATCCACAAGTCCCAATTGAGGATACAATCGGTGCTATTGCAGATTTGATCAAAGAGGGCAAAGTTCATTATCTTGGTCTTTCTGAGGCAACCGCAGATCAGATAAGGAGAGCCCATAAAATACATCCGGTATCAGCAGTCCAGATCGAGTATTCGCTTGCAAGTTGAATAGTCGAATCCAAAATCCTGCCAACCACGCGTGAACTTGGAATAAGTCTGGTAGCTTACGGTGCGTTATCCCGTGGACTGCTATCAGGTCAATCACCTCGTCATCTTCAACAAGCTGATTTCAGAAACTATCTTCCACGGTTTTCGTCGAAAAACAGAGAACATAATACTGCGATGGTTAATATGCTAAAGAAATTTGCTGAGAGCAAAGGGGTGACTGCAGCCCAACTAGCTCTGGCTTGGGTCTTACAACAAGGAGAAGACATCATAACTCTTATTGGAACATCGAGGAGGTCGAGACTTGTTGAAAACTTGAGGTGTCAGAATATCCAACTCAATGCACAAGATCTAGCTTTTCTTGACGAAACTTTTCACGAAGGTGCCATAGCCGGAGATCGTTATCTCGAGTTTATCACAGATATTGTTAGGTAGAAAAGAGGATATAGAAATGTTTGAGGTATTTTAGATCGCACCATCAATTGTACACACCATTATTCCATATGCAGAACAGAGAAATGTTAGTTTAATTGTAATTGGTACAACAGGTAGATCTGGTTTCTCGAGAGCGTAACTTGGGGAGGCTATAGCTTCAGCTTCAGGTGTTTCATCACATGCAGAATATTTTGTCGTACCAGCTACTGGTCTTCCAGAATAATTGTTAAAGGTGATCTAAGAAATCCACAGAACAAAATATAAAACCTGTGACTCGATGAACTTGAATTACTGTTTACTGTAATCCCAAGTTGAGTAATATTTTGGACTGATTTCCAGTACAATAGATTGACCATTCTTTATCGCCTCAACAAGTTCGTGAGCTATTGGATGTTCTAAGTTTCCAAAATATCGAAGATGTATTTTCTGGGCGATAAGGATGTTAAAGTTTACGTCTTCATGTACTATTGCACTCCCTTTACCACGTACGCCTTTATAAGGAGGATTTGGATCGTCGATACAAAAGTAAATCGTATTATTCCTTGATAGATTTTCCATTTTCTTAGAATGTTTTCCTGTTTCGACATAGATCTTCTCCTTTGAAGAGTCGTAATAGTACCAAGCAGGATGTATGTTTGCATGACCATTCTCATCCACTGTTCCAAGGTGGATGTTCAGAACCTTTGTTGTTAAGAAATCCTTTGTGTCTTGTTCACTAAGGGGTTCTCCATACCCCGGACTAGCGTCTAAAATCTTTAACATATAGAAGAGGACGTTTTCATATATTTAAGCAGTTATTCAGTTCTTGATTTTGTACGCAAAATATCATGATCAAAAAAACTAGTGAAAATCAGAATATCGTTGTAGACCACATGCGCACAACAAATCGCGATACAAACTCTGCAAGGATCATACTAGATATATATTCTGCATACCTGAAATTATTGTTATAAGTCGTTACGTTTGCTCCTGACTAAGGTCAATCTCTTTCGGATTTGTCGAGTGACAATATTACAGCAAAGGATTGCTCCAATTTGATAAGGTATGAGGTCTATTGTAAATAATTGCAGTGCAAAGCAATAAAGACAACACCTATATCATATTGAGGTTTTCTGAGCATGAAAATATGACTACTAGAAAAAAAGATCATCAGCACCCACTCCGTTCACAGCTAGCCAAGAGCTCAACAAAAGAATTTCCGCGTCAATATTTTATCATCTATTAAGAGTTCTTGGAGGTTGTTATGCACATTCTTTATCTGAAGAAATAGTGAGAAGTAGGTCAAATGGCAGAAGTAAGCCTTTACTAGCAAAATAATTCCTTCAAGAAATATATTGGATTCACGCTTACGTAAGTTACGTCACCTAGGTCTGGTATATAAGAACGACAAAAGGCGTGAAGACTTGTGTTCATACTATTTAGCCGGGTATTTGGCGGTACGATTAATAATATGAGGAACAACCAGATAAACAGTACGAATGTGAAAGTAAATGAAAGGACGTCCTCACCTCATATTTTTAATTTGGGTAGAAGTAAACCACAATTCTACAACACGAGTGGAAGACGGACTATAGTGAATTTTGATAACTTTCCAATATTAGCTGGAATGGGAGCACTCCTTCTTAGCCTAGCTAAAGGTGGAGTAAGTGAACCACAATGGCACATAAATGCAGATCAGTTAGGCTACTTCATTACTGACAATACTATGATGACCATCTATGGTACTAATGCCAGCACCGATATATTTGCAATGAACTCAGGCCAGTTAACTTTTTTGTTCCCTGGGAGTACTTGCATAATATTGAAAATGTGGGTAATGGAGAGGTCAAACTTGTCATTTTATATGATAATGAATGACGAGAATCCTGTTCACCTTTAGTTGTGAAGCATCTATCATGGTAATATGAGAAGTGGAGACCAGCGCGTATTGCACACTAATGAGTTAAAAAGAAGTATTGGTCTGTTTCAGGCGATCACTTATGGTGTAGGCCTAATTTTAGGCGCTGGAATATATGTAATTATCGGAGATGTGGCAGCGATTGCTGGTAACGCAATGTGGATCTCATTCATATTGGCTGCCTTGATCGCTATTGTGACAGGATTCAGCTATGCTGAATTATCATCTATATTCCCGAAAAGCGCTGCGGAATATGTTTATTCGAAAAATGCATTTGATAGTAATCTTATAGGCTCTATAGCGGGTTGTATGATTATCTTTATTGCTATAGTTTCCGCAGCGACAGTTGCTATTGGATTTGCTCAATACTTAACTGCAATGGCTTTCTCACAATTTAGTCCAATATTATTTGCTGTTCTTCTCATGCTTGTACTATCATTCATTAATTTTTATGGGATATCTGAATCTATAAGGCTTAACACAGCCTTTACATTCATAGAACTCGCGGGGCTAGTCCTCATAGTTATTGCTGGCATTTGGTTGGGCTCATCAGGAAACACTGACTATTTTGAAATCCCTGGCAATGTTGATCTATATGAGATCCCGTCTAATGTTGTCATAGGCATTCTCTTATCCAGCACTGGTTTGATCTTCTTTGCTTATTACGGTTTTGAGAATATAGTCAATATCTCAGAGGAGACTAAGAATCCTACTAGAGTAATACCTATGGCAGTACTAATCTCTATCATCATAACAACGGTCGTCTATGTAGTTGTGGCATTTGCTGTCACAGCTTTGGTGGGGTGGGAGGAATTATCACAGTCACAAGCTCCACTTGCTTTGGTAGCAGAGAGAGCTTTGGGTAAGAACGGTGACTTCATTCTATCGGTAATTGCGTTATTTGCAACCTCTAACACATGTCTAATGATGCTTATTTCTGGCTCTCGTATTATTTACGGGATGTCAAAGAGTGAAAGAAAGATTGGTTATGACTCTTTGTCCCCATCCAGTTATACTACATCGATATTTCCAAGAGTGTTGGCTAGAGTTCATGGTACCAGAAAAACTCCTTGGACTGCAATTATAGTCACAATGATAATCGGAATTATTGTTGTTATTTCATCCGGCGGGAGTATATCCAAAGTTGCAAATATTTCAGTCTTTGGAATATTCATAGTGTACGCCCTTGTCAATCTTTCCTTGATAGTATTGAGATTGAGAAAGCCTAATCTTAAGGGGGACTTTGTATCTCCAATTAGCACCAAAGGCAATTTCCCAGTCCTTGCCGTTATAGGTTTAGTTACCTCTATAGTGATTCTCATGCAGTTCGACTTTGAGGTTGCAATATCAGGATTGATTATATTAACAATGATTGTAATTTTTTGCCTGCAGCTCAACAGGATGCACAAGAAAAAAAATGTTAGTGACAAAAATCCATAATCTAATGAGCATATCGGCAAAAGTGTGTGATACGTATACACGTATAATACTATAGATCGTAGCAGTAAGAATTCCGGGAGTCATATAAGACCGCTTTGATGCACTTTGCCAAACTTCTTAAGACTGTGCGGACGTCTCTGTATTCAGAGCCTGATACAATAGTTCCACCATTTTCTAGATAACTTTATTTCATACCTTACTCCAAAAGAATATCAACAATATCGTTGCTAAGGATGAAGGTAATAGAATCTTTCTTTTCATACTTTTATCCTCGCTCTAAACCAGTGCTCTTGACGTTATCGAAGCATTATCTTGTAATTGCTCTGGACACTGCATCAAAAATAGAATAGTGAAATGTGATAGATTATAGATAACACACATATACGAATT
>Ga0105104_10003500_pt1 | contig 11165 bp, 8 predicted proteins | sample PPLLaktember2015_3_FD_87034 | JGI IMG/M metagenome (GOLD analysis project Ga0105104, IMG submission 87034) | Freshwater sediment microbial communities from Prairie Pothole Lake near Jamestown, North Dakota, USA - PPLs Lake P7 Core (6) Depth... | ecosystem: Environmental > Aquatic > Freshwater >... | reverse complement strand
TTCCTGCGCAGACGCTTCCTGCGTTGCCTGCGCAGACCCTTCCTCCGCTGCCTGCGCAGACCTTTCCTCCGCTCCCTGCGCTTCCTCCGCTGCCTGCGCCGACGCTTCCTCCGCCTGCCGCGCCACGGCCTCGGCCTCGGCGCGCGCCGCCGCGAGCACGCTCTCTGCCGTCGCCTCGTCGATGCCGGGGATCTCCATCAAAGCTTCCATCGACGCGCCCGCCACCATCTCGGCCGAAACGTAACCGGCCTGCCGCAGGCTCTCGACGATCTCGTCGTGGATGTCGGGGAGCACCAGCACCGGCTCGGGCACCTCGCCCTCGGCGGCCGCAGCGGCCTCGTCCGGCATTTCGAAGCCCTCGAGCTGCGCCTCGACCTCGCGCCGCTTCTCTTCCTCGCTCTTGATGTCGATCCGCCAGCCGCTGAGCTTGGCAGCCAGCCGCACGTTCTGCCCCTTCTTGCCAATCGCCAGCGACAACTGCTTGTCCTCGACGATCACTTCCATCACGCGTTCGTGGTCGTCCACGATCGACACGCGCTGGACCTTGGCGGGGCTCAAGGCGTTGGTGACGAACGCCACCGGGTCTTCCGACCACTCCACGATGTCGATCTTCTCGCCGCGCAGCTCCCGGATGATCGCCTGGACGCGCGTGCCCTTCATCCCGACGCACGCGCCCACCGGGTCCACGTCGCGCTCACGGGAGTAGACCGCCACCTTCGCCCGATCGCCGGCCTCGCGCACCGCGCCCTTGATCACGACGGTCCCGTCGTAGATCTCCGGCACCTCCTGCTCGAAGAGCTTGATGAGCAGCGCCGCGTCGGTGCGCGACAGCACGATCTGCGGCCCCTTGGCGCTCCGGTTCACCGCCTTGATCACCGCCCGGACCCGGTCCCCCGGCGAGTAGCTCTCGGCGCGGGACTGCTCCTTCCGCGGCAGCACCGCCTCGATGCGCCCGACCTCCATCACTAGGTCGCCGTTCTCGAACCGCTTCACCGCGCCGTTGACCACGTCGCCGATGCGCTGGTTGTACTCGGCGAAGATGTTCTCGCGCTCGGCCTCCCGGACCTTCTGGAAGATGACCTGCTTGGCCGTCTGGGCGGCGATTCGGCCCAGCACCTCGGTGGACTTGGGGAACTCGATCTCCATGCCCTCTTCGGCTTCTTCGCCGTACAGCTGCTGGGCCTCGGCGAGCGCCACCTGGGTGGCCGGGTCGGTCACCTCCGCCACGATCTGTTTCACCGCGAACAGCTCGACCTGGCCGGTGTCGAGGTTGAAGCGCGCGTGCAAGTCCTCGTTGGTCTTGTAGTATTTCCGCGAGGCGGTCTTCACCGCTTCCTCGATCGCGGAAATGATGACCTGCGGCTCGATGCCTTTTTCCTTGGCGAGCGCCTCGATCGTCTGCTGCAGTGGGTTGGTGCTCATATCTCTTTCGCCGGGGGCTGACGCGTCAGAACTCGACCTCGAGCCGGGCACGCGACACCAGCCCGAGCGGGATCCGGTGGACCCGCTCCTTCTCGCCGCTCAGGACCACCCGGTCGTCCTCCACTCCCTGGAGACGTCCCCGGAAGTGCTTCTGTCCGTCCACCGGTTCGGTGGACACCACCTCGGCCAGCCGGCCGCGGAATCGCAGGAAATCGGCGGCTCCCCGCAGCGGGCGGTCGAGCCCCGGCGACGTCACCTCGAGCGTGTAGGCGCGATCGATCGCGTCCTCCACATCCAGCAGCGCGCTGAGGTCGCCGCTCACCCGCCGGCAGTCGTCCACGCTCACCGAATCGACCGGCACGCCGGGCCGGGCCTCGGTGTCGGCCGCGCCCGCGCGGTCGATGGTGACCCGCAGCACCCAGCCGACGGCCTCGCGCCGGAACTGGATGTCGAAGATTTCCAGGCCGTGCGTCTGCGCCGCACGCTCGGCGATCGAGCGTACTTTTTCGAGGCTTTCCACTCGGCCGTCCCCAGAAATGCGAAAAGTGGGCACCGGCCCACTTCAGTTGCCCTCCGGCCTCGACATCCGAAGCAGTTCAGTATATCACGCGAAAACGAGCCCCGACAACGACGCGCGGCGCGTCAGGCGGAGGGCGGAGGGCGGAGGGCGGAATCCGGGGCCGGGCCGCTTCCCGCCTGCCGCCTCCCGCCCTTTGCATTCAGCGCCGAATGTCGGGCCAGCGGCTGTACCACCAGGTCGTACTCGCGGGCCGACACCACGCGAGCCTCGATGAGCGTGCCGGGCCGGCAGGCCTCCGGGTCCACCTCCGAGAGGTAGACCGCGCTGTCGATGTCCGGGGCCTGACCCTCGAGCCGGCCCCTGAGAACGAGCGGGTGTTCCGGCGACGGGCCGTCCACCAGCACACGCACGGTCGTCCCGATTCGCGCGCGGTTCGCCGCCCGCACCACGCGCTTCTGAATCGCCATCAGCCGGCGCCGCCGCGCCTCCTTCACCCGCCTCGGCACGTCGTCCTCGAACTCGCCGGCGGTCGTGCCCTCCTCGTGGGAGTAGGTGAACACGCCCACGTGCTCGAACCGCTGCTCCTCGACGAAGGCGCACAGGCGGTCGAAGTCCTCCCGCGTCTCGCCCGGGAACCCGACGATGAAGGTCGTCCGGACCGCGACGCCGGGCACCAGCCGCCGGATCTTCGCCAGGAGGCGCTCGTAGCTGGCCCGCGTCCCCGGCCGCCGCATCCGTTTCAGGACCGCGTCGGAGGCGTGCTGCAGCGGCAGATCGACGTACCGGCACACCTTCTCGCACGCGGCCATCGCTTCCAGCGTCTCGGTGGTGACGGTCGTTGGGTAGAGGTAGAGAAGCCGAATCCAGTCCAGGCCTTCGACGCCGTTCAGATCCCTCAGCAGGCGCGCCAGGGCGCCGCGCTCCCCGCGATCCACGCCGTAGAAGGTGGTGTCCTGCGAGACCAGCAACAATTCCCGGACGCCTCGCGAGGCCAGCGCGCGGGCTTCGTGCACGATCGAGTCCGCCGGCCTGCTCCGGTAGCGGCCGCGAAGGCGGGGGATGATGCAGAACGAACACTTGTAGTCGCAGCCTTCTGCAATCTTCAGATAGGCGAAGTGCCCCGGCGTGCTCAACGTCCGGGGCGTGTCCGCGTCGTACAGGTAGGTCGGCAGCTGCGGAACTGAGGCTTGGGAATCGAGGATCGAGAGGGGCTCACGTGTTCCCGCAGATGCCGGGGTGGTCCGGTGGAACGCCAGGGGAGTCGCTTCCACGCGGTTCTCGATCGCGCCCACGATGGCCGGCACCTCGTTGGTGCCGAGCACCACGTCCACCTCCGGCAGTTCACGCCGCAGTTCGTCGCGGTACCGCTCGCCCAGGCACCCGGTGACGATGAGCCTGCGACAGCGTCCGGATTTCTTGTGCTCGGCCATCTCGAGGATGGCGTCCACCGACTCTTTCTTCGCGGAGTCGATGAAGGCGCAGGTATTGACCACCAGCACATCCGCTTCGGCGGCGTCCGGCGTGATGGAGTGACCGGCGCGCTCGGCGAAGCCCACCATCACTTCCGAGTCCACGAGGTTCTTCGGACACCCGAGAGAGATGAAACCAATCTTCAAAAGCCTAGCCCCTGGGAGACGATGTCTTCGAACCTGCGCCGCACATCCACCGTCTTCTCGAGCACCTCGCGGGGAGAGCCGGTGTTGGCGAGCTCGAAGAGGTAGAGCCCCTCGTATCCCACCTTCTGCATGGACATCAGCGCCGTGGGCCAGTCGATCCGCCCGTCGAACGGCACCAGGTGGTCGTCGTCCTTGCCGCGGTTGTCGTGGATGTGCGTCGTGACGAGCTCGCCGGAGACGGTCTCGATCGCGTCGGCTAAATCGCCCATCAGGAACGCGTGCCCCAGGTCGAGGCAGATCCCCGGACCCTGGCGGGGCAGCTCGAGGTCGTCCTCGAGCAGCCTGACCAGGGCTTCGGCCTCGGACAGCTTGTTCGGGATGACCTCCAGCGCGACCCTCACCCCCGCGCGCGCAGCCGCATCGCTGATTTCCGCGACGCTGCGGTGGGAAGCGGTCCTGTCGTTGTTCGGGCCCGCCTCGGGGTATGAGTCCGGCACCCCGATGTGGACCACCAGGTACTTGAAGGGGACGGTGCGTGCGATGTCGAGCGCCGCAATCGCCTCCCGCACGGCCCTGGCGCGATGTTCCTCCGCCGCGGCGGCCGTCGAGAGCGAGGGACCCCACTGTCCGTCCCGCAAGTGCTCGACGATCGGCGCGTGGACCGAGTGGAGCGTCAGCCCCGCCTCGGCCAGCCACTCCCCGAGCTGCCCGACCGCCGCCGGGTCGTGGTAATCGAAGTGGCCCACGGTGGCGAACAGTTCGAGGTCGCGGTACCCGAACTCCGCCAACTCGAGCAGGTGTGGCCGGCCGAGCCGCTGTTCGTGGTAGAGGTGTGTCGAGATGCCGAATCGCACGTCGGGTGCTCCTGGGTGTAGGGCTAACCGCCTATCATACCACCCGCGCCGAGCAGGGCTGAAGCCCTGCTCCGACCGATGATCCTCGGCACAGGCCTCCCGGCCGGTGATTACGCCAGTTCCTCCACGAAGGTGGCCAGCAGTTCCCTCAACCGCCCGAAGCGCGGGTACCGCTCGAGGTTCCGGCGGACATGGCGCAAGGTTCGCGGCATGTACTGGATGTAGACCGGGTTCTGGCGGCTGATGGTCTGGAACCCGAAGGTCCCAAGCGCTTTGAGGTTGCGCTGCAGCGCCATCAGGTCGAAGCGTCTCCGGAAATCGGCGTCGTAGCGGCTTCCCGCGGCCGCGTCCCCGCCGCGGTTTCGGACGGCGAGGAAGAACGCGATGAGGTCGTCGACCACCTCCTCGGTGAAGTCCACGTAGGAGTCGCGCAGGAGCGAGGCGAGATCGTAGGTGTCCGGACCCATCCGGGCGTCCTGGAAGTCGATGACGTAGAGGTCGCCCTGGTGGGGCATCAGGTTTCGGCTGTGATAGTCGCGGTGGCACAGCACGCGCGGTTCGGCAGCCAGTTCCTCCGCGATCGGGTTCCATTCCTCGCGGATCGCGTCCCTCGTGGGGTCGGGCAGCTGGACACCCCGGTAACCCTCGATGAAGTGCTTGACGAAGAATTCGAGCTCCCACGTCAGCTTCGTGACGTCGAAGGCCATCCCGTAGGGCAGGTAGCGGTCGGACTCCAGTTCCTGCCCGCGCCGCTGCAGCAGCTCGATGATTGCCACCGCCCGGCGGTACACGGCCGCGTGTTCAGCGGGGGGGACGGCGCCGAGGTGCGCCTGCAAGGTGACATCGCCGAGGTCCTGCAACCGGAGCAGGCCGAGATCCCCAGCTTGGTCGAAGATCACGGGCACGGGCAGCGGGACTCGCTCGAGGAGTTCCGTGACGTTGACGAACGAGAGCTTGTCGTACTCGAAGGGGGCGGAATAGAGCGCCAGCACCGACGTGCCGCCGTCCTCGCCGATCACACGGAAGTAGCGGCGGTCGGAGGCGTCGCCGGTGATCGGGACCACGCGCGTTGCGCGGGCGGCGAGGCCGGTTCGCGCCAGGTACTGAGTGACCGGTTCGGGCAGGAGGGTGCGCAGGGATTCGAGGTTCATCGGTCGGTCCAATCACCGGTGAGCGGCAAGACGAGCAGATCGTCGCCAAGGGTCCGGGCGGCGCCGGGCGGCAGCTCCGGGCCGAGGCGCGCGGGCAGTGCGATCCCGCCATCGAGGCAGGCACCTGCCGGCACCCGGCATCCGTCGGCCACGATGGAGTCCTGGACGGTGGCGGCGTCTTCGATGATCACATCCTCCCACAAGATCGACCGGCCGACGCGTGCAGACCGTGAAACGCTGCCCCCGGGGCCCGTCAGCGAGGACGGGTTCCCCGCCGACAGCTCGAGCGACGTCGCAAGGTAGTCCGCCGGCGTTCCAATGTCGCGGAAGGATGCTCTGGTGCAGAACCCGCGCACGCTGCCGGGTTCCTCGCGCATGAGGCCCGGGTAGAGGCCGGCCACGGACTCCGAGGAAACGTCGGGGGCCACGCTTTCGAATGCCCGCGCCTCGGCCACCTGGACGCCGATGAAGTGCCACGACGGTCCAGGCGTCCGGCGGGGGACGAAACCGGTGACCGCTCCGCCCGCATCCACCAGCACCCCGCCGTATCGTTCCGGTGCGGGGTTGGGCACCAACGCCATCGTCACCAGCGCGCCGGAAGCCGCGTGCGCCCGCGCCATCGATCCCAGGTCCACGTCCGTCAGCGTGTCGCCGTTGACGATGAAGAACCGACCGGCCGCCAGGAGGGGCAGCGCCCGCCGGGGACCCCCGCCCGAGCCCAGCACGGGATTCTCCCACGAGTAACGCACTGCCAGGCCGATGTCCGTCCCGTCGCCGACCACCGCGCAGATGGATTCCGGCATGTAATGCAGGTTCAGGACCGCGTCCTCGACGCCGCTCGCCGCCAGCCAGGTGAGGATGCGCCGCACGAGCGGCACGCCGGCGACCGGCAGCGCGGGCTTGGCCCGAAGGAGGGTCAGGGGACGCAGCCTGGTTCCCAGACCGGCAGTGAGCACGAGCGCGGGCAGTGACTGCACGAGAGTATTCTTCAAGCTATTCGGAGAAGACCATGTCCGTGCACGGTACGCCGTGTTCCTCGCAGTGCCGCACGAACAGCCCGCGGTAGGAGTCGAGGATGTAATCGCCGTCGGAGCGGCCGAGGGCTGCGGCCATCTGCCGGATCGCCGCCTCGCTCCCCTCGACCTCGACGAATATGCCGATGGGCGTCTCGTCGAGGGCGACGATCGCGTCCTGGTAGCCGAACTCCTCGCGGTACTTCTGGTAGCGGAACCAGACGTGGAATCCGAGCCGCTCGAGGAGATAGAGCAGCGTCTCGCCGTCGGCCACCACCGTCTCCCGTTCCTCGCGCAGCTTCATCGGGGACGGCTGGACCGGGCCTTTGTAGGTCAGGAGACTTCGGCCCGTCTCGGTCCGAATGCGGAGCACGCACCGTTGGGTGCGCAGCGCCCCGTCGGCCGAGTCGAGGAGACAGTCTTCCTGGAAGCGCCGCCCGCGCACCGGCGTGGCGCCAGCCTCCACGATTGCCTCGCGCGCTGTCGCGACGTCCGGGAACCGAAGCTTGATCTCCCGCTCGAGAATGCTCGCCATCGGTGCTCCTTGAACTACTCGAACGACTCGTCACGGGGCCCGGCCCCTGATTCCAACCGTGGTCTCACTCTCCCACAGCGATCCCGGGAATGGTATGAGAAAAGCGGCCAGGCCCCAATCATCATCACGTCAGCCGGGTGCCGAGAGACAACCCTTTGAGCGGCGGGCGGCCGACGGCCTTGCCGAAGACCAGCACCTTGAGCGTGCTTCCCAATCCGCCGGGCATCAGCAGTGTCTTGAGCGCCAGGCGTCGGCGCCCGGCTTCGGGCGAGTCGGCTGCCGGGGACTCGGACGCCTCGCCGAGTCCGAGCGCGAGCAGGAAATAGGTCTGATCGAGGATGCCGAGCGTGGTCAGGCCGGCCGCTTCTGCCGCCAGCCGGACGCCGGTGAGATCCACGTGGGAGGTGATGTCGCGGGTGCCGGGCTCGAGCAGCCAGGCCGGCCCGTCGCCGAACGCTTCGCTCACGTGACGGCGATAAGTCGTCAGCGTTCCGGCCGCGTGAGCAGGGCCGTACAGCCGCCGCGCCTCGTGACCGTAATCGATGAGCAGGAGGAAGCCTCGTTGCAGCGCCCGGGCGGCGTCCGCCACCCAGTCCGCGGCTGCGAGGTTCACTTCGGCACGCGCGCCCGTCTCGAGGCGCGCCCCGACCGACTCGAGATACGCGGTCAAGCGCGGGGTCGAGGGCTGACCCTCACGGGCGACGAGGCGGCTGCCCTCGACGTCAACGAACACCTCGCGCAAACCGTCGTCGCGCATCACGACGGCATGCGGCGGCAGCGCGTCGAGCAGCTCGTTGGCAAAGATCACACCCTTCAGGGCGACGGGCAGGCCCGGCCCGGAAGATGTCAGGAGGGGTGCGTGAGGGCCGAGTGTGGAGACCTGCGCGGCACGAGCTCCGGCGCTCGGCTCCACGAGGTGGAGACGCGTGGATCGGTAGACGGCGGGGTAGCGCGCCGCCAGGTGCGTGAGCACGTCCCGTGAGAGACGGCCGTTGCCGGCCGCCGCCTCGCACAGATCGAACCACGGATCGGGTTCAGGCCGAGGGGGCGGGTCCTCCGCGGAAAGGAGGCCCTGCCTCATCTCGGCGAACTGCGTCGCGAGCAACTCGCCGAAGACAGGCCCGAGATCAACGCTGGTGAAGAAGTCGCCGGATCGGCCCGACCGCTGCGCGGACGCGGTGTAGTAGCCGTATTCCTCGTGGTAGAGCGCCAACCGGACGTACTCGGCCACCGTGATGGGACCGTGCTGGCGGATGCGGCGGGAGATGACCCCGAGAAGGGGAGTGCGCACTGTTCGATGGGGTTAGCTGGCAGCTGGCGGCTGGCAGCTGGCAGCCCCGACACGCCCGGCTTGCTGCCGGCTGCCCGCTGCCTGCTGCCAGCTTCACGGAAGCGCGGTTGGAGGGGCGGGCCCCCAACCGCGCCGCCCATGGCTTATTCCTTCCGCAGCGTCAGGAACAGTTCCTGGCCCTGCCGGCTCTTCCACACGAGCAGCATCGCGCGGCCGCCCGACGGGATCTTCTGCAGGATGCGGCTCGCGTCGGCCGCCGACGACACCGCCTGGTTGTTGACCCTCAGGACGACATCACCCTGTACCAGGCCCGCGTCCTCGGCCGGGCTCCCGGCGTCGACGTCCATGATCACGGCGCCGGTGGTGTCGGGCGGCAGCCTGAGCGACCGCGACATCGACGAGGTGAGGTTCCCGAGCGTCAGACCGAAGCCCGCGCCCTCTTCCTCAGGTCCGGGCCCCTGCCCCTGGAGAGTGCCGCTCTCGGCCTCGAGGTCCAGTTCCTCGACGGTGACGTTCACCGTCATCTCCTTCTTCTCGCGCAGCAGCTTCACGGGCAAGGTGCTCCCCGGCTTGGTGCCGGTGACGATCCGGATCAGTTCGTCCCGGTTCTGAACCGGCTTCCCGTTGACCTCGAGGATCACGTCGCCCGGTCGCACGCCGGCCTTGGCCGCGGGGCCGTCCTTCGGCACCTGCGACACCAGCGCGCCGCTGCGCTGCTTCAGCCCGAACTCGGCCAGGTTGTCACGCGGGACGTCGGTCACGGCCACGCCGATGCGGCCGCGGATCACCTTGCCCGCGCGCAACTGTGGGAGCAGCTCGCGGACGACGTTGATCGGGATGGCGAAGCCGATGCCGATGTTGCCCTCGCTGCGGCTGTTGGCGAGGATGGCCGTATTGATCCCGATGACCTCGCCCCGGATGTTGAGCAGCGGTCCTCCCGAGTTGCCCGGGTTGATCGCCGCGTCGGTCTGCAGCACGTCCTGCGACCGCTGGTCGGCCATCGGGAAGGGCCGCTTCGTCGCGCTGATGACGCCGACGGTGACCGTGTGTGCCAGGCTGAACGGGTTGCCGATCGCCATGACCCAGTCACCCGTTTGCATCTGGCTCGAGTCGCCGAACTTCGCTTCGACCAGCGGCCGGTCCGGCTTCTCGATGAGTTCGATCAAGGCGCTGTCGGTCAACTGGTCGCGTCCGACCAGCTTCGCCTTGTACTCCTCCTGGTCGTACTGGTTCTCACCGAAGGCGACCAGGATCTCCGTCGCGGCCTCCACCACGTGGTTGTTGGTGAGGATCAGGCCTTCCTTGCTGATGATGAAGCCCGTCCCCGCGGATTCCACCACCTGGTCCCGGGGGCGGCTGCCGCCCGGCCCCTGCGGCAGGCCGAAGAACCTCCGGAAGGGGTCCTCGCCCCCAAAGAACTCGTTCATGTCCGCGGCCCGGCGCTTGGCCCTCGTCCGGATGTTCACGACGAACGGCGAGGCGTTCTTCGCGATGGTGCGGAACGTCGTCGCGTCAACCGGCCCGGACAGCGGCGTGCTGTTCATCGGCGGCACCGCGATGGTCTGGGCCGACGACTCGGGCGAGAGGTCCAGGCGTGAGGCAAGCACCATCCCGGCGGCCAGAGAGGCCACGGCGATGAGCATCGCGTAAAAAAAGGTGATCTTGCGGCTAGACATCGAATCCTCCGGGTCACCACGCGCCGGCGCCACCCGCCGGCGGCTGTTCGTGCGGCGAGCCCTCCGTCCCTGCCACGCAAAGCCCGCGCCGGCCGGGGGGAATGGCGGGGTCCAGTGAGGAGTATACCCCGCCGAATTGACAAAGCACGACCGCTCTTATAGTTTGACGCCGCTCCCCGGCTCAGAGTCTGCCCCCGCTTGGAGGATGACCCGTGACGCGCCACGCCCGTCTTGCCCCGGCCCTCGCCCTGTTCCTGCTGATCGGCGGCTCCCTCGTCCTCGCGCTGCCCCAGGGCCGCGGCGGGCGCGGCGGGCCGGCCGGCAATCCGAAGCCGATGCACCGCGTAGGGGGAACCCGCGACGGTGCCTCCGCATTCCTCAAGGTGAACTACACGCAGCTCAAGCCGCTCGTGGCCGGCCAGCTTGACTTCAAGCACTACCACGGGCTGGAGGAGACGATCGCCCTGCTCAAGAGGTGGGCCGAGCAGTATCCCGGCCTGGTGGACCTCTACACCGTCGGCCGGTCGTTCGAGGGACGCGAGATCTGGCAGATCACCATTACCAACAAGAAGACGGGAAAGGACACCGACAAGCCAGCCTTCTTCCTCGAGGCCGGCCGGCACTCGGGCGAGATCAGCGGGGTCGAGGCGACGCTCTACTTCATCCACCACGTCCTGTCGAACTACGGGACGGACCCGGAAATCACCCGGCTGGTGGATACCAAGGCGCTCTACTGCCGACCCAACAACAACCCCGACGGCAACGCCCTCTACCAGTACACGGCCCAAACGCTTCGCAGCACCGTCCGTCCCAATGACGACGACGGGGACGGGCTGACCGACGAGGACCCGGGGGAGGACCTCGACGGCGACGGGTTCGTCCGGCAGATGCGAAAGTTCGTCGGGCCGGGCAAGGGCTCCGCCACGAAGGATCCCAAGGACGCCGCCGGGCGCATCATGACGCGGGGCCGGGAGGGCGAAGGCGATTACGTGCTCTATCCCGAGGGCGTGGACAACGACGGCGACGGCCGCTACAACGAGGACGGGATTGGCGGCCTCGACCTCCACCGCAATTACCCCGGTCACTG
>Ga0105104_10003499_pt1 | contig 11166 bp, 2 predicted proteins | sample PPLLaktember2015_3_FD_87034 | JGI IMG/M metagenome (GOLD analysis project Ga0105104, IMG submission 87034) | Freshwater sediment microbial communities from Prairie Pothole Lake near Jamestown, North Dakota, USA - PPLs Lake P7 Core (6) Depth... | ecosystem: Environmental > Aquatic > Freshwater >... | reverse complement strand
GTAAAGCAGGTTAATCACCCCAAAAATATACAGAAAGAACAACCAACTGTTTGCGCGCAAACGATACGGCAGGCTCTTTACAAAAGTGATCACCAACAGCCAGACGTAGGAAAGCGTATAGATGGCGACCACCGCATATAACCCGTTCGAAATCGCGGGTCTCAGGGAAGAAAGGTAAATACCCGTGCCGAAAACCGACGAGCTCAATAGCAGGACATCCAGCAGGCGCTTGCGCATCTCATCCAGGTCCATGGCTGCTTCTTGCAGTTCGAATTGTTTTTTCAAAAACGAGAAATCCATCCCTGCTCTCCCAAAATCAGTAAATCACGAAAGTTGAAGGAGTACCCGAAAACAGGGGTGCGGGCGTACGCCCGCACCCCTGTTTTCGGGCTTCCCTTAGTAATTCTGTGATTTACTGAAAAATAAAATAGCGAAAACGACCTGTGGCCGGTTTCCCTGGCCCGGAACGCCACCCCGCACGAACGTGCTGCCCGCACCGCTCCCGCAGGGACACCGCCTGCGGGACGGTGTGCGCTACCCCGCACGGTACTTCTGTGCGGGGCTATGGGTCGGTGTGCGGGGCAGGTGACGGGCGCTATTCGCTCTTCAGGGAATGTCCCTTCTTGGTCTGGGTGATATCAGCCTTTGAAGGTCAAGCGACCAAGATATGTCCCTGATTCATTGCTTCCACATTTTTGAAAGATATCCGTTGTCCCCTACACCGCTAAAGTTGTCTCCACTGATTAAGTGTAGCAAGGGAACAAACTCGATGCAAGTGACATTTATCATTCTTTTGATCAGACAACCTTGAATGAATTTAGAACTCCAGGCGCTCTTTATGCAAGGCCCTCCTACCCAAATCCGGGTATCTACCACGGAAATTCCCAAAGAGCCCCAAACATGCAATAACAACAAAGTAGAGTATACTGATATGAGTAGGCTAAGCCGCTTTCGGTTGGAAGACTCATTTCTGCCAAGTGCGTTACAAACCTCGATATCGTAACAACCCATCGCAGTTATCAATTCCACTCGCATACGCGAGATGACTCCCATAACCCAAGCACATCATCAATACCAGCCGTAACGCAGTTGATTAAGTAGACCAACACTTAATCCGACGAAACTTGACGATATGAAAGTATCGAAGGGATGAAATGTTCGATCCTATTCTTGTTCCCCTGGACGGTTCTCAACTGGCCGAGTGTGTTCTGCCCCATGCTGCCGCCTTCGCCCATTCCTTCGAGGCAGAGCTTACGCTGCTCCGCATCCTGGAAAAGAGTCAGACAGGCGCAACAGCACAATTGTTTGATTTGCTTAACTGGCAAATCCAAAAAACAAAGGCGACTCTCTACCTGGAAGAGATCAAGGCGCGGTTTAAGGAATCAAATATTCGGGCACGGGCAATCATACTGGAAGGGTTGGTAACGGAAGGGATTACGGGTTACGCCCAAAATGCGGGCGTGAAATTGATCATTTTAAGTAGCCATGGACGTCATGGCTTGACTCAATGGGGTATCAGCAGCATTACACAAAAAATCATCCTGAGCGCACCAACGTCTATACTCATCGTTCGGGCGCACCAACAAGACAGCTTAGCTGAATTATCAACAATCCCGCTTTACCAGCGCATCCTGGTGCCGTTGGATGGTTCCCAGCGAGCAGAACATGTTCTACCAATCATCACGCAATTGGCTCGTGTTCATCAGCCCAAGATCCATCTTGTGCACGTGGTGCAAACCCCCGAAATGGCGCGCCAGATGCCCCCGGCGCGTGAAGATATCGATCTATCCAATCGCGTTATTGCGCGGAATCGAGAAGAAGCCGGGCATTATCTCGAACAGTTGAAGTCGCGTTCGTATTTGCAAGGCATTGCTGTTCAAACCCATCTGATTACCAGTGACCACACAGCCGCAGCACTGCATCAAGTGGTGGAGAGGGAACATATAGACATGGTCATATTCAGTGCGCATGGCTATTCAGGGAAACACCAATGGCCGTATGGCAGTGTGGTCAATAATTTCATCCTGTATGGCGAAGTATCTCTTCTGATCGTTCAGGACCTGCCCGCCAAACAAGAGCTGAAGCCGATTGAGTTATCATCACGAGAACGCGCAGAGCGTTAACTTATGCAGGCTACCCCGCGAGTCATTCCTTCTGATCAAGCCAACCCAGACGCAGATAATAGACTGAGAGAATTTGCGCACCACCTGGCGAAATTACAAACGGTAAAAATATCCCGCCCCCCAAAAGTTGACCTGCTGGAACACCTGAATAACTGGGAAAAGGCTTTGCGTAATGCCAATGCAATCTTCAAGGCCGTTCCATCCGATGACCTGCCAGTTTCTCGCGCAGGCGAATGGATGCTGGATAATTATTATGTCGTTAAACAGACTTTCCGGCAGATCGAAGAAAACCTGCCAGCCCGCTTTCTTAACCAGTTACCAAAACTGGACGGGACAACGATGCAAGGGCATCCGCGTATTTTTGCGCTGGTGTGGGAATGGATTGGATACAGCCAGAGCCAGCTTGATCTGACTCAAGCCATCGCTTTTGTGCAGGATTACCAGCAGGTCACGCCCCTGACGATTGGAGAACTGTGGGCAGTGCCGAGCATGTTGCGCATCGGGATTTTGGAGCGGCTCGTCTATGCTGCCGCCGAACTGACCGGGATGGATGCGCCGAAGGGTCTGAGCCCTGTGCCCCGTGCTGGAACCGGGACTTCCTCGCTGGAACCGGGGCTACCTCGCGAAATCCCGAGCCAGTTCGCTTCTCCGGCGCTGGCAAACGAGACCATTGTGGTCAACTGTTTCCTCAGCCTGCGTTTGCTCTCCACCACGGATTGGGAAGCCTTTTTTGAGCAGACCAGCCGGGTGGAACATATTTTGCGCGACGATCCCGCGGATATCTATGCTCGCATGGATTTTGACACTCGCAACAGTTATCGCAGTGTAGTCGAGGAACTGGCACGCTCCTCAGCCTTCAGCGAAGAGGAAGTCGCTCTCGCCGCAGTTGAGCTCGCTCGCAGCGCGAGCAGCAAGACATCAGGGCGGCAAGCTCATGTCGGCTTTTATCTGCGGGATGCGGGGCGTACGCTGCTTGAAGCCAGGGTCCGCTACAAGCCGGGATTAAGCCTCCGCATCCGCCGGGCGCTGTTCGCAGCCCCCACCGTCACGTATCTGGGGAGTATCGCTATCCTTTCGGTGCTGTTTGTCTTGGGATTGCTGATGTACGCCACACTTTCGGGCGGCTCGCTTACCCAACGTATCATCGTCGGCGCACTTGGGATTGGGTTGGCTTTAGAGGCCGCTATTACGCTCGTGAACTGGAATGTGAGCCACCGCATCAAACCTCAAAGCCTGCCGCGCATGGATTTTTCGAAAGGCATCCCGCCGGGCAACCGCACCATGGTGGTTGTCTCAAGTTTGCTGGAAAGCACCGGCGAACTCAGCCATCTCTTGCAAGAGTTGGAACTTTATTACCTGTCCAACCCCGACCCGCAACTGACCTATGCCTTGCTGACCGATTTCGGTGATGCCCCGGCACAGGACATGCCGGAGGATAAAGAACTGCTTTCTCTGGCAAGGGCTGGCATTGAGAATCTCAATAAAAAATACGCGCACGAGGGTGTCCCGGTTCCAGCACGGGATGCGACGACACCTTTTTATTTATTCCATCGTCACCGCCAGTGGAATCCGTCTGAAGGGGTCTGGATGGGCTGGGAGCGCAAGCGCGGCAAGCTGGCGGATTTCAATCGCTTGCTGCTCAACCTGGGTAAATATTACCCCGTTGCCCCTCGGGAGACAGCTTACACTACCCAGGTTGGAGACGTGAGCATTTTGGCTGACGTAAAATATGTGATCACGCTGGATGCGGATACCTCCCTGCCGCAGGGCAGCGCCAACCGGCTGATTGCCACCCTGGCGCACCCGCTTAACCATGCCGAATTTACCCCGGACGGGCGCTCGGTGGTCGCCGGTTATACCGTGCTGCAACCACGCGTGGCCATCAAGCCAACCAGCGCGAACCGTTCCCCCTTTTCGCAAATTTTTGCCGCGAATGCCGGTTTTGATCTGTACTCCTTCGCCGTTTCGGATGTGTATCAGGATCTATTTGGCGAAGGTAGTTACGTTGGCAAAGGGATTTATGATGTCGCGGCTTTTGAGCGCAGCCTGGCGGATCAGGTACGCCAGAATACCCTGCTCAGCCACGACCTGTTTGAAGGGATTTATGGACGCGCCGCGCTGGTCACGGACATCGTCCTGTACGAAGAGTATCCGTCGCGCTACCAGGCGTACGCCCACCGCCTGGGCCGTTGGATTCGCGGCGACTGGCAGTTGCTGCCCTGGCTGTTCCCCACCGTCCGCACCGAAAACGGGATGGCGCCCAACCGTCTTTCGATGATCAACCGTTGGAAAATTTTCGACAACCTGCGGCGCAGCCTGCTGCTACCCACCCTGCTGGCCTTGCTCGTCGCAGGCTGGCTGTTCCTGCCTGGTTCACCCCTGGTCTGGACTCTGCTGGTGCTGCTGCCTTCCGCCCTGCCCATCGTGGTGCAAGCTGTGCAGCAAGGCAGGCACAATCCCGAGCGGTTGACGCTCAAACAATTTTTTCATCCAACCCGGCTTCCGCTCATACGCTGGGCACTTGCCATTCTCTTTCTCCCCTACGAAGCCTTGCTCGCGTTGAGCGCCATCGGGATAACGATCACCCGGCTGTTCATCGTGCGCAAACATCTACTACAGTGGACAACAGCAGCGAATGCATCACGATCGTTTGCATTGAATACGCATTACGAAACCTGGGCCAAGATGGCGGTTCCTTCGCTCTTGACCGTTCTGTTGGGCATAACGATCGCTATTTTCAACCCAGCCGCGCTTTGGGTGGCGCTGCCCCTGCTGATCGCCTGGCTGCTCGCTCCCCAAGTCGCCTACAGTATCAGCCAACCGGTGACACACCTCACCACGCCGCTCACGAATACTCAACGCAGACAAGTCCGCCGCCTTGCGCGCCGCACCTGGGCATTTTTTGAGCAGTTTGCCGGACCCAATGACCACTGGCTGCCTCCGGACCATTTTCAAGAGTCACCGCGCGGCAGTGTGGCGCACTACACTACGCCGACCAACATCGGTCTGTTCCTGGTGTCTACGTTATCGGCGTATGATCTGGGCTATATTGGCTTGCTCGAACTGGCAGTCCGCCTGCGCTCCACCTTTGAAACCATGGACAAGATGGAACATTACCGGGGGCACCTTCTAAACTGGTACGACTCGCAGATCTTGACAGCGCTTCCACCCCGTTACGTTTCCACGGTGGATAGCGGCAACCTGGCGGCCTGCCTGATTACGCTTAAACAAGGCTGTCTCGCCCTGGCAGATGCGCCGCTTTTGGGCGACAAGCAGTGGCAGGGGCTGCTCGTCCTTTTGGATATTCTGGCAGAAGTGCTGCAAGCCTTGGAAAAAAACAACCCACACGCCTCGATTGAATCTTTTGAAGTCGAATTGACCAGCATTTACGAGCGCGTCAGCGCCATCCAAGACCAGCCGTCGGCCTGGAAAATGACCCTCGACTGGCTCTCAGGCGAAGGCTGGGCAAGAGTCACGCATCGATTGATGGAATTGCTCGAGAGTCATCCCCATCTCCGGCGCGAATCCCTGACCGAACTCCAACTCTATCTGGATTTGATGTACCAGCAGCTGCAAGACATGCAGCGCAGTCTGGATTTGTTCGCACCCTGGCTCAAACGCCTGGATGCGCCAACTGAGTTAATTAAGCAAACGACCGCCTGGCAGGAATTTCGCAACACTCTGCCCGCTGAATTGCCGACACTGGGGCAGGCAGCTGCGGTGTATGAGCGCATCAAAACAGGTTTGGGGCATTTCAAGGCACAGTTGCAAGATGATGGAAATCCGGGTACCGGCGCGGGGCACGGGATATGGGATGAAACTGTGCGTGACTGGTGCCAAAAACTAGAGGCTGATTTATCGTCGGCCCACATGGCGGTCACACCCCTGCTGGTTGCTTTTCGAGATCTGGCAGAACAAGCGAACGCTGCAATAACTGCTATGGATTTTCGTTTTTTGTTCAATGAGCACCGCCAGTTGTTCCACATCGGCTACACTCCCAGCGCCGAGCGGCTCGACCCGAGTTACTACGATTTGCTGGCATCTGAATCGCGCATTGCCAGCCTGATTGCGATTGCCAAAGGTGATGTGCCGCAAAGTCACTGGCAGCATCTCGGGCGACCGGTGACCAGGGTCAACGGTAAGCAGGTGTTGCTCTCATGGAGCGGCACCATGTTCGAATATCTCATGCCGAACCTGTTTGCCAGAAACTACGCCGGGACATTCCTCTCGGATAGCTGCTACGCCGCGCTCGACGCGCAGTTGAGTTACGGGCAGGAGCGACAAGTGCCCTGGGGCAGCTCGGAATCGGGCTATTTTGCCTTTGATCTCAACCTGAACTACCAGTACCGGGCTTTTGGCGTGCCTGATCTGGGCTACAAACGCGACTTGCCCGATGATCTGGTCATCGCGCCTTATGCCTCTCTGCTTGGGCTTTCGTTGCAACCAAGGGCAGTGCTGGAGAACGTGGCGCACCTGGAACGACTGAATATGCTCGGGCGCTTTGGCCTTTACGAGGCGCTCGATTACACCAAAACGCGCCTGCCAGCCGGTCAGGCACATGCCGCCGTGCAATCCTACATGGCGCACCACCAGGGCATGATCTTGCTGGCAGCATGTAACTACCTGTTGGATAATGTCATGGTAGCGCGTTTCCACGCCGATGAGCACATCCAGAGCGTGGAACTTCTGCTCCAGGAAAAGATCCCGCAAAACCCGCCTCTTGAATATCCCCACACCGATGAGCCGGCGGATTTGGCCCAGGTAGCGCGCCGGGTCAACAGTGCACCCTGGCGCGTGCCGGTGGATAGTCCTTTCCCGCAGGCGCATGTGCTTTCGCAGGGTGATACCAGCGTGCTGATTACCAACGCTGGGGGCGGATTTAGCCAATGGCGCGAGTTTGCGCTGACGCGCTGGCATGCCGACAGCACTCTTGACCAGTGGGGCACGTGGATTTATGTTCAGGATCTCGAGAGCGGTGCGCTCTGGTCAGCCACCTGCCAGCCTGTGGTGTGCAAGCCGGAGTATGTGGGCACTGAGATTCCAGTACGGGATCAGGAAGTTTTGTTTTATCCACATAAGGTTGAGTTCCAGCGTTCCGACAATGGCATTACCCTGCGCACCGGAATCACCGTCAGCACGGATGGCGTCGAAATCCGACGGGTGAACATCCTTAATAACAGCGAACGCCCTCGACGGCTAAAACTGACCAGCTACGGCGAAGTGGTCCTGGCGGCGCAGGCTGTCGACCGGCGCCATCCGGCCTTCAACAAACTTTTTATCGAAAGTGAATATCTCCCCAAAGAGAATGCACTCCTGTTCCAGCGCCGCCCGCGCTCTGCGGATGAAAAACCTGTCGTGCTGGTACACGCCATGCTCATCGAAGCCGGGCGCAAAGTGACCGGCGACCACGAGAGTGACCGCGCCCAATTTTTGGGCAGGTCGCAGACGATGCATACCCCGCTGGCATTACAAGACGCCAACCGCTCCCTTTCTGGAACAGTCGGCCCCGCGCTAGAACCGGGGCTACCTCGCGGAACACTCGACCCAATCCTATCACTGGCCCAGGAAATTAACCTGAAGCCCCGCGCCAAAACCCGCGTCACATTTCTGACCCTGGCGGCCGCCTCCCGTGCCGAAGCATTGGAAAAGCTGTCTCATTACCAGACCGGGCAATCCATCTATCATGCCTTCAACAATGCCCGCGCCCACAGCGAAAGTGAACTGCTCGAACTGGGATTGAACGCTGCCTCTGTCGAAAATATCCAGCGCCTTTGCTCTGCCCTGCTCTACCCGGCAGGTGTTCTGCGCGCTACGCCGCATGTCCTGGCGCAAAATGAGAAGGGGCAGCCCGGCTTATGGGCGTTCGGCATCTCTGGTGATTACCCAATTTTGCTGGTGCGCATTCGCGACGGCGATTCGCCCCTGCTGGTCGAAGCCCTGCAAGCCTTCACCTACTGGCGCAGGCACCATATCACAGTCAATCTAGTTGTCCTGAACGAGCAGAATACAGGCTATGCACTCGATTTGCACAATACCATCCATCGCCAGATTGTGCGTATGGATGCAGAGGCATCACTAAACCAGCGCGATGGCATTTTCCTGCTTCGCACAGACCAGCTTCAGTCTGCCGACATGATTCTACTTGAAACAGTGGCGGGGGTTATCTTGGATGAAAAAAGCGGGACCCTGGCTGAACACGCCCTCCGTTTAACCACCCAAACCACACGCCTGCCCAAGTTCACTCCTAGCCTGTCCCCGGTGCGTGACTCCCAACCGACGCCGTCACTTACCCTTCCAGATAACTTGCTGATGGATAACGGCCTCGGCGGATTCACGCCCGATGGCAGGGAATACGTCATCCATTTAAAGCCGGGGCAGGGCACGCCGCACCCATGGATCAACGTTATCGCCAACCCGCAGTTCGGGTTTCTGGTCTCCGAAGCGGGTTCCGGCTCCACCTGGGCAGAGAACAGCAGCGAGAACCGCCTGACCCCCTGGCGCAACGACCCGGTCACCGATATGCCGGGCGAAGCGCTCTACCTGCGCGACGAGGAAACCGGTCTGGTCTGGTCGCCCACGCCCATGCCTACCGGGGCGGATACGGCGCATGTCATTCGTCACGGTGCGGGCTATTCGATCTTCGAGAGCCAGAGTCACGGCTTGAACCAGAACCTGCGCCTGTTCGCCGCGCCGGATGCACCGCTCAAGATTGCGCACTTGCGTCTGCAAAATCTATGGGAGCGTCCGCGCCGCATCACCGTCACCTACTACGCCGAATGGGTGCTCGGTACGACGCGTGACACCCACCAGGCCCACATCATGCCGGAGTTCGACCCCGATAAACATGCCCTGCTCGCCACCAACCGCTTCAACAGCGAGTTTGGCGAGCGTGTGGCCTTCCTGGCCGCCAACAAAAAACCACATGGCGTGACGGCAGACCGGACAGAGTTTTTGGGTCGCCTGGGCAGCCTGCGCGGTCCGGCAGCCCTCGGCCGCATTGGATTGGAAAGCGCGGTGAATGCCGGTCTGGACCCGTGCGCCGTCCTCCAACTGCACGTTGACCTGGCACCTGGTGCAAGCGAGGAAGTCTTTTTCTTGATCGGCGAAGGGGCCAACCGGTCCGAAAGCCTGGCGTTGATTGAGCAGATTCAAACTGGGGCGCAGGTTGAATCGATTTGGCAGGCTGTCCAGCAGCAGTGGGATGATATCCTGACTGCCGTAACGGTTGAGACGCCCGACCCCGGCATGGATTTGATGCTCAACCGCTGGCTTCTGTATCAGACCCTTTCCTGCCGCCTGTGGGGGCGCACGGCGCTGTATCAATCCAGCGGGGCGTTCGGGTTCCGCGACCAGCTCCAGGATGTGCTGGCGCTGCTGCACACTCGCCCGGACCTCACACGCGCACAGATATTGGAAGCGGCGCGGCATCAATTCGAGGCGGGCGATGTGCTCCACTGGTGGAATCCGCCTTTGGGGCGCGGGGTGCGCACGCGTTTTTCGGACGATTTACTCTGGCTGCCGTACGTCACTGCCGAGTACGTCACGACCACCGGCGACACATCTATTATGAATGAGTGCATCCCCTTCCTGAAAGGCGAACTGCTCAAGCCCGAAGAAGCAGACAGTTATAGCCAATACGAATCGACGACCGAGGCTTACACGCTCTATGAACATTGCCGCCGGGCGCTGGAAAAGGGTGCAACGGCTGGCGCACATGACCTTCCGCTGATGGGTGGGGGCGATTGGAACGACGGGATGAACCGTGTGGGCGTGGATGGGCGCGGCGAGAGCATCTGGCTGGGCTGGTTCTTGCACGCAACGCTCAAGCGTTTTGCGCCGCTGGTTGCGCTGATGAAGGACGACCCCCTCCCGTACCTGCGACAGGCTGAGAATTTATCCCGGGCGCTCGAAGCCCACGCCTGGGATGGCGACTGGTACCTGCGCGCCTTCTATGACGACGGCTCGCCGCTGGGGTCTAGTAAAAACAATGAATGCCAGATTGATTCAATTGCCCAATCCTGGGCGGTTTTATCGGGCGCAGCAAACCCGGTTCGGGCGGCGCAGGCCATGGACTCCGTCAACAGGTTGCTGGTAAAGCAAACTGAGCAGTTGATTTTACTGTTTACTCCGCCCTTCGACAAGTCGACGCGCGCCCCCGGTTACATTAAAGGTTATTTGCCGGGTGTGCGCGAAAACGGCGGGCAGTACACCCATGCCGCCATCTGGATCGCCTGGGCCTTTGCCAAGCTTGGGCAGGGAGAGCGGGCCATGGAGTTGTTCCAGATGTTGAACCCCATCAGCCACGCCGATACACCCGAGAAAGTAGCGCACTATAAAGTAGAGCCTTACGTTATCGCCGCCGACATCTACAGTATGCCTCCACATACGGGCAGTGGCGGCTGGACCTGGTACACCGGCTCCTCCGGCTGGATGTACCGCCTGGGCATTGAGGCCATTCTGGGCATCTCGCGTGACGGTAAAGCGCTCAACATCAATCCTTGCATCCCCAAGGATTGGCCGGGATTCAAAGTCGATTACCGGTATGGAACGGCACACTACAAGATCAGCGTGGAGAACCCTGATGGTGTTAATCGGGGCGTTCGACAGGTTCTGCTGAACGGAAATCCGCTGCCCGGCAGCTTGATCCCGCTGGTGGATGATGGCCAGCCGCACGATGTGAGAGTCGTGATGGGATGAAGATGAAGGTGAAATCCGTAACGGGGTTGACGGCTGTAACACCATACAAATCCAGTTGTTCAATAGCGGGAATCACGCCCATGTGCATACCTGTCAGGTCGAATGGGCCACTGTGAGTCCCGCTTAGCTGCGCAGTGGATCTTATGACATCACCTTCTGCACCGATGACCTTGAAATGGTAGTCCAGGTCTGGGAATGCTGCCTTCAAGCTGCTGCCCGCCACATCGCCCTGACGCTTTTTCGGGAGGGCAGGTCTGCGAAGCAATCTCCTGACTAAAATGGGGGATTGCTTAGAGTTACTCCCAACGATAGTTGTCTGTTGCAGTAGAATATAATAGTAAATGAT
>Ga0105104_10003498_pt1 | contig 11167 bp, 8 predicted proteins | sample PPLLaktember2015_3_FD_87034 | JGI IMG/M metagenome (GOLD analysis project Ga0105104, IMG submission 87034) | Freshwater sediment microbial communities from Prairie Pothole Lake near Jamestown, North Dakota, USA - PPLs Lake P7 Core (6) Depth... | ecosystem: Environmental > Aquatic > Freshwater >... | reverse complement strand
TTCGTCTTACCGATGTAGACAATACACCCGGATGGGCGTATAAATTCGATGCAAGAATTACCCTTGCAGATATCGGCAGTATTGCGTTTTCTTTTACCGAGCAGAATCCATTTTTTCATCAGCTGGAAGTACCTTTTGGTTCACGCAACACAAGCAAAAGCTGGAACATTGCAACGGCTTTTAGTTTCGGCAAATTGCTGCCCGATTCATGGGCGGGAACCGTTATAGAAGCAAGTTATTCACATTCGGAAATAATGAGTAACCCGCGTTATATGCCGGGTAAAGATATTTTAGTCGAAAAAGAAGCCGAGGCAGTTGCTTCTAGAACTTTTGCAGACACCTCTAAAGGACCAAAAAATGCCGACGATGTACGGCTCTGGGCGGAAGATCTGACCGTAACAGATTCATACAACGTACCGACTGTAAAATTTAACATTCCTCTGAAGACATGGCTTGTGACAGAGACGATCAATAAAATGACGTTTGGATATAATTATACGGTGATTCACCTGCGTAGTCCTATGATTGATAATTATGAAAAATGGAATTGGGCGGCCACTCTTCAATATGCTACGCAGTTCGACAAGAGAAATTATATATCGCCTTTTTCTATCTTCGGAGATTTCTATTTATTGCGACCCTGGAAAAATTTAAAATTTTTCTTCACTCCGCAGCAAATAAGTTTGGGTGCGTCGCTAAACCGGACCCGGTCGGAATCACATTCACGTACGGAAACAATACCTAGTCTTCCCTCTCATGGCATGTCGGCAACGCGGTCTATGAATTTTAATTGGCAGTTTTTTGAGGCCGGATTGCTCGATTTTGGCGTTACATATAATGTAAGTATTTCCAGCTCACTCGACCATTTGGAAAAACGAAATGAACAATTTCGTTCTTTCTACGATATTCTCAACGATATATTCTTCAGCGATAGACTTATCAACTTCGGCATTGATCAATCCTACGACCAATCGATCTCATTTAATACAAAACTTACATCGCCGAAGGTGTTTATGCTGGACAAGATATTTACTCCCAATTTCAAATACAGCGTAGCTTATAAGTGGTTAAATAATATTCAGCTGGGTCCGTTGGGTAAGAGTGCAGGTTGGACGGCAAGTCCGGCATTTTCACTGGATGTAAATATCAAGCCTATCACTGAAGCTATTTGGTCTTCGAAAGCGGAATCGGTACAGGCGGATACAGGTGCCGGGAAAGGATCAGCAGAACCGGGGACAAGGTTAGATATTACGCGTATGTTGATAAAAAATACATTATTTGATTTTGAAAAAATCAATATTAATTTCAACCAGTCTAATTCATCGCAAAATAATGGAGTACGCGGCAGCAATGGATTTGCAAATTTATTTGCGCGGATTCCATTTTTCCAATCCTCGCTGGTCGATAACGGGCCTTCACTTTTGTATCAATTGGGATTTATATCGGATCCGAACGGGCGCCTTGTGCTGAAGACAAAAGGGACTTTCCCGTTCATTACAGGGTATACTGTACCAGGCATTCGTGCTGCGGATACTTCTCGCCAAATCGTTAGTTTAGCCGATAATTATTCACAGAACAATAGTCTTTCCTTCCAGACATCACGTCCTTTATGGGAAGGAGCTTCTCTCGATTTAAACTGGAAAGTCGGATGGGTCTATAACGATAATAGAACCAGCAGTGTGGATAGCACAGGTGTCCCTTATAATATAAACAGTAAAGTAAGCGGAAATATCACCCGCTCTTATATTTCACTGCCCTCTTTCCTGATGTTCAAACTGTTTAATACAAATCTTGAGAATGTGAACAAGAAATATAAAGAGTTACAGCAGGCAGACAAGGATAAATTAGTCCCGGATGCGAACAAGTTATCTCAGGCCTTTGAGGAAGGACTTGAAGCGTTCCCGTGGTTGTCAAAAATTCTTGGCCCGCTTGTACCGCGGGTGAATTGGTCTTTTAGATGGGGAGGATTAGAAAACATAAGCTTTTTTAAGAGTTTTGCATCGACTATTACTCTTGATCATTCATATTCATCAACCTATACGCAGAGCTGGACGATAATACAGGAAGGAACCAAAGATATTACAAGCCAGTCAGTAATGTATGGGTTTGCTCCATTAATCGGACTGAATATATCATTTAAGGATATCGCAGGCGGTAAATTGAGCACGACATTTCGATACAATGCTACTACGACGTACGATCTTACACCGTCTACATCGACTGTCGGGGAAAATATAAAGTCGGATATTGCTGTCTCTGCTTCGTTCAGCAAGCAGGGATTTGAGATTCCTTTTTTTGGCCTGTCACTCATGAATAATATTGACATCTCTATTAACCTCAGTTTCTCGCATATTTCCTCACTGAGATATGATTTTAAAGCTTTTCAGAGCGCTGGTATTTTATTTGACGGCATAAGTACTACGACAATAGAGCCTCGTGTCCGGTACACATTAAGTGAGCGCGTTACCGCATCGTTATATTATCGTTTTTCAAAGGTTACCCCGGATGAAGATGTATCGAAGACACCCGGCTCTACTACCAATGAAGGCGGATTGGATATTAGCATAGCGATTAAATAATTCAGGCCTTGAATTTAGAAAAGAACATAATGTATCCGCAGTGCATATACTAAAATACGAATGAACAGAGAATTCTCCCAAAAACGTTTTTTTGCCGATATGTCTCGCATTGATTCTCGTGCGTGTAATTGGTAATTTAATTTAGGAAAATATGGAATCCCCCAAAAAAATTCTATGGGTCGACGATGAAATCGACTTATTACGCCCTCATTTACGGTTATTGGAACAGAAGGGATATCAGGTAGATACTGCAACGAATGGTGAAGATGCGGTCGAGATGGTCGGGGCAAAAGCCTACGATCTGGTCTTTCTCGATGAAATGATGCCTGGAATGGGAGGCCTGCAGACTCTCTCGGCCATGAAGGGTATATCTCCTGTGCTTCCGGTGGTCATGGTCACAAAAAGCGAAACTGAGAGTTTAATGGAGGAAGCAATCGGCAGTAAAATCACGGATTATCTGGTGAAACCGGTGAATCCCAGCCAGATTCTTATGGCGTGCAAAAAAATTCTGGAAGCAAAGAAAATATCCGGTGCACAGGTCTCAAGAGATTACATAAAAGAATTTCAAAATATAAATATTACACTAAATACACCTCTTACCGAGAATGACTGGATTGACCTGTATATTAAAGTCACAAACTGGGATATGGAATTGGACGATCATCCTGAATTAGGGCTGCGGCAGACCATTCAAGATCAGAAGCGAGAATGTAATGCAGAGTTTGGAAAATATATCGAACGCAACTATTGCCGATGGATCGATGATCCGAAACGTCCGGTAATGCTCTCGCCGGATATTGTTAAACGGTGCGTGATTCCCGAACTGAACGATAATACCTCGGTATTTTTCTTTGTAATCGATTGTCTGCGGCTTGATCAATGGCTAATCATGGAGGAATTGCTCTCTGAATACTTTACTTTTCAAAAACAGTATTATTTTAGCATTCTTCCGACAGCTACACCGTATGCGCGCAACGCAATTTTTAGCGGATACTTTCCGGCCGAAATTGAAAAACAATTCCCCGAAATATGGTCGCCTGAAGACGATGATGAAAGCAGCCGGAACAGATATGAACATAAGTTGATTGATGAACTCCTGAAACGTGAACGTATCCAATTAAAGCCTGAATCGAAGTATATAAAAATTCTAGATGCAGAATTCGGCAGACAGTTTGAAGGAAACATTCTTTCTTATACAAAAAGCCGGTTGACGTCGGTTGTTGTAAATTTTATCGATATGCTTGCACATGGGCGTTCGGACTCGCCGCTCCTAAAAGAAATAGCTCCGGATGACGCAGCGTATCGTTCGCTTACGCGTTCATGGTTTCAGCACTCTTCGCTTTTTGGCATGCTTAAAACACTTTCGACACAGAAGAACGTCAAGATCATTTTGACGACGGATCATGGGAGCGTACGCTGTATGCGCGGTTCGAAAGTGATCGGCGACAGGGAAGCGTCGGTAAATCTGCGGTTTAAATTCGGCAGAAATCTGAAGGTGGACGAAAAACACGCGATCTTTGTAAAAAGTCCTTCAGAGTACAGATTACCGCGGGGCAGTGTGACGACAAATTATGTAATGGCGAAAGAAGATTACTTCTTTGTATATCCAACAGAATATAACAAGTACTTAAGCCAGTACCGCGACAGTTTCCAGCATGGCGGTGTTTCACTGGAGGAAATGATTTTACCGATTGTGAAGCTTAAACAAAGATGATCGTTACACGTACAACTACTTCGACAGAAGAGACAATTTCCTATGCAGGTGCATTTGCAAACGACCTTCAGCGCGGGGATATAGTCGCGTTATATGGTGATCTAGGGAGCGGAAAAACACAGTTCGTTAAAGGAGTATGCCTTGCCTTTAAAGCACGTACGCCGGCGACAAGTCCGTCTTTCGTTATACTCAACAGGTACGACGGCGTAGATAAAAACGAAAATGAAATATTTATGTATCATTTTGATTTGTACCGGGTAAAGTCGCTTGCTGAATTGTACGACCTTGGATATGAAGAGCTGCTTAATGGAGATGGTATTTGTCTCGTTGAATGGGCAGAAAGGCTGAGCGACCTGCTGCCTGCACGAAGATACGATGTCCGTTTATCATTGGGAGCGGGCGAAAACGAACGTCTGATCGAAATTAATGAAGCAGGAAAACGATGACGGTTCTTGGAATTGAAACATCGACTGCAGCATGTTCGGTCGGCTTGGCAAACGATTCAGGTATGCAAACCGAGCGCTCTCTCATAGAATCGCATATTCGTTCTGAGAAATTATTGACGTTAATTCAGAAAATATATGACGAGCAGAAAATCACATTATCACAAATAGACGGTGTAGCAGTTTCAATCGGTCCGGGTTCTTTTACGGGGCTCCGCATCGGATTGAGCACCGCTAAAGGATTATGTTATGCAAGCGGTAAGCCTCTTATTGCAGTCTCATCTTTTGAATCTGTAGCAGAGGCAGTATGTGTATCCCGTCCGCAGACCAGCCGGGTCATTGTTTCTGTTGACGCTAAGCAGGGGGATTACTATTTCGGCGGGTACGAAAGAAAGAACGGTGCTCGCTGTGAATTTCTACCCGTACAAATCGGAAGTCTTAATTCAGCGCTTTCTGCAGTTAATCGGGAAACGACGATAATCACAGACCAAATCGACGAGGTAAAAAAGTTCGCAGATAAAAGTGGAGTTATTGAAAATATTCTCTCATATTGTCGTGGGGACGTAATAGCTCGTATTGCAATCGAAAAACTAAAGGAGGGTGTGAAGAATGCACCTGAAAATCTGGAACCGATGTACTTGAAAGATTTTGTTATCCGGAAGCGTGAAAAAACGCAATAAATTGATAAAGGATAGCTGAAGGAAATATATATGGCTTGGTTCAAACGATCTAAAGAAAATATCTCCTCGGATGGGCAAAAGAAAGACATTCCTGACGGCATGTGGACAAAGTGCAATGGCTGCAGCGAGATCATCCATAAAAAACAATTAGAACAGAATTTGTTCACATGCCCCAAATGCAATTTCCATTTTCGTATCGGCAGTAAAGAGTATTTCGAGATAATACTGGATGACGGAAATTTTACAGAAATGGATAAAAGAATGCAGTCCGTCGATCCGCTGGGATTTGTCGATACGAAACCATATGCAGCACGTATTTCCGCAAGCATAAAGAAAACGAAGCTCTTTGATGCGGTAAGAACATGCGAAGGGACGATAAATGGAATACCGGTAGTGGTAGCCTGCATGGATTTTGCTTTCATCGGCGGAAGCATGGGTTCTGTGGTTGGTGAGAAAATCGCCCGCGCGACAGAAGTCGCACGTAAAAAAAGAGAGCCTTTAATCATTATTTCATCTACAGGCGGAGCACGGATGATGGAAGGTGCTTTATCACTGATGCAGATGGCAAAAATGAGCGCAAAGCTTGCGCAGCTTTCCGATGCAGGCGTTCCTTATATTTCTGTACTTACGGATCCGACAACAGGGGGCGTTACGGCAAGCTATGCCATGCTTGGTGATATACACATTGCCGAGCCTGCAGCGTTAATCGGTTTCGCCGGTCCGCGTGTCATTAAACAAACGATTGGAAAGGATTTGCCAAAAGGATTTCAGCGTTCAGAATTTCTTCTGGATAAAGGATTCATTGATTTAATTGTACATCGGAAAGAGCTTAAGGAAACAATCACAAAATTGCTGCGTCATCTCGCAGGCTGATCAATGAAGTCCGACTCGTCTGTCCGAATTCTGAAAACTATCCGGGAAATTCAGAAAACATCCGAAAAATTCCGGTCTGAAGGAAAGAAAATTGCGGTTGTCCCGACTATGGGATATTTACATAAAGGGCATACAAGTCTTATCGAACGTGCCGGCTCTCTCGCAGATATTGTCATTACTACTATCTTTGTCAATCCGGCACAATTTGGCCCGAATGAAGATTTTACTCGTTATCCCAGGGATTTCGAACGTGATAAAACTGCCGCCCAAGCAGCCGGATCGGGCATTGTCTTCTATCCTGACGTTGAGGAAATGTACCCAAAAGGATTCGTTAGCTTCGTCGAAGCAGGCGAAGCGTCAAATATCCTGGAAGGAAAGTTTCGCCCCAAACATTTTAGAGGTGTAACAACAGTTGTGGCGAAACTTTTAAATATTACAAAGCCGCATATTGCAATATTTGGTCAAAAAGATGCGCAGCAGGCCTTTATCATCCGGAAGATGATTAGGGATTTAAACTTCGATATCGATATTGTCATTGCCCCAATTGTTCGCGAAACAGACGGCCTGGCAATTAGTTCACGCAACATTTACCTGAATGAAACCGAACGAAAGAATGCATTGGTACTATTCCGTTCGCTTCAATATGCACAAGAGCGGATCCGGCAAGGCGAACGGTCAATTGCATCGATACGGAAGGAAATGCTGAATATTATCCGATCAGGTGCACCAGCCCAAATTGATTACGTCGCGTTTATCGATCCCGTAAATTTTTCTGAAACGGAAAATATCAATCAATCTGAAATTTTAATAGCGCTTGCAGTACGGTTCGGATCTACGCGTCTAATTGACAACATTCTTATTCCAATCAGCTAAAAAAATGACAAAAAACGATATACCTCTAATAGAGCGACCTCTTGCAGTAGTTATTATGGCTGCCGGCAAGGGAACGCGCATGAGAGATGAATCCAAAGCTAAGGTGATGTATGAAGTGCTTGGTAAACCGATGGTTCACTATGTTGTTGATCTTGCAATGGTATTAAAAGCTGCCCGTGTTATAGTGATCGTCGGATACCAGCGTGATACGGTAATTCGCTATCTTCAAAATTCTCATCCGAATGTTGAGATTGTTATTCAGGCGGAACAGCTCGGAACTGGTCATGCGATAATGCAGGCTAAAGAAACGCTCGATACATTTGACGGAGATGTCGTGATTTTATCGGGAGATGTTCCGCTGTTAACTGCCGAAAGCATACAGAAACTTATAGGCCATCACCATCAAACGGAAGCGTCTGCAACCATATTGACTGCTGATTTTTCCGATCCGACAGGGTACGGCCGCATTATTCGCAACAATGACAATTCAGTAAAAGGAATTGTCGAACACAAGGATGCGACTGAAGAAGAACGCCGGGTGAAAGAGATAAATTCCGGCATTTATATATTTAATAGACAAAAATTATTTACCGCATTGCAATATATCACACCTCAGAATGTTCAAAATGAATATTATCTCACAGATGTTTTCGGGCATTTCTGGTCGCAGCAATGGAAAGTCTCGGCGTTGAAGGCAAAACAGGTAGAAGAGATTATGGGTGTAAATACGGTGCAACAGCTTGAAGAAGTGAAGCAGGTTTTTCTGACAAGGGAACAACATTAACATTCGTTTTACATATATGGAGACTTGTTTTTGTTTATCATTGTTTCTTTCGATAGTTCGTTTGAAGTGCGGTCAATTATTTCTTATCTTACTTAATAATGAATTGTATCATTCCTGTTTGAAATCCGTAGAATGAAATCTTTTAAAGAACAACTAAAGAGTGAAATTATTGTTTTTGACGGCGGTACCGGAACGTATCTCTACGATAAGGGCATCTATATCAATCGGTGCTTTGAAGAGTTAAATCTGACCAATCCGGAATTGGTGACAGAGTTGCACAGGGATTATGTTAACGCCGGCGCTGATGTTATCGAGACAAATACATTTGGAGCCAATAGATTTGCCCTTACACCTCATGGGCTTGAGTCAAAAGTTTATGAGATCAATTATAGAGGAGCACAATTGGCAAAATCTGTCGCGAGAGATTCGGCTCTGGTTGCAGGCTCGGTTGGACCGCTTCGTGTTCAAATAGAGCCGCTTGGCAAGTTATCTTTTGCCCAGGCAAGAGATGCTTTTGCGGAGCAGATCAAAGGATTGCTGGATGGCGGTGTAGATCTCATTGTTTTCGAGACTTTTAGTCTGGTAGAGGAACTTATCCAGGGTGTGAAAGCAACAAGAGAATTAAACGCGGATTTTCCTATTCTTGCACAAGTGACAATAAACAGCGAAGGTAATCTCCTCTCAGGTGAGACGCTCCAGCGGTTTGTAGAGGGACTCATTCCGTATCATGTAGATGCAATAGGCATGAATTGTTCGGAAGGCCCGCGGTTAATGTTGGAAGCGCTTGAACGTTTGCGGGAATTGACAGCGCTGCCGCTTTCGGTCCAGCCTAACGCAGGCCTGCCGCAGAATATCGGCGGCAGAAATCTCTATATGACATCGCCGGAATATATGGCAGAATATGCAAAACGGTTTATTCAGACGGGTGCATCGATTGTTGGAGGATGCTGTGGAACGAATCCGGCGCATATTAAAGCGATTCGGCGCGCTGTACATGCATTACAGCCGTCAAAGCGGATGGACGTGAAAGTTGAAGCACTTAAAATTGAAAAACCCGGGCAAGTACAAGTATATCAGAAAGAAGAGAAGTCCCGCCTTTCAAAAAAACTAGTTTCAAATGAGTTTGTCAAGCTTGTCGAACTTGTTTCTCCCAAAGGGATCTCCGCAGAAAGGGAGATCGCAAAAGCGAAGACATTATTCGAAAACGGTATCGATGCTATTAATATTCCGGACGGTCCGCGCGCCTCGGCGCGGATGTCGGCTTTGGCTATGGCAATACAAATTCATGAGAAAGTCGGGATCGAGCCTGTGCTTCATATGGCTTGCCGTGACCGCAACATTATCGGTATGCAGTCGGATCTGCTCGGAGCATGGGCGCTTGGAATAAGGAATATTTTGGCTGTTACCGGTGATCCTCCAAAATTAGGCAATTATCCCGATGCCACTGCGGTCTTTGATATAGATTCCATAGGACTGACCAATTTGATTAATCGTCTAAATCATGGAATTGACTTTGCCGGCAATCCTATCGGCGAACCGACGGGATTTTCTTTAGGGGTCGGAGTGAATCCGGGCGCAATCAATCTTGATGAAGAACTGCACCGCCTTGATTTGAAGATTCAAGCGGGAGCTGAGTATATGATTACGCAGCCGGTTTTCGATCTGAAAATTCTTGAAAAATTCCTTAAGCGAATTGCGCACGTCAAGCTGCCGGTTCTTTGCGGGATATGGCCGCTCGTATCATATCGAAATGCGGAATTTATGAACAATGAGGTGCCTGGCGCCTCCGTGCCTGTCGAGATCATGGATCGAATGAAAAAAACGACGACGAAAGAAGAAGCTTTTCTGGAAGGTGTGAAAATTGCTAAGGAAACTTATAGACAGATCCGTGATGAAGTGCAGGGTGTTCAACTTTCGGCACCGCTTGGAAGAATGGATGCCGTCTTGATGATGCTTGCAGAATAATTATGAATAACCAAAATAAGGTTCCTTTTTTATCATGAATAGAACTCTAAATATATTAAAAATATGGTCGCCGGTCGTTCTCTGGGTATGTTGTATTTTTCTATTATCGACGGAAGCCTTTTCATCGGATAATACTTCTCGAATTCTAGAACGTCTTCTTCGATTTCTATCGCCGCATATGAGCAGGCATGATATTGATATCATCCATTATTCTGTCCGTAAAGCAGCCCATATGATAGAGTATTGTATTATGAGCCTTTTGCTCTTTCATTCATTTCACAACACTTTCAACTTAAAAGGACATTGGGACTGGGTATTATATTCATTGATAATTATTGTCGGCGTTGCAGCAACAGACGAATTGCATCAATGGTTGGTCGAATCACGAACATCTTCGGTTATTGATATAGGAATAGATATTACGGGAGGCATGCTTGGACTGGCAATATGTTTGGTGTCCTGGCAATTACGACGCGCACGAGAAAATAAATCCGATATTAATTAAATAGTTACTTTTAGTTTTGCTTACATTATACATTCTTGCTTCAGGTATCATCTTTCCGTATCTTATTGAATAGATTGGATTCAAATTGAAAGTATTTAAATGGAGAGCTGGCTGAGTGGTCGAAAGCGGCGGTCTTGAAAACCGTTATAGCCTCCGGGCTATCGGGGGTTCGAATCCCTCGCTCTCCGCTCAACTATGTCCCGTTATAAAGCAGCCGGACTTTGTTTGGGAGACAAAGTAGTTTCATCTGTAAAATTGCTTTTGCGTGTTCTTTTCGTTTAATTATTATGATAAATTCAGCTCGGAGAGATGGCCGAGTGGCTGAAGGCACAGGTTTGCTAAACCTGCATAGTGGGTAACTGCTATCGAGGGTTCGAATCCCTCTCTCTCCGCTATTAAGATGAGTTATTGTGTTTATTTGTTATGGTCGGAATCATCAAAGCGAACATATGTTGGTTTTACAGAAGACGCTGAAAATCGGTTGCGTCGACATAATAACGGATATGTCCGATCGACGAAAGCGTATAGACCTTGGATATTGCTATATCGGGAATTTTACAAAACGCGATCCGAAGCGATGAAGAGAGAAGCTTGGCTGAAGAGTCCAAGCGGAAGAAAATGGATTGCGGAGTTCATTGAGACGTGGAAGGAGAAAGGTTTGTCCGTGGCGCTATAAGCGCCACGAGATCGCGATTCCGCTAAAGCGGAATCGGACTAAACCTGCATAGTGGGTAACTGCTATCGAGGGTTC
>Ga0105104_10003497_pt1 | contig 11169 bp, 17 predicted proteins | sample PPLLaktember2015_3_FD_87034 | JGI IMG/M metagenome (GOLD analysis project Ga0105104, IMG submission 87034) | Freshwater sediment microbial communities from Prairie Pothole Lake near Jamestown, North Dakota, USA - PPLs Lake P7 Core (6) Depth... | ecosystem: Environmental > Aquatic > Freshwater >... | reverse complement strand
AGAAGTGCCACTCACATATGTACATCTGTATATTTCGTCATACCCATCTACCTTTAATAAAAGACCATTAGAATTTGCAGATGTCCACACTGTGCTATCACCAGTAATTGTTGTGGTGCTTGTTGCACTAATATGCCCAGTACTATAGTCTGCTGTTGTTTTTAAATTGGCTTCTTTACGTATATGTCGCCAATCTATCTGGGATGGTATATCAATAGTGTATACATCATTAATTCTACCTTGATATCTATTTTCACTTGTGCTACCATCCCTAACGAGTTCTTTTTGCACTCGCTCAAATTGTTCTGTAAATGGAATACGTCTAATATCTGGCATTTTATCTCCTATTTAAATCTAATTCCTAAGTGTAAGAGAAGGCATATCCAACCTAAAAGCATACACACCAAAATAATAACACCCTTTATCTGATGGTCCACTATTAAATCCCATAATTGCTGTGAAATAGTATGCTGTGTATAAAAATGAGCCAAAAACTCCATAAACCCAAACACAAGGCCAAAAATAACAAAAGCTAGGGCCAAAAAATACATTTTATAAATTGTTGATGGTATTACGAATAATAAAAACATAAGGATTAAAAGCATATTACTCACTAAAATTTCCTCTTTAAAGTAACAAACCCAGCAGCACCACTTTTATTGTCATAATTAAATACACCACCAGTAAGCCCAACTTCCCATGCTTTCTCATTCATTAATACTTGCATATTGCTTTGGTCAATCTTATCAACCTTAGCGAATGGGGTAACAACCACTGTTGGTTTATTAACATTTTGCTGTGGTTTATGAAAGAAAAATCTCCAAACAGCTATACCTAGAAAAATTATTAGACCAATAAAAATAGCTGTCTTAATATCCTTACCATTAGAAACACCATTAAAAAATCCTGCAAACCACTTTTTCCATGAAAATGGTTCAGGTGCTGGTGTGTCAGTAGTGGTTATAACGGTAGTAGTATCATTTGTCATGGTTACTCCTTTGCTACTCTTTTTTCATATTTATCACACTCAACAACAGAAAGTTTAATATTTTCACGCATTTCTAATACCATAATTTTAGACTCTTTGCCACAATCGGCAGAAGCACACGTTACACATTTTGAATTTTTATCTGGCATTTTTTTGCACCGATAGCGCACGAATCATGCCTTTAATTTCAATTATTGTATTCTCATTACTCTCTATCTGCGCATCACGCATTTTTTGATATAATTCAAATTTTGTTTCTTCAACAAATTGGCTTCTTGGGGCGTGAATTTCATCATTCGTCAAATGTTTAAAGACTTTATCATCCAAACGGTCGATTTTTAAATTAATATTGGCAACCACAGCCAAAGTAATAGACATCAAGACAGGTGTAACAAAACGCATAATCTCATAGGCTGTATTGCCTTTGGCTCCATTACTATCATTCATACATTCTCCTATTCACTTGTTATTTTCTCCCATGTTGGTGTTGATGTATTTGTACAAAAATACAATTTACCATCATAATACGCAATCTCTGATACTTTGCCAGCAGGACGATTAGCTGGTGTGGCATCCTGTGGATTAGATAAAAGAGTTCTAATAATTATGGCTTTTGTGCAGATTAGATCAGTATAAAGTGTCTTACTCACTTGTGGTCCTCTCCACTAAAACGCCATCAACATACTTATCAACATAATCATTTCCTTCTAAATCCGAATATATCCTAATATATGTGTCATTTTCTTCGGGCATATTACACCGATGTGTCAGATTCAACTAAAACATTATCTATATACAAAGATAGTGTATCATAGCCATCAACATCAACACTACACGTGTAGTATGTATTTTCATTACCAGGGGGCGGACTTGCACTAGGACTTATACTTGGTGACCAAGATGGACTTCTAGATGGACTATACGATGGCGACCTACTCGGTGATACACTAGGACTTATTGATGGGCTTCTAGACGGAGATATACTTGGTGTACCGCTAGGACTAGCTGACGGCGAACCAGATGGACTAATAGAAGGACTTACACTTGGTGTACCACTTAGAGATACGGATGGCGACCTTGATGGGCTTATAGACGGTGTACCAGATGGACTTCCGCTTGGTGAAGTACTCGGCGATATGCTAGGACTTGTGCTTGGTGACATACTAGGTGATCTAGAAGGACTAATACTCGGTGTCCCAGAGGGAGAAACACTAGGACTACCACTAGGTGACACACTTGGTGTTCCAGATGGAGATACTGATGGACTTCCACTTGGACTAACACTAGGTGATTTGCTTGGACTAATAGATGGACTTACACTTGGAGAGCCACTTGGACTAACACTAGGGCTAACTGAAGGAGAACCAGATGGACTAGTACTAGGACTTGGTGAAGCACTAGGAGATATGCTAGGACTAACTGATGGGCTACCACTAGGGCTTACACTAGGAGAGATTGAAGGTGAGCCACTAGGACTAATAGATGGTGAGCCACTAGGACTAACTGATGGTGTGGTCGCATTTTCCGATGTACCAATAAATAAAATATCATCAAAACAAAGATTGTATGCAGTTGGAGCATACATATATATTCTAAATGTAATAGCACTTGCTATACCTTGATAAGCTGCTGCTGTCAAATCAACACTAAAACTTTCAAATGTCGGAAGAACAGTAGAAAGAACTGATTCATCAATATCAGCAGCATAAGAATCAATACTACTACGTAAAATCCACCCTCTTGGCGTGCCAGAACCACCTCGACAAGCATTAAAAGATAAAGAATCAAAATTTAATACTTTGCCTTCATCGGGAGTTAAAGTAATCGTAAAATAAGAACCCTGCGCAATAGCCGTGTCATGACTTGTTGCACTCGTATTTAATGGTTTTGTTAATAATATTGGGTCTGTTGTGGTGCTACCAGTATAATTTGTATCAAATGTTGATATACTTTGAGGATTTGATAAATTTCCAGCAGTTATTTCATCAGATGCAGTAGTAACAACTGCTGACCCCATTTGGTAGTAGGCCCAGAAATCTCCTTCTTCAACATATGTAACAGTTAGGTAGGGTCTTCTTGAAGTTGTTCCATCTTCAGAAGAGTCAAAAGAATCATAAATCCTTGAAACTCTATATCCATAATTTGAGACAGAACCGTCTACCCAATCTTGGACTTGGTCTGTAATCCAAATCTTAGTCCATCCACCATTTTCATTAGCACTTGAAGTAAAAGAAGCATAGGTATCATTGGTCGTATCTGCTGCCCCTGCCGTTGTCCAATTATTTGAACCATCGTAGGTGTTATAAGTAGAGGTGCTTTCTCCCCAGTTTCTTTTTATGACGTAGTAATTTAAAGTCCCGGCACCACCACGAGTATCTTCGTAAATCCATGCCCTAGCACTTAAAACAGTAGCTGCCGATGAGATAGAAGATAAATTATACTTAATAATAAAAGCATCATTGTTTTGGAATATATATCGATTTGTATCTCCGCCATAATTCGTTGTAGCGGCGGCCGAACAAAGATAATTATCTTCGCAACCAGAGTAGTCACTTACACCCTGCTGAAAAGTGACATTAGTATTAAACACCAGTTGACCATCAACACTATCCAGAGCAGAAGCTTTTATTGCTTCTACATATTTGTCATTTTTAATAATCCTTCGTCGTTTCCATATTAAATCATCAGGATTTAATGGGTCATAGTCTGAGTGCTTTGCCCATGCCTGTATAATTTTATGTTTTACTTTTCCATCAGAAATAAATTTTATATCTTCTTCAGTTTCCGTGTCTTTTGATTCTACCATTACAGAATTAGACAAATCTATATCATAAATTAATCCAACCCATGTATTGTCTGCTGTCCAACCAGATGGTTTATGATTCTTAAGCCAGGTTTTTGCATCATTAGAAATTGTTAAAATATCTTTTAAATTGTTATTGGTATACTCTATTTTGTACGATGAACTTAAAGGTAGTGTCCATGTTGCAGAATTATCAGATATAGTGGGGGTAGAGAGGGTAAATTGAGTTTGGGATGGAAATAATCTTTCTTTGGTGTCCGAATTATAAAAACCCAATCCAAGAAGTTTTAATTTAAATACATCACCCAAGTGATTAACTTCAAATGTTCCATCAGAATTTATATGAAGTTCATAAACTCCCTTCTTTACCTCATATTCCCAACCAATATCATCAGAAGACACGATAGAACAATTAACTTCTTCAAATTGATTTTGGGAATTCTTAAAGTACTTCGGATAAGAAAGAATATCCTGAGTTATAGTACCATTAGGATTTAGGTCTTTATCCGAAAAATGATTAATTGGTATTCTTGCCATTGTTTATCTCTTCTGTATAAAACAAATGTTATAATAAAAATGCATTTCCCTAATAGTACAATTTATATTCATTTCATCAATCATATCTTTTAGTGGGGCCATCATAGTGTCTTTTATCCTATCACTACGATAATTACCATAAAGGTCTTCTATTACATACCACCCATTTGGCTTAACAGAATCCCACAAAACCTTAAAGGATTCCATCATTTCTAGGGGTCTATGACCAGCATCATCAACAATCATATCGTATGGGCCACCACCAACTACCCCATTATTTAAGAACTTAATATCCTGTTGACTACCAAGAAGAAAGGTTATCCTATCATCCTTATCAAGTAAGGTATCAGGTCTAGTCTTATGGTCAACACCATAGATGTGTGCATGTGGAAAAGCATCTTTCCATAGTAATAAAGATGCACCTCTAAAAACACCCAATTCTAATATTTTTTCAGCGTCTTGGCGCATATAACCAACATGTCTATCATATAATCTGGTGTATGTGTGTACCCAATATTTATCTGTAGACTTCTCTTTTAATTTCTGAAACTGCTTCATAGCAAGACTATGTATAGAATTATCTTCTTCTATCGCTTTTCCTGGGGCCAATTTACGAAATAAATTCTTTGTCTTAAAAACTCTACATGGTACTTTACCATACCCAAGAGCATGAAGAATTTCAAGTCTTCTACCACCACGATGAAGGACAAATCTATCTCCTTCTCTCCATAAATCTAAAGGATTACGTAATCCATTTTCCTTAATATCTTTATACAATTTGGCAACATCACGCATCAATGCAAAACAATGCCTTTTACCTTTATTTGTAAGTGGCTCCCTATCAGCAGGATTCAATCTCTCAATAAGATAATTAAAATATTTGAAACTCAATAATTCTTCATTGATATACTCCCTATCATTCTCCATTACGAACTTAAGAAAAGGTGGAAAAACCTCCATAAAATCTCTTAATCCTTGAACTTTAGCTGGGTCAACATAGTCCATCCTATGCGCATACATATCTTCAACGTCTAAAATAACACTACCAATGTGGCTGTGTTGTTTATTGGTTTTCGCACGTATCCTAGACTTTGGGGTGTGGTCAGAAAATTTCTTTACCCAATAGTCCACATTACCCCATGGCGCTAATTCTGTCTTTGGCTCTGCATCCTTGCCAAGATACTTTCTCCCACTAGTGTTTTTATCGTGGCATACAACAAGATTGGGGTCTTTAGTACGGCATGTTTCATAGGTACACTCAGTCATACCTAGTTGTTTCTCAAAGCAACCCATTTCACCACAATATTTATCTGGTATGGCGGGTAATTTAAATCTCTCTTCAAGATTCTTTATAAGTTCTTCCCTATTGGCAATACACTGACTTAAAATAGGTCTTTCCCTATAGCTAAAAACTTTTTCATCTATGTGTAAAAGCCACCTATTTAGATTATACGCAAAAGGAGTAGATTTTGGCCTATATTGAAAATGTTCTGGAACATACAAACAATCATCTTCGCATAGTGCAACATATTTAGTTGTTGCCTTCTTTGCACCTTCTAAAACTTGTCTATATATATTCTGTAAAGACCGCTTCTTTGGTGTAACAATATTTGTACCAAAATCCATAGGTTCTTGAGAGATACTGATTATAGGAATATTATGCCTTTTCAAACTTCTTATAACTGGTTCTATAATATTTTTAGATACAACATTTGCTGTGTAGAAAAGAATAGTTAAGTCTTGTACCTGTTTATCCCATCCAGGTGGATTAAACTTATCTATTAGCCACGCAAAATTGTGTGTTGCCTTTTCCCATTTATTATTTATCCATAAATCACGTGAATATTTACGAGCATGTTCAACAGCTTTCCCACTTATTTTATAGGGGAATCCTGGCCCACCACCACCCCTGAACCAATGAGCAAACCAAGTCTTCTTATTAACCTTAAGTGCACCACCAGAAAGCCATGCCTTACATCCTATCTCAACACCCATCTGGCCCCAACCACCATGACCCTCATCCATGCCACCAAGTTCCCAATACCTATCTTTATGCATGAACCAACCTGGACCCATGCAACACATAGTATCATCTATTTCTGTGCTATTTTTAGATTGTCTCCCACCATAATACTCTGCTCTAAGAAGTCTACCTTCATCACAACCTATATACATATAGTCAGTTCTTTTATGTAATTTGGGCTTCCATGTTACATGGTCTAAATTGTACATTCTTGGAACAATGGTCCAATTATATTCACAATCAGCAGCAAGTTTAACATCAAAACCTTCATCAACTGCACAATGAGCATCCAACTTCATGACATACTTACCTTTTGCTATCTTAGCCCCAGCATTAATACACTGACGCTGACCTATACTTTCAGAGAAATGGTGGAAGATAACTCTAGGGTCTTTGGTATCTATGGGTGGGTCTGGCAAATACCCATCAAGCATAACTAAAATTTCTATCTCACCTCTAGCATTCTCTAGAATATTCTTGATAGTTCTTTCTAGATAAGCTTCATTTCTTGCTGGAATAATAACTGATAACATTAGTAATTCCTAATCATCTTTCTAAGATTTTTGTATTTTAGTCCACATAAAGGACAATATTTAAATGTATACCTAAAAGTTTCTTTCATATAAATCTTCCCATATTTCTTCCAATTTGCCTTACAAAAATTTTTAAATTGATTCTGTGCTTCCAATAGTGTAAAAACACGTCTTTCTATATTTTTCGCACCATCTAAATAGCTTTCCCCTACTAAATGAAAACATTTTTTATTCACCATCAAAAATAAGTTTATGGCCCAATTTAATAATAATATTTCTATTTGCCCTAATCGCTGGTTCTATTGCAGAAGATGCAGGTGACGGAGCATATGTATCACTAAAAGTTAAAGTACCACCCATAGTATCACTAGGTTTTTTAACATACCCAGAATCAAGAGTAGTTTTTGACACACTAGCGTCTAACTTTTTTGTAAATGGATTATATTTCCAGGCCATTATGCCACCGCCGTGGTATATGAAACTGTTGTATCTCTGTTATCCCACTCATTATCATAAAGCATATTACCATCTGCCCATGCTTCTTCTGTCATTATATACTCGCCACCATCACCAAGTTCCCAAGTATACTTTTTCATCTTCCAGATGGCTTCTGATGTGGCTGCGCCAGTACGAATAGCCCAACCCTCATAAAGAGGATTATCATTCGCATCATATTCCAATAAATGTGAGCCTTCAGATAGTGACATTTTCTTTCAACACCCAATTTAATACTTTTTCTTTAATGGCTAATTCTTTTGAAACAAGATTCCCAGCCCTCTCTGCAACCATCAAATTAACATGAACATCATCACGCATGTCCAAAATTTCATCTGGTGTGCGCATGGGATGTTTTAACCTACGAATATCCCTCTGAATTGCGATAAAAGGTCTAAGAAGATTACGTCTAATAGATGGCTTCATTCTTCAATCATCAATTTTGTAATAATTGCTTCATCACGTGTAGAATCAGTTATTTGTATGGTATATACACCCCTAAGTGGGATATATATAGCATGCTCCTCATGTTCTCCCTCAATGGCATTGAATTCTAAAACAACATCACCATCTTCATCAACTAGAGAAAGGTCATATATGGTGGTAGATGTGGCAGCCTTAGTGTATAGTTGAATAAGTTCGGCACCGCTAAACTTAAGAGTATTAGCAGAGCCATTACCACTAGATGGAACAATAGATTCTCTTACTTTATGTATCGGAAACATTTTACTATGTCAAAATTACAAGAAGCAGATCACTTGTGTTACTAAGAGTAACAGCAAGGTCCTTAACTGGAATACCATTATCACCAAAGAAAACATACGGCGCAGGGTCTAAATCATTTGCCTGTGTCTTAAATTTCATAAAAGCCACTGCCGTTGAGCCATCGCCAGGTATCGTAGTAAGAGCACAAGTAGCATCATTGGCATTACCCATAAAAGCCAATGCCTTAACTCTTGCCCTACCAGCATGAATAGTCGTGGCATCAACACCACCAGTAACACTATATCCATATTCTGTTTTTGTAGCCGTTGCAGCTGCCATATTATCTCCTTCGTAGGCCCTCTACAGCACAATCCTTAGGGTCTGCACCAATGGCCTGCATAGCCATTTTGTATGCTTGTACCTTTGGATTTTTCATTTCGTTGTGAATCATCCTTTTAACATTTTTCTCTGTCGGATTCCAACATTCACTTTTGGTGCATAAAGAATTACGTATATCTTCCTTTAGTGCTTTCGCCTGTGCATACATTTTATTCTTATTATGTGGAGTGAGGATAGTTACTGGCTGCCCACTATCATCAACAACTGTAACTTTTGGTTCTTCGTGTTTAATATTTCCAAAAATACGATTATACTCTGCCTCTGGAACATCAGACATCGCTGAACGAATATTACTCATATTCACTACTCCCACATAATGGACAGCCAGCTGTTACTGTTGGGTCTTTTGCATTAGCGGTGGCACCAGCAATTGTGGTTACAGCAGATAGAGATTCATTACCATACCCATTTCCTTTTGGGTTAATATCTCTATTAACAATAAAACCACACTGCTTACAACGTACATACTTGCTATCATCACCCTCAACTTTAAGCGGTTTACCAACCGTCTTAGTTGGATGTACATTTTTAAAACCAACTCCAGGTGCCTTTGTAACTAAAGCATCACGCATTATTTTTTACCCTTTTTATGGTCAACAACATGGTGATGATGAACTACCTTTTTATCAACCACTTTTTTCTCAGTAGTTTTTTCTACTGCGTTATTCTTACCACACAAAGGACATTCGGTTCCCTCTAACACTACACTTTCGCCACAACCTATACATGTAATCATTCGTCCTCCTGTTCAACCTTTAGGTATCCCCACTCAATCTTTTTAGTACCGCCACAGTGTGAACATACTTGTGGATTGGGATTGTTGGGGTCTGACGATACAACAGTACCAGAACCACCACAAACATCACACCATTTGTATATCTTTTGTTTAGCCATAGTACTCCTCAAAGACATATGGGCCAGGCAGGGTTATTTTAAAACCCCACCCAGCCCATGCACAATTTAGGTCTTAACGTTGGCTACCATAATAGCCGCATCAGTTGTCTGAACAGCAGGAGAATCAGTAAGAATCAATCCTGTATCAGCAGCCGCATTCAAATCAGCGGCACCAACAACTGCGGTATTATGAAGCAACACATACCCACCAGCACTAGCGTGAACACTGAAGGCAGAAGTCATGGCAGCACCACCAGAGACACTTGTGCTAGGATTAATAAACACGCAATCATCAAACAAGATGAATCTGCTAATAGAGCCTGCCGCAGGTAGTTTCAAGAATAGATAGTTACCAGCAGAAGCACACAATCCATGGATAATACATTTACGGAACACATTCCTCTGGCAAACATAATTAGAGGAATCACCGACTAGAATCTCATGGTTTGCAGCAGAACCACGACCAATGGTGTCTAGACCAATCACGCAATCTTCAAAATAATTCTCATCCGCACCTTGAAGACTTAGTGAGTAGGCACCAGCGATATCATTAGCGTCATTACCAATACCAGCGATATGGCAATTCTTAATCTTATTCCTATCGCCAGTGACCCTCATGCAACCTGTGGGATTTGTTCCTGCAACACCTTCAAAGAATTCCACATTTTCAATCAAGCACCCATTAGCACTCAATGTGAAAAGATTTGAAGCAGTATCGTAGGTAGATATTAAAGCAACACGTGACCTCTGAGCAAACAATGGGCCACAATTAACACCAATCAAATGAACGTGGTCTTTATTCCAATCAAGGGTGGTTGTTTGATAATCGGTAGTAGCAGAAGCACTATTACCCTCTGAAAGTAAATAGACACAATCGTTCTGATTCGCAGTTGCAAGAGCAAGAGCCTGCTTAAGGGTTTTAACAGCCGCTGTCGGTGTTAAACCAGAATTACCATCATTGCCACCCACAGGTTTAACAAAAATATTCTTACCCTGTGATTGCTTCACGTAATTTCTTAGAAAATCATACATTTGTTTCTCCTTTATTGCCACACCTTTCGGCAGGTATCCTAGCATACCGTGGCAAAACTGTTTAGATGGGGTGGGCACCGCTAGGCCACCCACCCCACCCTGTTAATTACGCCACGTTGTGTCCGTAAATCCAACGCCAATCAGACCATCCGAAACCATATCTCTCATATGCAGAAAACTTAGAGATATAGGTATCAAATGACTTATCTTGGTTGAATTCAAGGGCAATACGTGTATACCAATTTAAAAACATCTTAGACATGGCCTGGTCGAGCATAAACCAGTTATTCGTGTCCGTGAGAGAATCCCAAACGGCAAGTTTATACTTACCATAGTGGAAATTCTTGTTGTTCTCATCACTATCAACCTTACCAGCCGTATTGATAATGACCCACGCTGTTTCCTCAAGGCTTCGGGGAACAAGAATCGTATCATAATTCACACTGATAAGATTATCCCTATCATCCTTGATACCATGACCAAGAATACGTGTTGCCTCAACTGCTGTCGGAGACAATGCTGAGGTACCAGTATTGCTCTGAACAGAAGAACTAGCCGTTGACGTATGTGACGAATTACAGAGAGAAAGAGCTTCTGAGTTCGTCAAAATCGTCAGACCAGAAACAGTAATAGAACCACTACCACTAAAAGCGTTCGTAAAGACGCTAGCAGCGTATTTCTCTTTCGTACGCTTTGCAGAAAGAGCAAGGCCAGCAGGCTTACGATTGATAATGTTGTACATATCATCATCATACAACTT
>Ga0105104_10003495_pt1 | contig 11171 bp, 4 predicted proteins | sample PPLLaktember2015_3_FD_87034 | JGI IMG/M metagenome (GOLD analysis project Ga0105104, IMG submission 87034) | Freshwater sediment microbial communities from Prairie Pothole Lake near Jamestown, North Dakota, USA - PPLs Lake P7 Core (6) Depth... | ecosystem: Environmental > Aquatic > Freshwater >... | reverse complement strand
CCCGCCGCTGGCCGAGCGGCTGAAGGAGGTCCTCCAAGGGACCGGCCGGTCCTGGGAGATCGTCTTCGTCGACGACGGCTCGGACGACGGCTCCTTCGAGGTCCTGAAATCGCTCGCCGCCGCCGACCCGAGGGTGCGGGTGATCCAGTTCCGGCGGAACTTCGGCAAGTCGGCGGCGATGTCCGCGGGCTTCGCCGCCGTCAGGGGGGCGATGGTGGTGACGATGGACGCCGACCTCCAGGACGATCCCCGGGAGATCCCGGCCCTGGCCGCGATGCTGGAGGATGGCTGCGACCTGGTCTCCGGCTGGCGCTTCCGGCGGCAGGACCGCTTCATCAAGAAGCACACCTCCCGGATCTACAACCGGACGACCGCCGTCCTCTCCGGGCTCCCGCTCCACGACTTCAACTGCGGACTCAAGGCCTTCCGGAGGGAGGTCATGGGCGACATCCCCCTCTACGGGGAGCTCCACCGCTACATCCCGGTGCTCGCCCACTGGAAAGGATACAAGGTCGGCGAGCTCAAGGTCGAGCACCATGCCCGGGCCTTCGGGCGGAGCAAGTTCGGGGCCTACCGCTTCTTCGCCGGCTTCATGGATCTCCTCACGGTGATGTTTCTCACCAAATACAGCAAAAAGCCGCTCCACCTTTTCGGGGGGGCGGGACTGGTCCTCTTCTCGCTCGGGTTCCTGATCAACGCCTATCTCGCCGTCTTGAAGCTGATGGGGCAGGGGATCGGCCACCGTCCGCTCCTCTTCCTCGGCCTCCTTTTGATGCTGATCGGGTTCCAGTTCATCTCCACCGGGCTCCTGGGCGAGATGCTCGCCGTCTCGCTGCATCGGCGAAGCGAGGAGTTCACGATCAAGACGGTCATCGGGTGAGCGGCGCCTGCCCGATCCGTCCGACCGGCTCCTCTCCCCAGATGCCATAGGTTGTCATGTTCGCTCCCTTCGAGGCCGACCGATCCTTCACCGTCAAATACCTGGCGCTCTTTCTGTCCGTCGTCCTCGTCCTCGGGCTGCTTGGCCACTACACCGGGCTCGGCTCCGATCCCTACGGGGTGATCCACTTCGCCCAGCACCTCTCCCGGGGCAAGTTCTACAGCGACTACCCCGTCTACGGCTGGTTCAAGCCGGACTGGAAGACGGGGCGCTACATGGTTCTCTACGGGAACTACCAGCTCCGCGACGGGAGGATGTTCTGCAAGTATACGATTGGCTATTCGCTTCTCCTCGCCGCCTCGCTCAAGATTTTAGGGCCCTCCTCGATCTACTTCTTCAACGTCTTTCTCCTGGTCATCCTGCTCCTGGTCTACTACCTCTTCGCCCGGGAGGTTCTCCCCGACCGGCCGGGGCGCTCTCTTCTCGCCCTCTGCGCCCCCGCTCTCCTCATCCTGCTCATCGGCAAGGTCTGGGACACCGCGGTCAAGCCGGTCCATGATCTCCCCGCGCTTCTCCTTTTAGTCGGCGGGCTGTATCTCTGCGTGCGGGCGCTTGGCGGCCCGCGCCGGATCTCCTGGGGGCGCCTCGCCCTGGGGACATGCGCCCTCGGTTTTTCCGGGTCCTTCCGGCTCCCCAATGTCCTCGTCGCCGTTCCCGCCGCCGTCTACCTCCTCTCCCGCCTGATCGGCTCGGTCCGCTTCGGGAAGATCTGCCTCCTCGCGGTGGTCGCCCTCCTCTTCTTCGCGCTGGGCCTTCTCCCCGCGCTCGTCCAGAACCAGCTCACCACCGGCCATCCGCTCAAGCCGCCGCGTCCCGAGGTGGTCGAGAAAAAGGCGGTCAAGATCGACGACCTCTGGCATCCGCCCCCGCTCTGGATCGGCTTCTTCCCCCACACTTTTCCGGACGTGATGGAGTTCTTCTGGGAGGAGTACGGACTGCTCTTCTCCCTGCTCATCGTTCTGGGCGCGATATCCGCCTTCGGCCAGCCCGGGATCCGCTACCTCTGCGTCGGGGTCCCCCTGGTTTTCATCCTCTTCTATAGCTGCTGGGTCCCCCTGATGGCCCGCTACCTGATGATCGCCGAGCCGTTTCTCGTCCTGCTCGCCGTCTGCGGGATCGGGCGGCTGCTGCAGGGGAAGGTCCCGCGCTTCGTACGCCTGGCCGGGCCGGTCCTGCTCGCCGCCGATCTCTGGATCCGCCTCCGCCTGCGCCTCCCCTATCCGCTGGAGACGGTCGATCTTCTATCCTTCGCCGCCGGCCTCGTCCTCTGGCTCCTGGTCTGGAGGAACGACGATCCCCCGGTGCGCTTGAAGATCCTCTCCCTGGTCCTCCTGGCGGGTTTTCTCGTCGCCAAGGGTCCCCTGCTCCTCGCCCGGCGGGAGCTTTTCCAGCTCCCCGACGCCCGCCGCTTCGGCCGCGCTTTCGACCGGATCGTCCCCGCCGGCTCGGTGGTCTTCGCCACCAAGCCCCTCACCCAGCTCGTCGCCCTCTTCACCTCGTCCCACAGCATCCGTCCCTTCGACATCGAACGGTTGGGCGTCCCTCTCCGGGAGGGGGTGAACAACGCGCTCGACCGGTCCGTCGGGCTCTACCTGATCGACAACCTGGGGAGCGGGAAGGAGCCGGACACGGGGAATTTCATACCGGTCCTGCGGGAGGATTTCGACCTGATCCCGGTCGGCCGGCTCCAGGCCGCCGACTATAACCTGAGGCCGCAGTTCGGACAGGCGGTCTGCACGGTCTACCGGATCGAGCCCTGGCAGCTCGCCGAGACGGAGGTTGCGCTGCCGATCGTCTCGGCGGGAAACGACTGCCTGCTCACGCTCTACGCCCGCCGGCTCTTGGCCCCCGACCGCGGTCGGACCCGCCTGGAGGCCGAGATCAACGGCCGCCCGCTCCCGGCCGCGATCGTCGACGGCGTCAATTTCATCCCTGTGCCGAAAGACAGCCTCCGCGCCCCGCTCTCCCGCCTGCTCCTCCGTTCCGACCGCCCCCTCCCGCGCCTCCTGGAGGCGGCCGTCCAGGACGCCCGGGCGGACTACACGGTCGATCTCGGCCGCCGGGCGAAGATCCCCGACCGCTATTTCATCTCCGACTTCTTTGACCTCGGCTTCGGCGACGGCCACTTCCGCCGTCTCGAGCCGGGCCGGTCGGGGTCCGTCCTCGTCCCGCACCTCCCTCTCCCCGACTCCGTCCTGGTCGGGGAGGTCGAGGTGAACAGCGCCCAGGCCGCGCCCCGTCCGCTCCGCCTCTCCATCGACGCCGGCGGAGAGAGGCCGGTCTCCTTCGACCTCTCGCTCCTCGACTCCTGGCGGCGCCTGGTTTTCCCCCTCTCCGCGGTTCCGCTCCGCCATCCCCTCGTCTTCACCGCCGATTATCCCGACCGCCCCCAGCTCGGCTACAAGGAGAAAAAGCGGGGCGCGCTCATGGTCAGCGTGGTGAGGATCCTGCGCTGGTTCCAGAAGGCCGTTCTCCCGACGCCGGAGCGGGATTATTATTTCACCGCCTGCACGCTTCGCTCCGACCCCTCCCGCCCGGTTGTGGAAGGACCCTGCGCCATATTCTGCAACGGAACCCGGATCTCCTCGGCTGTGCCGGAGACGGTCTCCCGCCTGATCATCCCCCCGGAGATCGTCTCTCCTCCGGAGAGTTTCCTCATGCCGGGGGCCTGCCCCCCGGGGGAGGCGCTGATCGGAGGGGCGCCGTTCCTTCTGCGCTCCTCCTCCCGCCTGGCGGTCGACCTCGGCGCGGATGATGACTGGGCGTTTGTCGGGGAGGGCTTCCATTCGCCCGAGTGGCATCTCGGGGCTGTTCCCGTTCGCTGGACGTCTGAGTCCGCCACGGTCCATGTCCCGCTCTTCCCTCAGGAGGGAAAAACAGCCGTGATCACCTTCCGGATCGTGCCCATCCGCCCGGCGGCCTCCCTCCCCGCTCACGCGGCGGCGCGCCTCTACCTGGACGGGAAGGACCTTGGCCCGGCGGGCCTCTCCGCCTCTGCGGACGCCCTCTCCTGGTCCGTCCCGCTGGACTTCCCGAAGCCCCGCGTCGTCGCCCTGACCCTGGCCGTACCCCCCTGGCGGCCGCTCGACTACCAGCGGACCACCGACGCTCGCCTCCTCGGCCTGATGCTGGACGGCGTGGAGGTCGAGTATGGGTCGAAGGAAAAATAACCTCCGCGATGCGCGTGGATAGCAAGGCAAACATATTTCTCCTGATCTTCCTTCTCCTTCTCCCGCCGGTCCTGGGCTGGTTCGGATACTACCTTTCGGTCGGCTCGGACCAGTATGAGGTGATCCGCTTCGCCGAGGACCTCGCCCGGGGGACGATCTTTCGCTCCCACCCGGTCTTCGACCTGGTCAAGGACCGGACCGAACCGGGCCGCCTCTACGTCGTCCACTACGGGGGCTACCTCATGAAGGACGGCCGGATGTATTGCAAATACGCCGTCGGCTATCCCCTGATCCTGGCCCTTTCGCTTCGCCTGTTCGGCTTTCCCTCGGTTTTCTTCGTCAACTTCTTCATCCTGAGCCTTCTGCTTCTCATCACCTTCCTGATCGGGCGGGTCCACTTCCGGGACGAAGCCTCACCCTTCGTCCCGGCGCTGTCCGCGGCGCTCCTGCTCTTCCTGCTCGGCGAGAAGCTCTGGGACCTCTCCGTCACGCCCCACGGCGATGTCGCCTCCGTTCTCTTCGCCGTCGCCTCCGTCTACGGTCTCCTGCGCGCCCTTCCTCCCGGGGGAGGGGCGAAAGCGCTTTGGCTGGTCGCCTCCTTCTACTTCCTCAACCGGACGGTCGTGAAAGTCTCGGCGGGGCGCTGGGCGGTTTCGGCCCTGCTCATCTCCCTCGCGGTCCTCGCCGGTCTTCTCCCCGTCTTCGCCCAGAACTATCTCGTCAGCGGGAAGGTCCTGAATTTCACCCAGGCCCACGAGATCCACCTGGAGCCGGTCGCGGAGGCGGTGAAGGCGGCCGGGGGAAGCGCGTCCCCCGTCTCGCTCCGGCGGAGCGTCGCCGACATCTTCCTCCGTCGCTCCTACGGGTGGGGAATCGGCAACATCCACGCCGCTCTGCCCCGGATGTCCTTCCGCATCCTCTGCACATTCGGGCCGTTTTTCTCCCTGCTGTTCCTGGGCGGACTCGCCGTCGCTTGGAGCCGTCCGGAGACGCGCCATCTCTTTCTCCCCGCGATCCTAACCTTCCTGGTTTTCTACAGCGGCTGGGTCCGCCCCCTGGAGAGGTACCTCATCATCGCTTACCCGTTCATCGCCCTCGTCGTCCTGGACGGCGTTCTCCTGGCGCTATCCGCCGCGCGGTCCTTTCCACGCAGCCGCCTCTTCCTCGTCGCCCTGGGGGCGGCGCTGGTCGCCGGGGATTACGCCCTGCGGTTCTGGCAGCGCTCCGGGGCGTCTCCGGCCCCGGGCGAGACGGGGTTCCTGTCCGCTGCCGTGGAGATCCCGGCCTTGGTCCTGCTCTTTCTCTGTCTCCGGCCCCGCCGCTTCGCCGGGACGTTCCTGAACCTATCGCTGGCCTCTGCGATCCTGCTAGCCTCGCTCCCCGTTCTGGCGGCCCGGCCCCATCTCTTCCAGTTCCCCCAGGCCCGCCGCTTCCGCGAGGAGATGGGAAAGATCTGCCGTCCCCCCTCCCTCCTCTTCGCCACCAAGTTCCTCACCCAGACGGTCGATCTCTTCACCGACTCTGTCTCGATCCGCCCCTTCGACCTCGACTTCGCTTTCCCCGACCGCGGCCAAGCCTACGATCTCCTCCTCCGGAACGGATGGCGTCTCTACCTCATCGACAACCTCGGGAAACGGGATGCCGGCGCCTTCCTCCCGTCGATCCGCGACTATTTCTCGGTCACGCCGGCGGGGACGCTGGCCGGGAAGGAGTTCAATCTTGAGGAACGGTTCGGAAAGCCGGTCTGCACCGTCTACGCGATCGAACCCTGGAAGGACCGGGCGGTCGATCTCGCCCTCGCGACCGCCGCGCCGGTCGATTACCGCCTCACGCTCGACCTCCGCCGGATCTGGGATTCCCTGCCGCCGCGCTCCTCGGTGTCGGCCGCGCTGAACGGGGCGCCCTTTCCGGCCCGTTTCGAGAACGGAGTCAACTTCCTGCGCCTCCCCGCCGCCGCCGTCTCCTCGCCCCGCTCCCTCTTCGCTCTTAGCTCCGACCAGAATCTCCCCGCGGACGTCCGCGTCGACTTCCGCTGGGCAGTCCTCGACCAGGTGGTCGAGTTCGGCGCCGCCGCCGCCGTTCCGGACCGGTTGTTCCTCGAAGCCGCAGCGGACGAAAAGGAGGAGGGCGGCTTTCGAACCATCCGCGGGAAAGCCCGGATCGCGATCCCTCCCGGCGTCGGAGGAGAAAGGCGCAGCGCCGAATTCGTCGTCCGCCGGCCGGGCGACGGGAAGTGGTCGGCGGCCCTGGACGGCGCGCCTCTCGGAGAGCTCAAGCTCCGGCCCTCGGCGGGCCCGCAGGCCGTGGAGATCGTTCTTCCCGCGTCGGCCGGACCGTCGCCCCGCTCCTGGCTCACGATCTCCGGGGACTCGCCGATCGTCCTCGAAACCCTGCGGATCAAGACCTGGTCCGCCGACTTCTCTCTGCCCACGCCGGAGAGGGGGCCCTATCTCCTTAAGGCGGGGCTGAGCGTCCCCCCGGGCGCCCGGGAGGTCGCGCTCCGGCTCAACGGAGAAAAGCTCGCCGCGACGCGCTCGCCGGGAACGCTCTGGGCGCTTCTGACCGAGCCCGCGCTCCGCTGGCCGGTGAGCCATCTGCGCCTGGAGACGGAGGGGGCCGCCCTGCACCTGAGCATCCTCGCCCCGGTGGTGTATCCGTTTCGGGTCGAACCCGGCGCGTCCTCCGGCCGGGAGTTCCAGGGCGGAGGTTTCTACCCGCCGGAGCTTTATCTCGGGCAGACGCCTTTCGCCTGGACGACGGGAGAGGCCGAGATCTATCTGCCGGTCGCCCCCGCGCCGGGCGAGGGGCTCCAGATCTCTCTCGGCTATATCGGCGGCCGCCCGCCGGGCGTCCCTCCCGCCCGGGTCTCGCTCCGGCTCGACGGCCGGTTTCTCGCCGCGTTTGATCCCGAACCGGGGCTGGGGGAAGCGGTTTTCCCGATCCCTCCCGAGCTCGCCCGCCCGGGCATTGCCCGCCTGACCATCGACGTCAACCCCTGGTGTCCGGCCGAGTCCGCGTTTTCCGCGGACGTGAGAAAGCTGGGACTGATGGTGAGGAGCGTGGAGGCGAGGGCCGTTCGCGGAGGCCCATTGCCGTGAGGGCGATCTCGCTTCCAGCCCGGATCGTCCTCGGTCTCTGCTTCGCCGTCTGTCTTGCGGGCGGCGCGCTCAACCACCAAGCCCTGCTCAACTCCGATTCCTATTCTTACCTGTCTTTCGCCCGGGCTCTGGCCCGGGGGAGCCTCTACCAAGAGTACGACCTCTACCGGCTTTTCGCCGACCGGGTCCCCCCGGGGCGGACCATCAACCTGCACTACGGGACCAGGAACTACCGGGACGGTCTCGTCTACTCCGGTTTGCCCATCGGCTTTCCCCTGCTGCTGGCCCTGGCCATCCGCCTCTTCGGCTTGCCCGCGGTTTTCGCGGTGAACGTCGCCATGCTGGCCCTCTTCCTGGGGGCGTATTTTCTGGCCGTGCGCGAGATGCTCCGGGACGACCCCGGCCGCGACGGGCTCGCTCTCGTCTGCGTCGCCCTGGTCCTGATCCTGGACCAGCGGATCATCTACCGCTTCTCCCTGATGCTCATGCGCGATCTCTCTTCCCTCGCCTTTCTCTGGGTCGGCCTGGCCTGCCTTCTAAGCGCCGTTCGGGTCCGCCCGGTCTCGGCGGGGATGCTCTTCGCCGCGGTCCTCGCTCTCGGGGCGTCCTGCACCATCCGGATCACCAACGGCATCGCCTTCCTTCCGCTTCTGGCCTATGCGGCGGTCGCGTCCCGCGGCGGGTTGGGCGGCCTGCGCCGGGCGGCGCTGCTGGCTCTGTCCGGGACGGCCCTGTTTGCGCTCATGTATTCGCCGGAGATGATCGAGAACTTTCAGTTCAACCGCAACCCGTTCGCCCCTTTTCTGCACGCCCTGATGCGCTCGCCCTCGACCGGGGAGTCGCTCTTCTCCTGGCGCTATTTCGCGCGGCATCTCCCCTCCAACCTCCTCCAGCTCGACGCGGTCCTGGGTCCCGGAGGCCTGGCTCTGGCTCTCTTCGGGGTCGTGGTCTTGCGCCGTCGGCTGGTCCTCTGGCTGATCCTGCTCGCGATCCCCCTTCTCCACTTCCTGTTTTTCAGCTTCTTCGAGCAGGATTATCGGCGATACCTGATGCCGCTCTATCCGTTCCTGGCCGTTCTCTTAGCCGTCGGCGCGATCTCGGCCCTCCGCGCGATCTCGGCGGCAGCCTCGCCGCGCCGCTGGGCCCGGCTTCTCGCCGGGCTATTGGGGCTCGCCCTGGGAGCCTGCTATTTCCGCCTTCGCTCCGGCCCGACCGGGCTCGGCTGGATGGGCGCGCTCGTCCCCCTGGCGGCGGTCTGGCTGGCCCTTCTCGCCTGGCCGTTCCCCCGCCCGTCCCCCGCCCGCTTCCAGATCGCCGCGCCCGCGGCCCTTCTGGTCGTGCTCGCGGAGATGCTGGTCTGGATTTCCCGCGCCGGACATTTCGGCTGGGCGGATGTGGTCGCCTTCCGGGAACGGATCGAACGGGAGGTCCCCGCGGGGAGCGTCGTGTTCGGGACCAGATACCTGGTCCAGAACATCGACGCCTATACCCACGCCCGTTCCATCGATCCCATCCAGCTCTCCGGCCCCTTCGATCTGTCTTTGGCCGACGCGGCCGGGAGGATCATCCGCGCCGGCCGCCCCCTCTTTATTGTCGACAACAAGGGAGTGAAGTCGTCCTCCCGGTACCTGCGGGAGCTCGGCCGCTCCTTTGATCTTGAGGAGACGAAACGCTGGCGCTCCGAGGACCTGAAGCTCAACCTCCGCGGATATTCGGAGAATGACCATCTCGCGCTTTACCGGGTGCTCCCCTGGAGCGAGACGCAAGTGGAGACGACTCTCGACACTCCGGAAAGGACGGATTACCTGGTCCTCATCGATCTCAAGGAACTCGATCCCTCCGCGGCGGGTTCCGTCCGAGCCTGGGTCGGGGAGGTCCCGCTGGACGCCCGCCTCCAGCCCGGATTGAACTACATCCACCTCCCGGCCGCGGCGGTCGCCGTTCCCGCCACCCGCCTCCGTCTCAATTCTCCCTCACCCGTCACCGGCCGGGGCTATCTGGGGATTTCCCCCGTTCGAGCCGGCCTCGTCCTCTCCGCGGGCAAGGGGAAGGGAGTGCCGGATGCGCTGTTCCTGGAAGAAGGCTTCCGGAGCGCCCGCTCGAACGCCTACCGCCTGCTCCGTTCCGAGGGTTCGATTCGCATCCCGGTGGTCCGCATCCCGGGACATCGGCCGGTGGTGAAGCTCATGGTCCGGAACAAGAGCGCGTCGGAAGCGCCTCTCCTCCTGCGCCTGAGCCTGGACGGCTCGGGGACCGCCGAGTTCCGCCTCCCCGCGCGAACGGGCTGGCAGACGGTGACCTTCCCTCTGCCGGATGGCGCTCTATCCTCGCCGGCGGCCGCCCTCGCGATCTCGATTGCCCTCCGGGACGGAGAGGCCGCTGGGCCCGCGCTGGCGTTGAAGGAGATCCGTCTGGAGCAGGTTCCCGAAAACGCCGTCCCCTAGGGGGGTGTCACTAACACTTCTATACAATGAACTTGTCATTGCGAGGACCCAGAGCGAAGCGAAGGGGACGAAGCAATCTCTTAACCGATAACCGGGAGGCAATAATGCAGGCGGTGATCTTAGCCGGGGGGCGGGGCGAGCGGCTGCGGCCGCTCACCGACGCCGTCCCCAAGCCCCTGGTCTCCGTGGCGGGGAGGCCCTTCCTGGATTTTCTCCTCGGCTACCTCCGGCGTCAGGGGATCGGGGAGGTCATTCTCCTCACCGGCTATCTTTCGGAAAAAATTGAAAGCCACGTCGGCGACGGGGCGCTCTTCGGAATGAAGATCCGCTGCGTGCGCGAGGAGAAGCCGCTGGGGACCGGCGGCGCGCTGAAAAACGCCCTGCCCTTCCTCGCGGAGGAGTTCTTCTTCTTGAACGGCGACACCCTGCTCCCCGTCGACTACCGTGCGCTCCACTCCGCTCTCGCCCTCCGTCCCTTCTCCGCCCTCCTCTCCGTAATCCCTGCCGTCGGGTCCGGCCGCGCCGCCAATCTCAGGCTGGGAGGAGGGGGAAGGGTCACGGGGTACTCCCGCTCGTCTCCCGCCGGCTTCGGCCATGTCGACGCGGGCGCGGGGATCTTTCGGCGGTCGGTCGCGGCCCATTTCCCCGCTTCCGACGCTTTCTCCCTGGAGAACGAGGTCTACCCGCTCCTGATCGACCGGGGTCTCCTGGGGGCCATCTCCTCTTCCGAGGATTTTTACGACATCGGCACGCCGGCGGGGATCAAGCGGTTCGAGGAATTCGCGCGTACGACAGGCAAGGTGTTGTTCGAGGCGGCGGACCCCGTCGCCGGCTCGGCTAAAATATCTTAGGAATCCAGGAAGCCAGGAAGGGTTGGCCTGAATCTCCTGGTTTCCTGGATTCCTAAGATGCATATTTGGTAAGCTCCGGTCGTCGCCCCGGTGGCGATTATGAAGACTCCCAGCAGATCGGCTATCCTGAGCGTATTCGACAAGCGCGGGATCGAGGAAATCGCCCGCGCGCTCGTCTCCGCCGGCTACGAGCTTCTCTCCACCGGGGGGACGGCGCGGGCCCTGTCCGCGGCGGGCATCGCGGCGACCGAGATCTCAGTCTACACCGGTTCGCCCGAACTCCTCGACGGCCGGGTGAAGACGCTCCACCCCCGGATCTACGCCGGGATCCTCGCGCTGCGCTCCCGCCCCGCCCATCTTGAGGCCCTCCGGCGGGAGGGGATCCGTCCGATCGACCTGGCGGTGGTGAACCTGTATCCGTTCGTCGAGCGCGCCCGGGAGCGCGCCGGGATCACACCCGATCTTATCGACCTCATCGACATCGGCGGCGTGGCTCTCCTCCGGGCGGCGGCGAAGAACTTCGCCTCCGTGGCGGCGGTCTGTGATCCCGCGGACTATCCCGCCCTGATCGCGGAGCTCGAGCGGAGCGGCGGGAAGATCTCGCCGGAGACGCGCCGTTTCCTCGCCGCCAAGGCCTTCCGCCTCACCGCCGCCTACGACGCGGCGAT
>Ga0105104_10003494_pt1 | contig 11171 bp, 8 predicted proteins | sample PPLLaktember2015_3_FD_87034 | JGI IMG/M metagenome (GOLD analysis project Ga0105104, IMG submission 87034) | Freshwater sediment microbial communities from Prairie Pothole Lake near Jamestown, North Dakota, USA - PPLs Lake P7 Core (6) Depth... | ecosystem: Environmental > Aquatic > Freshwater >... | reverse complement strand
CGGCTGCACGGCTGGAACGCCAAGGGTGTCGTGGATTCATACCGCGCTCCAAAGCTCGCTTTCCACAAGTTGCAGGAGTTGTTTTATCTTTATCGCAGAGGAACCGACAGTAGCCTTCAAAGCATTAACCGAGAGACAACGCCTTGAAAAGCAGATCTGTCCCTGTTGACTTCGTCTTCAACCCGAACTGGTGGTTCCGGGAGCGCGGGATCAGCTTCGACGAGTCTTTCTACCTCGATCCGATCCGCCGGATCGAAAACGACGTCATCATGAGGAAAACGCTCTTCGAGCGTTTCGGGCTGGAGGAGCAGAACCCGGCGCCGCGTCCGATCCTCGGCTCGATGCACGTCGCGGGTGGCTTCGTGATCCCTGCCCTGTTTGGCGCGGAGATTCGTTTTGGCGAGAACCAGGCGCCATACGCTACTCCGCTCGAGCTCGACCGTGGTCAAATCATGAAGCTAGAGGTCCCCGATGTTGAGAAACGGTGGCCTCTGAAACAGCTACTGGCACAGGCCGACGAGTTGGCCGGCCGGTTCGGCTTCGTCCTGGGAGATTTGAACACGGACGGAAACCTCAATACGGCCCTCACGCTGCGCGGTCAGCAGCTATTCCTGGATTTCTACGACGATCCCGAACTGGTGGCCCACCTGACCGGGGTCGTGGCCAAGACGATCGGCCTCGTTGCCGGCAGGATCAGGCAGATCACCGGTTCGGCCTCGATCGCGGTCAATCGCTCGATTGTCCACGTCGATTCGCGCATCTTCCTGAGCGCGAACTGCTCGCTGCAGATGGTCTCCCCGGAGCTCTACGCCTCTCACCTCCTGCCTGCCGAGCGGCTTCTTGCCGACGGTCTCCGTCCGTACGGTGTTCATCACTGCGGCGACAATTGTCACCTCTTCGCCCCTGGTTACTCGGAGTTAGGCGTGGTTTTCGTGGATGTGGGCGCCGGCTCGGACATCAAGGCCGTAAGAAGTGCGCTTCCCGATGCCTTCCTCAATCTTCGGTTGAAACCGACCGCCATGCTGTCCCAAAGTCCCGAATACCTGCGGGGCGAGGTTTCTCGGATGATCCGGGAAAGCGCGCGCACCGATAAGACGGGCGTCTGCTGCATCAACATGGATCACGGAACACCGGACGAGAACGTCCTCGCGGTGATGGAAGCGGCCGCAAAAGGACGGGAAGGACCCGAAGGACCCCAAGGACCTGAAGGACTCCAAGGATGAATGACATCGTCAACGCAGGCGCCGATCGATGTCACTCATCCTTCGGGTCCTTCGGGTCCTTCAGGTCCTTGGGGTCCTTCGGGTCCTTGGGGTCCTTGAGGTCCTTGGAGTCCTTCCTAGAACACGCGCAACCACACAACCGAGCGAGCATCTAGGGTAAAATGAAGCGGTGTTTCGTGGTGTTGTCTCAGCTTCATTAACCTTCACTTTGGTGATCCCCCTAATGGCTCTACTAGATCGTCGGCCCCTGGCAGACGGGCCGCTTCCTGTGGACTTTCCCCTTGTTTGGCGTGACGTCGCTTCCGATACCTCTTTATCGTCGAGCGTCACAATCGTTACCCTGAATACCGCCCGAGAAACGAGTCTGACTCGTATTCTGAAAGATTTCTCGCGCCTGGAGCGGTCGGGGCGCCCGGATATCCTGCTCTTGCAGGAGGTAAAGGCACCGCTGGCCGGGAATGCGAATGCGGCCGAGCAATTGGCGACGCGCCTCGGATTCAACTACCTTTTCCAGCCCGCCAACCTCTGGAAGGACGGGTCCAGGGAGGGTCTTGCTATCGTCAGCCGGTATCCTCTGGTCGATCCGGCGGTGATTCGGCTGCCTGTGCTCGATTTGGTGTACAACAACCGTCGGAGGATCGCTCTATCTGCTACAGCCGTGACGCCGCTCGGTCGGGTCCGGCTCTTCAACGTGCATCTCGACACCCGTGTAGGAATACGGGACCGTCTTGCACAACTCGCGCCCGTCCTCGCCCAGGCCCGGGCGGTTTCTGGGCCGTGTATCGTGGCGGGAGACTTCAACACTTCAAACTTCTACTGGTTCGGGCGAGTGTTACCCATTCCCTACCAGGACCAGGAGATCCGGGTCCGCCGGCATTTTCAAGCCACCGGGTTTCGGACCCCTTTCGTGAATCAGAAGGCCACTTTCGATCTCCTCGGACTTCGACTCGATTCGATTTACGTCAAGGGCCTCGGGTGGACCGCGTCGGGGATCGAAGAGATCGATTTCTCAGACCACCATGCGCTTTGGGTCAGCCTCAGGGCTGACGAAAGCTAGCGCACTGGGCTCGAAGCCCCAATCGCGTCACAGAGCCGCGCACGGAGCCGGAGGGCTGCGGAGCGCTTTTTGCGAAGCAGCTTGGAGCGGAGTAGCGGGACCACCCAGCGAACTTTCAAGGCTCGTTTGGGTGGTCCCGCTTACTCTGCTCCAGGCTGCTTCGCAAAAAGCGCTCCGCAGCCTTCCACTTCGTGCGCGGCTCTGTAACGCGCTCCCGGAGGCGTACAACCCGCTCGTTACTAAGGGATTGGCGTCGATTCACGCTAAAATGGAATGAGATGACTGCTCTCCGCCAACCGGATCGAGACGAGTTGATCCCTCTTCCACACCTGCGCGACATGGCCGACCGCGCTCTTTCCCGCGCGGCCGGAGCACCGCTCATTGCCGGCAATCAGGTCCGGTTGCTGAAAAACGCACGGGAGAATTACCCGGCATGGCTCGAAACCATTAGCAAGGCGAAGCACCACGTCCATTTCGAGAGCTACATCATCCATGACGACAAAGTGGGTCGGCAGTTCGCCGATGCCTTGATCGCGAAAGCACATGAAGGCGTCAGCGTGAGGCTCATCTACGACTGGATGGGCGCCCTGGGTAAGACTCCCCGCCGATTCTGGAGAAATCTCCAAGCCGGCGGGGTCGAGGTTCGCTGCTATAACCCGCCCCGATTTGAGAGTCCTCTCGGGTGGCTGTCCCGCGACCACCGAAAGATGCTGGCGATCGACGGCCAAGTTGCCTACGTCACCGGGCTGTGCGTCGGTCGCATGTGGGTAGGCGATCCGGCCCGGAATATCGAACCGTGGCGGGACACTGGGGTGGAGTTGCGCGGTCCGGCAGTCGCAGAAATCGAGAGCGCCTTCGCTGAGATCTGGGCCATGCTGGGCGGCGGGCCGATCCTCGGAGGTGCCGCTGCTGTAGCGCCGGCACCCGCGGGCGAGATGAACGTTCGCATCGTGGCGACTGAGCCGGCAACGGGGGGCATGCTTCGCCTGGATCAGCTGGTCTCCGCTCTGGCGCGCACCAGGCTGTGGCTGACTGATGCATATTACGCCGGTACTTCCTCGTATCTTCAGGCATTGAGGGCCGCCGCGAAGGACGGGGTCGATGTGCGCCTGTTGGTCCCCAACGGAACCGATATTCCGCTGTTGCGGCCGCTCTCGCGCGCCGGTTACAGGCCCCTGCTCGAAGCGGGCGTGCGCGTTTTTGAGTGGAACGGAACCATGCTGCACGCCAAAACGGCCGTGGCTGACGGACGTTGGGCGCGGGTCGGCTCAACCAACCTGAACGTCGCGAGCTGGCTCGGCAACTGCGAGTTGGACTGTGTCATCGAAGATTCCTCGTTCGCGGTTCAGATGGAGCAGATGTACCTCGAAGACCTGACGTGTGCGACGGAAGTCGTATTGAACGAAAAGCGGAAGGTACGCGCTCCCGGCGAGCCTCGCCACCCGCATCTCCGTGGATTACGGGGAGGAGGCAGCAGCAGCCGGGCGGCGGCTGGGGCCCTGAGAGTCAGCAACGCTATCGGAGCCGCTTTTACGGACCGGCGGGTACTCGGCCCAGTTGAAGCACGCCTCACCGCGGTCACAGGCTTTCTGCTTTGCTGCCTGGCAATCCTGTTCGCCATATTCCCGAGCGTACTGGTTTACCCGGCGGTTGTCCTCTGCGGGTGGGGTGGCCTCGCCCTTCTTTACAGGGGTTATCGACTGTGGCGCAGACGGGAAAAGCCGACGCCAGCCGACGTGAGCGTGCCGTAGGGTGGGTTTCGAATCCGGCCGCCGTTGTTGCGGGCGGATTCGAAACCCACCCTTCTACGGCACGCTCACGTCGGTTCAGAAATGCGTATAAGGATAAGCTTCTGCCGCCGCAAATTATCCTTCTCCCCGATGGGGAAGGACTACTTCTTGGGCGGCCCCAAGCCCTTTCGCAGCACGTCGACAATTAAGTCAGCGTTCAAATCGACATCGGTTATGCGGATGTTCGTCACCCGGCTGGCCATAAAACCGGCAACCATGTAGTGCAGGAGTGAGACAAGCTGGTCGAGAGGGACAGCACGGACTTCTCGCGCCTCGATTCCTCGTCGGAACAGGTCGCGCAAGAGATCCGCTTCCCTTCCCAGCAGTCCTTTCAGATACTTGGGCCATTCGCCCTCTTGGGTGAAACTGCCGGCAAACTCAGAGACGTAGAGCCGCAGAAACTCTCTGTGTTTCTCTCCAAACTCGAGTCGCACAGCGACGAAAGCCTTGATTTTGTCCCATGTGGACGCTGCTTGCTGCATCCGCTCGACCGTCAACTCGTGCAGCTTTTCGACGTTCTCCCGAAAAGCCTGGAGATACATGTCTTCCTTGGACCCGAAATACAGGTAGAGAGTCCCCTTGGCAACTCCCGCTTCCTGAGCGATCTCGTCCACCAATGTCGCGCGATAGCCGCGGGTGGAGAAGACCTTGACCGCCGCGTCCAGGATCTGTTCCCGTTTGGTCGGATGATCGGCTGTTTGCATAGAGGATTTCATGTTTCGAATCGGACTGCCCTTTACGCCCCGCCTCCCAGGACTTTGTACAAGTTAACGAGGTTGTTCAGACGAGCCAGCCGCACGCCGAGGAGACCCTGCTGCGCGAGGTAAAGCGATCGCTGAGCCACGAGGACACTCAGGTAGCTGTCGATTCCGGCGTTGTAGCGTGCCTCCGAGAGACGGTACGTCTCCTGCAGGCTGTTCACCAGCGCCTCCTGCGCAGTCTGCTGTTCGACCAATCGGGAACGAAGGGCAAGGGCGTCACTAACCTCGCGGAAAGCCGACTGGATAGCCCTTTCGTATTCGGCGACCGCCAGATCCCGGTCCACTTCCGCCACCCGATAGTTGGCTTGGCGGGTGCCGGAATCGAAAATCGGCAGCACCACCTGGGGAACGAACCTCCAAGCCCCCGCGCCGGGTTCGAACAGATCCGACAGGTGACTGCTCGTTATGCCGCCGGCGCCCGTCAGAGAGATCCGCGGGAAAAACAGCGCGCGTGCGGCCCCGATGTTTCCATACGCGGCCTTTAGCTGGTGCTCGGCGAGAAGGATGTCGGGCCGGCGGAGCAGGACATCGGAGGGCAGACCGGCTGAGATATCCTTAAGCGTACCCGCGGAACTCAACTCACCGGGGAGCAGATTGGCCGGGACCGGCGCCCCGACCAGGAGATTCAATGCATTTTCGTCCAAAGCCAACTGGCCGGCGAACCGGGCGATATCCACCCGGGCCGCCTCCACCTGGCTCTCGGCCTGCCGTAAGTCGAGGTCCGAGGCTACGCCGAAATCCCGCGTTTGACGGATCAAATCATATGTACTCTGCTGGGCGTCGAGCGTCGACTGGGCCAGTCGCAGGTTGTCCCGGTCAGCTGCCAGGGTCAGGTAGGTGTTGGCTACCGCACCCACCACGGTTATCTGGGTCGCACTCTGGGCCTGCTGCGTGGCGAGGTATTGTTCGAGGGCTGCAGTCGTCAGGCTTCGAATGCGCCCAAACAGGTCCAGCTCCCAGGATGTTACGCCCAGGCTGATGTCGTATTGCGAGATCGTCTGTGCTTCGTCGGTCGACGACACCTGTCTGGGCACCCGGTAGAACTGGCCGTTGGCCGCTGCACTGACGGAGGGATAGCGCTCGACCCGCTGGATCCGGTAGAAGTTCTCCACCCGCTCGACGTTGAGTGTCGCCATCCGCAGGTCGCGGTTATTCGCCAGCGCCATCTCGATGACAGACTGAAGGCGTGCATCGGTAAAAAACGACTGCCACTCCACCTGGTGAGCCGTCGGCGCGTCGGGGGGCGCGCCGGCCTGGTTAATGGCGCCCTCCGGCCACACGGTAGGCACGGGAGCCTCAGGCCGCCTGTATGTCTGCGGTCGAGGGCACCCGGCGAGGCAAAGGGCCATGCCGCCGACGAGAAGAAGATTGCGATACATGTTAGTGTCCCTCCCCGGGGGCTGCAGTCTCCGCCGCGGGCTCGACTCGACGAGCCTTCTTTTCCCCAAAGATCCGAACGACCACCACGTAGAACAAAGGAATGAAGAAAATCGCCAGGAAGGTGGCCGTGATCATTCCCCCAAGCACGCTCGTCCCGATCGCCATCTGCGCCCCAGCGCCGGCACCGGTGGCGACTGCCAGCGGCAGGACACCGAAACCGAAGGCCAGCGACGTCATGACAATCGGGCGCAACCGGAGTTTGGCCGCCGTAACGGTCGCCTCGATCAGGCCCATCCCCTGCTCCATGTGGCCTTGGGCGAACTGGACGATGAGGATCGCGTTCTTGGTGGTGAGACCGAGAACCGTGAGCAAACCGATCTGGAAGTAGACGTCGTTCGGAAGACCCCGCCAGGAGGAGGCAAGCAGGCCTCCGATAACGCCGAGCGGCAAGGCGAGCAGGATCGAGATCGGAACACTCCAGCTTTCGTAAAGCGCCGCAAGGACGAGGAAGATCGCAATGACCGAGAAGGCATAGAGCAATCCCGTCTGAGACTCCGACATCCGCTGCTGGAACGAGAGGCCCGTCCACTGGTAGCCGACATCGCGCGGCAGCTTGGCGACGATTTCCTCCATCGCCTGCATCGCCTCGCCGGTGCTGTGACCGGGGCTCGGCTCTCCCTGGAGGTTCATCGCCGGGAACGCGTTGAACCGCTCCAGACGCGGCGAGCCGTAGATCCAGCGTCCGGAGGAGAGGGCCGTCAAGGGAACCAGGCCGGCCTTGTTGTTTCGCACATACAGGCGATCCAGATCGCCCGGCAGCATTCGGAACGGCGCGTCGTTTTGCGCATAAACGCGCTTGACCCTGCCGCCCTGGACGAAATTGCCGATGTACGCACTGCCAAAGGCGGTCGCGAGGTAGCTCTGCACCGAGCTGACCGAGACGCCAAGCGCGCCCGCCCGCTCCCAGTCGATGTCCACCTTGTACTGCGGAACATCCTCCATTCCGTTCGGTCTGACGCGAGACAACCGCGGGTCCTGCATCGCCATACCCAGGAGTTGGTTGCGTGCCCGGGTCAGGCCTTCATGGCCGAGGTCGCCTCGGTCCTGGAGCATAAAATCAAAACCGGTGGCAATACCAAGCTCGGTGACAGCCGGCGGGGGGAACGTGTAAATGATCCCTTCTCGGATGCGGGAGAGCGCCATCATGGCTTTGCCCGCTACGTCCTTCGCCCGCAGGCCCGGCCGGTCGCGCAAGTCCCAGTCCCGTAGCTTGACGAACATCATGGCCTGGTTCTGGCCTCGGCCGGAAAAACCGCTGCCCGCGACGGCCATGCAGGACTCGACCGCATCTTTCTGGTCGATCAGGAAGTGATGTTCGGCTTCCCTCACAACCGCCTCGGTCTGCTCCAGCGTGGAACCGACCGGCAGCTGGATCATCGTCATCAAAACGCCTTGGTCTTCGTCCGGGAGGTACCCAGTCGGCATGCGCATATAGAGGTATCCCATCCCGAGCGCAATCCCGACGAAGAGGATCAGGAACACCACCTTCGTTCGGAGAATGAACCCGACCGCGCCGGTATAACCACCTCGCACCCGGTAAAAAACGCGGTCGAACCAAAGGAAGAAGGGCCGAAGGAGGCGAAAACCGCTCTCTGCCGCCTCATGTCCCTTTGCGACCGGTCTCAGGAGCAAGGCGCACAGCACCGGCGTCAGGATCAAGGCTACCAGGACCGACAAGAGCATCGACGCGATGACCGTCACCGAGAACTGCCGGTAGATGACCCCGGTTGACCCCGGGAAGAACATCATCGGCCCGAACACCGCCGAGAGAACGAGGCCGATGCCCACCAGGGCGCTCTGGATCTCATCCATGGACCTCCGGGTCGCTTCCCAGGGCGGAAGCCCTTCTTCGCTCATCACCCGCTCGACGTTTTCGACCACGACGATGGCGTCGTCGACGAGCAGCCCGATGGCGAGTACCATCGCGAACATCGTCAACATGTTGATCGAGTAGCCGAGCACACCAAGAACGCCGAAGGTTCCGAGGATGACGACCGGCACTGCTATGGTGGGAACCAGCGTCGCCCGCAGGTTCCCGAGGAACAGGTACATGACCAGAAAGACCAGGATAATGGCCTCAATCAGGGTCTTGAACACCTCGTCGATCGCCACCCGGATGAAAGGGGTAGTGTCAAAGGGATAGATGGCTTTCATTCCGGGCGGGAAGTACCTCGAGAGCTCGGCCATCTTGGCTTTGACCGCGTCAGCGGTCTCGAGCGCATTGGCGCCGGCTTCCTGGCGAATGGCAAGGCCCGACGCCGGCTTTCCGTTGTAGAACATTCGGATGTCGGCCAGCTCGGTGCCAAGCTGGGTTCGACCGACGTCCCGCACACGCACGACCGATCCATCCGGGTCGTTGCGAAGCGGAACGTTGGCGAATTCCTTCGGAGTCACGAGCAGCGACTGGACAAGGATAGAGGCGTTGAGCCGCTGACCCGCAACCGCGGGCCCCCCGCCCAACTGGCCGGCCGAAACTTCGACGTTGTAGGCCCTCACGGCCGCCACCACGTCGTCCGCCGTCATCCCGTATTTGGTCAGCCTGTCCGGATCGAGCCAGACCCTCATCGAGTAGCCGGTGCCGAAGATCTCCACCTCACCGACTCCCGGCACCCGGGCGATGACCGACTCGATCTTCGATACCGCGTAATCCATCAGGTCGGTCATGTCCATGCTGCCGTCCTGGGAAGTGAGGCCGACAATGACCAGGTAGTTCCTGGTCGACTTTGCCACGGACAAGCCCCGGCGTTGTACCACGTCCGGCAACGTCGGAATGGCGAGCTGGAGCTTGTTCTGGACCTTCGACCAGGCCAGGTCGGGATCGGTGCCCGGGGCAAAAGTCAGCTCGACCGAGGCGCTCCCGGCGGAATCACTCGTCGAGTACATGTAAAGCATCTTGTCGAGGCCCGTCATTTTCTGCTCGATCATCTGGACGACGCTGTCCTCGACCGTTTTCGCCGACGCGCCCGGATAGGAGGCCCTGATCGAGATTGACGGCGGGGCGATCGGCGGATATTGCGAAACAGGAAGGAAGTAGATCGCCAGCCCCCCTCCCAGCATCATCGAAATGGCGATGACCCAGGCGAAGACCGGACGATCGAGAAAGAACCTAGACATGGCCTCCCCCCTTGTTGGAGTTCAGCAGGCTTAGCGTCTTCGCGGCCGGCGGACCGCCAGGTTGCGGCTGAGGCGCGGTGTAGGGAACGGCCCGAACCGGAACCCCGGGCCGGACTCTCTGGAGCCCGTCCACGATCACCCTGTCGCCTGCGGCGAGCCCGTCCAGAACCAGCCATTTATCGCCGATCGCGCGGTCCACCGTCAGCGTGCGCTGCTCGACCTTCTCATCCTTTCCCACGACCAACGCAACCGGATTGCCTTTCAAATCGCGCGTCACCCCTTGCTGGGGGACGAGGAGGGCCTGTTCATTGACTCCCTCCTCGATCACCGCGCGCACGAACATGCCTGGCAGCAGCACGTTGCGCGGGTTCGGAAACACCATGCGAACCCTGACGGATCCGGTTGCCGGGTCGACGGTCACGTCCTGGAACTGCAGGGTGCCCTTAACCGGGTAAGGCGTGCCGTCCTCCAGAAAGAGCTGTACCTTGTTGTGAGTCGGTCCGTTACGCTTCAATCGGCCGCTTTCCAAACGGCGCCGCAGCGATATCAGATCCGAGCTTGACTGGGTCACGTCGATATAGATCGGGTCGAGCTGCTGCACGACCGCCAGAGGCGTCGGCTGATAGGCGGTGGCCAGCGCACCGACTGTTATATTGGAGATGCCAATGCGCCCGGATATGGGCGATTTGATCGGGGTGTACGACAGGTTGATCCTCGCCATTTCGACCGTCGCCCGGGCCGATTCGACAACCCTCTTTCGAGTCTCAATATTCGCCTCGGCCTGCCGCAGCGCCGCCTCCGCGTCGTCGTAGTCCTGCTGTCCGACCGCTCGGATGGCTACCAAGCCCTTGAAACGTTCCACCCTGGATCGGATGGCGGGGAGATTAGCCTGCGCCGTCACCAGGTCAGCCTCGGCCGTGGCCACTGCGGCTTTGGCCTGGTTGTACGCAGCCTCGTACGGGACCGGATCGATCTGGTACAACAGTTGACCGGCCTTCACAAACGCACCCTCTTGAAATTCCCGGCTCTGGATCAAGCCGTTTACCTGCGGCCGAATCTCGGCAACCAAATAGGCGCTCGTCCGCCCGGGCAACTGGGTCGTGAGCATCGTCCGTTCGGGTTGAATGGTGACAGTCGCCACCTCAGCAGGCCCTGCCGCTGCTGCGGGCGCCACCTGCTGGGACTTGCAGCCAGGGGTTAGCAGCCCCAGCAACACAAGACCGGCCACAACGGAATATTTTCGTTTCGTTAGGGACATTGAACCGACTCCTTTAACTTGGAGGTCCCAAAAGATACGGTGACCACGCATGTGCGCACGGACAAACGCGGACCCTCGGGAAACCCGCACGAAATCTTACCACCATGAACAGGAGAGTGTTGAACCGTCCTGAGGGGCGAACCGGGTGACTGACCGGTCAGTCATAATACTAGGCGGGCGGAGGTGTGTCAGTCAAGCCTTTCCTGGACTTTTTCTCGAGGGTAGTTGCGTCCAGCCCTATCGTGGTCGGACTCTCCAGAGCCCGACGCCGGGCTCGCCGAGAGCCCGCTAGGTCTGCCCTTTACCCATAAGTCGGGGTACGGACGAGATCCAATATGGAGTGCGGCGGCAGAAGGCTGATCCTTACACGAACTTCTGATTCCAGGCGGGCTTAGAACGCGTTACCGAGCCGCGCACGGAGTGGAGGGCTGCGGAGCGTTTTCCAGCGGAGCAGCCTGGAGCGGAGTAAGCGGGACCACCCAACGAACCGTAACGGCACGTTGGGTGGTCCCGCTTACTTCGCTCCGG
>Ga0105104_10003493_pt1 | contig 11173 bp, 7 predicted proteins | sample PPLLaktember2015_3_FD_87034 | JGI IMG/M metagenome (GOLD analysis project Ga0105104, IMG submission 87034) | Freshwater sediment microbial communities from Prairie Pothole Lake near Jamestown, North Dakota, USA - PPLs Lake P7 Core (6) Depth... | ecosystem: Environmental > Aquatic > Freshwater >... | reverse complement strand
CGGGCCGAGCTCGAGCGGGTTCGGGGCTTGTTCGACCAGCGCCTGGTCGCCAAGAAGGACCTCGACATTGCCCAGACGGCAGTCGACACGGCCCAGCTCAATTACCAGCAGTCGGTTTTGGCGCTGCTCAGTCTCCAGCCGCGGATCTCGGTCAAGGAAGCGATCAAATCGCAGACGCGAGACGGGCGCAAATTCGTCCGCCTGACGATCGTCAACCTGACTCCGACGTTTGATGACTCCCAGTTCCAGCTGCTGAACAATTTCGAGGGTGCCGACCCCATTCCGGCCGAGCTGCGGAAGCGTGACATTCAGGACATCTTCATTTCAGTGAAGGCTGTCGGCGGAAGCACTGCCGCGGGAGAGTTCGAATCCCGCGGCACGACGATCGGCCTGCCCTACGAGGTGCACGTGCTCGATTTGAAGTACGGCCAGGAAAAGACAATGCAATTCCAACTTCTGCGCGACGTCCAGAGCGTGATGGTGGCGGCCGCTTACAAGGACCAGCGCCAGGAGCTGGACATACAGTTGGAGCAAGCGGAGACCGAGAGCGTCGTCAGCGTCTCGTCGACTCAGATCTCCCAGGAAGCAGACTTGGGCGGCCAGGTGACTTACGACCTGAAGCTGGAGAGGTCTACAGTTGATGTTCGAGGCTTCCAGCTGCGAGTGCTTAACCTCCCGCACCAGGTCAGCTACAGCTTTCTTGATCGGGCGACTCAGGCGCGCCTTTCTCAAATCAACTTCCCGGCCGGCGTAACGCAACAACAGCTCGGACTGCGGCTTTTCTTCCCGGAGCACGCCGATCAGGCCGTGCCTATAGATCAACCGCTCGAGTTCTGGGCTGCCGTTATGAACGACCAGCAGGCGGCGAGCTTCGGCCAGGACCGCACCTATTCGGCGACGGAACTCCAAACCAGCCGGATCGGCTTCCTCCACCTGACCGCTATTCCACGCGGAGTCGGCCGAATTGAAGTTTCGGCGACAAGTCTGTCATCGGAGATTCAGACCGGAGAACGTGTCGAAACGACGATCACGGTTCGCAACACAGGAACTCGAACGCTGGACAACGTGAAGTTGACGGCCGAGGCCCCGTTGGGGTGGAGAGTTGAAGTCGCGCCGGACATCATTCCTTCGCTTGAAATAAACCGCGAAACCAGCATCAAGCTCCGGATCCTGCCGCCCGGCGACGTCGCGGTCGGAGACTATGAAGTGCGTATCAAGAGTGAAAGCTTCGCCTACAACCGGCGTGTCCCGACCGAGGACAAGATCTACCGGGTTAACGTGCAGGCGCCGGCCAACTTGTGGGCAACAGCGGGCCTGGTTGGGGGACTCCTGGCAATCCTGCTCGGGATAGTGGTTTTTGGTGTGAAGCTCACACGAAGGTAAAGCAACTGACAACCGACGAGTAACTGCTGACCGACTGACCTACTGACAGGAAACAACAATGATCGAAGCAAGAAATCTGAGCAAGCGTTACGAGGACGGGGTCCTGGCGCTCGATGCTTTGAATCTGAAAGTGGAGCCGGGCGAGATCTACAGTCTCCTGGGCGCGAACGGCGCCGGCAAGACGACCACGATCAACCTGTTCCTCAATTTCATCGAGCCAACCGCCGGGGAGGCACTGATCAACCACGTCGACGTGACGAGGAATCCGCTCGAGGCCAAGAAGTATGTGGCGTACGTCTCTGAGAACGTGATGCTCTACGCGAGCTTCACCGCTCGCCAGAACCTCGACTTTTTCGCGAAGCTCGCCGGCCGGCGCGATTTAAAGAAAGAAGATTGCTACCGCGTCATGCGAAACGTCGGCCTGCCGGAAAAGGCTTTTGACCAGCGGGTCAAGGAATTCAGCAAAGGCATGCGGCAGAAACTGGGGATCGCGATCGCAATGATCAAAGACGCGCCGGCCCTGTTCCTTGACGAACCGACGTCGGGGTTGGATCCGAAAGCCGCAGCCGAGTTCTGCGAAACTCTGGTCGAGCTCCGCAAGCAAGGCAAAGCGATCTTGATGTCGACGCACGACATCTTCCGGGCAAAAGAGCTAGCCGACCGGATCGGGATCATGAAGGAAGGTCGGAAAGTGATGGAGAGGACCAAGGAGGAGCTCAAGTACGAGAACCTGGAGCACCTCTACCTGGACTACATGCGCGGGGGGATTGGAGTGGGGCCGGCCGAGATGGCGGTTTAGGAGAAACACGCGCCACAGCGGCTTTTTATCATTACGACCTCAGGTAAAGCCTATGCTCTGGATAATTACCAAGAAACAGATTCTGATTAACGCACTGTCTTACCGGTTCGTGGTCGGATTTGTCCTGTGCCAGGTCCTCTTCGTCCTGGCCACGTTGATCCTGGTGAAAGACTATGAGGAGCGCCTGAAGGCATACGGCGAAGCGGTCAGCCGCCAGGAACAGCAAATCGAGCAAGCGAAGGTGTACTCAGACCTCGTCAGAGAGCCGCTCAACCTCTATAAGCCGCCGGCAAAGCTAAGTCCGATTTGCACTGGGTTCGAGAAGACGCTGGCCAACCAGGCGTCACTGACCTACTACCAAATCCCCGAGCTGGAAGTGGGACGCCATGAAAAGAACGCGCTCCTGGCAGGTTTGCGGTCAATCGATCTGGTCACAGTGATCCAGCTAGTACTCGGCTTGCTGGTGCTGTTGTTTGCCCATGACACGGTTTCCGGCGAGAGGGAGCGGGGCACACTTGCTCTTTCTCTGTCCGGACCGTTGCCCCGGCATACCTTTCTACTCGGTCAGTACTTCGGAGGAATGATCACCATAGCGGCCGTCTTTCTCGTGGGCATCCTGCTCGCGCTGTTCATGATGGTGCGATCCCCCTCTATCAGCCTTAGTTCGACCGATTGGATCCGGCTCGGCCACATCGTCTTGATTTCGCTCATCTATCTTTCGGCCTTATACCTACTCGGGATCACTGCATCGATCGTGTCGAAACGCTCCACGACAGCGCTGGTGGTGCTTCTCTTCTTCTGGATCGTCTTTATCGTAATTTTCCCGAATCTCACCTCCGCGCTCGCCGCCCGACTGAAGCCCGTGCCCGCCCGTGGCGTGGTCACCGAAAGGGTGTCTCTTCTCCGGCGCGAGTTCTGGGCGAAGGTTAGCGCGGAGACGTATCGAGATCTTCCGCGCCCGGAACACAAATGGGAATACATAAAGGGAAGGGATGTTTACAGTGGCAGTTGGGCCTACCCTATCCGAATCTATTACGCGCCACGCGAAATCATGGAGTGGGAACTGGAAGGCCTGAAGCGCTTCCTCCCGATCGAAATTGAATACGCCGACAAGATTCACGGGGTCCACCTCGATTATGAGCGACAATTGAACGCCCAGGCCCGGGTGGCTCGCATACTCTCTCGGTTTTCGCCAGCCTGGAGTTACTACAACATCGCATCAAGCCTGGCCGGCACTGACGAAGAAAGTCAGATGGCTTTCCTGGATCGGGCCCGACGATACAGAAATCAGCTGATGGATTACGTCTCTTCGAAAGACGGGCTTTCTTCCTATCGGTTCTTCAGCAGGCGGGAGCCAAGGAGCTTCAAGAGCACGGCGGAGCTGGATCTCCTGAAAGGTCAGGGAGACCGGCTGGAACAGGAAATCGGCGCCGGCTGGGACTCAGTCCCCCCGCTTGATCTTCGGGATCGCCCGCCTTTTGAGCACTCGGCGTTCCAGGTTCGCGATTCCCTGTTGAACTCACTGCCCGACCTGGTTCTCTTGGTTTTTCTTAACCTGGCGTTCTTTCTGACCGCGCACGTGTGCTTCTTGAAGACCGATGTGAGGGTGGGAGGGTAGCAATGAGCTTCGATCTGCTAAAGAAGGAAATCCTCGATCATCTGCTCAGTCTCCGCCTGGTTCTGGCGTTCGTGCTCATCATCGTGCTGCTGGTTACAAGCGCGATCCTGTTCATCATGGATTACAGGGCCCAGGTCAGCGACTACAACGCCCAAGTGAACGACAATCTCTCGCTGCTTTCCAAGAACCTGACTGGCGGCCTCTTCCAGGCATTCAGCTTCACTCGGCAGAACATCTACCGCAGGCCGAATCCGCTGGCCTTTCTTGCCGAAGGCAAAGAAAAAGATTTGCCGAACGCGTATCGAGTTTCTGCTTTCCGTCTCCAGGGGCCCGATTACAGCCTTCGCGGGAATCCTCTCATGGGGGATTTTGAAGCCCTTGATTGGACCTTCATCGTCGGAATCGTGCTCAGCTTCGTGGCGATCTTGTTGGCGAGTGACGGTGTCAACGGCGAGAAGCAGAATGGCACGCTTCGGCTCGTGCTCTCAAACCCCGTTCCGCGTGCCCGCGTTCTCATCTCTAAATACCTTTCGACGATGATCCTGCTCACCATACCTCTTGCGGTCGGCAGCCTGATCAGCCTACTCATCATCAGCGGCTCCGGTTATGTTCCTCTGACGGTGCAGGACTGGGCGAAGGTAACGTCCGCTCTGGCGGTGTCCTTGCTCTATCTCTCGATTTTCGTTCTCATGGGGTTGCTGCTCTCGACCCTGCTGAAGGAGTCCCAGGCTAGTTTGATCGTCTCGCTGCTCGTCTGGGTGACGCTCGTGATCGTGATTCCTTCCAGCGCTTCGTTGACCAGCAAGCTCTGGTATGAGTTGCCGGACGAACAGGATGTCTGGCAACGTGCTGACCGAGGCATGGCGGACGCCGCCCAGAACCATGACAGACGTTACCCGCACAAAGACAACTGGATTGTCAGCGGGAACTGGTCGCCGGGCGAGTCCCTCAACAAAGCCATCGCGATCGGCCTCGCAAGGGATCGTCACTTGTTCCAGTATGAAGACTCGAAGATCCAGCAAGTACGATTCGGCCAGCAGCTGTCCCGCATTTCACCAGCTGGGCTCTTTCAGTCGTCCGTCTCCAGTATTGTCGGCTCGGGAATTCTTCACTTCGAGAGTTTCTCTCGCCAGGCCAGAAACTACCGAGACCAGCTGAGGAGGGTGGTCGAGGAAAACTATCCCTTCGACCCTGCGTTTCCGCATTTCGACATACAGCCCCAGGTAGCTGGCCTGAAAGTGGACTACCAGGTCGTGCCGAAGTTCGAGGAGAAATTGTTGACTATACGCGAAGGCTGGTCGAAAGCAACGTGGGATACGGGCCTGCTCGCGTTGGTGAACCTGATTTTGTTTGCGGCGACCTGGGCGTTGTTTTTGAAATACGATGCGAGGTGAGCAAAATCCGTGACACGCACGCAATTCTCTCGTAAATCTCTAATAATAAAGGCACTAAGCGTAGGTCTGGCACCAATTAATAACCACAACCGGAGAGGCAGCAAAGTTCTTTTGATGTGTGCCAGTAATCAGTACCAGACCTGAAAAATTGCCCTTTATTATCAAGTATTTAAGAACGAATTACGGGCGTGTCACCAATTTATGTGCCCTAGGGCAAAACCGCCTTCACCGCCTCCAGCTCCGGCTCGCCGGGGCCGAGGGGCAGGCAGACCTTGCCGCGCTGAACCACCGAGCGCAACGCCCCCATCATTACCTGGAAGCCTTTCATGGCTCTCTCACCGTTGCAGGGGTGCACCTTCGCCGGATTGTCGAGCCAATCGGCCATATCCTGGATGTAGGGCGGCATATCGTGCCCGTAGTCCATGTACCCCGGCCCGGCGAAAGTCCCGTTCTTTGTGACGGCCCGCCAGCCTCCGCCCTTCCCCTCCTTGCCGGTCAAGACCTCGGCAAAGCCTTCGGTTCCCTGGGCGCCGATTCGACACTTGTGCCACATCGAGTCGACTTCCGGCACATCGGGCGCATCCGCTCCACATTCGAAAATCCCGCGGACGCCGTTGGCGTACTGGGCGAGCGCACAGACGTAATCGGGCGAAGCGTGCACGTCGGAGAATTTCTCTTTTCCGGCCGCTTGTCCGACGACCCAAACCGGGTCGGCATTATCGTTATACCAGCTGGCGTACTCGATCAAGTGCGTCATCATGTGCATCATCCAGCCGATAGAGTGGCCGTAAACCGTGTGCACTCGGCCGATGGCGCCGCTCTCGATGATCTCCTTGACTTTCCGGTAGTGGTCGCCGTACCGGTGCTGATGGCTCACGACCGTCTTGACGCGCGCTGCATCAAGGAGCTTGTGCATCTCGAGCGCTTCGTTCGTGGACATCGCAATAGGCTTCTCGTACGCAATCAACTTGACGCCTGACTCGACGCCGGCCTTGATCAGGGGAAGCCGTATCTGGGGGAGGGTACAGAAGGCGAAGACGTCCGGCTTCGCGCGGGCCAGCATCTGGCCCGCGTCCGTTTCCGCCACGGTGACGCCGTACTTTTGTTTGGCCGCGTCCAGGCGAGCGGTGTCAATGTCGCACAGCCCCACCAGGCGGAACCGCGGATCTTGGGAAAAGGCGTCGGCATGGTGAATTCCGCGCTTCCCCAGCCCCGCGACCGCAACATTATAGATTTGTTGGCTCATAGGTCATCCTTACCTGTTCTTCGGCCAATCACGAACAACCTGGATCGTGTATTGAATCTCTTCTTCCGTCAGTTCAGGGAACATTGGAAGCGAGATACAAGAAGAGGAGTTCTTCTCGGCATTCGTGAGCTGGCCGGAAGTCCGGGCCGCCTTGCCCCACGGGAAGCCTTCCTGCTGGTGGATCGGTATGGAGTAATGCGTCTTGGCATCAACGCCGTTCTTGTTCAGGTACTCGAGCATCTTGTTGCGATCGGCCGGGTTCTTGGTCTCGATCTCATACAAATGGAAAACATGGCGGTAACCTGGGCGGGCATAGGGCAAGTCGAGAAAGTCGCAGTCTTTCAGGCACTGGGTGTATTTGTCCGCAATGGCGATGCGGCGGTCGCTCCACTCACCGATGTGCTTTAACTTGGCGCTCAAGATACCCGCGTGGAGATCATCCAGTCGGCTGTTGAATCCGTAGCTGTGGACATCCCTCTTGTTGGAGCCGTGGTTACGCAGCTTTCGAACCTTGTCGTTGACATGTTGAAGGTCGGTCGTGATGGCGCCGCCGTCGCCGAATGTCCCGAGGTTCTTCTGAATGATGAAACTGATCGTCACGGCATCGGAAAGCTCGCCAATTTTGAAATCGTCACCCCGGGCATCGATTGCCTGGGCGTTGTCCTCGATCACGAACAGACCGTGCTCATCAGCGATTTTGCGGATCTCGCGCATCGGCGCGCACTGCCCGTACAGGTGAACGGGAATAATGGCCTTGGTTCGCTTTGTAATTGCCTTGCGGACAGCATCCGGGTCAATGCAACGCGTGTTGGTGTCGCAGTCGACCAGAACAACCGTGCAGCCCGCAATCCAGCCGGCCTCGGCCGTGGCAAAGAATGTGTTGGCGTTGGTTATGATCTCATCACCATCGCCCAGGCCCAGTGCCATGATTGTCAGCCAGATAGCATCAGTTCCGTTGCCTACGCCTATGGCGTATTTGGAGCCCGCATAAGCAGCCAACTCTTCTTCAAACTTCTTCAGCATCGGCCCCTGAACGTACTGGCCGCTCATAAGCACTTCCTGCATCTTAGCGTCGATTTCGCCCTTGATGTTTTGATACTGCCTGACGTGACCATAGAATGGGACTTTCATTGCTTTCCTTCCTCCTTCTGTAAAACATACCGGTTAATACGCCATTGTCAAATTGACGCCCTGGGAGCACAGGCATTCCTGCCTGCTTGTGCCGCTAACACTATCGAAGGAGGTGACTTGCACAAGCAGGCAGGATGCCTGCGCTCCCAGGCGCGTCAGTCTGTCAGTTGCTCGTCGTCCTCCTCGTGAGTGAGCCCGTACTGCCGCATCTTGTTGAAAAGCGTCTTGCGGCTGACACCGAGGCTCTGAGCCGTTGCCGTCCGATTTCCGCGCAATTGAGCAAGGCGGGAGACAATAAGCGTCCGCTCGACCCGCTCGGTCATTTGACTGACCGCATCGCTCAGTTTGACCTGGCTCTGATCTGCTGCCGGAAGAGATTCACCCTCGCTTTCCCCCCTGATCCGGGGAGGGAGGTCTTGCACGGACAAGGTTGTGCATTCGCACAGGATCATCGCGCGGCACAGCGTATTCTCCAGCTCGCGCACATTGCCCGGCCAGTCATACCCCAGAAGCAGTGCCTTCGCATCACGGCCAATGGTCCTCACTGCGAGTCCGAGCTCTTTATTGAAATGGTCGAGGAAATGATCGATGAGCAAAGGGAGATCTGCTTTACGATCGCGCAAGGGGGGGAGCTTGATGTTGACGACATTGATTCGCCAATATAGGTCCTCCCGAAACTCCCCACGACTGACCGCTTGTTCGAGATTCCGATTGGTCGCGGCTATAACGCGGACATCGACCGGGCGTGATCGCGTGCTCCCGAGACGCGTTATTTGACGCTCCTGGAGCGCCCGCAGCAACTTGGCTTGCGCGTCAAGCGCCAGATCCCCTATTTCGTCGAGAAACAAGCTTCCCAGGTGGGCTGTTTCGAATTTGCCGGCACGGCTTTCGCGTGCGTCAGTGAAGGCGCCTCTCTCGGACCCGAAGAACTCCGATTCCACCAGGGTGTCGGGAATCGCGCTGCAGTTGACGGAGACGAAAGGCCCCGAGCACCGCGCGCTGCGACGGTGAATGGCGCGGGCGACCAGCTCCTTGCCGGTTCCGGACTCTCCGGTAATCAGCACAGTCGCATCTACCCGCGCCACCTTCGCCATCATTCGGAACACTTCCTGCATTTGCGGGCTAAGGCCGATGATTTCAGAAAATCCGTACCGGGTTTCCAGCTCGGTTCGCAGAGCCTCGACTTCGCGGCTCAGTCGCCGCCTTTCAAGAGCGCGATCGACGGTAAGCAGCAAGGCCTCGTTGTCGAATGGTTTGGAGAGGTAATCAAAGGCGCCGAGCCGCATCGCTTCGACCGCCGATCGGATGGTCCCGAACGCCGTCATCATGATCACCTCCGGAGGCGAGGCCGCCTGCATCAATTGCTTCAGAGTCTGCAGACCGTCCATTCCGGGCATGCTGAGATCAAGCAGCACGAGGGCCGGCTGAAACTCGGATTGGAGGCTAAGAGCTTCCTCGCCGGAGCTCGCCTCGGCCACTTCGTAGCCGTGCTCGGTGAGCAGAACAGTCAGGATGCGCCTGATCTGCTTCTCATCATCGACAACCAGGATTCGCATATATCCGGTAGCGGCGTTTCAGGCCGATTACGAAGAATACCAGAGGTAGAGCAAGGGGCAAAGGGGCAAAGGGGCAAAGGGGCAGAGGGGCAGAGGGGCAGAGGGGCAAAAAGCATTGAAAATTGAGAATTGAGAATTTTCAATCTTAAATTCTCAATGCTTGGGCTGCCCTTTTGCCCCTTTGCCCCTTCGCTTTAGGGCTTCCCCGGCAATCGTATGACAACCGTCGTTCCCCTCCCGACCTCGCTGTGCAGCTCGATGTCCCCGCCGTGCTGCTGGATAATGCTGTAGGAGATGGAAAGCCCGAGACCTGTTCCCTCTTTTTTCAGCGTGAAGAACGGGTCGAAGACTTTGTCGAGATGTTCGGCGGGAATTCCCGCTCCGCTGTCGGTCACCTGGATGTCGATCAGCTCGCGGCCACTCAGCTCGCTGCTCTTCCGCGCTACTGACACCCCGAGAGTCCCGCCTTTCGGCATGGCCTGCAGGGAATTAAGGAAGACGTTCAGAAATACCTGCTTCAACTGGCCGGCATCGCCCGAGACGTTCAGCGGGTCCTGAGGGCGGCCGTACTTGATCTCGACCGCTTGCTTGCGCGCTTGTGGACCGATCAGCAGGAGCGAATGGTCCAGGAGCTCGACGAGGTCAAGCCGAGTCGGGTGAAAGTCAGTAGGTCGCGTGAGGCTGAGAAGGTCGTTCACGATTCGATCAATCCGGTCCACTTCCGACAGAAGCTCCTCGAGCAGAGCTCTCTTCTGGTCAGCAGCCTCAAACGATGGAAGCACATACTGGATAGTTGACCGGATCGAGGTCAGCGGGTTGCGAATCTCGTGCGCAACTCCCGCCGCCAGCTGCCCGGCTGCAGCCAGCCGCTCGGCGCGGTATAGGCGTCGCAATCGATCGCGCTGTTCCCGGTGCAAGGCCGCGTTCTCAAAGGCAAGACCCGCTTGGCCGGCCAGCGCCTGTAAGAGCTCGGCCTGCTCTTCTTTCAGTTTCCACTTCTCGTCCTTTGATCCGAGGAGCACTATACCGGTCAGCCGGTTGAGAACCAGCAAGGGGACACAGACCCGGACGTGCAGACGGTGAAGCAGACCCGCCTCCGCCGCATCCAGGCACAGGACGACATCGTGCTGTTCCTTGACGCGAAGGGCGCTTTCATTAACCAGAAGCCACCGGGCCAGACCTCCGCGGCGCTCGAACCTGACCCCCTCCAGTTCTTGCGACTGAAAGCCGATACTGAAACCAGGCACGAAAGACAGCTGCTGTGGTTCGAGCTGAAGGATCAGAACGCGCTCGGAATGAAACAGCTCCTGCAGGCGGACGGCAACGCTAGCCTGCAGCGATTCCGGGTCGGCAATAAGCAGCAGCGTCCTGTTGAAATCGGTAATGATGCGCGGGTGGTTCGACTCCCCGCCTGCTCGGCGCAAACGCATAACGATGGCATCGAAGAGTCTAACAGACTGGGCGATGCAGTGATGGACCACATGGACGTAATGGACGAAGTGGACTACTTCGTCCATTACGTCCATGTCGTCCATCACTGCGTCGTCGAATCCTCCGGGCAGTAAAATGGATTATGAGTAGAAGCAAGCGTGTCCCTAAGCGGACGAGCGTGACCGTCGATTGGAAAAAGCTTCATCGGCAGGCTCGAAACCGCTTTGGGATTCGCACCTTCTGGCCCGGACAGCGCGAGCTCATCGAGCTGGCCCTCTCCGGGAGGAATTCGCTCGGGATCATGCCCACGGGAGCAGGCAAGTCCCTGTGCTATCAACTCCCCGCCTTGTTCCTCCCCGGTATCACTGTCGTTGTTTCTCCCCTGATCGCTTTGATGCAGGACCAGCGGGAGCAGCTGGCCGAGGTGAACATCGATGCCGGCGTCCTCAATTCCACTCTCACCGTTTCTGAAGAAAGGGAGGCGGCCGAAAAAATCCAGGAAGGGGATCACCGCCTGGTCTACGTCACACCGGAGAGGCTGGAAAAGACGGATTATCTCCAGCTCCTCAAATCCCGGGGCGTTTCCCTTTTCGTGGTCGATGAAGCGCACTGCAT
>Ga0105104_10003492_pt1 | contig 11173 bp, 7 predicted proteins | sample PPLLaktember2015_3_FD_87034 | JGI IMG/M metagenome (GOLD analysis project Ga0105104, IMG submission 87034) | Freshwater sediment microbial communities from Prairie Pothole Lake near Jamestown, North Dakota, USA - PPLs Lake P7 Core (6) Depth... | ecosystem: Environmental > Aquatic > Freshwater >... | reverse complement strand
TAACCCAGCATTGTCAATTCTCTCTTCTCCATTTTTCACCATCCGCCTTCGATACGTTCATCGTCTGCAAACGGTCATTGTGGTCGCCGCGACCACACAGCGAAGCAATCTCTTCTTTCAATCTGCAATCTAAAATCTGAAATCCGCAATTTGCGTCGTCCATCGTCTCTCGTCTTTCGTCCGTCATCTGTCTTCCGAGTTCCATCTTCGGGAACTTCGTCCCTCTATCCCATGGCGTGAAAACGACGCCCTGCGTCGTCCTGAGCAAGGCCAAGTTCACTTGGCCGCGTCGAAGGATCTGGCGTCAAACCGCCCCTCGATGCCTCCAGAAGGACCACATGTCCCTCTATCCCATGGCGCGAAAATGCGCGTTTCGTGCGAAAATTCGCATATAAAAAAAGATATAAAACGACGTAAGTGCTTGCGGGATAAGGAATAAAAAAAATTATTGAAATCGCCGGATTATGAAATACTATAATGCGCGTTTGTGCGCAATGCGAAGCCTTGCGGAGTCTCGGCTTCCGAGGGAGTCCTCGAAAGGGGTCCGCTTCGCTTCGCGTCTTAGGTCTTGGGTCTTAGGTCTGTCGTCCGGTATAGATTCAGCGTCGATGAGACCATTTCGCTGACGTGATGGTTCTGGCGGAGGTGCTCCTGGGCGTCGGCGGCGATTTTTCGGGCCATTTCGCGGGCGTCGAAAATGCGCTTCAGCGTGTTATAAATCGAAAGCTGGTCGTCGGGATTGAAAACAAGAGCGGTCTTTCCCTCGATGATAAGGTCATCGACGCCCCCCGTGCAGCAGGCCGCGACGGCGCCTGCGCTCATCGCGGAAAGCAAAAGCATATCGAAACTGTAACCGGGCCTGGGAACAATAAAAATATCGGCAGAAGACGCGCTGAATAAGCCAAGCGTCCGCGGCACGATGGTAACAACGCGCATAAGACCGAGCGAGCGAAGCTGTTTGAAGAGGTGGCTTTCCGCTTTGCCCGTACTGACAAGTGCTGCCAAAAACTCATAGCCGTCGATAGTGAGCCGGTGAAACGCCGCGAAAAGATTATCCAGACCCGCGTTATTATCCAGAGGCGGCGCGACGACTATCCCCGGCAAACGCTGCGGATGGCTAAAACAGGCCGTCTCGCTTTCGACAAATGCCCCGATATTGATTTGGCTGACGCGCTGGGCCAGTTTCGGATGAGCCGCGACAAAAGCGTCGCCGATGCTTTTGGCCGGAACTATCACCCCCCGGCAGCGCGTCGTTGAAAGCTTGATATGATGCCGGCTCGCGATGATTGAATTGATATTGAGAAGATACGGGATATTAAGATTTCGCGCAAGCCACAAAGCGAGGTTGGCCGTCGTCTCGCACAGGCAATGAATCACGTCGGGCTTGAATTCAGCCAGCCGCTTCAAAAGAATCCGCCGGTTGTAGCGTTCCATAAACGGAATCTCCAAAGCCGGATGCCGAACAACCTCGACCACAGGCGGCACAATCGACTCGACCTCGCACCCCTGCGGACAAACCAGAACAACCGGCGCCGATTCATCCGCAAGCCCCACTAACAGAAATTTCAAATATAGCGGATATTCCGAAATAGTCCGCCGCGACGCCAAAATCGCCACCCGCGGCGCCGCCGGCCTTGCCTGCTCTATTTCACTGCTAACCTGCTCTTCTGCCATAAGCCGGGTATTATAACACGAAAAATCCAATCTGGCCGAAAAAAATGGGATTTAAGAACCTTCAACTATCGCGATTTCCGCAGCGCAGTCCCTTTAGTGGGTCAGCATCGACCTCCTGCCGACCCGCCCTACATGTCCGAACCGTCCGATTTACCTGCCTTGCGGTCAAGATTTATCTTTTGAAAAAAATAAGTGATGATTATAATTAAGTAAAGTTGTTATCAAGGTTAAGCTGAATAAAAATAGGATTTTATGACCGCACTTTCAGCAAATTATCTTAGGAAAGCGATTATCTGCTCTTTACGGAAGCAGGGATATTCGGTAAAGAGAGGTCTTATACAAATTCCAACGAATCCAACCAAAGACGATTATCGAGATTTAAATAAACTGGCAATAAAAAAGAAATTAAAAAAATCAGGGCCAGGAGTCCAACGTTACGAAAACAAGCTTTTGGAATATATTGCGAATGGCTGGGAGGTTACTCCAAAGAGCATTTGTCCGAAGATCGTTCTTGTGCAATCTGGCACTGAACACGAACTTCTATTTCGATATGCTTGCCTTCATTGGAGTATTCCTGTTTCAGCAGGATATGGAAGACGATTACGTTTTTTAGTATTTGATGAAAGCAACAGCAAGTTGATAGGTCTATTCGGTTTGGGAGATCCAGTATATGCGATGCAGGCTCGCGACAAATGGATCGGCTGGGACAGAGATACTAAAGCAGAACGGCTTTATCATGTAATGGATGCCTATGTTCTTGGCGCAGTTCCTCCCTATTCCTTTTTACTTGGTGGAAAACTTATTGCAATGTTGGCTTGTAGCAATGAGGTTAGAAATGCTTTCCAGAAAAAATATGATGGAAGTGAATCACTCATCAGAAAGAAAAAAAGACTACCTTATTTGGCATTGATAACAACCACCTCTGCGCTTGGGCGTTCTTCTATTTACAACCGAATTCGCCTGAATGGTCAAGACTATTGGAATAGCGTTGGATTTACCCTAGGTTCAGGCGAGTTTCACTTTTCCAACGGAGTGTATGACAAAATACGTGCATATGTGGTAAGATATTGTGAGCCCACTGCAAAACAAGACGCGTGGGGAGATGGATTCAGGAATAAGCGCGAAGTTGTGCGAAAGTGTCTTTCTAAGATAAAGCTTTCTAGCGATCTCATTTATCATGGCATACGTAGGGAGATATTTGCTGCACCTCTCGGACATGATGCTTTGCGATTTCTTCGGGGTGAAGTCTCTCGTCCAAACTTTTATAACTGGTCCGCCGCAGAGATATCGAAAATGTTTACCAACAGGTGGCTTTTATCCCGGGCTGAACGAAAGCCGGAATTCGCTTCATTCTCAAAGGAAAACTATAGACTTTGGAAACAGCGTAAGAATAATTCTCGAGGATATGTTGTTAAAGCTAAAATATCCTGAAAGAAAGTACATAGGGAAATGTTATGGAACCCCTTGAATTGGAAAATAGGAGTTACGCTCATTTGCCGGATGAACTTCTGGCACAGATATTAGATCACGTTCCTGACACAGTGTCAAAAATGAATGGAATGTTCGATTTACAAGATGAGCCAATTCGTAAAGCAATTGAAAAATTGAAGGAGTCAGGGAATATAGCAACGGTGTCAACGGATCAATTTTCAACATCGCTCATTGCTGTAGACGGAAGCTGGGTATTAGAAAAAATGACCGGCACTGATCTTCTATTGGCCGTCGCAGTAGGTGTCGAAGGTTTAACTGAAGATAAAGCTAGCGATTGGGGAGAAAATAAGAATCAATATTATCAGTGGCAAACCGTTTTATCTCATAATGAAGCCAATGCACGCTTGGGTCAAGGCGTAATGTTTTTAATGGAACTTAGCGTCTTAGCGGGAGCAGATCATGAAATTAGAATAATGGACGGAGCCCATTTTACGTCCATCCTAAAAATAAATAGCATGCTTTCCGCAAAAGAAGAAAATGCGGGTGATGAATACGCAAATGCATTGCGGAATTTTTTGAAAGAAACATATAAGAAGGTTATTCCAGACATCCCCGATATTATAAAGGCGGCGTTTAATGATGACCATATAATCGCCCTGACAAAATACACTTCTTCACGAGATATTATCGATTCGTACTTGTCGCAATTTGATGTTAAAGTTGATGACAGAACATTTTTGTCCCTTGGTTTGGATGCCAACGAATACATTAAACCATTGCCAGTTGGGCAGAGCCGAGAAGAAAGAGAAAAAATTTGGAATGACTTGCACATTATCTGCAATTTAGAAATTCCAGAAAAAGACGATCTTAATCGAGAACTGAAAAAAGCGATTGAGCCAATTACAACAAAGGGTAAGTCCTCGGATTTGTATTTTACTTATTATAAACCATTCCAAGATGGGCCTGCTTACAGAATAGAAATTAAAAAGAGTTTGGCTCAAGATACTCCACGGTTTGAGCGGTATCTGTTGAGTTTGAAAAAGCAAATTGTTTTCCCTGAAATAAGAGAGCCGTTTCCGCAATACTTGGTTGACTTAATGGCCAAGAGCATTTCAGGTGGTATGTTTGCTATTAAAGAAGCAATTTATCTGTCGCCTGATTTGAAAATAGATAAGGGTAAATTTAATTTGTTATTTAATTACAGGACGTAAGGGGAAGAAAGTATGGCAGAACAAAAGGTTGAACAAAAAATGATAGAGACCATTCAATCATTTAGCACAAATCCGCTGGGAATAACCAGCTCCCCGAGCACTACTTTAGATATAACAATAGATATTCGCGAAGATACAAAGCAGGAGCGAGCCCTTGGACAGATGGTTTACGTGATTTTAAAAGAGGATGGGCAAAACATTCTCATTATCGGTCAAATAATATCAATTGAGACAAAAAATAGATGGCATGAGGATCCTTCGTTCAAGGGAGTTATTAAACGTCACGGTAGATTGCCTCATTTAAGTGGGACGGCAGACAACAGAATTGCAACGATTAGTGTACAAGCTTGCTATGCCTTAGACCATGGTGGGGCTGAGGGGTATATTTTAGGGACGTCTCCTTCGACCGGTGAGCACGTCCATAAGATGAATAACAATGTCATGAAGACCATCATGCTGACTCATGAACGATATATCACCTATATGGGAACGGTCTATGGAACTGATGTCAATTTGCCATTCTGGTTCAAACATTTTGGTAAAACTAAAGACGGATCCAATGAACTCGGGGCTGGAGACGCGTTTCATATCGGAGTTTTTGGGAAAACTGGTTCAGGGAAATCTGTAACAGCTACGTATATGTTACTGGGTTATGCTAAAAATAAGGCAAGTATGAGCATACTGGTGCTAGATCCCCAAAGCCAATTTTATTTGGATACAGAACTTTTACCAGGTAACGTAAAGGTTGCTGATAAAATAAGGCAAATGGGGATGAACTATGAAAAATATAAAATTGTGGATGATGTTTTTCTTCCTTCTGATCGAACCGATATATTCGCAGAATTGTTAAAAAATAATGGATTTATTGAAGAAGCTTTTCGGCCTATCTATACTCTTGAAAAGCTTGACGCAATGGCGGAGGCTGTCGCCGATTATTTGGCTGGCCGTACCAATAATCCCGTCTTCAATTTAGGAACGGTTAACAGGCAACAGTTATTAAACGATATGCTCAATCGCTTTCTAGCGTTAAATGATGCACGGGAACGTGCTGATGGATTTTCGAAATATGTTACTCGAGTTTGGGGGACCAGAGATACAAGACAACGATTAGTAAACAGGATTACTGATTTAATAACTAACTTCGCTCGTGAAAGATCTATTATTGCTAAATGGGAGTCCGTTCTTGAGCTTTTTTCCCCGACAAAATCTGATCAGTCCGCGAAAATAGCTTTCGATTACTTAGTGGATAAAATTGTTAAAAACAAAGGAAATTTTATCATCCTAGATATTGGGCCTCGTCAGGGAGAAATAGAAAATGAAAATGTCCAAGCCCTTTTTATCCGTGTCTTAGAAAATAAAATTGTTGAGGCCGGTGCCGACCTATACGCCAAAGGTTCGAACGCAGACTGTTTGATTGTGATGGATGAAGCACATAGATTTATTTCCAAACACGCTCCGGATGAGAGAATACAAGTACTAACATCAGATATTATTAATTCCGTGAGAACTACACGAAAATACGGAATTGGCTATATGTTCATTACACAGACAATAGAATCTTTAGATGACGAAATTCTCAGACAGATGCGAATATTTGCTTTTGGATATGGCTTGACTACGGGCCAAGAGCTACGAAAGGTCGGAGAAATAATAAATAGTCCCGCAGCATTACAACTTTACAAATCATTTATCGACCCGAGCAGCAACAGACGGTTTCCCTTTATGTTTTTCGGCCCTATCTCGCCATTATCTTTTACTGGTTCTCCGTTATTCTTGGAAGTATACGGTGAAGTGAATAAGTTTAAGTAACCTGTTTTTGAAAAGTCGATTGTAAAGATCATTATGGTAAAGCAAAGACAGAATACTAAGCTTGAATCGGAAGGGGCGGAATTTTTAATTCTTGGACACCTTCTTATCGAAGGCATAGCTTGCTATAAATCCTATGTTAATTATCCCGGGTTTGATTTAATGGCTGTTAATTACAAAACAGGGAAATCCGCTCGAATCCAAGTGAAAAGCCGTTGGGCTACCGATTACGATAAAAGTTTTCCGATAAAAAACTTTGATTGCGATTTTGTCGCTCATGTTGCTTTGAATCGAGGCATACGTTTTAGAAAGACAAAAAAAGCTACTCCTGAAACAATCAAAGACCCGGAATTTTATATCTTTCCAGTCAAGGTGATTAAAGAAGCACAAAACCAAAAAAGCACATGGGGTAAAGTCACAATTACAAATGTTCCGAATTACCAAAAGTATAAAAATAATTGGAAACTTATTGCTGATTTTTTAGACTGGCATAAATAAACTTTGAAAGTTGCAATCGGAAATTCCATTATATTTGCGGATTCTTAGCGCTCTCTGTGGCCGGTCCTGCGGAGCCTTTAGAGGGTGAAGAACGGTGAAAATGTAATCGGCCGGAAATTCCACAAACCCTTATAAACAAAGCGCTTAACTCAATAGCACTAAATCTTAACAGAAAATCAGTGCCCTGAGAAATTCCTTTGCGCCGTCCCGGCAAGGGGGATTCCGATGACTTAATCCACCTCTCCCAGGTACCGGACCCGTGAAAATCCGCGTCAAAACACACGTTTTTGAAGCGGCATATACAATGTCCAGCCTTCTTTTGATATTTTTCGTTTCGAAAAATTCTGGCAGGAAGCATATACTTATAAACTATTGATTATCTCCCAGTCCTCTGCTGGGAGTAAATCTTTCGGCCAGATTGAATTTTTCAAATAATTTGCAAAATAATAGCGAAACCTGTGAAAAATCGAATCTTTTTGCGTTTTTTTACGCCTAAATCCGTGTAATCTGCGTAATCTGTGGTTAAAATTAGCGGAGCTTTAGCGTAGCTAACGCAATAGCCGCGAATGCCGCGGCCACCAGCCAGAATCGCACAACTACCTGTGGTTCGGACCAGCCGGCCAGGTGAAAATGATGATGAATCGGAGCGCATCGAAACAGGCGTTTGCCGCCCGTGTATTTGAAATAGCCGACCTGCAAAACGACGCTGCATAACTCGATAATGAACACCCCCCCGATGATGAGCAGGAGGATTTCGTTTCTGGTTACAAGCGCCCCGTAACCCATAGCCGCCCCGATGGGCAATGACCCGACATCTCCCATAAACACCTGGGCCGGATGGCAGTTAAACCATAGAAATCCCATTACCGCACCAAGGATTGCCGCGAAAAACACCGATAATTCTCCCGCCTGCGGAATAGCGGGAAGCAGCAGATAACTTGCCCATGTTACCGACGATGTGCTTCCCATCGTCTCCGACGCGACGAAACACAACACCGCCAGCACCAGCGACGCAATCGCAATACACCCCCCCGCCAACCCGTCCATTCCATCGGTCAAGTTGACGGCGTTGGAGGTGGCGGAGAGGTAGAAGATGGCGATTAGGATGAAGGTCCAGTTGGCCAGGGGGATGCCGAATTTGTAGAAGGGGAGCCAGAATTTTCGGCCATCCTCGATATTAACGAAATCCATGAAGAGGAAGGATGCGATGAGGACGGCTCCTCCGAACTGGAAGAGGATTTTTTCCCAGGGTTTGAGGCCATCGCGGGAGCGGTGGCGGGTTTCGGCGGTGAGTTTGAGCCAGTCATCGACGGCGCCGAGGCCGCCGAACCAGAGCATAATTATGACGGCTTTCTGGATAAAGGGGTTGTTGAGCTTGGCCCAGAGCAGGGTCGAGGCGAGGACGGCGAGGATGATGATGAGGCCTCCCATAGTGGGGGTGTTGGCTTTTTGCTTGGTAAGCTCGTTGAGGGAGGCGAGGTAGAATTCGGGTCGGTCGCCGATTTTTTTACGCATAAGCCATCGGATGATTTTGGGTCCCATAATAAGGGCGATAGCTAAGCTGGTAAGGAGGGCGGCGATATCGCGGAAGAAGACCTCCTGATAGGCGTAAAAACCGAGTTTATGAGTAAAAACATCCCGCAAAGACCAAAGAAAGTGATATATCATGTTATATTCTTAAGCTTTTTAAGCTTTTCTATGACGATTTCAAGTTTATTAATACGCGAGCCCTTTATCAATATTATATCGGAATCTTTAATGAATTTGTGCAGGTTATCGCAAAGTTGGGCGGTTTGGGTAAAGCGGGCGGTCTGGAGGTTGGGATTGGCGATTTTGGCGGTATCGGCGGCGAGGGCTGCGAGGGGGCCTACGGTGATTAGTAAATGAACGCCTGAGGTTGCGATTTGTTGGCCGAACTGCTGGTGGAGGGATTTTTCGGATTCGCCTAATTCGGCCATATCGCCGCAGATGAAAACAGACCGGCAGTTTTTATTTGCGGCAAGATTAGTCAGAATGTCGAGGGCGTTTTTCATTGAGGCGGGGTTGGCGTTGTAGCAATCGGAGATGACGGTAAGGGTTCCGATATTTAGAAGTTCGGAGCGCATTGAGACGGGGGTGATTGATTTTAGGGCGTCGGCGAAATAGCGGGCACTGACGCCTAATTTTGAGCAGATTGACCAGGCGGCTAAGGCGTTTTCGATATTGCCACGGCCGGGGAGTGGGATTTCGACGGTTAGATTGTCGATTTTGAATTTGCCGGAAAGGGGGGCAATTGTTACATCAATTTTTGAAAGCGTAAACGTTTCAAAGGAAAGGTTTTGTTTATTGGCGGAATCGAGGAGAGTGGGGCAATCGGCGTTGATTATGAGGATACCTTTGGGGGAAATTCCTTTGGCGATGGACAATTTTTCTTTGGCGATATTTTCGATTGAGCCAAAGCCGGCGAGATGGGCTGGATAGGCATTTGTAACAAGGGCGATATCTGGGGAGGCGATACGGGAGAGGTATTCGATTTCGCCGGGGTGGTTAGTCGCCAGCTCGAGGATGAGGATTTGGGAGTCGGGCGGGGCGGCGAGGATTGTCAGGGGCAGGCCGATGAAGTTATTGAAATTTTTGGCCGGCTGATGGGTTTTGAATTTTTTAGACAGGACGTGGTGGACGATTTGCCTTGTGGTGGTTTTGCCTGCTGAGCCGGTGATTGCGACGACCTTGAAGTTGCAGTCATTACGATACCAGGCGGCGAGACGGCCGAGGGCTTTGATTGTGTCGTCAACTTTTAGAATCGGGTAATCGCTGAGCGAAACATCTTTGGAAACGACGGCGCAGGATGCGCCTTTGGCGAAGACGTCGGGGAGGAAGTTGTGGCCATCGAAGTTTTCGCCTGCGATGGCGAAGAAGCATTCGCCGGGTTTGACGGTTCTTGAATCGGTATTTACCGATGAAAATGAAAGATTCTGGCCGCAATCGGTAAGGAAACGAGCGTTTAGTATCTCAGCCAATTTTGTTATTAATAATTTTTTCATAATGAATGCACAGCATACGAATTGAGAGGGAGAGAATCAAGGATTCGATTGCGGATTTGAGATTTCGGTCCAAGTGGCCCTTCGCTCTGCTTCGGATTGCGGATTTTAATTATTAAGAGAGGCGGCGAAGCGGATCCGGCTTCGCTGCGCTACGCCGTGGCAAGCCGAGGGGTTAGTTTTGCAGGGAGGCAATAAAATTGACTACGGGGTTTTTGTCGGTTTTAGCGAGGTCTTTGGTCGTTAGGGGTGCGGCTATGGTTGCGTTGGCACGGACCATCCAACTCTTGTCTTTCATCAATTTATCAATTTCCTCCTGAGTAAATTGATAGCCGACCCTTCTTAGCTGCCAGACGGTCCAGGCGCGGAGGTCGTCATTGTGAAAATTAAGACCTTTTTTCAAAAATTCCACGGATTCAATTGTGAAATATGGTGAAACCACAGTCAAATTCATCTCAGACTTCAGCATTAGCTGAAAGACCTCTTCCGCGAGATTTCTGTCGCTATAAAGTCCAAGCGGTTTTTCCAATTGCGCGAGAATAGATTGAGGACCAACGTTAGAATGTATTTTGCCTTCCATTTGCAGACGAGCTTTAACCAGATATGCCCAGATAACCTGACGGGCCTGTTGCGCAGGCAACAAAATCACGCTGCGCTGGAATCGGGATTCTTCAGATAAATCATCGATGCTTCGTCTGTTGATGTAATCGATATAATACCGTTCGGCCACATTTGGTTCAGATACACAAGCGAGTGCGGGGATAATTTCAGCCGATGTTACAGGTGCATTCCATGGATGAACATTGACATCAGGAATTGGAGAATCGTTTCCTTCTTCAGTACGTTTAGCTAAAAGCACTTCAAGAGAATGTTTTGCGGTAGCGTCGCCTAACATGGCTCTGGCAATAAGCGTTCTTGGCAGATTCGGGTCAATCATAGCTGAAGTTAGAATATTGGTTACATCTTTTCCTGAAGACGTTATGGCCAAGGTGAGAAATTGGTCAATGTTATTGTTTGGCTCACGTGGTCTGGGCGCAGATAAATTTAAAAAATAACGGATATCACCGCCTGCTTCGTAAGGCGAAGGCGTCATTGATTTGATTTTTTCTAAAATGCCCGGCAAGTCCTCAGGCATTACAAGGCCGATTAAATCACGGGCATAGTACCGGTTCAAATTGGGGTCATCAAAGCGTTCAAGAACTCGCTGATATACGGCCTCATTGGGATCAGGCAAAGTGCAAGTGCGTTTTGAAGGTCTGTAACGGGCAATTTCAGAATTGATTCGATAAGCCGAAATCGGTATCAAAGCAACGAAGAGAAGCCAGTATATGATAATAAAGGGGCTAATAAGTTTGAGGCATCGGGTGGAAAACGTACCTGGTGAGACAGGACCAACAGCGATTAGAGCGGAAAAGATAATAAAAAGAATCATTATCAGGTAGCCGAGGTAGAGGAAGCCCTCCGCCAGAACTGATAAAGAGCCGAGGAGCGTGGCAGTAAGAAAGAGCCATACAATTTTCCATCTGCAAAGCC
>Ga0105104_10003491_pt1 | contig 11174 bp, 5 predicted proteins | sample PPLLaktember2015_3_FD_87034 | JGI IMG/M metagenome (GOLD analysis project Ga0105104, IMG submission 87034) | Freshwater sediment microbial communities from Prairie Pothole Lake near Jamestown, North Dakota, USA - PPLs Lake P7 Core (6) Depth... | ecosystem: Environmental > Aquatic > Freshwater >... | reverse complement strand
GGTATTGGTCTGGCGGCGCATGTAGCTCTTCCAGGCATCCGAGCCGGACTCGCGCCCGCCGCCGGTCTCCTTCTCGCCGCCGAACGCGCCGCCGATCTCTGCCCCGGAGGTGCCGATATTGACATTGGCAATACCGCAATCAGAACCAGCGACCGAAAGGAAGGCTTCCGCCTCGCGCAGAGATTCCGTGAAAATGGCGCTCGATAACCCTTGCAGGACATCGTTATGGATGCGGATGGCCTCTTCGATGCTTTCGTACTCAAGCAAATACAGGATCGGGGCAAAGGTCTCGGTTTTGACGATATCGGTTTGCGCTGGCATCCTGACGATGGTCGGCTCGACGAAATTTGGGCCAAGATCTGGGAGCATGTGCCCGCCATAAACCACTTCACCGCCATCCGAGACAGCCTTATTGACTGCATCCATCATTTCTTCCACTGAAGTATTGACCACCAGCGGGCCCATCAGGGTATCGGGTTGCAACGGGTCACCGATACTTACTTGCTTGTAAGCGTTGGCGAGGCGTCCGGTCAGATCATCGCCGATGGACTTTTGCATGATGATACGCCTAGTAGAGGTACAACGCTGCCCGGCCGTGCCGACCGCGCCGAACAGGATGGCGCGCGTCGCCATCGACAAATCTGCCTTTTCACTGACGATGATGCCGTTATTGCCGCCTAATTCCAGGATGGTATGCCCAAAGCGGCGCGCAACCGCCTCGGAGACGTGAACGCCAACAGCAGTCGAGCCGGTGAACGAAACCAGCGGGATGCGCCTGTCGTTCAGGATCAGCTCTCCCACGTCCCGCCCGGAGCCGATGGCCAGGTTGAAGATCCCGCTCAGGCCGTGGTCAGCCATGACCTTGTTAGCGATGTGCGTCACGGCGATAGCGGTCAGAGGAGTATAGGAAGATGGCTTCCACAGGATCGTATCCCCGCACACAGCCGCCAGCGCCGAATTCCATGACCAGACCGCCACCGGGAAGTTGAAAGATGTGACCAGCCCAATAATGCCCAGCGGATGCCACTGCTCGTACATGCGATGCGCGGGTCGCTCCGAATGCATGCTCAGGCCATACAGCATGCGCGACTGGCCGACGGCCATATCACAGATGTCGATCATCTCCTGGACCTCGCCGTGCCCCTCGACGCGGATCTTGCCCATTTCGACCGTCACCAGGTCGCCGAGTGGTTCTTTGAATTCGCGCAATGCGTTGCCCAGGTCGCGCACCAATTCTCCCCGCTTGGGCGCCGGGATGTTCCGCCAGGTCAGGAAGGCCTTTTGCGCCGCAGATGCAACTTTTTCGTATATTTCGGGCGTGGCTTGAATCACTGTTGCCAGCTCCTCGCCCGTCGTTGGGTTGTACGAAACCAGTTCTTTGCCCCTGGAATCTATCAGCCAGCCGTCCGGGCCGGTGCAGGCGCCGGGGTTGACGGGTTGGATGTTCAATTTCTCGAGAAGACTATTCATTGGGTCCTCCGTTGCTAGAAATGCTTTTTACAATTATACAATCGACGCACCCAGCGAGGCTAGCGTCACCGCGAAAATTTTGAACCTTTGCAAGGTTTATAAATTATCCACAAAACAAATTACAATACACTTATGGCATCCATTCCTTCTTTAAAACAACTCCCTGAACACGGTTCCTGTTTTATCTGCGGTTCCGAGAACCCGCATAACATCGGTCTACGCTGGTATGTGGACAATAAAGGCGTGGTCTCGTCCGAGTTCACGCTGACACTGGCACAGCAAGGACCTCCCGGCCACGCGCACGGCGGGCTTTCGGCAGCGGTTCTAGATGAGGTGATGGGTGCGGCGGTCTGGCAGGCGGGGTATACGGTTGCGGCAGCAAAGATCGAAGTCAATTATCGCAAACCGGTGCCGCTGGGTCAATGTATTACAACCAGGGGCTACATTACGCGCCGCAACGGGCGGAAAATCTACGCCAGAGGTGAGATCTGCCTTCCGGATGGCACACTCCTGGTGGCAGGCAAAGGGTTATTCATCATTGCGCCACATTTGTTCGAGAAGAGCAAGATGTTCCGGAGCGAGTGATTTACCACAGGTGGTTGAGTAGCCACGAACGATAGTGAGTGGCGTATCGAAACCACAAATTTAGATTTCATAATTGCCATGTTGGTTTCCCCGGCCCGCCCATGAATACAAATGTAGGCGCTATAGGGATGGCCGGGGCGGGCGATACGGCGGGCGAACACCGCTTACTCAACCAACGGGTTACTCTTGAAAAGGAATAAAGATGGGCTTCGAAGAAATCCCCCACACCGCTGACTGGTCTATCCGCGTTTGGGCTGATGATTTGCCCGGGCTGCTGGTCGAGTCTGCGCGGGGGATGTATTGGCTGGCCGGGGTGAAGCTTGTCGACCGGCCCAGGATCAAGCGTCGCTACGAAACCAAGGGAACAGAGGGCGAAACTCTGGTGGTGGCCTTCCTGTCAGAGTTGGTCTACTATGCGGAGCAGGAATACGCAGGTTTCGACGATTTTGTAATTACGATAAAAAATGATAGACTGAAAGTAGAAATGGAAGGTGCGCCGTTGAAGTCACTCGACAAGGCGTTCAAAGCGGTCACCTGGCATAATTTGAAAATCAATGAAACGGCGAGGGGGCTGGAAGTTGAGATTGTGTTTGATGTTTAGAGTCCAGAGACTAGAGAATAGAGAGTAGTAACTGTTCTCTATTCTCTAGTCTCTCCTCTCTACACCAGAAGGAAAAAATGAATATTCAAGAGTTGAAAAAAATTAATGATACAGAATGGGAAATTCCCAAAAGTTACCGGCATGACATGCGCGTGCCCGTACGCATCTTCGCTACCCGCGAACTACTCGAGCAGGTGATGAACGACAAGTCGCTCGAGCAGGCGGTCAACGCGGCCACCCTGCCCGGGCTGGTCGGTGCAGTAGTGGTCATGCCAGACATGCACCAGGGCTACGGCTTCCCCATCGGCGGCGTGGCGGCCACCGAATATCCCAGCGGCGTGATCTCGCCCGGCGCCATCGGCTACGATATCAACTGCGGCGTGCGCCTGCTGGCCTCCAACATCGAGTTCGAATCCGCGAAAAAAGACATGGGCCGGTTGGCGACCCTGCTCAACCAGCACTGCCCGTCCGGGGTTGGCAAGGCGGGCGTGGTCAAGGTCAATGTGAAGGAGTTGGATGAGGTGCTGCGAGACGGCTCCAAATGGGCGCTCAAGAATGGGTATGCCACACAGGCGGATCTGGCGCGGACCGAAGAAACCGGCTCCGTCAAAGGGGCCGATCCCGGTTCCGTATCGGAGCGCGCCAAACAACGCGGACGCGAACAGATCGGCTCGGTCGGCGCGGGCAACCACTTCGTGGAAGTAGAGGTGGTCGAGCAGGTGTTCGATGAGAGAGCAGCCAACGTCATGGGACTGCGTGAAGGTATGTTGACGTTGCAAATCCACTGCGGCTCGCGCGGGCTGGGGCACCAGGTTTGCACCGATTACGTGCGCGATTTCCAAAGCGCAGTGCATAAATATGCCATCGACCTGCCCGATCGCGAACTGGTCTGCGCACCGATGGATTCGCCCGAAGGAGAAGCCTATCTGGGCGCGATGCGCGCCGCAGCTAACTTCGCCTTTGCCAACCGGCAGCTACTGGCGCATTCCGCGCGGCGTGCCTTCGAAGAAACTTTTGCCGGCAAAAGGAAGGACTGGCACCTGCACCAGGTCTACGACATCGCGCACAACATGGGCAAGATTGAAACGCACGAAGTGGACGGGCGCCAGGTCAAAGTCTGCGTGCACCGCAAGGGCGCCACGCGCGCCTTCGGTCCCGGGGCACCTGGCCTGCCGCCTGAATACAAAGTCATCGGACAGCCCGTGATCATCCCCGGGAGCATGGGCACAGCCTCCTGGGTGCTGGTAGGCACAGAGACGAGCATGGAGCGTTCCTTCGGGTCATCCTGTCACGGAGCTGGCAGGGTCATGTCCAGGTCCCAGGCGAAGAAAACCGTGCGGGGGGATGAGTTGCGTCGAGAGTTGGAACGTAATGGGATCGAAGTGCGAGCCGGGTCCATGCCTGGTTTGGCCGAGGAAGCCCCGTCTGCGTACAAAGATGTGGATGCGGTGGTTGAGACCGTCTCTGCGGCTGGTATTGCGAAAAAGGTGGCGCGGCTGCGCCCGGTGGCGGTGATCAAAGGATGACGGGAACACTTCGGGCTCTAACAGCGTCTCAGCAATATGGAGACAAAAGTGATCCGCAAACTTGTATACTTATCTTTAGTAGCAGCTTTCCTGGCAGCCTGTGATGGAAATCTTCCTGCGACTGAGCCACCCGCAAGTACACCGCCTCCCATCATGGTAGAACCCACCCAGGGACCCTTGCCAGGACCCATCAACAATGCGTATCTCCCCGAGCCCGGTGACGTCAATTTTTCGCGCGGCAACGTGTTTATCGATAGCAGCGATTTGCTTATTATGGAGAGTTACCCCGTCCAAATCGCGTTGGTATTAAAAGGATCCCTGCCTACACCATGTAACCAGCTACGCGTGGTCGCCAGTCCACCTGACGAACAGAACCGCATCCAGGTTGAGGTCTATTCAGTAATCGACCCGGCACAATTGTGTATCCAGGTTTTGGAACCGTTGGATGTCAATGTTGGGTTAGGGAGTTTCCCAACCGGGCATTATTCGGTCTGGGTGAATGGAGGTTTGGCCGGCGAGTTTGATTCGTAAAAAGAGCATTCGGGGGGGGTTACTCGACCACCGTTTTTAATGTTGCAAAATCTGCGACAGGAACAGTTTGGTGCGCTCTTCTTTCGGACTTGCAAATATTTCTTGAGGGGTACCGCTCTCCACAATATTACCAAAATCGAAGAAGAACATACGGTCGGCTACGGCGCGGGCAAAGCCCATCTCATGCGTGACCACCAGCATGGTCATGCCTGATTTTGCCAACCCAATCATGACATCCAGAACTTCCTTGATCATTTCCGGGTCGAGCGCGGAGGTTGGCTCATCGAAGAGCATGATCTTGGGCTGCATTGCCAGGGCACGGGCAATCGCAACACGCTGTTGCTGGCCACCTGAGAGTTGACCGGGGAATTTATCGGCCTGCTCAGGGATGCCAACGCGTTCAAGCAATTCCATGCCAACCTTTTTAGCCTGCTCTTTAGGCCACTTGCGGACCCACAGAGGAGCCAGAGAAATGTTCTGCAATACAGTCAGGTGCGGGAACAGGTTGAACTGCTGGAATACCATGCCGGTCTCCATGCGCACCAGCTCGATATTGCGCACATCGTTGGATAGCTCGACCCCATCAACCAGGACTTGCCCGCGCTGATGCTCCTCGAGTCGGTTGAGTGTGCGGATAAAAGTAGACTTTCCCGAACCAGACGGGCCGAAGATGACAATCACTTCCCCTTTGAATACCTCCATATTGACGCCTCGCAAGGCGTGGAAATGGCCATACCATTTGTGCACATCCTTGCAGACGATGATCGGAGACCTTTTTTGCTCACCTGGATCGCTCATGATCGAATTCCTTCGGCTTTTTTAATAATCACGAAATGGCTAGGAAAAGTCCGAAACAGGGGTACGGAGCGGGCGTACGCCCGCTCCGTACCCCTGTTTCGGACTTTTCCTAGCCATTTCGTGATTATTAAAAAAGCCGAAGGAATTCGATCATGAGCGATCCAGGTGAGCAAAAAAGGTCTCCGATCATCGTCTGCAAGGATGTGCACAAATGGTATGGCCATTTCCACGCCTTGCGAGGCGTCAATATGGAGGTATTCAAAGGGGAAGTGATTGTCATCTTCGGCCCGTCTGGTTCGGGAAAGTCTACTTTTATCCGCACACTCAACCGACTCGAGGAGCATCAGCGCGGGCAAGTCCTGGTTGATGGGGTCGAGCTATCCAACGATGTGCGCAATATCGAGCTGGTGCGCATGGAGACCGGCATGGTATTCCAGCAGTTCAACCTGTTCCCGCACCTGACTGTATTGCAGAACATTTCTCTGGCTCCTCTGTGGGTCCGCAAGTGGCCTAAAGAGCAGGCTAAAAAGGTTGGCATGGAATTGCTTGAACGCGTTGGCATCCCTGAGCAGGCCGATAAATTCCCCGGTCAACTCTCAGGTGGCCAGCAACAGCGTGTTGCGATTGCCCGTGCCCTGGCAATGCAGCCCAAGATCATGCTCTTCGATGAGCCAACCTCCGCGCTCGACCCGGAAATGATCAAGGAAGTTCTGGATGTCATGATTGGGTTGGCAAAATCAGGCATGACCATGCTGGTGGTCACGCATGAGATGGGCTTTGCCCGCGCCGTAGCCGACCGTATGTTCTTCTTCGATTTTGGTAATATTGTGGAGAGCGGTACCCCTCAAGAAATATTTGCAAGTCCGAAAGAAGAGCGCACCAAACTGTTCCTGTCGCAGATTTTGCAACATTAAAAACGGTGGTCGAGTAACCCCCCCCGAATGCTCTTTTTACGAATCAAACTCGCCGGCCAAACCTCCATTCACCCAGACCGAATAATGCCCGGTTGGGAAACTCCCTAACCCAACATTGACATCCAACGGTTCCAAAACCTGGATACACAATTGTGCCGGGTCGATTACTGAATAGACCTCAACCTGGATGCGGTTCTGTTCGTCAGGTGGACTGGCGACCACGCGTAGCTGGTTACATGGTGTAGGCAGGGATCCTTTTAATACCAACGCGATTTGGACGGGGTAACTCTCCATAATAAGCAAATCGCTGCTATCGATAAACACGTTGCCGCGCGAAAAATTGACGTCACCGGGCTCGGGGAGATACGCATTGTTGATGGGTCCTGGCAAGGGTCCCTGGGTGGGTTCTACCATGATGGGAGGCGGTGTACTTGCGGGTGGCTCAGTCGCAGGAAGATTTCCATCACAGGCTGCCAGGAAAGCTGCTACTAAAGATAAGTATACAAGTTTGCGGATCACTTTTGTCTCCATATTGCTGAGACGCTGTTAGAGCCCGAAGTGTTCCCGTCATCCTTTGATCACCGCCACCGGGCGCAGCCGCGCCACCTTTTTCGCAATACCAGCCGCAGAGACGGTCTCAACCACCGCATCCACATCTTTGTACGCAGACGGGGCTTCCTCGGCCAAACCAGGCATGGACCCGGCTCGCACTTCGATCCCATTACGTTCCAACTCTCGACGCAACTCATCCCCCCGCACGGTTTTCTTCGCCTGGGACCTGGACATGACCCTGCCAGCTCCGTGACAGGATGACCCGAAGGAACGCTCCATGCTCGTCTCTGTGCCTACCAGCACCCAGGAGGCTGTGCCCATGCTCCCGGGGATGATCACGGGCTGTCCGATGACTTTGTATTCAGGCGGCAGGCCAGGTGCCCCGGGACCGAAGGCGCGCGTGGCGCCCTTGCGGTGCACGCAGACTTTGACCTGGCGCCCGTCCACTTCGTGCGTTTCAATCTTGCCCATGTTGTGCGCGATGTCGTAGACCTGGTGCAGGTGCCAGTCCTTCCTTTTGCCGGCAAAAGTTTCTTCGAAGGCACGCCGCGCGGAATGCGCCAGTAGCTGCCGGTTGGCAAAGGCGAAGTTAGCTGCGGCGCGCATCGCGCCCAGATAGGCTTCTCCTTCGGGCGAATCCATCGGTGCGCAGACCAGTTCGCGATCGGGCAGGTCGATGGCATATTTATGCACTGCGCTTTGGAAATCGCGCACGTAATCGGTGCAAACCTGGTGCCCCAGCCCGCGCGAGCCGCAGTGGATTTGCAACGTCAACATACCTTCACGCAGTCCCATGACGTTGGCTGCTCTCTCATCGAACACCTGCTCGACCACCTCTACTTCCACGAAGTGGTTGCCCGCGCCGACCGAGCCGATCTGTTCGCGTCCGCGTTGTTTGGCGCGCTCCGATACGGAACCGGGATCGGCCCCTTTGACGGAGCCGGTTTCTTCGGTCCGCGCCAGATCCGCCTGTGTGGCATACCCATTCTTGAGCGCCCATTTGGAGCCGTCTCGCAGCACCTCATCCAACTCCTTCACATTGACCTTGACCACGCCCGCCTTGCCAACCCCGGACGGGCAGTGCTGGTTGAGCAGGGTCGCCAACCGGCCCATGTCTTTTTTCGCGGATTCGAACTCGATGTTGGAGGCCAGCAGGCGCACGCCGCAGTTGATATCGTAGCCGATGGCGCCGGGCGAGATCACGCCGCTGGGATATTCGGTGGCCGCCACGCCGCCGATGGGGAAGCCGTAGCCCTGGTGCATGTCTGGCATGACCACTACTGCACCGACCAGCCCGGGCAGGGTGGCCGCGTTGACCGCCTGCTCGAGCGACTTGTCGTTCATCACCTGCTCGAGTAGTTCGCGGGTAGCGAAGATGCGTACGGGCACGCGCATGTCATGCCGGTAACTTTTGGGAATTTCCCATTCTGTATCATTAATTTTTTTCAACTCTTGAATATTCATTTTTTCCTTCTGGTGTAGAGAGGAGAGACTAGAGAATAGAGAACAGTTACTACTCTCTATTCTCTAGTCTCTGGACTCTAAACATCAAACACAATCTCAACTTCCAGCCCCCTCGCCGTTTCATTGATTTTCAAATTATGCCAGGTGACCGCTTTGAACGCCTTGTCGAGTGACTTCAACGGCGCACCTTCCATTTCTACTTTCAGTCTATCATTTTTTATCGTAATTACAAAATCGTCGAAACCTGCGTATTCCTGCTCCGCATAGTAGACCAACTCTGACAGGAAGGCCACCACCAGAGTTTCGCCCTCTGTTCCCTTGGTTTCGTAGCGACGCTTGATCCTGGGCCGGTCGACAAGCTTCACCCCGGCCAGCCAATACATCCCCCGCGCAGACTCGACCAGCAGCCCGGGCAAATCATCAGCCCAAACGCGGATAGACCAGTCAGCGGTGTGGGGGATTTCTTCGAAGCCCATCTTTATTCCTTTTCAAGAGTAACCCGTTGGTTGAGTAAGCGGTGTTCGCCCGCCGTATCGCCCGCCCCGGCCATCCCTATAGCGCCTACATTTGTATTCATGGGCGGGCCGGGGAAACCAACATGGCAATTATGAAATCTAAATTTGTGGTTTCGATACGCCACTCACTATCGTTCGTGGCTACTCAACCACCTGTGGTAAATCACTCGCTCCGGAACATCTTGCTCTTCTCGAACAAATGTGGCGCAATGATGAATAACCCTTTGCCTGCCACCAGGAGTGTGCCATCCGGAAGGCAGATCTCACCTCTGGCGTAGATTTTCCGCCCGTTGCGGCGCGTAATGTAGCCCCTGGTTGTAATACATTGACCCAGCGGCACCGGTTTGCGATAATTGACTTCGATCTTTGCTGCCGCAACCGTATACCCCGCCTGCCAGACCGCCGCACCCATCACCTCATCTAGAACCGCTGCCGAAAGCCCGCCGTGCGCGTGGCCGGGAGGTCCTTGCTGTGCCAGTGTCAGCGTGAACTCGGACGAGACCACGCCTTTATTGTCCACATACCAGCGTAGACCGATGTTATGCGGGTTCTCGGAACCGCAGATAAAACAGGAACCGTGTTCAGGGAGTTGTTTTAAAGAAGGAATGGATGCCATAAGTGTATTGTAATTTGTTTTGTGGATAATTTATAAACCTTGCAAAGGTTCAAAATTTTCGCGGTGACGCTAGCCTCGCTGGGTGCGTCGATTGTATAATTGTAAAAAGCATTTCTAGCAACGGAGGACCCAATGAATAGTCTTCTCGAGAAATTGAACATCCAACCCGTCAACCCCGGCGCCTGCACCGGCCCGGACGGCTGGCTGATAGATTCCAGGGGCAAAGAACTGGTTTCGTACAACCCAACGACGGGCGAGGAGCTGGCAACAGTGATTCAAGCCACGCCCGAAATATACGAAAAAGTTGCATCTGCGGCGCAAAAGGCCTTCCTGACCTGGCGGAACATCCCGGCGCCCAAGCGGGGAGAATTGGTGCGCGACCTGGGCAACGCATTGCGCGAATTCAAAGAACCACTCGGCGACCTGGTGACGGTCGAAATGGGCAAGATCCGCGTCGAGGGGCACGGCGAGGTCCAGGAGATGATCGACATCTGTGATATGGCCGTCGGCCAGTCGCGCATGCTGTATGGCCTGAGCATGCATTCGGAGCGACCCGCGCATCGCATGTACGAGCAGTGGCATCCGCTGGGCATTATTGGGCTGGTCACATCTTTCAACTTCCCGGTGGCGGTCTGGTCATGGAATTCGGCGCTGGCGGCTGTGTGCGGGGATACGATCCTGTGGAAGCCATCTTCCTATACTCCTCTGACCGCTATCGCCGTGACGCACATCGCTAACAAGGTCATGGCTGACCACGGCCTGAGCGGGATCTTCAACCTGGCCATCGGCTCCGGGCGGGACGTGGGAGAGCTGATCCTGAACGACAGGCGCATCCCGCTGGTTTCGTTCACCGGCTCGACTGCTGTTGGCGTTCACGTCTCCGAGGCGGTTGCGCGCCGCTTTGGGCATACCATCCTGGAATTAGGCGGCAATAACGGCATCATCGTCAGTGAAAAGGCAGATTTGTCGATGGCGACGCGCGCCATCCTGTTCGGCGCGGTCGGCACGGCCGGGCAGCGTTGTACCTCTACTAGGCGTATCATCATGCAAAAGTCCATCGGCGATGATCTGACCGGACGCCTCGCCAACGCTTACAAGCAAGTAAGTATCGGTGACCCGTTGCAACCCGATACCCTGATGGGCCCGCTGGTGGTCAATACTTCAGTGGAAGAAATGATGGATGCAGTCAATAAGGCTGTCTCGGATGGCGGTGAAGTGGTTTATGGCGGGCACATGCTCCCAGATCTTGGCCCAAATTTCGTCGAGCCGACCATCGTCAGGATGCCAGCGCAAACCGATATCGTCAAAACCGAGACCTTTGCCCCGATCCTGTATTTGCTTGAGTACGAAAGCATCGAAGAGGCCATCCGCATCCATAACGATGTCCTGCAAGGGTTATCGAGCGCCATTTTCACGGAATCTCTGCGCGAGGCGGAAGCCTTCCTTTCGGTCGCTGGTTCTGATTGCGGTATTGCCAATGTCAATATCGGCACCTCCGGGGCAGAGATCGGCGGCGCGTTCGGCGGCGAGAAGGAGACCGGCGGCGGGCGCGAGTCCGGCTCGGATGCCTGGAAGAGCTACATGCGCCGCCAGACCAATACC
>Ga0105104_10003490_pt1 | contig 11180 bp, 6 predicted proteins | sample PPLLaktember2015_3_FD_87034 | JGI IMG/M metagenome (GOLD analysis project Ga0105104, IMG submission 87034) | Freshwater sediment microbial communities from Prairie Pothole Lake near Jamestown, North Dakota, USA - PPLs Lake P7 Core (6) Depth... | ecosystem: Environmental > Aquatic > Freshwater >... | reverse complement strand
GTCGCGTTGGATGGCTCGCGTGTGGGTCACGTTATTCTTGCGGGGTTTCTCTTTTTGGCTCATAGGGTAAGTGTAGCCCGATTTTTGCCGCTTGACTCCCCTTTGAAATCCTTAACTTGTAACTGATGCCCGTGCCCCTACATCAATTGGCGAGCCTAATCATGTCCCTTAAGGCCGCCTCCCCCTTCAGCCAGGCGGCTCTAATGTCAGATTCTATATGGGTCGCACCAGATTAGGTGGGTCGCACCATTCCGGGGCTTTTCAACCCATCCAACCCGCGGGGGAATAAATCCACCCTCTACCCTCGACCCTCGACCCGCTACTCCGCCGGCTGCTCCTCATTCAGCAGGTTGAGCAGGACCGTCTGCATGATCCCTCCGTTGCGGTAGTAATCCAGCTCGATTTCTGTCGCAAGGCGGGCAGTCACCTGAAAAACCGCCTGGCTGCCGTCTTCACGCGTAGCTCGTACGGTCAGCACGCTTCCGGCGCCCAGCCCGTCCTCGATCCCATTAATTTGGTAAACTTCCTTCCCAGACAGGCCGAGAGACTGAACATTCTCACCCGCCTTGAATTGGAGCGGCAGGATCCCCATCCCAACCAGGTTGGTGCGGTGGATCCGTTCGAACGATTCGGCGATCACCGCCCGCACACCCAGCAGCAGCGGACCCTTTGCAGCCCAGTCTCTGCTGGATCCGGTGCCGTATTCCTTGCCAGCCAGGATGATCAGGGGTACGCCCTCCGCTTTGTACAGCATAGCGGCATCATAGATGCTCATCCGTTTTCCGTCCGGTAGATGGATGGTGTAGCCGCCTTCTACTCCCGGGACAAGCTGGTTCTTGAGACGGATATTCGCAAATGTGCCGCGGGTCATCACCCGGTCATTCCCACGCCGCGAGCCAAACGAATTAAAATCGTTGACGGTTACACCTTTTGCACGCAGATAGAGACCCGCCGGGCCTTCCGCCGGGATCGCGCCGGCCGGAGAGATATGATCCGTGGTGATCGAATCGCCGAGCAGCGCCAGTACGCGCCCTCCGCGGATATCCTCCAGGTGGCCGGTTGACTGCGCGCTCAAGTTATCAAAATACGGCGGCTCCTGGACATACGTGGAATCGGGTTTCCAATCATACAGCTCACTCATCGTGCTCGCAATTTCGTTCCAGGTTGGGTTGCCGCTAAACACGTTCGAGTAATTCTCCTTGTACATTTCAGCCGATACATTCTGGGTAATGGTCTCCAAAATTTCCTGTGAGGACGGCCAGATGTCGCGTAGATACACAGGTTTGCCCTCTTCTCCAATCCCCAGCGGCTCTCGGGTTAAATCCAGGTCGACGCTTCCAGCCAGCGCGTAGGCGACCACCAACGGAGGAGAAGCCAGGTAGTTGGCCTGGACCTGGGAATGGATGCGGCCTTCGAAGTTGCGGTTGCCCGATAGAACCGCCGCCGCGACCAGGCTCTTCTCACTGACGGCTTCGCTCACCGGCCCTGGAAGCGGGCCGGAGTTCCCGATACAGGTCATGCATCCATAACCGACCAGGGAGAACCCCAATTGATCCAGGGGTTGGATCAGGCCGGCTTTTTCCAGGTAGTCGGTGACTACCCGAGAACCGGGAGCCAGGCTGGTCTTGACATACGGCTTAACTCTTAGCCCTTTCTCGACAGCTTTCCTGGCCAGAAGACCCGCGGTAATCATCCCAAATGTGTTGGACGTATTGGTACAAGAAGTGATCGAAGCGATCACAACCGCGCCGTGGGTCAGCTCGGTTTTATCACCGTTCATCTTTACCGTTGCAGACCGGTGCAGGCTCTCAGGGGTCAGGGCAAAACCGCCTTCATTCTTATCCCGGGTCAGCGCCTGTTCGAAAGACAGCTTCACCTGGCTCAACGGGATGCGATCCTGCGGACGCTTGGGACCCGCCAGGCTGGGCTCGACGCTGCTCAGATCCAGCTCCAAAACATCTGTATACTCTGGATCGGGCATCCCGGATGTGCGGAACAGGTGCTGCTGCCGGTAATAGGCCTCAATCAGATCAACCAGCTCGTCCGGCCGGCCAGTCAGTTTCAGATACACCAGCGTCTGTTCGTCCACCGGGAAGTAGGTGATGGTCGCGCCGTTCTCCGGGGACATATTGGCAATCATCGCCCGGTCTGATAAGGCCAGCGCATCTAACCCATCTCCAAAGAACTCCACAAACTTATCGACAACCTTTTTCTTTCGGAGCATCTGGGTGACCGTCAGCGTGACATCCATCGGAGTAACCCCTTCACCCAGCTTTCCAAGCAAGCGGAACCCGATCACATCCGGGGTAACGATCTCGATGGGTTGGTGGAGCATGGCGGCGATTGCTTCGATCCCACCCACGCCCCAGCCTACCACCCCCAAGCCATTGATCATCGTGGTATGCGAATCGGTGCCGACCAGGGTTTCCGGGTAGATCAGGGTGTGGTCCTCCTCTTCCTGGGTCAATACCAGCCGAGATAAATACTCCAGGTTTACCTGGTGGACGATCCCGGTCGCGGGCGGTACCACCCGAAAATTTTTGAAGGCCTTCTGCGCCCAGTGCAGCAGTTCGTAGCGCTCGCGGTTGCGTTTGAACTCGATTTCCGCGTTGCGCTGGTAGGCATCCGGTATACCGAAGTAATCTACCTGGACCGAATGATCGATGACCAGGTCCACCGGGACGGCCGGGTTGATCTGCCGGGCCTCCCCGCCCAACCGTTGCATGGCCGTGCGCATAGAGGCCAGGTCGACGATCACCGGCACACCGGTGAAATCTTGTAGAACGACCCGGCCGGGGATGAACTGCGTCGCTTTCCGCTGCTCATCCTGGGCTTTCCAGCCGGACAGTTTGAACACATCCGCCCGTTTTACTTCTCGCCCGTTGCAGTTTCTTAATACACCCTCCAGCATAATGCGGATCGAGAACGGCAGGCGTTCCACCTGTTCGAAGCTCCCGCCATATAGTTTTGCCAGATCGTAATAGGTGTATTCTTTTCCCCCTACCCGGAAGGTGGAGCGCGCATTGGAAAAATCAATCTCCATAGGTTTACCCTTCTAATCGGACATATGCCGGATAATAGCGTCGCCGAACTCGCGAGTGTTCAACAAGGTGGCATTCTCCATCAGGCGGTGAAAATCATAGGTAACAGTCTTTGCCATGATGGCTCCTTCGACACCTTTGACGATCAGGTCGGCGGCCTCATTCCAGCTCAGGTAGCGCAGCATCATCTCCCCGCTCAGGATCACCGAGCCGGGGTTGACGATCCCCTTCCCGGCGTGTTTGGGGGCCGTTCCGTGCGTAGCCTCAAAAACCGCGATCCCGGTTTCAAAGTTAATATTCGCACCCGGGGCGATCCCCATCCCACCCACCTGGGCAGCCAGCGCATCCGATAAATAATCGCCGTTCAGGTTCATCGTGGCAATCACATCGTAAAGCTGTGCCTGGGTCAGCGTCTGCTCGTAGATGATATCCGCGATCAGGTCTTTGATAATCAGCTTACCGCTTTCGATGGCTGCCTTCTGTTCAGCATTGGCCGCGTCTTCGCCTTTTTCTGATTTGGTGCGGTCGTACACCTGCCAGGTATACACACGGTCGCCAAATTCACGTTCTGCCAGGTCGTATCCCCATTTCCGGAAAGCACCCTCGGTATATTTCATGATGTTCCCCTTATGGACCAGGGTTACATTTTTCCGCCGGTTTTCTAACGCCCAACGGATCGCGGACCTTACTAACCGTTCCGTGCCTTCCTGGGAGATCGGTTTGATCCCAAAACCGGCTGTATCCGGGAAGCGAATTTTCTCATATTCATCCGGGAAATTTTCGTTCAATATTTGTTTGAAAAGCTGGTTGCCGGGTGTCCCGGCTTCAAACTCGATCCCGGTATAGATATCTTCCGTGTTCTCCCGGAAGATCACCATATTGACCTTCTCCGGGTGGCGTACCGGCGAAGGCACCCCCTGGAAATATCGCACCGGACGCATACAGGCATACAGGTCAAGCTCCTTGCGCAGCGCCACGTTGAGCGAACGGATCCCCCCGCCGATCGGTGTGGTCAGAGGCCCCTTGATCCCGATCAGGTATTCGCAAAAGGCCTGGATCGTCTCCTCGGGAAGCCAGTCGTTGAAACGGTTGAAGGCTTTTTCCCCGGCAAATACTTCCATCCATGCAATTTTTCGCTGACCGTGATAAGCTTTTTCCACGGCTACATCGAGCACATCCTTCGCTACCCCCCAGATATCTGGACCGATCCCATCTCCCTCGATAAAGGGAATGATCGGGTGGTTAGAAACCACCAGCCGGCCGTTGTGGATGCCAATTTTTGTCCCTGAGACAGGTGTTTGCAGAGTTTTATCGCTCATTTCCTCTATTCCCTCGTCCGATCTGAAAGTATACATCCCCGGATCACCTGATCCGATATTATGGACTATATTGACTAAAATTAATTACTGATTATAGTCGTTTTGACCCGATCCTTCCAGTGAATTTTTAATCATCTGATGATTCGTTGTGTAACTGGCCAAAATCGGGGTATACTTGTACGAATATTCCAAAAGAGGAGAGCTAAGATGTCCACCGAAGAAATCGCCGGAGCGAAATCCAAAGCGGTTAAAAGACCCGCAGTCGGTCCCGATGAATGTAAAACTATTCTTTGCGAAAAGATTTCCGACACATTGCAGTCCTGGCGACAGCGTGTGCAAAAACTCCAGAAACAACACGGCGATTTTAAGATTTGCGATGTAACGGTGGAACAGATCTACGGGGGTATCCGTGGAGTGATGATCCAGGTCAGCGATATCTCGTATGTAGACCCGATGGAGGGTATTCGCATCCGCGGGTACACCATCCGGGAGCTCCTGGAGGAGCTCCCCAAAGCTCCCGGCGCGAAATTCCCCCTGGCCGGCGGATTGTACTTCTTATTGATGGCCAATTCCCTGCCAACCTACGAACAGGCCATGCTGGTCGAAGAAGAGTGGCGCTGCCGCTCGAGCGTCCCCGGTTACATTTTCGACCTCCTGGACAGCATGCCTCTCGATACGCATCCCATGACCCTCTTTTCCATGGCCATCCTGGCCTTGCGGAATGAATCCCAGTTTACGCATCAATATACCCAGGGTCTGCTTCAGAAGGGCGAATTTTGGGAATATTATCTCGAAGACAGCCTTTCTCTCACCGCCAAACTGCCTACCCTGGCCGCTTATATCTATAACTGGAAATACCGCGGCAAACAACACATCCAACCCAACCCCGATCTGGACTGGAGCGCGAACTTTGCCTATATGATCGGCAAGGGGGATGACCCCGAATACGTAGATCTCTGCCGGCTGTTTTTCTTGCTCCACAGCGACCACGAAGGCGGAAATGTCAGCGCCCATGCCGCTCACCTGGTCTCTTCAGCGCTCTCGGATGTATACCTGGCCAGTTCCGCCGGTATGGACGGTTTAGCTGGGCCGCTGCACGGCCTCGCCAACCAGGAGTGCTTGCGCTGGCTGTTAGAGCTTCGCGACCACTTTGGAGGGCTGCCCGAAAGGAATGCGCTCGAAAGTTATCTGCGCTCTGAGCTGGGCTCTGGCAAGGTCATCCCCGGTTACGGGCATGCCGTGCTGCGCATCACCGACCCGCGCTTTACAGCCCAACAGGAATATGGCTTCAGCGTCATGCCGGATGACGAGTTGTTCCGCCTGGTCAACCTGGTTTACGAGGTTCTACCCCCGATCCTGAAGGAGCAGGGTAAAGTCAAAAACCCCTGGCCAAACGTGGATGCCCTGAACGGCACCATGCAGTACCATTATGGGGTGTGCGAGTTCGATTTTTATACCGTCTTGTTTGGGATCAGCCGCGCCCTTGGGATCACCGCCCACTGCACCTGGGCCCGGGTCGTGGGAAAACCCATCGAGCGTCCCAAATCCTTGACCACCCAGATGCTGGAGGATATGGTCCAGGCAGCCGCAGATGGACGCGAGTACGAAATCTCGAAAGAATAACGATTAATTCGAGCACCCGGCACTTTCAGAGTGCCGGGCGCTTGTTGATTAGCACTCCTGGATAGCCTTTAACAGGGCTCGAGCGGCCAGCTCGGGCCCTTTGCGTTCCATCCCGGCGATCCCCAATTGGGTGCGCATCTGACCCACATATAGACTCTGGTCGAAAAAGGTTTGAAAGTAAATCTTCGCCAGCTCTTCGTGAAGCTCCTGGTACTGCTCTGGACCAAAAATGTTGGCGAAATAGGTCGAGACGCGTCCGGTCGTGCTCGTGGTGCCTTTGCTCATCACCGCGCCTTCCCGGAAGACTGCCAGGGCTTCTTGCGCGCTGTCGAAACGCTCGATGGTGGGATGGCTCTCATCGACGGTCTCGTAATTATTGGCGTACAGGATGAAATCCACCGGGAAGCCCTTGACTACATTTTCGAAAGTGGTAACCGGCAGTACAACGCGGGCATTGGTCTGGTTTGGGCTCATGATGATCGTGCGGTCGATCTGCCCAAACGCATACCCGGGCTGGAGATCGTCCAGGCGCACGAAGGCCCCGGTTTCCGTCCCATAACCCTGAACGGTATGCTGGGCATCCCGGTTAAGCGAGCCCATATCATCCGCGATAATCGTGATATCCTGGATCTCGTCTCCCGCGATCAGCCGGAATGCCTCCAGGGTCTCGGATTTTCCGGCCCCGGTATCGCCCATCAACAGGATGGTTGCCGGTTTGTGGTCGCGTACGGTCAGGTGTACCAGCGCTCCGTGGAATGGCAGCCTGCCTCGCTTCATCATCTGGATATTGTGGAGCGTCAGCACCATCTTCTTTAAATACCCGAAATAGGCATACTGGTCTTTTTCGGGGACTGCCCCAACCAACATCCCGGTCTGTTCGTCATCATAGAAGATCGTCTCGGTGCTTCCGCTGCTTTGGAAATCTTCGCTGGGGACTCCGTAGAGGTAGACTGCATCCGGCGTGCGTTTCAAGCTCTCCTCATCCGCCAGCTCAAAAAGGTTGCATAATGAAAAACCCAGCTCGAAGAAACGGATCGAGAAGTAGATCATGATCAGCAGCGGGCCAACCCGGGCAGGATAGCACAGCCACTGGTGCGGGTGGATCGTCAGGCCATTCAGCGGGTTCTGGGAGACCCGCTCAAAACTCCCGGTGCGTTTGTTCATCGGGGGTGTAAAGATCAAGGGTGGGTAGATCAGGACCTGGCGGATCACCGGGATCTGGTTGAGGGGATCGTACACCTTTTCCGGGTAGTTGATATTCTTTGGCAGTGCAATGGTTGCGATCTCCGCGCCGGCGCGAACCTGGCGGTAGATGCGCGGGTGGTTGCCGGTGATATTCTCCTGCAGGTCCCGGTATGTGCTGCGAACGATGTGAGTCAAGGTTTCAACGGTGCGGTTGAAGGTCCGGTAGGGGCGCTTATCAAAGCGGTCGCCCACCGAATCGCAAACGATCAGTCGCTGCAGCGTGCGCCAGTAGTTGTACAGATACTCGATGAAATCGTTGAACAGGCCTCGGTCTCGGAAGAACTGCTCTGCCTCCGGGACAACCCGGGTGACCAGGTCGGAGGGCAGCTTGATCAGGTAAAAAAGAGTATCAACCAAAACCTGGATATCTGCCTGGGTCACCGGGCGGTTCTCAAAGATGTTCATCAAACGCGACCCGCGATGGGAGAGGTCCCCGATGGTGATGTTCAATAATTCTCGAAATAGTTGGCTGGTAATCAGTTCTTCCGGGGAATCACACAGGTGATCTCTTACCCGTAAGATGATTTTGCCATCGAATATTTGGTACGATGAGGGATTCATGCTTTGCTCCCGACGCGAAATTCCCACCATTTTAATATAGATTGGCTAAAACAGGGGAAGATTACCCGATTAGGTTTTCTATATTTTTATAAAAAAGAAGAGCGGCGTCTTTGCCGCTCTTCTGGTTCCATTGATTAGTCCAATTCCTTCGGCTTCCAAAGCTCGACGAGTTCCGCATCGGTATTTTTGTTTAGCTCCTTCCATCGCTGGATCGGCAAGCTGAGGAAGGCGATGGCGGCAGTAGGGAGCGATTCGACCCGGTGAGCCAGCAGAGGCAGCAGGCTTTCCAAACCGGGGTTATGCCCGATCACAAGGACTCGTTCGACATCATCCGGTAAGCGGCGCAGTTTTTTAATGTACTCTTCGGCTTCAGCCATATAAAGAGAATCCTGATAATCCACTTTTCCCGGATAACCGGTCTTCTCAACCACCGCTTCGGCCGTCTGGCGCGCCCGGAGCGCGGACGAAGAGAGGATGATTTGGGGCACCAGGTCTTTTTCCAGGAGCAGTTCGCCCATCTGAGGCGCATTGCGCTTCCCTCGCTTGTTCAAGGGGCGCTCGCGATCTTTTAAATGGGTATCCTTCCAGCTAGACTTTGCATGCCGCATGATAAGCAGTGTCTTCATGATCGCAACCTCTCGTTTCGATGGGTTCTCTCCAAAAATACCAGCCCTTACTGTATTTCCCACCAGGATAAAGTATATCAGAAATTGGTTGTCTTTGTAAATCTCTGGAATTTCATTGGGGGGATTTCGATTCGTTACTGTTGGCGAATTCAGCTGCTGCGGTTTATGAATTATCACAAAAAATTCTGGTGATTCTTCGCCCCGGCAGAGCACCGGGGCTCAGAATGACATGGGCAGAGATTTTCACCCCAGACCTAAAATGCGCCCCAGCGAGGCGATCGATTGGCATTGTAAGGATAGTAAGGATTATAATTATCTAAAATGTACAGTCAGAATATCCTGGACACTCTCGGGAATACCCCCCTGGTCCGCCTTAACCGGGTAACCACGGCCTCTTTGGCCTGTTTGGTGTTGGCCAAAATCGAATTTTTCAATCCGGCTGGATCCGTAAAGGACCGCATCGGTCGCACCATCATTGAGGACGCCGAGCAGAAAGGCCTGCTGAAACCTGGTGGTACGATCGTCGAAGCTACCTCTGGCAATACAGGCGCGGGTCTGGCGCTGGCCGCCGCAGTGAAGGGCTATAAATGCGTGTTCGTCATGCCCGATAAGATGAGTGAAGAGAAGGTACGTTTCCTGCGCGCTTTTGGCGCCCGTGTCATCATCACTCCTACCGCGGTCCCACCGGAAGATCCGCGCAGCTACTATAAAGTCGCCCGGCGCATTGTAGATGAAACGCCGAACAGCATCCTCGCCAACCAATACCACAACCCGGCCAACCCGGAAGCTCATTTCCTCACCACCGGTCCTGAGATCTGGGAACAGACCGCCGGTAAGGTCGATGTTTTTGTGTGCGGGATGGGCACAGGCGGCACAATCACCGGGACCGGGCGCTTCTTGAAACAGCAGAACCCAAATATCAAGCTGGTGGGTGTCGACATCCAGGGGTCCCTCCTCTACGACACCTGGAAGCTGGGTCACCTCCCCGAACAATCCTATATGAAAACCTATAAGATCGAGGGGATCGGCGAGGATTTTATCCCCAGCACCCTGGATCTGAGCCTGATGGATGAAGTCGTCCAGGTGGACGACCGCGAGTCCTTCCTGATGGCCCGCCGCCTGGTCCGCGAGGAAGGCATATTCGCGGGCGGATCCTCAGGATCCGCAGTCGCTGGGCTGCTGAAATCCCAGATCGTCCGGGATCTGAAACCCAACCAGACGGTCGTGGTGCTCCTGCCCGATTCGGGTGGACGCTACCTGAGCAAGCTGTTTGATGACAACTGGATGCGCGAGAATGGCTTCCTGACCAGCGGCCGGGAAGCGGAAACCGTCTCAGACCTGCTCAGCCACCGTTCCGCGGGAGCCCTGGTAACCGCCCGCCCGGAAGACCGCCTGACCGAAGTCGTTGAACGCATGAAGTCCCACGATATCTCCCAACTCCCGGTGGTGGACGAACAAGGAAAACTGATTGGTATTGTGTCCGAAATGGATTTACTCGACCACCTGCTGCACGCCAACCATATCCACGACCCATCTGAGACGATCGCGCCCATGGTCAATCCGAATATCGTTACAGTTCAACCTCAGGCCAGCGTGGAGAGTGTCTTAGGCGCCTTCGAACGCGGCAAGGTGATCGCCATTGCTGAAGGCGATCACCCGGTCGGTATCCTCACCAAGATCGATCTGATCGATTATCTGACTCGCCAGATGGAATAATCTTTACGGGTTCGCAAACACCAGGGTGTAATATCCTCCATATTGGCTGGAAGCCAGGTACACGTACGCGATCCCGATCTGCGACACCTTGCGGTTGAGGATATTATCCCGATGGATCTGGCTGTTCATCCACCAGTCAAAGGCTCCTTGCGCACCGCCGCCAAAAGATGGGTTGCCCACGTAAATATTCTCTGCCGCGGCTGAATAGTTGTACCCCTGGGCTTTGATCCGCTCGCGCCAGGTCTTCCCGTCTGTGCCCACGTGATCGAGAAAATCATTACAGGCCATATCCCGGCTGTGGGCCAGCGCCGCTGCGGTTAACTGCGACTGCAGGCTCAGCTCTCTAAACCCGGCCGTCCGCCGCGCCCCATTAATTAAGCCGAGCAAGGTGTTGGCCACACCGTCATCAGGAGCCAGCTCACACCCGCTGCTGGGACCGGTCACCACCAGCGCAACCGTTTGGAAATCCGACTCTTTGACGGCGATCTTCACCCAGATCTTATCCACTTTGTTAGCATGCACCCCAAAATGGTTTCCCGACGGGCTGATAAACTCCCAGAACCCGGTATATGCGCCGCCGCTGGTCGGAGCTCGCATCGGCACAGAGATATCCACGATATCTCCCGGGGCGGCTTGCGGCATGGGAGAGGATATGGGCGCATTCATGGCATCCCCTCCGGCAAAAGAGATTTGATAATCTGGACTCCAGGTGCAGGTACCTTCGTTCCGGATCCGCCAGGTTTTGACAAACTCCTCACCCTCTTCGAAGATGGTGTTATCCGGAATGGTGACATCTTTATAGAAAGCCGCCTTATCTTCACAGCCGGTTGCCCCCGCTGAGGCAGAACCAGCCGTCTGTTGGGTAGGTTGAGGTCCAGGCGGTTCAGGGGTTGGGGCCGGGTTATCAGACGGAGGTTCTGGTGTCGGCGTGTCTGGGTTGGGTTCCTGGGCTACGAGGGTGGATTCGGGCGCGCTCAGGCTAAAAGCCTGTTTGCTGGATCCGATCACCACCTGATATTCGCCCTCCTCCAATCCGGCTACCGCCAGGG
>Ga0105104_10003489_pt1 | contig 11185 bp, 12 predicted proteins | sample PPLLaktember2015_3_FD_87034 | JGI IMG/M metagenome (GOLD analysis project Ga0105104, IMG submission 87034) | Freshwater sediment microbial communities from Prairie Pothole Lake near Jamestown, North Dakota, USA - PPLs Lake P7 Core (6) Depth... | ecosystem: Environmental > Aquatic > Freshwater >... | reverse complement strand
GGAGATTGACCAAAATCTTGAACAATTATTCGGATTGGATCCCAAATTAATCAGATTATTGGATGATGAAAGTCTGTATCGGAATTTATCGGCAAATGAACAGTTGAATTTGGAACGGCTGGGTTTTATTGCGGATTTGTTCAGGGAAGAAGGAGAATTATTCCAATTGCAGCGGAAAATCCCGGAAAGTGAGAGCGCTTTCGTCCGATCACTTTCTTTTTATCTGATAATGGACGGCAATATTGACCCGTCGCATCCGTTGGAGGTTTCCCAAAAGATAAACGAAATAATTCAAAAAATCGATATTAATATTCTTCCCGACAAAACACTTTTTGAGTTATTTTGCCATTTTGAAAACGAAGAGAAATATGCGGATGCCGACGGAATGTTGAATATACTCTGCGCCCGCCCCGGGGCAAATGCGGATGCCGTAAGGGAAATGAAATCATTTTATTCGAGGCTGCTGGAAAAAGCTTCCACGGAATTATCCGCGCATGGAATGAGCCGGGCAGCTATTCAAGACAAATTACAGGAACTGGAATAATCCGAGCCAATCGGCGCGTCAAACCGGTCACGGACAGAGGCGCCGCAATAGAAATGGAGTGCGCTATGGGGATATTGAATAATAAACTTCTGGATGACGCAAGGATGATCTTTCGCGCGATTTATCGGGCGCGCCTCGCAATGCTTACGGTCGGTCTGACCTACCTGATTTCCGTGGCAGTCGGTATGGTGATGGTCCACGCCGGCAATCCTTTTGCATTGGATTATCGGGACAGCATTGTCTCCAACGCCCAATCGAGCCCGATCATCGTCGCGCTCCGTCAAAACAACCGCCTGCAGGCCGCTCTGCTGGATGCCGGCGGGAATCTCATCGGAGCGGTATCCAATACGCTTGCCGGCCTGGGCGTCATTTTTCCCTATCCGTTTATTGTCTTTCGCGGCTGGATTGGGGGGATTGTCTCGATCGACGGCGCGCACGTCAGCCGGCTGGCGGATCCTCAGGAGGCTTTTTATTATCTGAGCACCCTTATCCTGCAGTTGATCCCCTCGATCCTGGCGGCCGGCGCCGGGGTGAACCTGGGGCTGAGTTTATACCGGCCGCAGCCGTATTACCATGGGAAGAAGTTGCTGGGAGTATCCGTCGAGGCGGTCCGGGATGTGTTGTGGATTTACGTTCTCGTGGTCCCGCTGCTGCTGATCGCATCCCTGTGGGAATTCGGGATGCGATAACATCGAAGATATGACCCTCAATGGGAGTATTATATTAATGATCCCTATCTTGCGCGGTGGATCCGGCAGCAGGGTTGTGGGAAGGTGAACGGGACATGAGGCCAAAAGTTATGGAATGGCGAAAATACGTATAATCCGGTCTGTATATAATCCATCAGGGAGGAAACATGAATGCCATAAAGCTTAAAAATTCCCTAAAAGGTCCTGCTTCATGGCGGCTGCCGTTGCGAATTTTACCTTTCATCGTCGCGTATGGATTATTCAGGATCTTTATTTTAACTCTTCAATCCCTGCTGGATATTGAAGTTGGCGGGTTCGATCAGATCCGTTTGGGAACCAATGAAAGCATTAATGAACTGATTACCAAAAGGCTGCCCAATACACTTCTGCTTCTGGGGGCCGTATTGATATTAACCGTCCTGTTGGCATTTCTGATTGTCGCCATTTCGGCGCAAATCCGAAATATTCACAAAAAACCTTCCGGCGGGAAACCATGGTTATTCCGTCCGGGTAATATTTTTCTGATAAGCGCGGTATCGCTTTCACCACTGGTGCTTGGTGTGATATTACTCCTGATCTTTTCGGTAAATCTCAGGTGGTTGCCGCTTGGAGGCATGGACAATATCCTTGGCAATCAAGGCTTGGCCGACCGCCTTTGGCATCTCATTCTGCCTGTTTGTTCCATGGCATTGATGCCTCTAGGAATTGCCGTGCAAATCTCGCTTTCCCGGGTTCGGGGAAACGCCGATAAAGGCCCCCGTTCCCGTTTGGTGGAACTGTCCGCCTTACTCGCCGACTTATTCCGGCAAACCGCCGGGATTCTTGCCGCCGATGTGCTAATAGAAGCTTTATTTGGATGGCCGGGGTTAGGGGGATTGGTTTTTCAATCGACCATTATGGGTGACCTCCCTGTTCTTTTAGCATGCGCCGTTATCTTTGCGGGGATAATCCTGATCGGGCATCTGCTGGCCGAATTCTTTTCATGGACATCCGAGGTGTTGGAATCTGAAGCGATCCCCGCCACGCCGCAGCCTATTGTTCAGAACAAGAATCACAAAGCACGGAATATATTTTTCGTGGTCCTCTTATTAATCATCATCGCCATTGCTTCCTATGGAATGGCATCGGGCGGCAAAGAAATAGCGTTCGACGATTATGGGGCGCGCCTTGCGTTCGGCGGCTCGTGGTTGTTTGTTCTCGCGATACTATCCTCGCTGCTTATGGTCGTGTTGTCTTTGCCTTTGGGTATGTTAATCAATTGGCTTTCCGGTAAAGGCAAGTGGTGGGCCAAGCTTGTATCCGAGATTTTGCTTCTACCGGCGAATACCGCCCTTTTTCTTCCCTCCCTGCTATGGTTAGCCCTGGTAGTGGCGATTCTTAATTTGCGGCAGGGAGTCAGTGAAATTCCGTGGTATCAGTTGGGGATCCTTACGGCAGCGGCTTTGCAGCCGCGCGGCATCCGCTTCGTGATTCAATCCTGGACCGAAACGCCTCATAGCACGATTGTCAAGCGGATCGGGATTATCCTTTCTGCTCTATTTGCGGGCGGCGTCTTTTATTCCTTTATGATTATTTTAGGAATGGCATATATCGACGTGGCATTGTTATCGTCCGGGTCAATCGTCAACATTATTTCGGCAATAACCGTCGGGCAAAAGGCTTTTCCGGCGGCATTGATTCTGCTTTGGTTTATTCCGTGGGTCTTCTATCTGGCTGTGGATGCGTCCATGGATGATTGGGAGGGCAAAGATTCCGTGGCTTGGTTAAACAGTTAGCGGTACATGGGCCACCAATTCTAATGGATGGAGATATTCGGCAATGGAAATTTGATAGTACCGAAGCAGTAGATCAAACACGGGATAGCGGCGATCGTAAAGGTTTCCACTACGCTCGGCGATCTGGGCGTCATCTTTCCTTTTCTGTTTATAGCCCATATTAAATCGCCGCTAGAATCGAGGAAAAATGACCGGACCATCACTCGCCTGCGAAGCGTTTGGATCCAAGAATGCCAAGACGGTCGTATTCCTGCATGGAGGGGGATCCGGCGGATGGATGTGGCAGCCGGTTGTGAAATTTCTGCCGGATTATCGCTGCCTCGTCCCGGACCAGCCCGAGCACGGCCGCAACCGGCAGATCGCGCCTTTCAGCATGGAACTGGCCGCGGAAAAAACGGCCGATCTGATCCTCCACCAAGCCAACGGGGGAAAGGCGTGCGTAGTCGGGTTATCCGAGGGCGCGCAGATCGCGGTGCAATTGCTGGCGACCGCGCCTGATGCAGTGGAAAAAGCGGTCATTTCCAGCGCGCTGCTGCGGCCCATTCCGGGAATGGGTTGGCTTGCTTCGCGGGCGATGCTCGCCTGGACCTACCGTATCTCGATTCCCCCATTCAAGAACGCCGATTGGTGGATACGGCTGAACATGAAGTACGCGGCCGGCATCCCGGATGAGTTCTATTCCAACTTTAAAAAAGATTTTCAGGACATGACCGAAGCTGAATGGGTGAACCTGATGACGGCCAACCAGGCGTTCCGTCTGCCGGCCGGTTTGGAGAAAGCCGCCGCTCCCACCCTGGTAGTCGCCGGACGAAGAGAATACGGCGCCATGAAACAATCCGCGCGGGATCTCGCGGCCGCTCTGCCGCACGCCAGAGCGGGGTTCATCAATCTTGGGAAAAAAACCTCGATGGCAAAAGAGCACAACTGGGCCATGACGGCGCCCGGGCTGTTCGCCCAAACCGTGCGGGCTTGGATCGAGGGGAAGCCGCTCCCCAAAGAAATCGAACCTGAGTAAAATCGGTGTGTGCCGGCCAAATCGCGATTTACAGGTAGAATCCTTGCTGGAAGAAACCCGGTCTGCCAATAATATTTCGGAGGTTGCGGCGTGTATTTTCCGGAAGGATTTGATCTCGAACGCTCGATTGAACTCTGTGATCCAGCTGGCCCCGTATCTGCTCTCCAATTTCGGAAAAGTCCACGACGGCTTCCTCCTGACGGACAACCTATTCCGCGCGGAGATACAGGAGACTCTGGTAAAGACGGACCGCTACAGCCCGCTTTTTATCGCCGGCCACAGCCTGGGCGGCGCGCTGGCGACGATGGCGCTGCCCGATATCGGAGCCCGGACGGGCCGCAAGGCGGTCGCGTTGTATACCTATGGGTCGCCGCGGATCGGCGACAATGCGTTTGTGACGGCATTCAACGACCGCTATGGCGAAAAATCCTTCCGCATCATAAATACCTCGGACCTGGTCGAATTGATCCCTCCGCCCGCGCCGATCGCGGGATCCCTCGGCGGATTCTTCTCCCACGTCGAAACGCCGGTCGGGTTTACCATTCAGTTTGAAGATGTCGCGAAGAACCACGATCTCAGAACCTATCTCTCCGCCCTGCGGGATTCGAAGGCGAAGAAGGGAATTCTCAACCGGCTGAAAAAATGGTTCGCCCGGCAGCGGGCCTCCTGATCTACGAGGGTGTTGAAAAAGGAAGGAACAGGTGTCATTGCGAGCGACCCCTTCGTTGCACTCAGGGCAGGCTCCGGGAGCGAAGCAATCTCCCCCTTCGGAAAAACAAGGAGATTGCTTCGTCGCTTCGCTCCTCGCAATGACATCCGGCTTGTTAGGGGAAGATCGATGAATGAAATAAAACGCATCCTGATCCTTACCGGCGACGCCGGGTACGGCCACCGCAGCGCCGCGATGGCCGTCGCCGAGGCGCTGCAGGAGAAGCACGCGGAAGCGTGCGCGGTGGAGATCGTCAATCCGCTGGAAGACAAGCGCGTCCCGGCGCCTCTGCGCCGGAGCGGGTCGAGCTACGATTGGATAATCCGCAAGATACCCCATCTTTACAAATTGAATTATGAGGTGAGCGACACCCGGACGACAACCCGCGTGATCCATAACGCCCTGGCGGCGGTCCTGTTCCAGGTGGTCGGCGACCTCGTCCGGCGGGTGAACCCGGACGCGATCGTCACGACCTACCCGATCTACCAGGCGCCGCTCACCGCCGTGTTCGCGCTCAACCGGTTCGGGGTTCCGCTGCTCAACGTGGTCACCGATTATGCCCCGGTGCACCGGATCTACTTTCACCGGGCGGCGGACCTTTGCCTGGTGTCCATGCCGGCGGCGCGCGACGATGCGATCGCAAGCGGCCTGATGCCTGAGAAGGTGGTCGTCACGGGGATCCCGGTTCATCCGAATCTGGCGAACGAAAACCGGGCGCCAGCCGTTGTCCGCGCCGGGCTGGGCTGGCCGCCGGAGCTCCGCAGCGCGCTCGTCGTCGGCGGCAAACGGGTTAAAAACCTTGGCGGGATCCTGCGCGCGCTGAACCATTCCGGGCTTCCGTTGCAGCTGACTATCGTCGCTGGGGGGGATGACGCGCAGTACCGCGAGTTCCTGGCCGCTGATTGGCACCTGCCGGTCCGCGTGCTCAATTTCGTGGAGAACATGCCTGAACTGATGCACGCCTCGGATTTCATCGTCTGCAAAGCGGGCGGGTTGATCGTCACCGAAGGCCTGGCCTGCGGCCTGCCGATCCTGCTCACCGACTACATCGAAGGCCAGGAGACGGGCAACGTCCGCTACGTGGTGGAAGGCGGCGCGGGCGAGCTGGTGCGCAACCCGCTCGACGCTCTGGAGGCGGTCAGCCACTGGCTCGCCGAAGGCGGCGAAATGCTGGCCCGGCGCAGCCGCAACGCCCGCAGCCTCGGCTACCCGCGTGCGGCCTACGACGTGGCCGCCCTGGCCTGGGATGCGGCCCTCCGCGGCCCGCAGCCGCGGCCTATGATTACTCTCCCGGACCGGCTCGGGAAGATGGTAAAGCGCAAACAATAAGACGGTTGTTCGGCCGCAGAATGCGGCGATTTTATTTCGATCGGTATTCACATGGAATGATCGGTAGTACGGTGCCTAATCCGGAAAACATGTCGACCGGACGGATTTTTCCGACGGCGTGCTCACCCATGGCAAGGTGGACCGGATCCATCGCCGTCCGTAACAAACCCGAATGCGCCGGCATCCTCGGAGAAACAAGCCGGCCTGTTTGGGAGGCGGTATCGGTGAAGATCGACGCGTTTACCTGCGGATAGGAGGGAGATATGGTCTGGCTGTTCAAGAAGTTTCCCGCGGTGATGGGAACCCTGTGCCTGTTCCTGTCCATATTCTTCCTGTATCTCGCGGTGGATCATTATCAACTTTCCAGGGATCTTCCCGGAGCGCCCGAAAAACTGACCATGGCGGAAATCCGGCAGCGGATGATGAATAATCCCGTGGATATCTGGGCCGAAGTATTGGACGGATATGTGGATTGCGATTCGCTTGAGACCTGGAAAGCCACGACGAATTATTTTTTCGTGCAAAAATATACGACTCTCCTGATCGCGAATTTCGACGGGACGGTGGTTCTGGACGGCAGCGTCCATGATTGGCCTGCCTGTGAAGAGATCCTCTCGCGGCCGGTCGTCGGTATCGTATCGAAGGAAAAGGCATCGATAGCGACCGAGATCTGGGAGAAGAACATGAACAATATTCAAAAATATCCGCAGGCGTTCGTGATGGACTTCTGCAACGACTGCACCCCTTCTAAAAAGCGGGATGTCGTCTGGATCGGCGCCGGCCTGGGCGCCCTCTTTTTCACTTTCTTTGTGACGGGAATAAAAATGGAAGCGGACCGGCATAAGCAACGGGTCGCGGCGGATTAGGGATTCAACCAGGAGCAGCCTGTTCCAACAGATGCGGGGAAAAATATGCACACGCTGGAAACCGCCATTGCCATGCGTATTCCGCAACCGCCCGCCTGTGAGGGGGGAGGACCGCGGCGAAAAATCGAATTTGCCGCGTTTCCGAATTTACGGATAGAATGATCGCTGGAAGAAGTTCGGCCAGGCAAGCGATGGAGTCCGCCGTAATTGCTGAAAAGCTGATGACTCCTACATCTCAACCGAAGGAGTCGGATGATGGAGAAACTATTACTTATCGGGATGGGCGGAGGAATCGGCTCGATCCTCCGTTTTCTGCTGAGTACTGGCGTGCAGGAGCGATTGCATAACGCGACATTTCCATTCGGAACCATTGCGGTGAATGTGTCCGGTTGTCTGGTCATCGGAATGCTTTCATATCTATCCGATGTAAAGGGGATGATCAACAGCGAGATGAGGGCTTTTCTGTTCATCGGTTTATTGGGAGGGTTTACGACATTTTCCACATTCGGCAATGAAACGGTCAATTTGATCCGGGGCGGGGAATATCTTCAGGGATTGATAAACGCCGCAGGCCAGTTGTTTTTCGGGATAGCCGCGGTGATCGCCGGACGGTTGATCGCTCAAATAATCTGGAGGTAGCGATGTCCTTAAAAAAGGAAGGTTACCTGCTTCGCTTGTTTATCGGGGAGGATGAAAAGCACGACGGGAGGCCGTTGTTCGAATGGATTGTCCATCAGGCGAGCAAGGCGGACCTGGCGGGGGTGACCGTATTCCGCGGCGTGACGGGCTATGGCGCCAGCAGCCGGTCGATCCGGACACAGAAAATCGAGGTATTGGCCGAAGGGCTCCCGATGGTCGTGGAGATTGTCGACGAAAAGGAAAAGCTGGAAGCGTTTATGGAGTTTATCGACGATAAAATCAACGCGGGATTGGCGACCCTTGAAAAAGCGGAAATTAGAATATACCGGGGCAAGGGGTAGGACCAAGCCGCGGGCCGCAGAATGCGGCGGGGGATGGCAAACAGGTATTTTTCGGATAAGCTGTTTCCTTAAGAGAGCTATACGCGAAAAATAGCCGAAAGAAAGGAAAAAACCATGCCCGAATTCGGATCGCCGTTTTCAGGATTGGCCAACAACCGGAAGGTCACGAAGGAAGAACTGGTCCGGGCCGTGCGGTTTATGGTGGCGGCGGAGTATGAAGCGGTCCAGATGTACATGCAGCTGGCCGAATCGACCGACCATAAGCTCGCCGCGGAAGTGTTGCGCGACATCGCCGACGAGGAACGCGTCCACGCCGGCGAATTCCTGCGGCTGCTGCACGAGCTGGCCCCGGATGAGCAGAAGTTCTACGCCGAAGGCGCGCGGGAGGTGGAGGACGAAATTAAGAAGATGACATAAGCGTCCGCGCGGAAACTTTTCCGGTTTCATACCCCGATCGGGAGAGGAGGCGCCGTTGGCGTAATAATTTTGTGCTTCATGTGCTTTTTGCGGCGAATAATTGCCGCCAAAGGCGCAAAGGACGCAAAATTTTTTGTTCGGAAAACCCCCCGGCGCTTATCTGGAAAATAGGAGTTTATTTCAGCAGCCTGTAAGTTATTCCCTCGTGATGGATGATGCGGTTGGTATGAATGAACCCGCAATTTCCATTGCTGTACAATAAAACCATCCTGCGATTTCCCAGAAAATAAAAATGACCCCTGTGGTTTTATCCAAAAAAGCGGCGCGCGGGATCATCCTGAAGGCGCAGATGCTGAACGGGCAGGCCGGCCTCCCGCCGGGAAAGGCCGGAGTGCAGCGGATTTTCGACCGGCTCGGCTATGTTCAGATCGATACGATCCACATCATCGAGCGTTCCCACCATCACGTACTGTGGACCCGCCTGCCCGGGTATGCCCAATCCATGCTCCATGATCTTCAGGCGGCGGACCGGACGGTGTTCGAGTACTGGGCGCACGCAATGGCCTATTTGCCGATGGCGGATTACCGTTTCTTCCTGCATAAAATGAAGCAATTCCAGGATCCCGCGCATCCCTGGCTGCAATGGCACTCCCATCACGGCCAGCTCCCGCTGAAAAGCGTGCTGGAGCGGATCCGCGCGGAAGGCGCGCTTACCGCGAAGGATTTCCAACAGCCGGATGGCCGCAAGCGCGGCCCCTGGTGGGATTGGGGGCCGGCGAAATCGGCGCTCGAGCTGCTCTTCTGGCGCGGGGAACTGATGATAAGCGAACGGCGCAATTTCCAGAAGGTCTACGATCTGACCGAGCGGGTGCTTCCGCCGGGCATCGATACCCGATTGCCGGACGAAAGGGAAATGGCGGAACACCTGGTCCGGCGGGCGCTGGCGGCGATGGGCATCGCTGCCGCGAAGGAGATCTTCGCCTTTAGGCAATCCATTACCGTCCGGGATACCAAATTCCAGGCGGTGAGCTGGGAGATGATGACCCGGACGATTGGGGAACTGGCGGAAGCGGGAACGATCGCCGAGGCGATCGTCCGGGGTGAGCCGGAGGACCGCTATTACGTATTCGGCGGGGCGGCGCGTGAGGATCCGGAGCCGCCGAAATCGAAGAAAACCGTCCACTTCCTTTCCCCCTTCGATAATCTGATCATCCAGCGCGACCGCACGCGGCGGTTTTTCGATTTCACCTACACGCTGGAGTGCTACCTACCGGCGCCCAAGCGGACCCACGGGTATTTCGTCCTGCCCGTTCTATACGGCGATGCCTTCGCCGGCCGGATCGACCCGCAGGCCGACCGCAAAACCGGAACGATGATCCTCAACAGCGTCTGCCTGGAGCCCGGTTTCAAGCCCACGGACGCGTTCTACGGGAAGTTCGCCAAAGCCCTGGCCGGATTTGCAGCCTTCAACGGATGCGATTCCGTAGTCATCCGGAAGAGCCGTCCGGCTGGAATGAAATCGATATTAATCGGCGAATTAAAATCCGGATAACGCGGTTGCATTTGCGCTCCTTTTCCGGACAATCCGCCAAATCCTCTTTCAGATGAAATATTAATCCTGGTCGGTATAGAATTATTAAGACGGTTACCAGGGCGCAAAATCCTTTTCGGCGGCTTTGGGATGGGAACACGCGACCATGGATGCCTTTCGAAAGGACATTCCATAATGAAAATCGCCACCTTTAACGCCAATTCCGTCCGCTCGCGGATAGCTCAAATCGCCGATTGGCTGGCGCGCGAAAAGCCGGACATCCTCTGCCTGCAGGAAACCAAGGTCCAGGATCCCGACTTCCCGGTCGAAGCCTTCCGGGCGGCCGGCTATCACATCGCGTTCCGCGGACAGAAGGCCGGCGCGGGCGTGGCGGTTGCCACCCGCGAGGAGCCGGGCGAGGTCTATTACGGGTTCGACTCGGGAAAGGAGCGGGATGAGGCCAGGCTGATCCGGCTCAAGGCGGCCGGAGTGAGCGTGATCAACACCTACGTCCCCCAGGGGCGCGAGGTGGAGTCCGAACACTTCGCCTACAAGCTTAAGTGGTTCGGGCGCCTGCGCAAGCTGCTGGAAAAGCATTACTCCCCGGAGGATTTGCTCGTCTGGTGCGGGGATTTCAACGTCGCCCCCGAGGAGATCGACGTCCACAATCCGAAGGGACTCAAGAATCACGTCGACTTTCATCCGAAGGCGCGCGCAGCCCTCGAAAAGGTGCGCGCGTGGGGTTTCGCCGATGTGTTCCGCAAGTTCCATCCGGGAGAGCCCGGCCATTATGCGTTCTGGGATTACCGCGTGGCGACCAATTTCGAACGCAACCTCGGCTGGCGCGTGGATCACATCTTCGCCACCGCCCCGCTGGCCGAAAAGGCGGTGAGGGCGTGGATCGACCGCGACGCGCGCATGAACAAGGAAGCATCCGACCATACGTTCGTGGTCGCGGAATTCGAAATCTAAACCGGGGGGACCCCGATCGGGATCGGGCAGGCGTCCCTGGATAAACTGAAAGACGCCTGTGAGAGATCGATATCTTGCCTTGAAGAGGGTCTGGAACGGCACGGAACACATTCATACAAACCGCTCGTGAAAAGGGCGTATCCCAAAAGAAAACCGGCGGCAGGAATTCTGCCGCCGGTTTTCATTCCCGGTGGAAAAAAATTCCTCCCATGGACGGATGTTGAGATAAACAATTCCGGATAAAATGTTGTTTCGCCACGGATTGGCGAACGACCAGGGATCGGACCCGGATTGGCGATCCATCCGACAGAGAGGATAAACAGGCATGGATTACAAGCTGATCGGCAGGACCGGCGTG
>Ga0105104_10003486_pt1 | contig 11188 bp, 14 predicted proteins | sample PPLLaktember2015_3_FD_87034 | JGI IMG/M metagenome (GOLD analysis project Ga0105104, IMG submission 87034) | Freshwater sediment microbial communities from Prairie Pothole Lake near Jamestown, North Dakota, USA - PPLs Lake P7 Core (6) Depth... | ecosystem: Environmental > Aquatic > Freshwater >... | reverse complement strand
TTGAGGGTCAACGTAAGGTCCCCGGTACAGCAGCGGTAACCCTTGTATTGTTTGATGATAAGTATGAGGTGGTTTATGATAACGTCGAGTTGGGTGTGGTAAAAAACTTAACTACAGAGACTTTCGTACCCCGCGGTTGTACTGCTTTATTTGATGCTATTGGGCGAACCATTAATGAAGTCGGCGCAAGACTCTCAAAAACCGTGGAAGACCAAAGGCCCGAAAAGGTCATGGTATGTATTGTTACCGATGGCCTCGAAAACGCAAGCAAGGAATTTGACTCCGCAAAAATAAAAGAAATGATCGAACATCAGCGCGATAAGTATAAGTGGGAATTTTCATTCCTTGCGGCAAACCAGGATGCGTTTTTAGCCGCCGGAAGTATCGGTATAGCCAAACGGTATACCGCCAACTTTGCGGCAACCGCCGAAGGAACAAAACGCGGGTTTGATCTTGCGAATGTCTACGCCGCGTCGTATCGAACAAACAAATGAAAGGGATACAACAAAGGGTATCGAAAATTCAAAAAAGGACATAAAATGGTGGGTAAAAATACCCTTATCATTAATCAAGCTGAAATGGTCCGCGCTATTAATATGTATTTTGAAAAATTAGTTTTTTCCGATTCACAACGCGGATATTCGAAAATCATATCTGTACGTCAAAAAGGCGCACAGTTGCAGCAGGTTTTTGTTATCGAAATTATGGAAATTAAAAAAGAAAGCAAGCCATCATGAAAATTTGCGATCACGTAACCGAGAAATGTTTCGAACCAAACGAGAGGTACAAGAACCCGTGTCCGCACGCCATCGCCCACGACCCTCTGCCGACCTGTATCGGCAAGAGGTGCGATCGGTTCGCCGTCCTGGAGTTCGGCAAAGAAACGGATAATTTGATCGGCTCTATTTTTACCAGGCATGTGGAGATATAATGGAAGTGACACTGAGTGAAGACACAATCAAAAGGCTCGGGGATGTTATTGCGGAAAAGATTCTTTACGCAAAAAACAAACCCGAGCCGTGGATCGACATTCGCGAAGTCTCGGAAAAAACCGGACGTTCCCCCGAGACTATTTATAAGGATGTCGAACATCGCGGATTACCCTGCATTCGCGGCGGCCGCCGCCTTAAATTTAAACTCTCTGAGGTTGAAACCTGGCTTCGGAGTCGATAATTTGTTTGCCGCCATCAGCACAGAATCTTCCGACAAGTGAGAGTAAATCATTGTTTCATCAATCGACGCGTGCCGCAAAAGTTCCTTTACCACATACAAGGGCACACCCTTCATGACCAGATGCGAAGCAAAGGTATGACGGAAGGTATGCGGGTGGCCCTGGAAAATGTTGCACTTTTTCAAACAAACTTTGAGGTTTCTATAAATGTTCGCATTATCCAATTGGTTACCGTCCTTGTTCACAAAAATGAATTTCTTGGCATCGGCAGCTTCGTTTTTAAGGGCGTTTCTTCTTTGGCTGGTTATAATTGCCAGCGCCTCGTCGCTCAAAGGAATCGCCGTCTCTCTTTTTGTTTTGTTACCATCCATTACGGGGATAAGGAGTCGGGACATTTTCCGGCCGGTTTCCGGATTTTCGATTTCGGTTATGTGCCGATATTCTGCGTTTTGCAACTCCCCGATTCTCAGCCCAGTAAAATACAAAAACTGAAAGACGTTCTTATATACCCCAAGCGCATTTTCAAATATGGAGGAAAGCTGTGCCTCAGAAAAGAAAAAGACCGTCCGGGATTTTTCCGCTTTTGGGAGGCGAGGATTTTTTATTTCGGCCATTGGACTTTCCAAAAGAAAGTTTTGGCCGATCGCCCACTTGAAAAATTTAATGAGTTCCAGTCGGTGCATAATGATGGATGCCGGCGATTGCAGCTCAATCAGATATTCGACAAAATCCCGAATCCGGGACGGGGTGATATCTACGAAAAGATGCCAATCATGGGCAACGACATACTCCAAAAAATTATTGACAACCTGCTGATAACGTATGACCGTTGCCTTCGCTTTTTTCCGTCCCTCGTTGGAACGAAAAATTTCTTTGTCCCGGTACAATTTCAACTGCTCCTGCAGGTCGGCTTCGAGCAAAAAAACCGGCGCCTTGTGCCGCATATTGATCGCTATTTTCTCCTTCTCGCTGCGGATGATTTCCGCCTGCGCTTTCGACACTCCCGGACCGCAGGACTCCTGGGTCCACTCTCCATCAATGCCGCGGAACCGGATGTAGTAGACCTTTCCCCTCTTAAAGATACTGGCCATAAAGCCCTCCTCGTTTTAGGTGATAAAACCAATGCAGCAAATAATTCCCGGAATTGCAGCAAATTTGCAGCAAACCATGCTGCGAATGGATACTATCCATGCCTAAACAATACTATTAAAAAATGGTCAAAACAAGGAATTTTTGAAAATTTGGGCATTTTTGACAAAACAAGGGGTATAGCAAAGGGGATATTGCGGAAGGGGGGATACCGCGTTTCACCCACATTTCTTAATGTTTTTAACCATATGCAGCAAATTTGCAGCAAAATTAATGTATATTATTCTTATTGCAGCAAAATCCTTGCTGCAGCCGGCACTCACCGAAATGGATGGTTGTTTTTCGTTTATCATAATAGTACCATTTAAAATCGCACCTCAAAATAAACGATGGAGGAGGATTGTATGGTACGTTTTTTTGTCAGCACTTCGACAAGAATCACTGCCCAAGAATTGCGGCTGCGGAAGCGTAATCAGATCGTCCTGGCAAGTTTGAGGCGGTGTAAAAAACTATTGGAAGAGATACGAGAAATCCGGAGAAGCTTAACCGAACACCAGCGGCAACGATGCGCGTAAAAATAAATCAATTACTGAAACTGAAAAAAATTTTGTCTGCGGAGGCGTATGAACAGGCAATACAAAAATACGGACAGAGTGTCGATAAGAATCCCTGTCCCGTTGCCCACCGAAAACGAAGTGAGGAGAGCGATGTATCGGAGTCAATATTGGCGGGACAAAAAGTACCGAGAGTTATTGGACCTGTTCGTGTCTTTATTCATACGCAACGGAAATATCTCCCCCGAGATGTATGCGCCATTTCATGGAAAGCTGCACTCGATTCCGTGGTTAGTGCAGGAGTACTGGAAAACGATAACCGGGAAATTGTTCAGGAAGTCATCCCCACCGTTTCCGCTGGACAGGAAGAGTACACAGAAATTATAATTGAACGGATTCAACCTGGTGGAACTGGTGGAAAAAAATCATGAATGGAATAATCTTGGGGTCCGGCATTAACGATTGCTTTTGGAATATAGACGGAAGATGCACCAATAAGCAGATTACGCGTAACAAAATTCCATCGTCTTTTTCGAGGGACTGGGATAGCAGACAAAATTGTACGCTCACACAGGTAGGTGTGCAATTGTGTTCGTGCTATTTGCAGCAGAGCATCGCAGATGGGTGTAAGAGTGGGCTAAAGCAATGTGATGTGGAACTGGTGGAGGAAAGACCGAAAGCGTGCAGACCGTGGGAGAGAAGAAGAGTCTGTTGCGATTAGTAGTACATCATACGTATCGTTGTGTGGAAATAAAGCGAGCTTTTATGATTGATGGCGGCCTTGTACGAAACAATACACTGAAGCACGGCGAACGAAGGAGCCTCCTTTTTAGCCGCCGCCTGACGCTATGGAAGCTCGCTTTACATCCACCAACACGCAAAGGGATGCCATGCCGAAAGGTGTGCCGTATGAACGACAGGAGCCTTCCCCGCCTAAAACGGGGGTTACACGGAGCAGCGCCCGTGGTCTGAAGTACGGCACGGCACCCATCTACTGAACCGTTGGTATCCATGTTGGTTGCGGTTATATAGAAAGAGCGACGCATACGTGAAAGACGAATATCAGCATGATTTGGAGGCGCAGTATGACACATAAACAATGGTGTATGTGTGACCAAGATTGCGGGCCGACTAATTGCCATATTTGCCTAATGATATGGAATGCTGCGCAGAAAGCAATTGACGAAGCAGCTATCCGCAAGCTCATTCTCGAAGAGTGGTCGCGGAAACGGATAGTTAAATTCTGTACGCATCTTATGGGAGACCGCTGTCAAAGGTGCGTTGCAGAAGAGGAGGCGGCGCCCGCAGTGAAAAATAGTATCTATCAAGCGGTGTCAAAAATCACCGAAGAGCGCGAAGCGAACGGAAGCTATCGCGGAAACGGGCATCATCTGGCGCAGGAAATCACCAAGGCGGTGGAAGCTGCGCTCAAACCGGCGGAAGGCATCAGTCGCAAGGAGAATAAATGCAAATAACCTTTTCTCATAACTACCCGAAACTCCACGGACAGAAACGGGCAATGTTGCTCATGCTTGAGAAAACTATCCTCTCCAAACTGACGGATGAATTCATTGAATACGATACCAAATACGATGGGGGGGGGCATTACCATCTGGCGCCGGGCGTATATATAATGTTGGTTTTCCTTGGTGAGAAATATATCCCGTTCACCACAATGCGACCATTCACCGAAGAAAAATATCAGTATTATAAGACGGGCATAGGAAAAACATTTACCATTAACTATACGGAATAAACCCTATGGCAGATTTTTACAAGCTGGTCGGGAAACAGGCGGTTCCGTGTACGCTATTGGAATGGAGCGTTTTTTTTAATACACGTAATCGCTGCATTATAAAAACAAAAATTAAAGACAGTGTAATCTCGACGGTGTTCCTCGGGATTAACCACAATTTTGGCCCCGGCGATCCGTTGCTTTTTGAAACCATGGTGTTCGGCGGTCCGCTTAATGAAGAAATGAACCGCTATACCACATGGGAAGAAGCTGAGGAAGGGCACACTGAAATGGTTAAGGCCGTCGTACAACGGCTTGTCAATATGCACATAATTTCATCCGACCAAAGCGTAAACCAAATTGTCGCTTTAACCGAAAAAAAGTACGGACCGGGTTCAATGGAAAAAAAATTAAACAGAGCAACGGGCAATTTTTACAATCACCCCTAACCTCGGAAAGGAGCTTTAATGAAAAAGCTCAATGTCAGAATTACCTTTGTCGAAGAATGCCTCGGCACCATGTCGGGCGATCCGGAGCTGTATAAAACATATATCGGGTCCAAGTCTCCCGATGCCACTACTATGGAAGAGGAAGTTGAAGCGCTCGGCCCGGCGGCGGTGGAAAAAAAAGGCATGACCGTATTCCCGAGAGAAAAAAACAAACCCTTCATATGGGACTATCAGGTAAAGGGCTTTTTCAAGGCGGCATGCCAGGCGTGCGCGCAGATGCCGAAATCTCAATCAACCGACCTGAAGGCGTATAAAAAACGCATTGACCAATCCATCTTTGTACGGCCGCGCAAAATAATTCTCGCTCTTCCCAAAGGCGGCAAAATGGGCGTCTGTACAAGGCCGCTTCGCGCATCTACCCCACAGGGGGAACGGGTGGCGCTTTCGTCGTCAGAGACCGTGCCGGAGGGAACCAGCTTCGACATAACCATCATCGACTTGTCCGAAAAAAACGAAAAGCTCATACGGGAGTGGCTTGATTACGGGGAGTTTTCCGGGTTCCTGCAGTGGAGAAACAGCGGCAAGGGACGGTTTGAGTGGAAGGAAGTGAAGTAGGGGTATCGCAAAGCCTGGTAACGCAAGGGTAATGTACTGTATTGCAATGCGCGGCAATGGCAGAGCGATGTATTGCGCTGTCGGGCAATGGCATAGTGTAGTGCGGCATAGTAAGGCAATGGTAACGTGCTGTATTGCGATGGCAATGTATTGTATAGCACTGTGTGGCAACGGTAAAGCCGTGTGTTGCAATGGTAAGGTAAGGTATGGCTTGGTCGCAGTAGAGTGAAGCAACGTGGGGTAAAGCGATGGTATAGCTTGGTTTCGTAATGCTTGGGTAAGGCGGCGCTCCCTTATATCAAGCTGCGGCTATGCCTGGTTGGGCATGGTTGGGTGATGGTATTGTAAAGCATAGTAACGTACCGGCGTGGTAATGCAATGCCGGGTGATGGCATAGTTAGGTATGGTTTTGCATGGGTAATGCATGTTGTAGCTTGGCAAAGGTAAAGCTATGTGACGTTTTGTGAAGCAAAGGTAAGGCGTAGTTGCGTAAGGGTTAAGTTAGGCGTGGCTTAGCGGTGGTATAGCGTGGCAAGGCTTAGTGGTGGCAAGGCTAAGTAATGTTACGTTTTGGCATAGTTAAGTGGTGTAGTGTTTTGGCAGGGCAAAGCGATGTCAGGTTAGGGCGACGTATTGCGATGGTAGAGTAGGGTAGAGTTTAGTGAAGTCATGGCAGGGGTAAGGCGATGTCAAGCTGAGTAGCGTAATGGTAAGGTTACGCGAAGTCTTGTTAGGCTTCGGTAATGTACGGTGAAGCTTGGCGAGGGTAAGGTTAGGCAACGCTTTGCTGTGGTAGGGTTAGGTAAAGCTTGGCTGTGGTAGAGTTGGGCAGAGTAGCGTTTTGTCAAGTTAGGGTAAAGCGAGGTCGAGCATCGTGCCGCAGAGGTAGAGTTTAGTCAGGCTCTGGTATAGTAAGGTTGCGTTACGGCAATGCAATGCATAGCCAAGCTTGGGTATTGTATGGTTTTACTTGGTTATGATCCGGCGAGGCAATGCGTCGGCAGGGTAATGCATCGTAGGGCAAAGGCTCAGTTGAGTTGCGCCCAGCTCGGGCGGGGTATAGTATAGCTATGCTGTGGTGTTGCTTGGGCAATGTAAAGCCTGGCGCAGTCGAGCATGGGTAAAGTGCCGTTTAGCACGGGTATAGTTTGGTATAGCGAGGTAATGGTATAGCTATGCCGGGTTAGGCATGGGCGTTGTAATGCGAAGAATAGTTTGGTGACGGCAATGCAGTGCATTGTATCGTAACGGTGAAGTAAGGCAATGCAATGGTGTAGCTTGGTAAGGCGCTGCGGAGTTGCGGCAAGGTTGAGTGTGGTACCGTCGCGGCAATGCACGGTTTGGCTTAGGTAAAGTTCAGCATTGTGCTGCTTTGGTACTGTTAAGTAAAGCGTGGTGTTGGTATGGCGATGTATGGCAAGGGCGTAGCTGGGCATGGTCTGGTTACGGTGGCGTCAGGGTAAGGTTCAGTATAGTTGTGCTCTGGTAATGCTAAGTAAAGCATAGTATTGGCAAAGCAAAGCATAGTTACGCAAAGGCACGGAAGGGGGAGCAAGATATCGCTATGGAGTGGATAATGTATTTTTTAATTCAAGACCCCTTATGAAACTCTCCACACCGCGCATACTCTTTAACCGGCCCCTGTGCAGCGACTTTTATGAGATGGCCTTTACCTGGGAACCGCTTCTGACCGCGCCGCTCCCGGGCCAGTTTTTTACGCTTAGGGTCTCCGAAGACTCCGCGCCCCTGCTCCGCAGGCCGTTCGCCTTTTCCGCGTTCAACGCCGCAGCAGGTTCCGCTTCAATGATCTACCAGATACGGGGCCGGGGAACCGGACTGTTGACCGCCAAACGCGCCCACGACACGCTCAATCTGCTCGGACCCCTGGGAAAAGGCTTTCCCCTGCCCGGCAGGGACCGTGATCCACTCCTGGTAGCCGGCGGCATCGGACTCGGACCCATCCTGTTCCTTGCCAATGTGGTCAGGCAACAGGGCAGGGACCCCGGGCTGGTCTTCGGATGCAGGAACGCGGCGCTGATTCCCGACCCATCCGCGCTCAGCGACCTCTCGCCCGTCATCTGTACCGACGACGGCAGCGCGGGATTCAAGGGGACCACCGGCGAGTATCTTTCGTCAATAGAATCGTCCATTACGCCGAAAACCGTACTTTACGCCTGCGGCCCGTTGCCCATGCTCAAATTGTGCCGCGACCTCGCGCTCCGGAAAGGGTGCAACTGCTTTGTTTCGGTCGAACAGGTCATGGCGTGCGGCGTGGGCGCGTGCATGGGGTGCGCGATAAAAATGGCGGCCGGCGGGTATAAGCGCGCCTGCATCGAAGGCCCGGTCTTTGACTCCAAGGAGATCGCATGGTGACTCCCATGGACCTGACCGTTAAAATCGGCCCCGCGACACTACCCAACCCGGTAGGGGTCGCGTCCGGCACGTTCGGCTACGGCGGCGAATACGAAGGCCTCATGGACCTCTCGCGGCTCGGGGCGATTTATACCAAAGCGGTCACGCTCGAACCGCGCGAGGGCAACGATATCCCCAGGATCGTGGAAACACCTTCGGGCATCCTGAACTCCATCGGCCTTGCCAACGTGGGGGTTGAACAGTTCCTTGCCGAAAAGCTTCCCGCGCTTTCCACGCTCCCCTGCGCCGTCATCGCCAATGTCGCGGGTTCCACCGAAGACGAATACGCGGCCGTGCTCGACCGGCTCGAATCCGCCGGTTCGCTCTGGGGCTACGAAATAAACGTCTCCTGCCCCAACGTCAAACACGGGGGCCTTGCATTCGGCACCGATCCGCGCCAGATCGAACGGCTGACGACCCGCCTGCGCGCGCTCACGAAAAAACCGCTTATCATGAAGCTCACGCCCAACGTCACCGACATCTCGGTCATTGCCAGAGCCGCGGAAGCGGCCGGGGCCGACGCGATATCGTGCATCAACACCCTGGTCGGGATGGTGATCGACACGCGAACAAGAAAACCGGTGCTTCCCCTGGGGAGCGGCGGGCTTTCGGGACCGGCCATCAGGCCCGTGGCTGTCGCCATGACCTGGAAGGTGTGCCGCGCGGTCACGATACCGGTCATCGGCATGGGCGGCATCATGTGCGCCGACGACGCGCTCCAGTTTCTCATGGCCGGCGCGGCGGCGGTACAGGTGGGCACCGGGACCTTTGTTGACCCGGAAATTCCTATTCGGGTGCTTGAGGGAATCGAGGAGTATTTCCACTCTGCCTATAGTCCACCATGTCGTTAAAGACAATAAAATATTACAGAAGGGGAAACGATGAACTGCTTCACCGATAAATTTACACTACCGGAAATTATCCGGGTGATTAAAAAACGGGCGCTGGTCTCGGTATTCTCCGGGGCCAGTTCTCCCCAAGACCTTTACTATCTCAAACACTGCACCTATTACTATATGCCTACCGGCATCAGTATTATCTTCACCCGCGACGTAAATATGCACATGTGCGGATGGTGGAAAAACCCGGACTACGAACGGTGCTTTCACCTCTCCCTGTCCTTCCGCGACCGGTTGACCTGGAACTGCCTGCCGTTCAACCAAAAAAAGGCCGCGGAATGGGTTACGATGATCTACGGCGACGATAGCCGCCTCCTCTGGTGCGAACCGCCGTATTCAACGGAAGGGAAAATCGCCGGCATCTGGCACTATCGCCTGTTCTGCGATCCGATGTGGAAGCCGATTAAGCCGCGCAAGGAGGTCTATACAAAAGAGTTTACTGAAATTGGGTGGAAGAGCTGGAGTGAGGTCAATGCTCCGAAGGCTTAAACTCCTCGCTGGCGCTGTAATCGAACGCCCGGTCGATATATTTTATTTTGAATCCTAAATCAGAGACATGCTTCAGGCATGCAATATTCCCGCTGACATAAAAATCGAAATGCAGCGATTCGAGATATTCTCTACTCGCGTGGGCGAAATGAATTTTATCTGGAAATACGTCGTATGAACCGATGGCGTATTCCAGCGCCGCGGTTAAAATCTGTATTCGGTAATTCACGGGATAATGCTGTTCGGGATAATCCAAAACGGGAACGATCACCCGCGAATACTGCTGCCCGAGACGCATGATCTGTATGATGTGGCCCGGGTGAACATTGTCAAAGCGGCCGGAAAAGCAGCAGGTCAATTTATTCATTCTTAACCATCTCTTCAAATTCAAACTCTTCCAAAATAATTTCGTTGTTGTGAAGACACTCATAACCAATCGCCGGTTTGAATTTTGGGTTGTTGGAATCTATAAGAGCCATCGACAAAATTTTCCATAATTTTTTAAAATCCTCGATAGCGGCACTGTTTTTTATTTTAACTCCTATCCTTAATGTTCTGCCATATCCCTTATCAATGCAAAAGCCGAAACCGGTACTATGATCGGGTTTTAATTTACCAAAGTCGTCTTTATCGTATTCATTGATAATTAATTGAACCATCCCCTGAGATATCTTATTCATCCTATCCTCCAGGTATTTTGGTCTTCCCATTTTTCCACCACCATCACCCACTCATGGGCGCTTGCCCCCTCTTTCGGCGCCGGCCAGCACGGATACCAGTGGTCAAGGCAACTCCCCAACCGGTCCGGCACCCGTACCCGTGCGCCAAGAAACGTCGTCTCCACGAGGGCGCCAAGACACTCCTTCGGCACCCCCTTGGCGATCGCCGCATCCCCGGCATTATACTGCGTCTTCTTCTTCGAAAACTTGGTCTCACTTACCCACATCCCGCCCTTTGAGTGCCACCAGTAGCCGCCATGCGAAAACCAGAACCAGTTGCAGGATTTTACCCCACTTTCGTTTACCGGATTTTTCGGCCCGAGCGAAAACCAGAGCGGCATCCCGGTGTCGGCCCTGCACTGCGGCGTCACCCAGCGATGCTCCCCCAGTCCGGACTCCTTGCATAAACGGATGTACTCCAGCGCGGCTTCCACCGTGATCCAGTCGGCGACGATACACATATCCATGTCCCGGTCGCTGGGAACAAAATCGCCGTGACGCGCCAGCCCGAGCGCGGTGCCGTAACCGAGAAACATGGCGTGGTCGATGCCGGCCTTTCTTCCGCAATCGTACATCTGTTTGATAAGTTCGATCCCGTTGAGCTTCCTTGGCGCATCAAAAAACACATCATTAAACCGCCATGCCGACGGGTCATGTGTTACCGTTTCCCACCACTTTGTTTTCCACGAGTCAAGCATTGACCCGGGCATGTACGGCAACCGAAAATCAACCGACAGTGTTTCGCTTAAGGGAATCCGCCACATCCCGTCGCAAAACCGCCCGTTTTTTTGCCTGATCTCGGCGCAGCGGTCGGCATCGAGCAGTTGTAGCCACGCCTTTGGATAGGACACTAGGCCACACTCCACCATTCTCTTGCGGCTGTCGGTAAACACGAAAATATGGAAGACCGTTTCGTTCCACACGGCGCAGATGCTAAACGTGAGTCGGCCCCGTAACGTGACATTGAATGCCGCAAACCGGCCAATCACCTCGTCAACCGTCACGCCGTACAGCCCGACGCAGATGGAGCCGTCCTCATCAGTCACCCGCCGGTTA
>Ga0105104_10003485_pt1 | contig 11192 bp, 8 predicted proteins | sample PPLLaktember2015_3_FD_87034 | JGI IMG/M metagenome (GOLD analysis project Ga0105104, IMG submission 87034) | Freshwater sediment microbial communities from Prairie Pothole Lake near Jamestown, North Dakota, USA - PPLs Lake P7 Core (6) Depth... | ecosystem: Environmental > Aquatic > Freshwater >... | reverse complement strand
GCCCTGACTGGTGAGATGAGCGGTATCGCCGCTGTACGTGGCAGTGAGGGTCTTGCCTCCAATGCTGTTGAAGACCACATCGCAGTTACCTGTGCCGCTGGCATCGAGAGTAACCGTGCAATTGGTATCTGCGCCGGTAATAGCTACAGTACCCGTGGGAGGCGTTGAGCCACCCGTTACCGTTACAGTGACGTTAACTGTCCCACTCACACCGGATGGGTCTGGCGTGTCCCCATTGATGGCGGTGGTTGTCGTGGCCAACACATTGTGTGTTGTCGTGCCTGTGTCCGGATCATGAGTGGCATCGCCTATATAGGAGGCAGTGACTGTCTTTGCTCCGTCAGTATTGAAGACAACCGTATTGCAGCTGCCAATACCGCTGGCATCGAGCGTGATCGAGCAGTTAACATCTGCACCGGTAATATCCACAGTGCCTGTGGGAGTGGTTGTGTCACCTGTTACTGTTACATTGACTGTCACCGATTGACCCGCATTGGATGGATTGGGTGAAGTGGTGACAGTGACGGTCGATGTTTCACCAGCTCCGCTGCCACCTTCGTCTGGCACATCGATGGATACGCTTGCCAGAATGGTCCGGGCGCTTGTTGCTTCAATGGGATCAGGGGGAACATCATTATTTGAGCGCGAAATGAAGGGCACGATCTTGGGAACAATGGGATTGAAATCGCCCTCAATTGTGACGACCAGGCGATTCTCACTGCCCTCGGCTACGAAAGCGGTAGTATCTATAGCATCACCTACCGGGCAAATAGGCGTTCGCGTGCTGCCTGGACCAGTATCCCTCTCGATGACAATATCCGTACTGGTATGATCAAACGAGTTCAGGAAATCTGCTCTATTTGCAGCCTGACGAATACCGGCGCAATCCTTATAACGCGGGGTGGTGCCATCTGAACCTGCGCCTGTCGCGGACCCATAGCGCACAGCCTGGCGGCTGGCGGTCACGATGCTGGAATAAATGAAAAGGAGGCGTCCTGCTTCGAGAATACCGTAAAGCAGCAATAGTAAAATAGGCAGAACGATGGCAAATTCCACCATCGCCTGAGCTGAGTTCTTTTTAGGGGTTAATTTATTCAATTTCATGATAAAAATTCCTGACTCCTGGTAATCCTAATTCTTAGTTTAATGTCCCTTTTTTCCTGTCCAATGCGACATTCGTACTACGCTAAGCAACCTTATCATACAAACAACAAATTTGATAGCTGCCGCAAAATCCTTCTGAATCATTGTGTTTTAAGCAAAATTTTGTCTGAAACACCAGCAGATTGTCAATTTACAGAAAGAGGAAATAAAATGCACTGAGGATAAAGTAGGGACCATAAGGAATGAAGGTCATAAGTGCCTCACTCATGTAACGGCGGCGCAGAAGAAGCGCCACCACAAAAAGAAAGCTGATCAAGCCGCCGAGCAGCACCCCGAGTAACAAGGCATTCCAGATGAAGGGCCAGCCAAGCATGAGACCCAGCACGCCAGCCAGGTATACATCGCCGCCGCCCAGAGCCTCTTCTTCGTCATCAGCCTGGCTTGCTGCCTCCATTTTTCGGGCGCGCAAGCGTGTCACCAGGGCACCGACCTGATAGAGCAGGAACATCACGCCAAACCCGAAAAGTCCTCCCAGCAGGGATTTGCCCGCACCCAGCCAAAGTCCGTCTGCCCGGCTGTGGATGTATATTCCAACGATCAATCCCAAAATGGCACCCGCCAGACTGGTGGGATGCAGGATCAAACGATGCTCCAGGTCGATCACGGTGATGATGCCAAAATAAATGAGCACGATCATGCCGAGGGGAATCCCAAGTGCCGTTGACGGGAACAGCCAGAAGTACACGAAAGCCGCGACCGTCAGGATCTGCACAAGCCACGTTCGTAGATTCCGGCTCCTCCCGCAGTTTCGACACGCCCGCAGGGTCAAATAATCCATCCAGGAAAAAGAAGCTTGACATTGAGGGCAAGCTGGCTGACTGAACCGGCGCGTGCGCGGCAGCACATCCGAAAGATAGTTTATGAAGAGACCGGCAATCCAGCCGAGAAGTATGGGAATCAAAAGAGTGGCGCTCATCATTAATATTATAGTCTTAAAGATTAAGATAAAGTTATCGACGGCTATGTGCAAGTTACCTGTAATGTGCATGCCTTGGGTGCAAGTGTTCTTCTTGCCGAAGGGCGCAAACTATCTTACAATCGCGCCAATATTCCCCTGGAGATGAACATGGATAAATTCGTGATCGAAGGCGGGGTTCCCTTAAATGGCGAAGTGACGCCAGCCGGAAACAAAAATGCCGCCCTGCCGTTACTGGCTGCCTCGCTGCTCACCGATGAACCGGTTATTCTTCGCAACATCCCGCAAATTCAGGATACGCTTGTCATGCGAAAGTTGATCGAAAGCCTCGGCGCACAGATCGAAGAATTGGATGCCACTTCGTGGCGCATCGTCGCGCGGGATGTGAAGCCTGCGGATCTGACCCCGGAGCTTTGTCGCCGCATACGCGCCTCCATTCTGGTAGCCGGACCGCTATCGGCGCGGATCGGTGAATTCAAACTGCCGCCGCCCGGAGGCGATGTGATCGGGCGCAGGCGGCTCGATACGCACATCCTCGCGTTGCGGGCTTTGGGCGTGGATGTTAAGTACGAGCGCGGCTTCACCTTTCGAGCGAAAGGCTTACGCGGTGCAGATTTTCTCATGGATGAAGCCAGTGTGACCGCGACGGAAAATGCCATCATGGCAGCTGTAACAGCCAGAGGCGACACGGTGATCCGCAATGCAGCTTCGGAACCTCACGTGCAGGACCTGTGTCATTTTCTCAATGCCCTTGGCGCGCACATCGAAGAGATCGGTTCGAACACTCTTCACATTCTCGGTGTGCCAAAGCTGCACGGTGGAGAATACACAATTGGTCCCGATTATCTGGAGGTCATAAGTTTTGTTGGCGCGGCGGCAGTGACGCATGGAAGTGTACGTGTCCGGAACGCGGGTGTGAATAACCTTCACATGATCGCACATGTTTTCGAACGGATGGGCGTCACGTGGCAGGTGGATGGGGATGATCTCATCGTCCCATCCGGGCAGACGCTGACGATCGTTCCGGATCTGGATGGTGCGATCCCGGAAATTAAAACAAACGTGTGGCCCGCATTCCCCACGGATTTGATCAGCATCGCCATCACAGTTGCTACGCAAGCCAGCGGATCGGTTATGTTCCATGACTGGATGTTTTCGGGCCGCATGTATTTCACAGATAAGCTGGTGGGTATGGGCGCCAAGATCATCCTATGTGATCCCTATCGCTGTCTGGTTCAAGGTCCCAATCGGCTGTACAGTGAAAACCTGGAAAGCCCCGATATCCGCGCAGGAATGTCCATTCTTTTGGCTGCTCTGGCTGCAAAAGGACAATCCACGATTCGTAATGTCAGTCAGATCGAGCGCGGCTATCAGGATGTGGATAATAAATTACGGGCCTTGGGAGCGAAGATCGAGAGGGTGAGGGAGTGACGGGTGGTCGAGTAATTCCGAGCGACAGCGAGGAATGTATCGAGACCAACGAGTACCTGTAAAATTTAAGTTTCTGAAAATATGTGGTCTCGATACGCCCCTCGGAAACCACTCGGGATCACTCGACAACCGATTTTGACTTGCAACTTTTTACGCTTACCAACATCTAAAGGATTGAACACGGTAAAATACGTGTAGATCATGTTGTCTTGAACCTGGTAAGTCATCTCAAGCGAGGAAATCACTCAAGCTATGTCATCGAATGGAAATACAAAACACGTCAAAGTATTGATATTGGGTTCGGGTCCCACGGGGTATTCCGCTGCCCTCTATGCGGCGCGTGCCGAACTCAAGCCTGTCGTGCTGACAGGGATGCAGTTGGGCGGACAGGCTGCACTGACCTATACGATCGAAAATTATCCCGGTTTTCCGGAAGGTGTGGGCGGGGCACAGTTGGGCGAGCTGTTCCAGAAACAGGCTGAACATTTTGGCGCGGTGACCGAATTCGAATCAGCCAATTCGGTAGACTTGTCACAGCGCCCGTTCAAGGTATCCTCAGACAGTAGCGACTATCTGGCTGATGTGCTCATTGTGGGTACTGGCGCAAGCCCAAATCATCTGCAGGTCCCCGGTGAGGTGGAGTTGACGGGTCGCGGCGTTTCATATTGCGCGACCTGTGATGGCTGGTTCTTCAAGGATAAAAAAGTGGTCGTCGTCGGCGGGGGCGACAGCGCGTTGGAGGAAGCCTTATTCATCACGCGTTACGCCTCCTCGGTAACGATCATTCATCGCCGCGAAGAATTTCGAGCCAGTCCACTCCTGCAGAAACGCGCGAAGGAACATCCCAAGGTCAATTTCATTTTAAATACGGTTGTTACCGAAGTGATCGGTACGGACAAGCAAAGCACGCCGCACGGCGGCAGTGTGGATAAACTCGAAGCGGTGAAACTGAAAAATGTTATCACCGGCGACGAAACAATTTATGAGACCGATGGATTGTTTATCTTCATCGGTCATACTCCCAATACGGAGATGTTCAAAGGTCAATTGGACATGAGTGAATTGGGTTACATTACGGTCAACGATCGCATGGAAACAAGTGTCCCTGGTGTCTTTGCAGCAGGAGAGGCGGCTGACCCGCACTTCCGGCAGGTGGTCACGTCAGCGGGGATGGGCGCCGCGGCAGCCATTCAGGCGACGCGCTTCCTTGAAGCAACGGAAGCTGTCTGAGGCGAAAGGAGAAACGGAAGGGACTTCCAGGTAAGGAAGTCCCTTTTTATCCAAAAGCTGGTCACGGAAAAACGTGACAAAATGTACTGTTTTATCAAATCGGTTTCGGATAAAATTTTACTATCCATCATACTCTGGAGGAGTCATGAACAAAGTCTCGATCATTGGGGCAGGCATGACAGGCGCGACAACCGCACACTGGCTCGCTGAACGTGAAATTGCTGATCTTGTTCTTGTGGATGTTGTAGAGGGGATGCCGCAGGGCAAAGCGCTGGACATGCAGGAAGCAATGCCGATCATCGGAAAGGATGTGGAGATTGTCGGCGCAAATGATTATGCTGCAACCAAAGGCTCGGATATCATCATCATCACGGCCGGTCTGGCACGCAAGCCGGGCATGAGCCGTGATGATTTGTTATCGAAGAATGCCGAGATTGTGGGTCCTGCCGCCACGGAAACGCTGAAGTATTCACCCGATGCCATCTTCATTGTATTAACCAATCCGCTCGACACGATGGCTTACCTTACACTGAAGAAGACGGGTCTGCCGCGTGAACGTGTAGTGGGACAGGCTGGGATTTTGGACTCGGCGCGCATGCGCGCGTTCGTGGCGATGGAAACCGGCGTCAGCGTGGAAAATATCCAGTGCTATGTATTGGGCGGACATGGCGATGAGATGGTCCCGCTTACGCGTCACTCGAACGTCGCCGGGATTCCGTTAAAGGAATATCTCCCCGCCGACAGGCTGGAGGCGATCGTCACCCGTACGCGCAAGGGTGGTGCGGAGGTCATCAATTTGCTGAAGACTGGGTCCGCATATTACGCGCCTTCGATTGCCTGCACACAAATGGCAGAGGCGATTCTCAAGGATAAACATCTGATCGTTCCCTGTGCGGCGTATGTGAACGGTGAGTATGGTTTAAGTGACATGTTCTTTGGTGTGCCCGTCGTGCTCGGGCGCTCCGGCGTCGAAAAGATCATCGAGTATAAACTTGATAGCGATGAGAAGGCTATGTTTGATAAATCTGCTGCGGCTGTGAAGGAAACGCATGAGGCGTTGAAGAAGCTGGTGACACTGTAAACGTAAACACGTATACAAGTAGACATGTATACCTGTGTACTTGTTTACATGATACTTATCTCTGTTTTTCCAATCATCAACAAGGAGTATCGCTATGATCCTGCATGAAAAACTGTCTGCTCAACTGCCTGAATGGCGGGAACGAATCAAGTCCCTGGTCAAGGAACATGGGGATGTCAAGGTCGCTGATGTGACTGTTGGTCAAATCGTCGGCGGGATGCGCGACATTAAGTCGCTTCTGACGGATGTCTCCTACGTTGATCCGGCAGAGGGTATCCGCTTCCGCGGCATGCCCATTCCTGAATTGCTCAAGAAACTGCCGAAAGCCCGGGGTGGGAAGATGCCGCTCGTGGGCGGTTTGTATTATCTGCTCATGATCGGCGAAGTGCCAACCAAGGAACAGGCACTCGAAGTGGAAGCGGAATGGGCGAAGCGCGCCGATGTTCCTGATTACGTCTTCAAGATGATCAAGTCCATGCCGAAAGAGACTCACCCGATGACTCTCTTCTCACAGGCAGTATTGGCGTTACAGAACGGCTCGGTGTTTGCACAGCGCTATCACAGCATGAAGAAGGATGTCTATTGGGAGGCCGCCCTCGAAGACAGCCTTGATTTGACTGCGAAACTGCCGGTGATTGCGGCGTATATCTATCGCCTGAAATATTTCGGCGAAAGCAAGAAACCGAAATATAACTCGAAACAGGATTATGGCATGAACTTCGCACGCATGATGAAGGTTGCAGACAAGAAGGGATATGCTGAACTTGCCCGTCTGTACTTCATCCTGCACAGCGATCATGAATCCGGGAATGTATCGGCACATACGATGCATCTGGTTGGCTCAGCCTTGTCTGATCCATACCTTTCCTTCTCAGCCGCGTTGAATGGTCTGGCGGGACCCCTGCATGGACTTGCCAACCAGGAATGCCTCGGCTGGTTGATCGAGGTCAAGAACAAATTCGGCGGCGTGCCCAGCCGCGAAGAACTCTACAAATTTGCGTGGGATACGCTCAATAGCGGGCATGTCATCCCGGGTTATGGGCATGCTGTCCTGCGTGTGACCGATCCGCGCTATGTGGCGCAGATGGAATTTGCCAAGAAGCGCTTCCCCGATGATGATCTTTTGCGCCTTGCGGATCTGGTCTATGATGTGGTGCCACAGGTTTTGAAGGAACAGGGCAAAGCCAAGAATCCTGCACCGAATGTGGATGCGATCAGTGGCACGTTACAGTATTACTATGGTGTGCGCGAGTTTGATTTCTACACAGTCTTGTTCGGTATCGGTCGTGCTCTGGGTGTCACGCCGAATCTTGTGTGGATGCGTGCGCTGGGTATGCCGATCGAGCGCCCCAAGTCACTCACTACGAAGATGCTGGAAGACGCAGTCGCCGCTGTAAAAGTGCCGCAGCCTGCGTAAGTCCTAAATGCAAAAGAAAACCTCCCCGGTATTTCCAGCCGGGGAGATTTTGTTTAATTTTGCATCTTGATGAGAGAAACGGTAAAATAGCCGCTACTATTTTATGAGTGGAGATGGAGAGATGAAAAGAATATTTAAATGGATTGGTATTATTATTGGTTCTCTGATCGGTTTGCTTCTCGTGGCTGGAATGATACTCTTCTTTGTGGGGAATGCCCGACTCGACAAAACATACGATATTCCACCTTCCAACCTCACACTTCCCACCGATACTGCCAGCATTGAAATGGGTAAACATCGCGCCGAATCATTGTGCCAGGGATGTCATGGCGCAGACTTGAGCGGAGTCGAAGGTTGGTTTACCGCCCCTCCCATCGGTAGAATTGACTCAGCCAACCTGACCGCAGGTGAGGGTGGAATCGGGAGTGAATTTACAACCGAGGACTTCGTCCGTGCGATCCGTCATGGCATTGATCGCGATGGGAAACCGATATTTATGCCTGCTGTTGTTTCTACAGCAAATTTGAGCGATGAAGATCTGGGGGCGATCATCGCTTATCTGAAAACAGTCCCACCTGTGGATCATAAAGTGGGAGAAAGATACTTTACGCCGCTTGCAAAAATTATGATGGCGGCAGGTGTCTTTGGCGAATTGCCGGCGGAGGCTGTGAGTCACGATATCCACGTGACCGCGCCTGAACGCGGCGTGAGCGTGGAATATGGTGAATATCTGGTCAATACGAATGATTGCCGTCTGTGCCACGGACCGGACCTGAACGGCGGTCCGTTCCCTGACCCTACAATTACGAAAATATCTCCGAATCTGACCCCTGGTGGAGAACTCGCCTTCTGGAGCGAGGAGGATTTCTTAAATGTGATCCGAACAGGCAAGACACCCTCAGGGCATGAATTAGATCCACATTTTATGCCCTGGAAGGATTATGGCAAGTTATATGATGACGAACTGAAGGCGGTCTGGTCCTACCTGCAATCTCTTCCGAAGCTGCCTCAGTATACGGAATAATTAAGGCAGAAAATAGCAATAGATGCATAAGGGGATGCTGGCAAACGCCCGGTCAGGCGTACATCCTGCCGGGCGTTTGTTACACCAGGAACTCACTAACTTTTCTCGCGATAATATATAAAAACCCCAGGTTGTTGATGAAAACAGAAATGACCAGGAGAAACAGCAGCACTTTAAACCAGGGACGCTCGACCAGTCCGTTCAACGTGACAGCCACAAATAGAATTAACGCATACGTCCAATCAGCTGAATACAGAAATGGTTCCACACCATACCGGATGTGCAAAAGAAGATTAAAGACCAGGCAAATGAGCATGGCAAGCGCGAGGAATTTGTCGTTCGAATCGGAACGGATATTTTTAATAAAATAGAAGAAACCAAGTGCCAGTATGCCTATCCAAAGAATCAACGCAGGCAAGCCAAACCAGGCATAATCTTTGAGCGCACCCTGTAAAAAATTGAAGCGCGGCATTTCGCGGCGTATGCTTACATTCGGCTGGGGCGCAGCGATGTTATAGATCAGTAAATCCTCAACCATTAATCCGGTGCGCTTGAGGCTGAGCTCCCTGAGATATGACTGTTCTTCAATTAAATTCTGAGGGAGGAAAAAGTATGGTACCGGATAAATAGCGTGGGATATGACATTCAAACCGATGCTTACCAAAACGATACACGAGAAAATAATGATGAGGCTTTTGAGACCTTTTCGAAGAAAAACAGCAGTCAATGCCTGTTGACCGAAGTTTGTTACTGTGACACCGAGTGTCAGCACTCCTGTAGCGATCAACAGATAAGCAGATTTATTCGCCAGCAATAGCCAGACAAAAATGAGCAGGAAAAGCGCGGAGAAAATGTAGCTTTCGATGACGGTGGCAAATATCAGATGCGATGCAGAGAGCCCAAGCAGGCTGGCGAACAAAACAGCATGGTTTTGGGTGCCGGAAATCAATCGGACGATTTTCCAGGCGACGAATACACATCCACCACCTGCGAGCGCAAGGAATGCCAAACCCGCCTGGTAGCGATCACCTCCCGCAAGAAGTGCCAGCAATGAAGTCAATGGGCGAAATATGAGAGGCGTCAGGGGATGCACAGCGCGTGTGGTCATAGTCCATCCATCTTCAAACGCGATGCGCTGCAGCCAGGACCAGCTATCTGCCGCAAAATAAATATTGTTTGTGTTGATATCCGGTTTGTTGAAAATAGTGGCGAGTAAATAATAGCCAGTAGTGAACAGAAAGAATAAAACCAAACCAGGAATATTCTCGCGTAACAGGCTTGATCTGCGCGACAAGACGAGTAAGACGCCAAATAGTATAAGAAAAAGAATCAACAGGAACGGCGAATTGCTAACTAAGGATGGAGCTTGAAAGATGGTGGGGTTTCGGTATCCGATCACGAGTGCTGCCAGAGGAAAAAGGGCAGAGGGCATGAAGGCAAGCATAGCAGTCCAGCGGATGGCAGCGGTGTTCAATGATCGCATGCCGCCATTATATACGAAGTAACTGACAGCGGTTGAATCAAAAACGGCGACACAAAGATCGTATCGCCGTTTCGATCGTTAACTCACTCTATGAATGTGTCTTGTTCGCTGATCCGAATTTTTCCAGTTTTACAATGCGAGCCTTGTTTCGTATTCTCCAGGGAACGATCTGTTTCGCATGTTCCTTATTATCTGTTTCGATGATTGCCCAGCCGCAGTGGGCGCCATCGTGGCAGCCCCATTCAAAATGGTGCAAATAGCCCGCCGCATGGATCTCTTTGATAATGGCATCGCAGTCACCGGCTTCGTGTGGCGATTCGACAAGATAGCGGTCCATAGTACCTCTCCTGATAACTATAAATGTGATCGGGATTATATACCCTTCTGGTCTCGAAACTCAAGAGGGGATTGCAGTTCGCACAACCGGTCGATCAGGAAGGCGTAATCGATGGCAACTTCCTGAAGATGGTCGTAGCGTCCTGATGCACCGGCATGACCGGCTGCATAATTCGTACGCAGGAGAAGCAGATTATCATCGGTTTTCAATTCACGAAGTTTCGCCGCGAATTTGGCTGGCTCCCAATAGGCAACGCGCTGGTCGTTCAAACCGGTGGTGATAAGCATGTGCGGGTAGGCGGTCGGGCGCACATTGTCATAGGGTGAATAGGACAGCATATATTCGAAGTGCTCGCGTACTTGTGGGTTGCCCCATTCATCCCACTCCAGCCCGGTCATCGGGATTGTGGGATCGCTCATGGTTGTTACAACATCCACAAATGCCACTTTGTTGATCACCGCCTGGAACAGATCTGGCCGCATTGTCAAACATGCACTGACGAGCAATCCGCCTGCCGAACCACCCAGGATGGCAAGTTTCTTATTCGAGGTGTAGCCCTCTTTGATCAGATGTTCGGCGCAGGCAATAAAATCGGTGAATGAATTTTTCTTGTTCAGCATCTTGCCGCTGTCATACCAGGCGCGCCCCAGGTCTGAGCCGCCGCGAATATGTCCAATGGCGAAGACAAACCCACGGTCCAGGAGGCTGAGACGACGGTAATCGAAATCCGCGTCGATGACCGAACCGTAGGATCCGTATCCGTACAACAAGGTGGGATTGTTCCCATCCTTTTTCAAGTCCTTTTTGTAAACAATGGACATGGGGATCTGCTTTCCATCCGGCGCGGTGGCATGGATCCGTTCAGTGATATATTGAGTTCTGTCGAAGGCGCTTGTAACTTCGTCCTGCTTGATCAAATTCCACTGTCCTGTGTCCATGTGATAGTCAATGACAGAATTCGGGGTAGTCGGTGACGAATATGTGAATCGCAATATATTCGTATCGAACTCCTGATTTGCCTCCGGCTCAACACTATAGGCTGATTCTGGAAACTCGATGTAGCGCACAGTGCTCATGGAGTCGAACCTGCTGATGCGGATCTGGCGCAG
>Ga0105104_10003483_pt1 | contig 11195 bp, 9 predicted proteins | sample PPLLaktember2015_3_FD_87034 | JGI IMG/M metagenome (GOLD analysis project Ga0105104, IMG submission 87034) | Freshwater sediment microbial communities from Prairie Pothole Lake near Jamestown, North Dakota, USA - PPLs Lake P7 Core (6) Depth... | ecosystem: Environmental > Aquatic > Freshwater >... | reverse complement strand
TCACCTTCTGGCACAACTACAACGAGACCTCACCCGAAAACGAGATGCTGGTGGGGACCCTGATCCCGATGTTCGAGAAGGATCATCCTGGGATCAAGATCCAAGCACTCTCCGTCACCTGGCAAGATTTCCGCCGCAAGCTGCTCACCTCTATATCAGGCGGCGTGGCGCCTGACCTGATCCGGGCCGACATCATCTGGGTGCCCGAGCTGGCCGACCAGGGAGCCCTGGTGGCCCTCGACGAGGCCATGCCCGACTTTGAAGAGTTCAAAGAGGTGGTGTTCCCGGGCCCTTTGTCGACCAATTTGTGGCAGGGCCACTATTACGGCCTGCCCCTGGACACCAACACCAAGGTCTGGCTGTATAACGAAGCCCTGTACGAGGCGGCCGGGATCAGCAGCCCTCCCGCCACCATGGATGAGATCGAAGCCCAATGCCAGGCGCTCAAAGCCGCCAAACCCGACGCTTACTATTTTGCAGCCGACGGCACCTTTGCCTGGGTGACCCTCCCGTGGATCTGGTCCTTTGGCGGCGCCGTCACCGACCCCGAAGTGACCACCGCCACCGGCTACCTGAACGGACCCGACACCGTAGCCGCCTACGAGTTCCTGCTCAAGCTGTTCGACCAGGGCTGCATCTCCCCACTCATCCTGGGCAACGGCGTGGACCTCTTCCTTGGCTTTGCCCAGGATATGTACGCCAACACCGACAACGGCCCCTGGACCTATCCGATGGTCGAATCGCTGGTCCCCGGCAAACTCGTTTCGGCGGCCCCCTTCCCGGCCGGCAAAGGCGGCTCGATTGACGTGGTAGGTGGGGAGGACGTGGTGCTCTTCAAGCAATCTCAGCACCCCGAACAGGCCATCGAGTTCATTCGCTTCCTGCTTTCGCCCGAGTACCAGATGAAGATGGCTGAAGTCGGCCAGATTCCGGTCCGCATCGACCTGGTCGACTCCGATTATTTTCAATCCCACCCGTACTACGGCTATTTCCTGGAGCAGCTGAAAACCTCGCAGTCACGCACGGCTCATCCCAAATTGACTCAGATGGACGAGATCATCATCGATGCCGGGCAGTTTATCCTGCGCCACGAAAAGACCCCCCAGGAAGCCCTGGACGAAGCCGCCGCACAAATTGATGCCCTGCTCGTAGAATGACACTCAATACGATCGCCAGCCGGGGCCAGACCAGGCCCCGGCGCTTCTATAACCTGTTCCCCCTGCGGCTGACCCGTAAGGGCCGGAACAGCCTGGCCGCCTATGCCTTTCTCCTCCCGGGGATGGCTTTCATCCTGATGTGGCTGGCCTACCCGATGGTCAATGCCCTGCGCATCAGCCTGTACGACTGGCAGCTCATGCCCGGAGCAACCAGCCCGTTCCTCGGCCTTGGAAATTACCGGGCCGCGCTCGCCGATCCCATCTTCTGGTCTTCCCTGGCCAATACCACCCGCTATGCGCTGGTGACGGTGGCAGGGCAGCTCTTCTTTGGACTGGTGGTCGCTCTGGCTCTTGAGGGGGTCCGCCACGCTCGGGTCGCGATGCGGGTGCTCTACTACCTGCCGGTCGTTACCTCCTGGGTGGTGGTGTCCCTGCTCTTTGAATATCTCTTCAACTCCAACCCGGCCGGTTTGGTCAACCAGGCACTGGTCAATACTTTTCATCTGGTGGATAAGGCCATCCCCTGGCTGAACGAGCCGCGGACAGCCTTCATTGCCCTGTACGCGTTGGGGATCTGGAAGGGGGTAGGTTGGACGATGGTGATCTTCCTGGCTGCCCTACAGGCGCTGCCAGAAGAATGCTTTGCGGCGGCGGCCATCGATGGGGCAGATGGCAAACACATGCTGATCTACATTACTTTACCCCTGCTGGCGCCCACCATCGCCCTGGTGTTCGTCATGCTCACCATTGGCGCCTTCCAGACCTACATCCCGATTGCGCTGATAACCGGAGGGGGTCCCATCCACCGCACGGATGTCATGCTGAGCTATATGTACAGCCAGGCTTTCACCGATTTGAAATTTGGCTATTCGGCTGCCCTCTCATTTATCCTGGCCGGCATTGTATTCGCCATCAGCCAGGCACAGCTGCGCCTCACCCGCCGCGAAGCGCATTCCCTGCCCTGATCGGCCAAATCCATGCCAAACATACGGCGCACCTACCTCTCCCAAATTTTGCTCTACATGCTGCTGCTCGCGGGGGTAATTGCCACTGTGCTCCCGTTCTTGTACATGATTTCCACCTCGCTCAAAGGGACGGTGTATGCCTTTGAGATCCCCCCCCGCCTGATCCCTTACCACCCAACGCTGAAGAACTTCATCGCCGCCTGGACCTCCAACCGCTTTGACCGCTACTTCATCAACAGCCTCAGTGTGACGGTGGTGACCACTGCCCTCGTGGTTGGGCTGGGCTCGATGATGGCCTTCGCCTTTGCCCGCTTCACCTTCCCCGGCAAGAAATTTTGGTACGGCGTGGTGGTGTTCTTTATGATCATGCCGGCCATGACCTTGATTGTCCCGCAGTTCATGCTTGCCTCCCGTCTCAGCCTGGTCGACCACCTGGAAGGGGTAGTTCTCCTGTACGTGGCCCAGAACCTGCCCTTGTGCGTGTTTCTCCTGCGGGGCTTTTTTGAGACAATCCCCGGAGAGATAGAGGAGGCGGCGGTGATGGACGGCGCCTCGCCCTGGCAGGTCTACCGTCTGGTGATCCTGCCCCTGAGCAAGCCGGCCCTGGCCACGGCCACCATCCTGGCGGCGCTGGGCGCCTGGGATGAGTTCGTCTGGGCCTTTACAATCCTTAATGATCCAGAAAAACTCACCCTGCCGGTGGGCATCGCTGCTTTTCAAGGAATGCACCTGTCCGATTGGGGGCTGGTATTTGCCGCCTCGTTGATCGCTGTAGCACCGATCCTGGTGCTGTTTGCCTTCTTGCAGAAATACTTTATCAAAGGCATCGTCACCGGTGCACTAAAGGGTTAGGCATATGGATCTGGTGCAGCACAGCCTCGAGGTCATTCTCACCAACCAGGCTCCCTCCGGGGCGTACATCGCCTGCCCCAATTTCCCCATATACCGCTACGGGTGGTTTCGGGATGGATCCTTCTGCGCCTACGCCATGGATCGCTGCGGCCAGGGGGAGAGCGCCCACCGGTTTTTCCAGTGGACGGTGGAGGTGGTCCGCCGCTATGCCGGGAAGATCCAGGACAGCACCTTACAGGCCAGAGCGGGATCCCGCTCTGGCGAGATGGACACCTTCCACGCTCGTTTTACCGTGGAAGGTCTTGAGGTTGCCGGACACTGGGGGAACCACCAGCTGGATGGGCTGGGCACCTGGTTGTGGGCACTGCAGCAGCATTTCACTCTGCACCCCACGCACGCCTTCCCGCCGGCATGGAAAGAAGCGGTTATCCTGATCCGCGAGTATCTGATCGCCCTGTGGCCCCTGCCCTGTTCGGATATCTGGGAGGAGCACGAAGACCAGGTGCATACCTACACCCTGGCGGCGGTTTCGGCGGGGCTCCGGTCGCTCGCCGATTGGCAGGGAGATGAGCAGGCGGGGAGGGCAGCGGCGGAAATTCAAGAGTACATTCTCACCCATTCGGTTGTTGATGGATATCTGGTCAAATCCATCGGCAGCCGAGGAGTGGACGCCAATCTTGCCGCCCTGGCGGTGCCGTATCAGGTGGTTTCCCCAGGAGACCCGCGCATGAAAGCAACCCTTACCCGCCTCGAAAGCCAGCTCATGGGGCGAACCGGCGGGCTGCGCCGCTACCCCCAAGACCGCTACTATGGGGGTGGGGAATGGCCGGTGCTGTACGCCTGGCTGGGATGGCTCTATGCCGAAGCCGGAGACCGGGAGCGGGCGAGGACAGTTCTCTGCTGGTTGGAAGGACAGGCGAACGAGCGCGGCGAGCTGCCCGAGCAGGTGCAGGAGTGCCTGAACTACCCGGAGGAGTACACCCCCTGGGTGAAGCGGTGGGGACCGGTGGCATCGCCCCTTTTGTGGTCCCACGCCATGTATCTGATCCTGCATCATGTGATAGAAGGAAATCAGGCGATCTCTCGAGGGCAAGATGGGCGATAACGGGCAATTGCCTTCCTGGGCAGCGGATGCGGTTTTCTACCAGATCTTCCCCGACCGCTTTTATAACGGGTGCCCCGAGAACGATCCGCATGGTACACGACCGTGGGAGGAACTGCCCACACCGGCCAACTTTTTTGGCGGCGATCTGCAGGGGATCTCCCAGAAACTGGATTATTTGCAGCATCTGGGGGTGAACGCCCTCTACCTCAATCCGATCTTTGTCGCCAGGACCAACCACAAATACGACACCGGCGATTACACCCAGGTCGATCCTGCCTTCGGCGGGAATCAAGCCCTAAAAGACCTGGTCGCCGCCTGCCATGCGCGCAGGATGCGGATCATCCTGGACGGGGTCTTCAATCACTGCGGAATGGAGTTTTTTGCCTTTCAGGATGTGCAGCAGCACGGACCCGCTTCACCCTACGCGGATTGGTTCACCGTCCACTCTTACCCCCTGAGCACGTCGCCTCTCTCGTACAGGGTGTGCGGGGATGCTCCCTACCTGCCCAAGCTCAACCATCAGAATCCCGCCGTCCAGGAATACCTGTTGAATGTGGCACGCTTCTGGCTGGAAGAGGCCGGGATCGACGGCTGGCGGCTGGATGTGCCTTTCAAGATCCCCTTTGCATTCTGGCGTGAGTTCCGCCGGGTGGTTAAGGAAACCAATCCGGAAGCCTATCTGGTGGGAGAGGTGTGGCGCGAAGCGGAACCCTGGCTGCAGGGGGACACCTTTGATGGGGTGACCAACTACCGCCTGCGGGAGCTGATCCTGGACTACTGCCTGACCCATACCCTGGACGCGGAGGACTTTGCCTTTGAGGTGGCCCAGCTCCTGCACGCTCACGGTCCGGCGGCACGGGGCATGCTGAACCTGCTCGGCAGCCACGACACGCCGCGCATCCTGACCCTGATGAAAGGGGACGTTGACCGGCTGCGCATCGCCTTGACGGTGCTGTTCACCCTGCCCGGGGCACCCATGGTCTATTACGGGGACGAGGTGGGCATGCTGGGAGAAAATGACCCCGACTGCCGGCGGCCGATGGCCTGGGAGGAGAGCCGGCAAAACAAAGCCGTACACGAGATCACCCGCCGGCTGATTCAGTGCCGGAAACAACATCCGGCACTGCGCCAGGCGGAGCCGGAGACCTTGTTCGTCCTCAACGGGGCGTGGGCTTACCGGCAGGCATATCAGGGCGATGAGGTCATCGTGATCGTCAACCCACGGTCGGGGTTAGATCACCTCCAAATCCCCGTGAGAAGTCGAATGACGGAGTGGGTAGATATTTTTTCGGGAAAGAACTGGCCGATTCTAGGCGGCTGCATCCAGATCGAGCATCTGGCGGCTCGCTTTTGCAGCCTGCTGGTTCCGGCGAGCCGGGCCAACGACACGTCTCCGCGCAGAACCATTTAGATACCGGTCAGCCCTCTCCCGGCCTTACCGGTCCTCCCCGGCTTTCTCCCAGCACCCGTGCAGGTACTCGCCAGCCAGGGGCAGCTCGACCGCCGCATCGACCGGGTTGTCGCATTCGACCGCCATCCACCCCTGGAACCCGGACCGCTGGAGGGCGGCAAAATGCCCGGCGAAATCCAGGTGCCCCTGCCCGGGCAGCTTGCGGTTGGAATCGGCCACGATCCGCAGACAGGGATGGTTGATCGTGGAGTCACCCCTTGGGGACGGATATCAGGCTGGTAAGTCCAGGCGGTTAGAAACCGCAGCAACGAAGCGCACAAAGCCCCACCTTCGTGCGGCTCCCTCTCTGCATCAGAACCCGGCCCGCCAAGGCGGCAAGGCTGGGTTTTGTGCTCCTCGTAGGTGCAGCTGCAGCTAGTACAGCTCCCACCTAAAATAATGATTTCACCCCTCTTTGGGACAGTGGCGTTGGCTGATAAAGGGTTTCTAAACATCCTTCGCAATATATTCCGATATGGGAAAATATCCCCTGCTGCAGCCTGTTCCCTTTCCTTCTTTTATGCTATCCTGAAAGCACTTCTCCAAAGGACGTCCATCGATGCCAAACCCGTTTTCCTTCCAGCCGGGCAAACCCGTGATTCGCATGGGGCATGTCTTCGGCGCCCCGCTGGCCCTGCAGGGGTGGAATGGGCTGCCGGTGAACCAGGTGGTGGTCTGGACGCTGTTCACCGGATTGTCGATCAAAAACCACCCCTCCCGGCGAGGCTGGCAGCACCTGCTTTTGGGCGGGATAAAAATGGTCGTTTTGCTGGGATCGGAGTGGTGCCACAATATGGCCCATGTGGCTGCGGCGCGAGCGATCGGCAAACCCGTGGATGCTGTGCGGATCGTCTTTGGGATGCCCGTGCTGCTGTATGACGAGCCGGAGCATCCTTCCATCACGCCCCGCCAGCATATCCTGCGCTCGCTGGGCGGGCCGGTGTGCAACCTGGCGCTTCTGCTGGTCAGCAAGGGTTTCCAGCGCCTGACGCGGCCCGGCTCTCCCGCCCGTGAAGTGGCCGATGCCGCGGCCGCCACGAATACGTTTCTCGCTCCGGCTTCCCTGCTCCCGGTTCCGGTCTTTGACGGCGGGCCGATTTTGAAGTGGTCCCTGATATCCGGCGGTTTCTCGCCGGCCCAGTCAAAGAAAATAATCACCCGTACGAACCGCATCCTTGGAGCCGGCCTGGCCGGCGCATCGGCCGTGGCCGTCCGCCGGCGCCGCTGGCTGTTGGCGGGAATTTTCGCCTTCCTGGCAGCCCTGTCGCTGGCGACAGGATTCGGCAGGATCAAGGAATAGATAACGTTCCGGAGGAGATGGAACCGGGCCACCTCCTTATGGGTTAGAAACGTCTGGTTAGCCCTCGGTTAACCCTTGATGCCGGCCCGACGCCGCAGGCGCACCTTGATTCGCACCAGGTCAATCTGGTTTTCCGCCAGCTGGTCGTCTCCCCGGGCACCGTCACAGCCCACACCGCCCGCATCTACCGCAAACTGGACGTGGCCAACCGCACCGAGGCGGTGGCCCGCGCCCGCCAGCTCGGCCTCCTCCCCTGACCCCCGACCAACAGCCTTGCAGGCATACGGATTTATATGAAAGCCCTGCAAATAAACCCCAATTATCCCCATTGGCAGATGCGGGCTTGCTTGCCGCGCGCTAAACTGGTGGTGAAAGAACGAAGGTGATTTTCCATACAGGAGGCACCGTGAACGTGCTCATCGTCTCCGCCAATGCACTCCCCGCATCACCCACCGGACCGGCTTACGTGGCGGGAGCCGCTTTGAAAGCCGGGCATACCGTCGAGGTCTTCGAGTGCCTGTTTGCGCAGGACCTGCAGGCCGAATTACGCGCCGCCGAATTACGCGCCGCAGAATTACGCGCCCACATCGCCCGCTTCCGGCCGGACGTGATCGGCGTTTCCATCCGCCTGGTGCACGGGTACGTGATCGACGAAAACGCCCCGTACAACACCCGGCACCTCGACCTGCGCCCCCGCGTCCGGGGGGTGGTCGAGGCCATCCGCCAGGCCACGGACGCCACGGTCGTCCTGGGTGGGCCGGGGTTCAACTACTACGCGCAGGACTGGCTGAACTACCTGGACCTGGATTACGGCATCCGCGGTGAGGCGGACTTTGCCTTTCCGCTCTACCTGGACCGGTTGGAGCGCGGCGGCGACCTCACCACCGTCCCGGGGTGCGTCTTCCGCCAGGACGGGCAGATCCGAAAGGTGCCCCGCCACCGGGTGGAGGACCTGGACGAGACCGCTTTCCCGGCCTACGAGCTGTTCGACCTGGACCGCTACCAGCAGCAGGGGGTTTCGCCCGGCGTTTCGCCCGGCATCCTGACCAAACGCGGCTGCGCCTTCCGCTGCACCTACTGCCCCTACCGCTCGCTGGAAGGTCCCCGCTACCGCCTGAAATCACCCGGACGGGTGGTCGACGAGATCGAGCACATCCAGCGGGTGACTTCCCCGAAGATGATCCTGTTCTGTGAGAACAATTTCAACGCACCCCAGCCGCACGCCGAAGCCATCTGCCGGGAGATCCTGGGGCGGAAACTGGATATCCGCTGGGGCACCGGCGACCTGCGCCCGATGGGCGGCCCTCTGGGCGTCAGCGAGGAATTCTGCCGCCTGATGCGCGACTCCGGCTGCGGATACGCCAACCTGTCGATCGAGAGCGGCTCCGATGCCATGCTGCAGCGGATGCGTCGGGGCTATTCGGCCGCCGACATCCACCAGTCTCTGAGCAGCCTGGAACGATCGGGTATTCCGTTTGGCGCATCGCTGATGATCGGCGCGCCGGGGGAAACGCCGGAAACGGTGCAGGAGACGTTGGATTTGATCGACCGGTATTCGATCCCCTTGGGGACCTGGGTGACGGTGGGCATCTGCCTGTGGACGCCCCGCCAGGAGGTGCTGGCCGAGGCGCGGCAATCCGGCCAGCTTACCGATGACCGCATGCTCTTCGAGGGAGCCAACTACCTCTCACCCGAACTGCCCAAATCCTATGTGGAAGGACTCATCGGTGCCCTGCGGTCGAAAAAGGGGGTTTCCGTTCAGGTCAACCAGCCGTACGCCGGGTATGCCTGGACCGGCAGCGGAAGTTAGCCCGTACGTCTATCGTACGGGGATAGAAAGGAGATGATCGAATGATCCCATTCACGGAACTAACCCGGGCCATTCCGGTTTCGAAATCTGTCCGAGCTTTTCCGACCGAGGGGACGAACCTTGCCAGGATCCTGTTCGATGCGCCTTACCGGCAGACATTTCACGCCCGGCTCAAAAAGTACAACCCGCTGGTGGTCGTGCTCTACCGGATTGGCCTGCTGCCCCTGCTCGGCGTCGGCCGGACGGTGCTGCTGCTCACCACCAAGGGCCGGAAAAGCGGGAAGCGGCGCAGCACGCCGGTCGGGTATTTCCGCATTGGCGGGGTGATGCACGTGTTCTCCGCCTGGGGAAAGAGCTCGAGCTGGTACAAAAACCTGCTGGCCAACCCGGAGGAGGTCAGTGTGCAGGTGGGCATGCGCCAGCGGGTGGTTCGTGCGCGAGCGCTGGAGGAACCGGCGAAAATTCAGGGCACGCTCGAACAGTTCGTGACCGAATCGCCGGCCCAGGCCCGCTATCTCTTGGGGTGGGAACCCGACCGCGACCGCATAGACCAGGCGGATTTCTCAACCGTCATCCAGCGGGTGTTAATTGTGCGGATCGAGGATGTTCCCGCTTAAGGTCTGACAATTTTGAAATAAGATATCACGAATAGCACGAATGGACGAATGACACGAATGTTATTCCTGTCAGGAACATGTTGGGTAGGAACGGAAGCTGTCAACGGATTTTGGGAGCGAATTGAACGGATGACGTCGGCCTGGTTAGGTGCAATCCGCTCAATCCGGTCCCAAAATCCGTTGACAGCTTTTTCCAACCCAAAATTCGTGGTATTCGTTCATTCGGTGCGCCTTCGCGCCGCCATTCGTGATTAAAGCTGTCATATCGCTCGAAAGGAAACGACGAATGGAAAACCGCAAACTCCCCGGTTCAAAGGAAACGCAAAATCCCGCCCGGGAGGGAGAGTTCTCTTACGAGATCCGGGTCCGAGACCACCTGGAGACCCATCGGACCGCTGGTTTGCCGGGTGGACCCTCACCAACCTGGAGGAGGGGGAAGTCCTGCTGAGCCGGTCCAATGCCGACCAATCGGCCCTCCATGGGGCACTGATCAAGATCCGGGATCTGAACCTGACCCTGCTTTCGGTAGCGACAATACTGAATTAATAAGGTGAGAAGTATTTATCCCCACCCGCTTTGGCGATACTCATGTGACCATCAGCAACTCTACGGATACGGTCGCCAAGAAATCGCGTTACAATGGATCTGCCGGTAACACCGCAACGGACTCGAGGAACCCCCCATGCCAACCGACACCTACCGTACGCTCTACCGCCTGATCGAAAGCCTGCCCGTCATCTCCAGCCACGAGCATCTCCTGCCGGACGACCTCCAAACCGGCCTCACCCTGGACCGGCTGCTCGAGAACTCCTACGTGACCATGATCGCCGGGGTGCGCGAGACCCAATCCGGGCCGCGCAAGGAGTTCTGGAGCACGAGCGGGAAGAGACGGTCGTACCGGCTGCCCGGCGACGACCCGGGGCTGCGAGGGGATTTTCTCGAGAAGGCGCGCCTCAACAGCAAGTACTTCTGGCTGGAGAAAGGGCTCCAGCGTCTCTACCCATTGGACGGACCCCTCACCCCCGACAACTGGGAGGCCGTTTCCGCCTGCATCGCCGGGAAGCATGCCAACCCGCAGGCGCACCTGGAGATGCTGTGCGATGTTGGGCGCTACCGGCGGCTGGTCAACGATCCCTACTGGGACTACGGCAGCGATTCAGGCCACCCCGGGTTATTTTCCCCCACCATGCGCACGGACATGTTCGTGGCCGGTTTCCACCCGGAGGTGGCCGACCACGACGGGAACAGCCCCTTCGCCTTCTATCCGCAGGCTCCCCGGGACAACTTCGACGATTACCTGGATTTTCTCAGGGCGCTGTTCACCGGCTGGCGGGCTGCCGGGGCGGTGGCGATGAAATCCGCTTCCGCCTACGAGCGGTCGTTGGCCTACGGCGAGGCCAGCTTCCAGGCTGCCCGAAAGGTCTTCGGGCAGCCGCCCGCCGCCGTCACCCCGCCCGAGCGCACCGCCTACGAGGACTTCATGTTCGGCTGGTTCTGCCGGCTGTGCACCGAGCTGGAGGTGCCCTTCCAGGTGCACACCGGCCTGGCCTGGCTGGCCGGGTCCAATCCGCTGGCGTTTGAGCCGGTGATCGACCGCCATCCCGACGTCCACTTTGTCCTGTTCCACGCCGGGTACCCCTGGACCGGTGAAACCGCCGGTCTGCTGCACAACCACAGCAATGTCAGCGTGGATATGGTCTGGGTGCCCATGATCACCACAAGCGGGGCGGTGCAGGCGCTGCACGAGTTCCTGGAGGTAGCCCACTCCATGGACCTCATCGCCTGGGGTGGGGACGCCCGCACGGCGGAAGAGTCGATTGGGGCGCTCCTGGCGTGGCAGCATGTGGTGGCGAAGGTGCTGGCCGAAAAAGTGGACGATGGAACCCTCGATTGGTCGCACGCCGAGCGCCTGGCCCACCGGCTGATGTACCGCAATGCC
>Ga0105104_10003482_pt1 | contig 11196 bp, 13 predicted proteins | sample PPLLaktember2015_3_FD_87034 | JGI IMG/M metagenome (GOLD analysis project Ga0105104, IMG submission 87034) | Freshwater sediment microbial communities from Prairie Pothole Lake near Jamestown, North Dakota, USA - PPLs Lake P7 Core (6) Depth... | ecosystem: Environmental > Aquatic > Freshwater >... | reverse complement strand
TCAACACCAAAAGTTTCATGCCATAGAAAGTCAAATGGTCCAGCTACCAAAGAAATCGTTGATCCCATAACAAGAAGCTTCAATGGCGTAGCAATCGGCCTTGCTCTAAGTTCATTACTCCTAATTAACAAAATTACACCTGTTCCGGCTGCGACTGTTAACAAACCTACTCCGGTATAAAGAACTGTATGCGATGGCGTAAAGAAAGTCTCAGGTTCTTCCATGATATGAGAAGTAACATCCCAACTTGTACCGGTTATTTGCATCAATGAGCCGCATGTAGCTATAACCAACATAGTCATGATTATGGTCATATCATATTTTTTAGAAAAAATGTCGTGAAGCACCATGACTTTGTCTTGTACTGGTCGCATAAACTGTTATATAGAATGCCAGTTAATAAACATAACTGACTGGTCAGTTATGTTTAAATAAAGGACCTCTGTAAATTCAAACACCATCAATGCAAGACAACAGGATAAGTGGACAAATATTTACTAATTCAAACTCAGCAATAACAGAGAGTTATATAAAGACGTCTAGCAACAATTTCCGAAATTCTCGTGTCTTAATAATAGGTCTAGGACAACTTGGTCTTCCTATAGCAAAATATGTCAAAGAGAAAGGATTTGATACATATGGATATGATATAGAACAGAAGGCCATCGAACGTGCAGAGAAAGTAGCATCAATAAAGCGAGCTGACAGTTTCAGTGATTTTGATGTATACATTATTTGTGTGTCTACACATAAACCTGATGACTTTTTTACACCCCAGATAGATGGATTACTATACATAGCAGAGGAAATTTCAAGGAAAGCCAAGAATGGTGCTATTGTCTCAATAGAGAGTACTATTCCCAGAGGAACATCAAAGAAAGTATTTGAAATGCTTAACCACAGATTACATGTTGTACATGTACCGCATAGATGGTATGCTCTAGAAGAGAGGGAACATGGTGTTAATCAATTGCGTGTTATAGGAGGAGTCCATGATTGTTGTCTTAGAGCAGCTTTGCGATTCTACACTGGAGATGGTAATAGGCGTGGAAGTGGAAGTGATTTGAATAGTAATAGTAGTAATAATAGTGTTACTAATAATAGTGAAAATAGAAATCTAGGTATTCCTTTGCATCCTGTATCAGATATAGAAATAGCAGAGTTAACTAAAATTGCGGAAAATGCTCATAGATATTTACAAATAGCATTTGCAGAAGATCTCTACCTGTACTGTAAAACAAATAACCTAAGCTTTCCAGAATTACGTGATGCCATCAATACTAAATGGAACGTAAACATACTTGAGCCTAGAGATGGGATAGGAGGACATTGTCTACCTAAGGATACCAGGATGTTTCTACAATCATCTAAATCAATAAAGAGTAAGATATTGACAGCAGCATTAGAAGTAGATCAAGATTACAGAAGACACAGACAATCTAGAGTTGAGCTAGAGGTATTGTGTAAGGACATAGTCAAGTGATATCGCAACTACAACAACAACTACAACAACAATATCAGAACATGAGGTGTTGCTACTGCTGATGCAGCAGCACAAGGTATTATTATTGCCATGCGATTGCTTACTAAAATGGGACGATGCAGAAACTTCTTTGATAATGTGTAAGAAACATTACAATGATTACGATAACATAGATATGAAAGTAGATATGAATTATAAAACAGAACAGTTCATGAAGAGAGTAGTTGATCCCTCAGGATCCCAGTATTCCGTAACGCTGTTGAAGGAATTAAGATAGAGATACAGGAATTCACAATTACTTATGTTAGAATCTAATTTTATTTATGATCAAAAGATGTTGGCAGAATTCTGCTGATTGTAACTAATATTATCTACAACAGAATGAAGAACCATGCAGTTATTATGAATGATAATGACAATGAGATTAGTCATAGTCATGCCATGCCTAGGAGATACGGAAGATATGACCATAGCTTATACATAAATATACATAGCTTATAGATTAGTGCTCACGTGAAATGCCGATCTCCGATTGTTCTCAATGCATTTAGTGAAAGAATTTAGCTTTATTTATTATGTTAACTAATTTTGTTTAATGCCTACTAGAAATTTCTGTCTATGTGGACATGGCAAAGAATATCATGAACAATGGTACTATCTTTCATCTAGGCATATAGATATCACTGGACGGTGTATGTATTCGGTGCATAACAGATCATGTCCTTGTAGCAATTTTGTTCCCTTAAACAAAGGACGAATTAGTTCGATACTAAAAGAGGCCTAATTTCTATGTTAATAGCTTAATTTCTCAAATTCTCAAATAAATAATTCACAATTAGGCATAATCATTCAAAATTTTCCATTCAATCTACCCCTTTCTCAAATATCCAAATGCCATATTTTTCTTAGTTTCTTTCTATTTTCTTAATTTGACGTTCGATGGCTTTCATAATTACACTTTCATTATACTGAATTTTTATGGGTAGGAATACGTTAGCTTCTTTTACTCCCTTTAAAGATTGAATTTGCGACCTTATAGTTTCAATTTTGAACACATCTTCACTAGCAAGATTTAGTCCAATTGTCTCTTTTTCTTGGTCATAAGTCATTAATGATAAGATAATGCGACTATGTAATCGACCAAATATTTTCGTGAGTACATTGCCATACATTGGCCTCTCGACTTTAACGGATAAGAAGAAAACGATTTGTCCTTTCATCGCATGAGGATTTGGGAGCGTAGTAAATTCTAATATATGGTAGCGATCACTCATTTTATCGAGTCGTCTGCGTACAGTCCTTGGGGATATTGAAGTATTTTTTCCTATCTCCAATATTTCCATTCTTGGATTGCCTACTAGTTGTTTTATTATATAATAGTCTGTGATTGTAAGCTTATCAGCGATCTTATGCTCATTACAGCTCTGAATAGTTACCCCAAGAATAAATGGCTGTAACGATTTCAACAATAATTCGATCTTCTCCTCTGACCCTTCATTTATCATCACAATGAAACCTTTAACACCTCCCATTACATAAAATTGGTAGTGAATATTACCCACCAAACCGATCCTCTCGAGTAAACTTATGTCGAGCATATCATTTCTGATGACAAAATTGCACATCGTTTTGTATCCAAGGATTGAAGGATTTATCTGTGTGATGAATCTTTCTATAACTTTTTCAGAGATCATCTTATCGACTCTTGACTTGACGCTCTTTGTAGTCATTCCAATCGTATTGGCTATATTTCTATAAGAAAGTCGACCGTTTCTTGCAAGCATGTTAAGAATTTTGAGATCACTGTTATCCAAGATGAGTGTTTGCAATGATCAGATCGGTTAATGATGGGCATGCTTCTGTTTATAGATTGTTGTCCTGCTTAACCGTATAAGCGTATGAGTTAAACCAAGTTTTAAAGAGAAGTCATTACAATTTGACGGTTACAAATAGAAAAAAGAATCGACATATAGGTGATGATATTAGAAGAGAAAATTATGATGACGAATGACCAATTACAAAAACTTTTCTGACTACAAATCGATCCCAATGGCATACAACTTATTAGTAGGCTGATTAATTGTTAATCTGTTTCCTTTAATGTCAACATTGTCAAAATGCTTTCCTATTAATAGTTGGGTAGATTAGAAATACTTTCAGCCTAAGAATGTTCATCTATATTTTTCATTGGTATGCTATAGACTTAGTAGTATAAGATTTAGACTATTAACATATTCTCTAGTTCCGTGAGTCAAATTCTTGATAATAGGTTGACCCACATCTAGAACTGTTTCGAACCCACTAATAATTCCTGACGAAAAAGTTTTCCACCCAAGACCAATAACCGCAAGAATAACCAACACAATCAGAACCAATGCTAATAGTCCTATCGCCTATCACCTATACATGAGTATTCACTGCATAAAGAATTAAACTTCAGTCATTTATTACACATAATATTCTACTGTGACATTATAACGTACACTGAAAATGGAAGCCCAGAAATCGGTATATGTATGAGGGAACTAAAAAGAAAGTATAAAAAAGGTCCCGTAAATACATATACTAAATAAATCATATTTCTATGCATCCAATTTCATGAACTATAATAAACTAGCTTTAATGACGTTAATAGCTATTACAGTAGTGGGTATGATCGCGATTCCTTTTGGAAACCCAAAATTTCTTGATAGAGCAATTGTGTTAGAGCTTTGTTTTATATCTCTATCATTTTTGGTTTGGAAGGGATATACTAAACCGTTATATGCGTGCATCTTAATTGCAACGGCCGTAATCCTGGGAAACAGTATTGCTGCACCACATGTTCACCTAATGACGACATTTGAAAAGCCTTTGAATGCAGTTCTATTACTTGTTGGTGGCTATATTCTACAAGGAATGCTAATATACTTCAGTTTAAAAATAATTTTGAAAAAACATCCAATACGATTATCACAAGGATTCACTTTGTGACATTCAAAAAACGTTATTCTAGATTAATGAGGCTACAATTACTTGGACAATTAATAATTCAAATAAAATCGACAGATATTTGTCTATTGTTTTCATCATGAGATGTTTTACTAACATTTTCATTTTCAACTTGATGATGACGATATTGGAGTAGGTGTACAGGCCCTTACACTTTTTACAAAATCTTCTAATATTGATGCATAATCGTTGTACAAGTCCCTGTGAAAATTGCTTCCAATCGGACAGCTCGCAGATTTATTAGTATCTGTTCTAGTATGAAGAGAATTAAGACAGTGTCCATTTTCCGTTTTTTTCTTAAGATTAACTTTTAACCATGATAGGACCATTATACCTAACATCAGCATGCCGGTTTCTGTATGTAAATAGCTATACTGAGTAATTTCGTCCTCTTTATTGCTGCACTGGTTTTGGGTAGGCTCGTTAGAGTATTCTCGACTGTGCAAAAGTACGTTTATGGCTAACGAAGACCAAAAAAAGCCATTTGGTATAATTTTATTATCAGCTGCTCCGTATGGAGGTCCAAAAGATGCAAATACGTCTTGGATTGATGAGTAGAAGGCATCTGAATCGAGTTGCTTTTTAAACCAATTTGGATTTGTCAATGACTCAATATAGATTGTTAGGGTATTAATGTAGATTGTTGTATAGATAACACAATGATCGTGTGATGCTTATTATTCTTGTATGACATACCTACGATTAAGGCCGCATGTACATGTATATACATTCATAAGATGTTCGTATCGCAAAATCTTCAATTGAATATTTATTTCCTTTCTAGATAGTTTCTAGGTAGAATAAGGCAAAAAGAAGAATCCTATGGCAATCATTACGTAAGCAACTGGTACATTTTGTAGTTAAGAATTTTCCTGACAAGCTAGTTATAATACTAGATGGCAAAAGCTATCTTTAAAAGTTTTAATCTTTATCGATGATAAAATTCAATCGATCGTCAATGCGTGCTATTTATCATCACTTTATTTTGGTCTAGATAATCGGCTATTTCATCAAATGTCATACCAGAGTCATTCAGCTCTATCAGTGATTCTTTACTAATACCAGCCCGTCTCAAAGCAACTAGTGCAGCATATAATCTTCTTTCAGCATTAGTACAACACTTACCATCCCAGCCATAGTAGGACATGATGACACCCATAGCGCATCTTCCGTTAATTCCATCAGTATATTGCTCTCTGATCTGTGTAAACTGTTTTCCATAAGCGCGTAGAATTTGTGAAATAGATAATTCTTGTGCCAGTAGGTGCTGTTGTTCTCTCAACGTGTCAATATTAGGTCTATCGTTATGTCGCTCCCTGATCTGTATTAGTGTATTTCTATACTTGGTTAGAATTTGGGAAACCGATAATTCTTTTGCTAGTAGTTGCTGTTGAGCCATATATTGCTTATATCATAAATACAAACAAGCTATTTAGATGCTACGCTACTATTATTCTATGGAAACAAGATTCGTATGATAATTAGATATGCTGAGATCGCAAAAAAAAGCCATTGCTCAGATGATCCATACTTGGATCAGAAGAAACCATAGTCATAATAGATGCTGACTGGCTATTGCTATTATTTGCTAGATTGCTTTTTTTGAAATATTTTCTATAAATAAATCTATCAAACTGGATGCACAAATAGTTTGAATTAATAAGAAACGACTAATGATGTTCATGATGTTCATATTATCGTTTATTTGCATAATTTTAGATATTTTTTATAGCAATTCTAATAATTTAACTGCCTGCCGGGACTAAAATAAAAATGGATGAGGTTTGATGAGACGTATTTCAGTCTTCTTTTTCACGACCATGATGTTCGCCTTTTTCGTGGTCGTGTGTGTGAGTTGTTCCATCTTCATGCGAATGCTCATGTACATGTGTCATGTAAACATTATAGATATGTCATGCCTTATTATGATTTGGATAATTTCTGATAACAATAAATCACCATCATGAATATTGTAAAATTATTGGAATCAAATTTGTAATTAAAACTGAATTATTATAGTTTATTAAGGTAGAAGACTCTTTAAATATAACTTATGAATATGAAATATGATGATTTTTATACAAAAAATTTCCATTGTTTTAGATCATAAAACTAAAAATTCATACCGTCTGTTTAATATTTGTCTATCAACAAATATGATAACAGCGTTAGTAATACCATTGTCTTTCATTTTGGCAACGTTAACAACAATAACTATGATGGGGCCTGCCGTTTATGCATATAATAATGATTATAATAATAATGTCATAGAAACTGTTAGTGATAATCATGGCCAATTGAATTTTGTTTCGACAATGACAACGACGAATAATTCTAGTTCTGTTGGCAGCGAGAATGCTACTTCTAATAGCACAATGTCACAGATACCTGATTCTGCAATGGGTCCTTCAATACCTGAAAAAGGCTATCTAGTTGATGAAATACGCGATAATTTGTATTGGGTGACAGATGGTGTTTATAATACAATGTTTTTGGTAACGGATAAAGGTGTTGTCGTAGTTGATGCTCCGCCATCAATTGGACAAAACTACTTGAAAGCCATAGCTGAAGTAACTGACAAGCCGATCACACATATAATTTACAGTCATGCCCATTTAGATCATATTGGTGCGGCTGGAATATTTCCAAAGAATGCGACTTATATAGCCCATCAAGATACCGCTGCAGAACTCAAGAGGGCTATAAGCCTAACCAAAAATGATTCTATTATTCCACCAATCCCCACGATAACTTTTCCAAATAATTACACGTTACAAATTGGAAATCAGACCCTTGAATTATCTGGTGGCTGCCTGGTATGTGATTATGATGATAACCACATGCCAGGAAACTTGTTTATTTATGCTCCAAATCAGAAAACGCTTATGCTAGTTGACGTAGTATTTCCTGGTTGGGTTCCTTTTGTTTATTTAGCAATTACTGAAGATGTTGCCGGTTTTATAGAAGCTCATGATATAGCTCTAAATAATTATGACTTTGATACCTTCGTTGGTGGACATTTGACTAGACTGGGAACAAGAGATGATGTGATAACACAGCAAGAATTTGTCTCTGATTTGGAAAAGGCCGCTGGCAAAGCAAGCAGCGAAGTCCAATTTGCAGATATTGCCAAACAAGTAGGTTCTCCAGACAATCCATGGTTAACTTTCTCTAAATATATTGATGCAGTAAACAAGAATTGTATACAGACCATGTTACCGAAATGGGAGAGTAGACTTGGAGGTGTAGAAGTATTCATGCCTACTCACTGTTTCGCTATGACCCAGGCTGGGAGAGTTGATCCAAGTGTAAGCGCAATACTTCAAAATAGTACGATGATCGCTACTCCAAATTAGAAATTCGCTAATTTTCATACTTCTTCCCATTCTTTATGAAGAACTTAATTAATGAAAATAGTATGATCCAAAAACAGATTTGGATATTTAGTAATTCCATCATATTAATAAAAAGGAGTTGGGAATTAGATGAAGATCGCAAAAAAACAGATAAGTGCTGTGTGCCTCACACCCAATTAGATCCTTAATTCACAGCCCTAGTTTCGTTATACTATTATCTATTCCAGGAGGATCTAATAAGTTTGCAGAAATCAATCACCCTGATATCGTAATATTTACTGATCTTATCCCCCTCCTGCACCCATTCCTCCTCCAGTTGATTCTACTTCTAATTCTTGCAATTCCTTATCTTCTTTAGATTTTACTTTGGTTGTCGGTTTCAGAAGCTCCTTTTGAATTTCTTTCTTCTCTTCCATCTTGTGTGGCTTAAATAGTATAACATTCTAGTTATGGGTTACAGGTTCTGGATTATGGCACTGTTATAGCATGAAAACATTTTGATATCATTTCAAGTCCATTTTCCAAGGTTTTAATCACATACAAGAAATGGTAGGACGGCCAGGGATTGGAAGAATGAACGAAAGGGGCCGTCCTACCTGTCATGAATTTGTTTCTGTTAACTCAAATATACATTATGAACTAGCATAAAAGATATTCCGGAACTTAGTTATCTGTAAAAACAGGGGGAAATAGTTGTCTTATTTCATTCAGAAATGTTATCATTAGATTCTTCATCTTCTTCCTCATCTTCAAACTCGTCGTCAATATCTATATCATCCTCCTCTTCCGCAATGACATCATTTTCTGACTCTTTTTCCATTTACAATTAGAATTAATTAAGATTTGATTACATATAAAAGTTAAAAAATCATAGAATCTAAGTTGTTGTGTAACCACTAAACCTAAAATGTTAAGAATCAAGATCCGAAAATACTTCCAATTAGTCAAAATGACGAATCAACGGTATATAACTAAGTAATTAGTTCATACAATATTCGAGACTATTTCCATATGCTATCAGAAGCCCTTGGTCTTAGTCTATTAATTTCCAGTTCCGCATGCTTTTTGAAATCCTCAATTTTTTTACTATCATAACCCTTTTCCGTCTTCAATCGTTCTTCTAATAACTTTTCTAAAATATGAATAGCTTCGAATGAATCTTCTGGATCGATATGATAGGCTCTCTCAAAAGCTGAAAGAATTGGTTCGAGCTGAAAGAATAAAGCATCTCGAACTTTGTCATGTTCAATAGGTCTAGTCATTATAGTTTCACATCTTATACTTAGATAAAAACAATTTCTAATTTGATACATATTTGATTCATCTCTTAAATTTATGTTAAGCATATTATCAGTTGTGAGGTACTAATGAGTTGTTAATTCTGATATAGTGTTGACATGCATCTGCTCGCGACTTTCAGATATTCTTCTCATTTAGTAGTGAATCCAAAAAATTAATTTAGATATATATTTTTTAGAATATTTTACTGTTATTTATTTGCGGGAAATATTGGAGGGGCTAGAATATTTGTACTGAACTAATGGATCTCTTAATTAATCTACTAGATTGATTTGATATACTTTAACAATCTAATTCTTAGATATTCTCAGAATACTAATTAGTTTTACTGATTGACTTCAAATAATTGATGAGTTAATGCTGAATTAATAGTAATGCCATGATAGCACACATCTCAAATGACGTCAAGAAATCATCTCATTTCATCAGCAGCTCTTTAACACGTATGTCAAAGAAACTCGTTTGGTTGGGGAGATTAGGAGTGTGCGATTTTTGACTTCAGATGTTGCATTAATGCATGTAGTTGGCGGGACTATAATTGCTAGTCAGACGGATATTAAACCAGAGAGAAATTCTATACAAACACTCGTTGTATCTGCCATACTGTTGTTATGCCAACAGATGCTATCATTAGCACCACTGGTACAGTGGCTAATATTTCTCTACTAGGGTACTTTTTTATATCTATCATTCTTTTCATTCTGTGTATAGAGACTAAATTTTACTTATAACCTTTGTATACATATGACACGTAACTTGGTTACCCGACCTAATGGAAGTTCATTGCGGACTCCTTCAAACCCTCAATTAACACCAGAACTGCACTTATAACCCTTATTGGGCAAATCATGAGATAAAAAGGCGTTTGACATCGTAGCGCCTAGTAAAAACATATCTATGCATGAAAGTGCTGCTATACCGTATTATTTCTAATTATATATCATCATCTCGCCATTTGCAATCGTTGCAGATTGCAATTCTGTGCACAACTCTCGGTCTGCTCATTTTGACGGATTGCCTCGACAGTTCTTACCATGAGCGCAGAAATAACGATCAAGACATGTACTCGTCGTGCCTTCGGAACCATAGCCCAGTTTCATTCCGCCCATTCGGTGCCCGGTCAAGCCACTGGTACATTCCCCAGAGCGCGTCGAGGCCGCGCGCGTAGGTGGAGTACGTGTGGTAGACGACGCCGTCGGAGAGTGCGAACGCGCTCATGCCCGGAGCCTCGCGGGTGTAGGTGGGGACGTCGGTGCCGGTCATGGCCGCGAAATCGCCCGGGTCGAGGCTCGCTCGAATCCGGTCTTGACGGCCCTTTGAGCCGGCCTCTGAGTCGGGTGTCGTGCCGAGCGTGTTGTAGTTGTAGTCGATGCTGCCGGAGCGCTGCTGCTCTTCGGTGAACGAGGTGTTGAAGTCGTAGTTGAAATCGCTATTCAGCGACGAGGCCCACGTGAACGTCCAGCCCATGCGGCGCTTGTAGGCCTGGAGCGCAGCGATTGGGGCGCGTGAGACCGCGATCATCGCGACGTCGTGGTGCTCAAGGTGCACGGCAAAGCCGTTAAATCCGTCCGCGATTGCAGAGCATGCCGGGCAGCCGCCTGTGTACTCTGGGCCGAACATGAAGTGATAGATGAGGAGCTGCGAGCGTCCTCTGAACAGATCGGCAAGAGAGGCCATACCCTCGTCGGTCTCGAAATGGTACTCTTTGTCGATTCGAACCCATGGCAGCCTCTGCCGCCACTGCGCCAGTTCGTCGCTACGCCGCGTCAGTGCCTTCTCTGCCTTGAGCAGCTCCAGCCGGGCCGCAAGCCACTCTTCACGTGTTCCGATCTTGTGGTCGGTCATTAAAGGTCGTAATTAGTTAGGCATTACAGTATATGAACTAACGCAGATTGTACGTTGGGGGGGAGAAGAGGGGCTTAATCATCATCGTATGTTCTAGATTGTCACATTTGTAATTCTCATGATACAGAACTAATACCAATCTCGAGTGACGAATCATTCAGAATAGAATATAGTCAAACTAAAGGTATGGAAATGGAGTTTTATAGGGGTAACAATATTGTT
>Ga0105104_10003481_pt1 | contig 11197 bp, 8 predicted proteins | sample PPLLaktember2015_3_FD_87034 | JGI IMG/M metagenome (GOLD analysis project Ga0105104, IMG submission 87034) | Freshwater sediment microbial communities from Prairie Pothole Lake near Jamestown, North Dakota, USA - PPLs Lake P7 Core (6) Depth... | ecosystem: Environmental > Aquatic > Freshwater >... | reverse complement strand
TCGCAGGTGCGGCACCCGACACACTTCTGGGCGTCGACGATCAAGGTCTTCAGCATGCCTGCATTCCTCTCGAGGCCCGAAGGCCGACTCGAATCCGCTTCAGTAGGCCAGCAGGGCCAGCTCCATCCTCTTCTTCGTCTCGTCCCAGCCCTGCTCCCGCGCCAGCGAGGTCTCCACCGCCCGCTGCGCGACGATCCCGAACAGCGCGTTGTTCGCGGTGGCCGTGTCGAGGACCCGGACCTCCTCCACGACGCCCCGCTCGTCGGCGCGGAAGTGCTGATAGATGAGGCCCTGAGGCGACTCGATCGCGGCGTGGCCCTCCCGGCCGGGAGCCTTGGGGATCGTGCGCAGGGCCGGGCCCGTCAGCTTCTCCACCTCGCACAGCGCGACGAGGCCCTCCGCCGCCGAGAGCAGCTCGATGAGCAGCGCCCAGTACCCCGCCACGACCTCGAAGCGAGGGAAGGGCCCCAGCGCTTCCACGAGGCGCTTGCGCTCCGACTCCGCCAGCGGCGTCGCCAGCGGCTCGCCCCCGTTCAGGCGCGCCAGCGGCCCGACGAAGAAGAGGCCCTCGGCCGGCGCAGCACCCTGGCCCTGCGATCCCTTGGCCTCGAGGACCGCGAACGGCACGTGCGACCAGCTCTCCTGGGCCAGCCCGACCTTGTCGAAGAGCGCGGCCGAGGCGAAGCGCTCCACCTCGGCGCCACGGCCGTCTCGCAGCACGACGCTGTCGGCGTCCGGCGCCAGCGCGAGGGAGGACACGGGGCCGGCGTCGATCTCTCGGACATCCCCCAGGATCTCGCCGAGCGAGAAGATCCGGTCCCGGAGGTAGGCGCCGAGGCGCTCCGCGAACGTCCGGCAGGCGACGGCGATCTCGGCCAGCCTGACGTGATGCTCCTGCTTCAGCGCGCGGGTGACGCCGCCTGCCACGGCGGTCACCGGATGATCGGCGCGCCCTCCCAGGATGGCAGCCGCCTCCTGGGCCAGCGATACGTGGCGCATGACGTCCTCGAGCAGCGGACGGAGGCCGTGGGGTCCTCGCCGCGCTCCCTCGGGCCAGAACTCCGCGAACGGACTCTCGACGGACGACGCCAGGAAATGGAACTTCCGCAGATGGTGGCGGAAGACGAGCGCGAGGCGCAGGGCCTCCCGCGTGTTCTTCGCGGCCGGCGGCGGGTCGATGCCGAAGAGCCGATCAAGGGCCTTCGCCGCGCACAGATGATGCGCGGGCGACAGGATCGACAGGATGCGCGGCAGCTCCTCGACGGGGCGCCCCACGCACATCGCGGCCACCTCGCGCGGCGTGGTCATCTGCAGGCGGACGCGAGGTGGCCCACCATCGACGGTCACCGTCGCCCGGGCCGGCGGGTCCCGCCACCTCAGCGAATCGAACGTCACCCTCGACATCTGTCACACCCTTGGTCTGGGGTTGCCGCTGGCGCGGCCAGCAGCGAGCACTGGGCCGGCACCGAGTAGCGGTAGAGGGTGCCGGCCAGGTCCACGAAGCCATCGACGAGCCCGGCGATCTCCTCGGCCTTGGCCGAATCGAAGGTGGAGCTGATCGCCGCCACCATCTTGGCGCCGGGGTCGAAGATGGCCGGCGCCTTGCCGAAGCAGCCGCGGCAAGGGACGCCGACGCCGGTGCAGAGGCCGCCGCAACCCTCCTGCGTGGCCACGCCCTGGCAAACCAGCCCCTGCTCGAGCAGACAGCGCCCGGTCTCCTGGTACGCCTCGTACGGGCGCTTGCAGGTTCCGAACTTCTTCTCCTCCTTCACGCGGGAGCAGCTTCCGCAGACGGCCTTCTCGCCGGCGAAGATCGTCCCGCGGGGAGGGAGCACGCCGGAGGCGATCGCTTCGGCGATCGGTTCCGGGAGCCTGGCCGCGGCGTAGGACAGCCGGGACGGAGACTCTCCGCGGCAGACGAGCGCCAGCACCGCAGCCCAGAGGAGGTTCTGCGTCGGGGGACAGCCGGGCACGAAGTAGTCGACCGGGACCACCTGCGAGAGGCACATGGCCTCGGGCTCGAGCGCGGGCACCGCCGGCTTGCCGTCGTCGGGCGCGTCCATCGTCGGGGCGGCCTCGGCCGGCGCGGCGGAGTCGGCGAGGTTGGCGAGCCCGGGCAGCCCTCCGAAGGCCGCGCACGCACCGACCGCCACGAGGAGCTGCGACTTCTCACGGAGCGAGAGCGCGGCCTCGCGGTCGGCCGCGGTGCGGATGGCTCCGGCGAAGAGCGCGACATCCACGTCGCCGGGCAGGGCCTCCCACGGCGTCCCGAGCACGTACGGCCAGAAGACCGGATCCGCGAACCGGCCGAGCTCGTTCACCTCGTAATTCAGATCGAGGATGCCCTGCTCGCAGGCGCGGCAGCCCGTGGCCGTGTACACGGCGAGCTTCTTCTTCTGCCGGTCTCCCCGGTTCACGCGGCGCTCCTCTTGGCGCTCTTCTTCTTCCGCTTGAAGGGCCCCAGCTTGCGGATCTCCTCGGTCATCTCGTTCACCGTCTTCGCGAACTGGCTCGGCTCCGAGGCGGCGATCCACTTCAGGCGGAACCGCAGCTCCTCCACCCCGAGCTCGCGGAGCAGCTTCTTCAGGAGCGGAGCGCGCCGCATCGCCTTGATGTTGCCGGCGACGTAATGGCAATCGCCCGGCCAGCAGCCTCCCACCAGCACGCCGTCCGCGCCGCTGACGAAGGCCTTCACGATGTAGCTCGGGTCGACCATCCCGGAGCAGTTCACGCGGATGACCCTGACGTTCGGCTTCTGGACGAAGCGAGAGACGCCGGCGGCGTCCGCAGCCACGTAGGTGCACCAGTTGCAGAGAAAGGCGACGATCTTCGGCTCGAACTCGCTCATGCCAGGATCCCCTCGATCTGCGCGAAAATCTGGTCCTGCGTGAAATGCTGGACCCGCAACGCGGCCACCGGGCAGGCTGCGGCGCAGGTGCCGCAACCCTGGCAGAGCGCCTCGTTCACCACCGCCACCTTGCCCTCCTCGTTGAAGCTGACGGCCTTGTACGCGCAGAGGTTCACGCACGTCTTGCACCCGGTGCACAGCGCCGCGTCCGCGCTCGCCACCGTCGGCTCCACCTCCACCTCTCCCATGCTGAAGAGGGTCAGGGCCTCCGCCGCGGCCGCGCCGCCCTGGGCCACGGACTCGGGGATGTCCTTCGGGCCCTGGCAGCCACCGGCCAGGAAGATGCCGGACAGTGAAGTCTCCACGGGGCCGAGCTTCGGGTGGAGCTCGAGGAAGAAGCCGTGCTTGTCCGAGGCGAGGTTGAGAGCCCGCGCCACGTTGACGTAGTCCTTCTGCGGCGTCAGCCCGGTGGCGAGGACCACCATGTCGGCCTCGACCTCGACGGGTCCACCGACCAGCGTGTTCTCGCCGCGCACGACGAGGCGCCCGCCCTCCTGGAACACCTTCGCGGCCCGGCCGCGGATGTAGGTGGCCCCTTCCTCCTCGATCGCGCGGCGCAGGAACTCCTCGTAGCCTTTACCGCCGCAGCGATTGTCGATGTAGAAGACGTAGGCCTTTCCGTCGTGGTTGTGGTGCTTGAAGATGCTGAGCTGCTTCGCGGAGATCATGCAGCAGACCTTCGAGCAGTACTCCGCCCCGCGAGCCTTGTCGCGCGAGCCCACGCACTGGATGAAGACGATGTTCTCCGGGACCTTGCCGTCGCTGGGCTTCACCACCTTGCCGCCAGTGGGGCCCGCCGCGTTGCACAGACGCTCGAACTGAAGGTTCGTGAGGACGTCGGGGTGCTTGCCGTGCCCGTACTCCGGCCACTTCTGGGCGTCGAAGATGTCCACGCCGGTGGCGACCACGATCGCGCCGACGTCCAGCTCGCGGATCCTTTCGCGCTCCGTCAGGTCGATGGCGGCTGGGCCGCACGTGCGCACGCATTCGCCGCACTGGCAGCAGAGCGAGCAGCTCATGCAGCGCTGCCCTTCGGCCTTGGCCATCTCCTCGGTGAAGCCCAGCTCCACCTCGGCGAAGCGACCGCGGCGCTCCTCCGCCGCGAGCATCGGCATCTCTTGGCGCGCGATGGGGCGTGCCCGCTTGCGCTCCTCGTCCGTGATCTCCTTCGCGACCTCCCTCTCCTTCGGCGCGACCTCGCGCAGCCCGCCGTGCACGACGTACGCGTAGATGGCCTCCGCCGCCTCCCTGCCCTTCCCCACCGCCTGCACGAAGGAGGCGGGCCCGAGGGTGCAATCGCCGCCGGCGAACACGCCGGGCCGGCTCGTGGCGAGCGTGTCCGGGTCGACCTGGACGAGGCCGCGCGGCGTGAGCGCGATGCCGTCTTCCGGGCTCAGGAACTTCATGGCGGTCTTCTGCCCGATCGCCAGGATCACCACGTCGGCTTCACGCGTGGTGAGCTGGTCGTCGTGGTAGGCGGGAGCGAAGCGGCCCTGCTCGTCGAAGACCCGCGCCACGGCGCGGAGCTCGAGGCCGATGACCTGGCCTCCGTTGGAGAGGATCTGCTTCAGGCCCCAGCGGTGCTCGAACTTCACGCCCTCGTGCTCGGCGTCCTCCACCTCCCAGGACGAGGCGGGCATCTCCTGACGGCTCTCGAGCGAGATGGCCGTCACCGACGCCGGGCCCTGGCGGATGGCGGTGCGAGCCGCGTCCACGGCCACGTTGCCGCCGCCGATGACGATCACCCGCTTGCCCGCGAGCGCGGGGCCCTTGCCGAGCCCGCAGTCCCGCAGGTACTCGACGCCCCAGTGCACCCCCGCCGCGTCCGCTCCGGGCACCGGGATGCGGATGGCATCCTGGGCTCCGACGCCGAGGAAGACGGCGCTGAAGCCCTCCTTCTTCATGAGATCATCGATGCTGCGGCCCGGGCCGATCGGCGTGCTGCAGTGGATCTCGACGCCCATCGACGCGAGATTCTCGATCTCCTTGCTCAGCACGGCCTTCGGCAGGCGGTACTCGGGGATGCCGTAGCGCAGCCAGCCGCCGGCCTCGGGCGCGGCCTCGAAGATGACCGGCTTCAGGCCCATCAGCGCCAGGTAGTAAGCGGCGGACATGCTGGCCGGGCCGCCGCCCACGAGGGCGATCCGCTCGGCGCGCTCGTCCTTCTTCTTAGGGTGTACGAAGACGCCCTTCTCCATCTCGCGATCGCCCAGGAACCGCTTCGTCTGGCAGACGGCGAGGGGCGCATCCACCTGTCCGCGCTTGCAGGAGCTCTCGCAGGGGTGGAAGCAGATGCGGCCGCAGGAGGAGGCGAACGGCATTCGCTCCCGCACCAGCGCCAGCGCCTCGTCGAACTTCCCGAGGCCGGCGAGGTTCATGTAGCCCACCACATTGACGCCGGCCGGACATGCTGACTGGCACGGCGGTGAGCCGTCACGGATGATCGAGTACTTGTTGGGGATCGCCTGGGGGAAGGGGCGGCTGATGGGGTGTCGCGTGGCCATCCCGAGCTCGAACTGGCTCGAGACGTTGATGGGGCAGACCTTCTGGCAATCGCCGCATCCCGTGCACTTGTCGAGGTTCACGTAGCGTGGCTGCTGCCGGACCTTGACCTTGAAGTTCCCGACGAAGCCGCCGACCTCGACGACCTCCGACTTCGTCAGGATCTCGATGTTGGGGTGCCGCCCGACCTCGCTGGTCTTGGGCGTCAGGGTGCAGCCGGCGCAGTCGAGGGTGGGGAAGGTCTTGTCGAACTGGGCCATGCGGCCGCCGATGATCTCCTCCTTCTCGACCATGAAGACCTTGTAGCCGGACCTCGCGATCTTGAGCGCAGCGGTGATGCCCGCGATGCCGCCGCCCACCACCAGCGCCTGGCGCGTGACCGGCTTCTTGGATCCCACCAGCGGACGGTGATGCTTCACCCGCTCGATGCCGCCCTTGATGAGCGACTTCGCCTTGAGGGTGGCCAGCTCGCGACTCTCCGTGACCCAGGAGCAGTGCTCGCGGATGTTGACCATCTCGAACATGTACTGGTTCATCCCGGCCTGCGAGACGCAGTTCCGGAACGTGGGCTCGTGCATCTTGGGAGAGCAGGAAGCCTCGACCACGTGGTCCAGCTTCAGCTCGGCCACGTCGTCCCGGATCAGCTTCTGACCCGGCTCCGAGCACATGTACTTGTAGTGGCGGCAGACCACCACCTCGCCGCCCTCGGCACCGATCTCGTCCGAGATCTTCTCGACGTCGACCTTGCCGTCGATGTTGGTGCCGCAGTGACAGATGTAGACGCCGACTCGCTTGCTCATCCGATCAACCCCTTCTCCTTCAACAGGGCCAGCGGATCGACGAGGTGATGGTTCAGGCCCAGCGCCGAGGGCGCAAAGCCGAAGGCCAATCCCATGAGCTGGGTGAAGTAGATGATGGGAATGCCCGCCTGCCCCTGCCGCATGTCGAGATTCGCCTGGCAGAGCTGGCACGCCACCACCACGGCGTCGGCTCCGCGGAACGCCGCCTCGCGGACGAGCCGCCCCGAGAGCTCGACGACCTTCTCGGTCTTGCTCAGGGACAGGCCGGCCCCGCAGCACTCGGTCTTGAAGTCCCAGTCGAGGACCTCGGCGCCGAGCGCGGCGAGGATCTCGTCCATGGAGGTGGGGTTCTCGGTGTTTTCACAGCCCGTGACTTGCCCGGGCTTCACCATGAAGCACCCGTAGTACGGGACGACCTTGAGGCCGGCCAGGGGCTTCTTCAGCCTGGCGGCGATCGCCTCGAGGCCCACCTTCTCCCTGAGGAAATCGACCAGGTTGTGGATCTGCAGCTCGCCCGAGAGCTCCGCCTCGATGACCTCCTGCACCTCGCCCTTCAGCTTCGGATCCTGGCGCATCTCCTCCTGGGCGCTCGCGAGGCGGCGATAGCAGAAGGGGCACGGCGCCACGACCTCGGACGGCTCCTCCTTCTCGAGCAACGCCAGATTGACCCCGGAAAGCGCCGTGGAGAGCAATCGATTCATCTTGAGCCCTGCGGAGGAGCCGCAGCAGACCCACTCCCGGACCTCCTGCAGGTCGACTCCAAGCGCGCCGCAGACCGCGCGGGCGGACCGGTCGTAGCCCTTGCCGGTGGACTCGAGGGAGCACCCAGGATAGTAGCTGACCTTCATCGGCTATTCTCCCGTCCCTTTCCGCTGCGCCCTCGCGAAGACGCGCGAGATCCGCTCGTCCGCGCGGCTCCCCTTCAGCATTTCACCGGGGGAGATGGCGCCCTTCCGCATGAGCGTGAGCGCCTGCCCCATGTCCTTGAACGGGCGCCGGGTCCGAAGATTGAAGCCCGCCACGACCCTCAGCTCGTTGGCGCGCCCATGCCTCTCCACCGACTTCATGAAGAGCTCCTCGAACAGGTGGATGTCCGGCTCGGAGGGGGCGATCCCCTCGCGCTCCGCCATCTCGCAGAGCGCGGTCGCCACGCGGTACACGTTGATCTCCACCGGGCACCGGGTCATGCACGTGCCGCAGGCCACGCAGTGCCACCAGGTGCGATCCTCGAGCGCCTGCCGCTTCGACCCGTAGAGGATCTCGGCGATGAGGCGCCGGGGACCGCCCACCTCGGCGGAGGTGATGGGGCACCCGCCGCTGCACTTGCCGCACTGGATGCAGGCGGACAGGTTCTGGCCGCTCTCTTCGATGATGCGAGCGAGGAAGTCCTTCTCCTGCGCCGCGCCGTTCAATCTGATCATACGGGCTCGCGTTCCTACTCTGCGAAGGACTTCGCCACCTTCAGGGCTTCCTGGGCCCTGATCTGGTTCACCACCCGCGTCGGAGTCCCGAACATCAGGGCTCCCGAGGGGCACTTGAGCGTGCAGGCCGGCCACAGGCCCTGGTCGACTCGCGTCCTGCACCCGTCGCACTTTGCAATCTTCCCGGACGCGGGATTGAGTTGCGGCACGCCGAACGGACAGGCCACGGCGCACGTCTGGCAGCCGATGCACAGCGACAGGTCGGAGAAGACGATCCCGTCCGCCCGCTTCTGCATGGCGCCGGTGGGGCAAGCCAGCACGCAGGCCGGCCGGTCGCAGTGGCAGCAGCTCGTGGGCTGGAAGGACATGGCGAGGTCATCGCCCTCGCCTCGCGGCCCGAGCTGGATCACACGGACGGTTCGTGGGCCGCCCGGGAGGCCATGCTCCATCTTGCAGGCCGCCTCGCATCCGAAGCAGCCGATGCACCGGGAGGCGTCCGCCAGCCAGAGGTGTCTTCGCACGTGAGTTGTCATGGATTCGATTCGTCCAGCAGGGCCCGTGCCTCGTCGGCGGATTGATCCTTCTTGCGCACGAGGGCCGGTCCGGTGACGCCCTGGAAAAAGCCAATGGTCCGCCTCGACACGGCACGACTGAGATTCGCGCGGGCGGGCAACGCGCCGCGGGGCGTGTCGACGAGCACCTCGTCGCCGTTCTCGATGCCGAGCCGCTCTGCCGTGTCGGGGTGGATCTGGACCGCGTCTTCCCGGGTCAGATTCCGCGTCCACGACCAGAAGCGGCTCGCGTCACCGGAACGGCAGCTGCTCCTCGCCGTGACGAGGGCCAGGGGATAGCCCGATTCGACCGGCGCTCCCGCACCGGACGCGAGCGAGGCTGGCGCCGGATGGACCGCGATCGTACCCGCGCGAAGGGCGGCGGGATGCGTGCTCTCGCCCGCGGGCCAGAAGCACCGCGAGCCCGGCTCCAGCGTTCGGACCTCGTCCAGGCTCACGCCGACCATCGCGGGGCTTCGGGCCAGGAGCCAGCCATAGAAGGCACCGTGATCGGCCCGGCCGTCCTCGGTGGCCCACGGAAACTGCTTCTCCCAGCCGAACCGCCGCGCGAGCTTCAGCCAGAAGTCGAGGCCGGATCGGCAGCCGGCAGGAGGCTCCACGATCGTGCGGCCCCACTCGACGGATCGGTCGCCACCGAAGAAGAGCCCGTCCCGCTCTGCCCAGAGCGCTGCAGGAAAGGTCATGGAGGCGCGTTCCCAGGTCGCGTTCGGGAAGGATCCGAAATGCGCGACGAGCTCCGCCTGGTCCGAGAGCCGCCCGAACGGCGACACGTACTCCGCGAGAGCGTTCCCGGAGCAGATGAGGGCCTGGACGTTTCCGCGCTCCGTCACCTCGCCGAGGGTGGACCGCCTGCCGTCGGGTCCAACCCAGCCGTCACCGGGGTCGCCCTGAACCGCGAGCACCGGCGTGCCCGCGTCGACGGGGTACCAACCCCCACCCACCCGGCCGATCCAGCCCATGGCCTTGGCCAGAGTGAGCCAGATGCGGTCATGCGGCTGAGCGATCAGCTCACGCCCCGTGATCACGGTCACCGGAGCGTGCTTCACGAGGAGCACCGCGAGGTGCCGGAGGTCCTCGAGCGAGATTCCGAGGGCCGCGTCGGTACCGTCCAGGGACATCTGCTCGAGCGACGCCGGCCAGCGGTCCGCATTCGCGAACGCTCCCGCGAGCGCGCGATCGTCGAGCCCGCGCTCCGCGATCATGAGCTTCGCGAGGGCGAGGCCGAGGAGATTCCCCCGACCGGGCTTCATCCGCAGCGCGAGGTTCGCCTTCGCGAGCGTCGCGGTGAAGCGGGCGTCCGCCGCCACCACCTGCGCTCCGCGCCGCTGCGCCTCCTGGATCAAGCCGAAGGCCACGGGATGGCTGGCGGCGAGGTCCGTCTCGACCAGCAACAGGCACTTGCTGTCAACCCACTCCGAGCAGGGTGCCGTCGGGCTGTCCAGGCCTTCGGGCCAGGGGTCGAGCGGGTCAGCCGCCGAGTGAAAGACCTGTGACGTGCCCCACAGTCGGGCGAATCGCAGGGCGCCCAGGTGGAAATCGAGGCCGCCCTCACGATCGCATCCGATGACGAGCGAGTCGGAGCCATACCTGTCCTTCACCTGGCGGAGCCGCTCGGCGAGCAGATCGACTCCGCTCTTCCAGTCGTCGAGCGGCTTGAAAGCGTCGCCTCGCTTCCGCCTCGTCGCCGGGACGGTGAGGCGCTCGGGAGACGTGATCCCCTGGACGAACGCACTCCCCCGGGCGCAGAGCCGCCCTCGGCTGACGGGGTGGCTCTCGTCTCCCTGGACGTCCACGATGCGGCGGTCCTTGACGCTGACCACGAGACCGCACGCGACGCTGCACTCCTGGCAGACCGTCCTGACCAGCCCGTCTCGTTCGTGGCGCGATCCCGGAGACCGCCTCATCGGGTGATGCTCGAGCATGGACACTGACTCCACTTGATCCAGCGCAATTCGTGCGTCGCACGCGTTACTCGCTTGGGGAGCTGTGCAAGAACCGTTCGCCAGCCGCTCCGAGGCGCTTCGTGCGCTCACCGGCGGGGCTCGTGAGACATTCGCGGGCGCAGCGACGCGCATGAACGATGCTGCGAGACGCGCGAACATCACGGTGCGCCCAAAGCGGATTCCGGTGGAGGCAGCGCGTCGTGACGTTGTCGCATGCACCCGAGACGCGTGTGACATGTCACGGGTTGTTGCGCTCGCCGTTTGGCCGACGCGAGTGGACAAAGCGCGCCGTCTTTGCGCGATGACGCGTCGCTCAATCGAGCGATCAGCGTCGTGCACGATCCAGTGACGGCCGTGGCTCGCCTCGTCGGCCAGGAGCGCCACGCCCGTGACGGAGCCATTTGCGCGCCGAGGCGGACGCGGGGGAGTTCACTCGGATTGGGGTTGAGACCTCGAGATCCCGTACTTGCGCAGCCAGCGGTAGAGCGTCATGCGGGAGACGCCGAGCTGATGCGCCGTGCGCCGGAAGTTCCATGCGCAGGAGTCGAGCGCCGTCACCAGCTCGACCCTCTCCAGCTCGGGACTGGTCTCCGGCAGCGCCTCGTCCGCCGCCCAGAAGGACGGCGTACCCGCCGCCCCGAGGACGAGGCCCCGCGCCGTGATCTCCGGCCGCGACGCGACCGCGGCAGCGCGGAGGAGCACGTTCTTCAGCTCGCGGACGTTGCCCGGCCAGTGATGGTTCTGCAGCGCCTCGAGCGCGTCGGGCGTGAGCGTGAGGCCGCGCCGCTCGACGTCGGCCTCCTCCAGGAACGCCTGCGCCAGCAGCAAGACATCCTCTCCTCGCTCGCGCAGGGCCGGTACTGCGATGCAGAGGACGTTCAGGCGATAGTACAGATCGCTGCGGAACCGACCTGCGCGCATCTCCTCCTCGAGCGGCTTGTTCGTCGCCGCCAGGACGCGGACGTCGATCGCACGTGGCGCGCTCCCCCCGAGGCGCACGACCTCCTTCTCCTGCAGCACGCGCAGCAGCGCCGTCTGCGCCGCGGGCGCC
>Ga0105104_10003480_pt1 | contig 11198 bp, 12 predicted proteins | sample PPLLaktember2015_3_FD_87034 | JGI IMG/M metagenome (GOLD analysis project Ga0105104, IMG submission 87034) | Freshwater sediment microbial communities from Prairie Pothole Lake near Jamestown, North Dakota, USA - PPLs Lake P7 Core (6) Depth... | ecosystem: Environmental > Aquatic > Freshwater >... | reverse complement strand
ATCTCAGCGGCGGTTGAGTGACTCGCCGTTTTGTGGCGAGTTGTATCGAAACCCCGCGCCTCTGGAGTGCCAGTAGTGGCGTCCAAACTCGACTCGCCGCAACTGCTCCTCTCCAGAGGCGCGGGGTTTCGATACAACTCGCCACAAAACGGCGAGTCACTCAACCGCCGCTGAGTTGGGTGGCCCGCTTACTCCGCTCCGGGCTGAAGCCCGTTCGCTCCGTGCGCGGCTCTGTAACGCGACTCCAGCTGCGTGTTGAGACGGTACCACTTCTACGCGACGCCTCTAGTGTCGTCAGGAGTCCTCATGCGAATCGTGAACCAACTTGATCGAAGCTTGTGGGCTGATTTCGTTGACAATCATCCTCAGGCAAACGTCTTTCATACCCCGGAAATGTTCGACGTCTTCTCGCGGACCCGAGGCTTCCATCCCTCTCTCTGGGCGGCTCTCAATGATGACGGGCAGATACGCGCCCTGGTGTTACCTGTTTATGTGACCGTCCTGGGTGGCGTCCTTTCTCCTCTCACCACCCGCGCCGTCGTCTACGGCAGCGTCCTGTCTACTTCGGGCGACGAAGGGCATGAGGCGCTCGAGCTCCTTCTACGGACTTACAGACAACAAATGAGGGGCCGGCTCCTTTTCACCGAGTTGCGGAACCTCTCGGAAGTGGGCGAGTCGGGCAGAATTCTGGAGCAACAGGGATTTGCCTACGAGGAACATCTGAATTTCCTCATCGACCTCAATCGCCCTCCGCTCGAGATTTGGCGAAGCATACGCTCGAGTGCTCGCCGAAACATTGAGAAAGCAAAACGTTCCGGAGTTGTTATTGACGAAGTGGCCACCTCGGCCGACGTAGCCGCAGCGTATGCCGTTCTAAAAGACGTATACAGGCGAATTCAGGTCCCTTTGCCGGACCGTTCGCTGTTCGATCGGACTCTGGAGCTGCTGAGGCCGAAAGGGATGCTGCGCCTTCTGCTGGCGAAGGTAGGCGGCCACGCGATCGGCGCCCTGACCTTGCTGCTCCACAAAGGCTCTATTTACTACTGGTACACCGGAACTCTCAGGGAGTTTGCCTCATACCGAGCGGGCGATTTTCTCGTCTGGCACGCCTTGGAATGGGGCAGCCAAAACGGGTTCCACACCTTCGATTTCGGTGGTGGAGGCCGGCCTGACGAAGAGTACGGGGTGCGTGATTTCAAGGCCAAGTTTGGTGGGCAGCTGGTGAACTTCGGCAGGAATCGATGCGTGCACGCGCCCCTGCGGTTGCGGCTGAGCCAGGGCGGCTACCATCTGCTCAGGCGATTTCTCTAAGAAGGAGACATCTATGCTCATTACCTTTCTGGGTCATGCCGGGTTCTGTGTCGAGTCACCCAGGTCTATCATCCTCATGGATCCCTGGCTCTCGCCTTCCGGGGCCTTTGATTTCGCCTGGTTTCAGTATCCGTGTAACCACCATCTGGGAGCCCTCGTCCAGGAGAAGCTGCAGGACCGAACGCGGCGCAAATATCTCTACATCAGTCACGAACACAAGGACCACTTCGACCTGGCCTTCCTGGAAAGCCTCATCGCCCGCGACTTCACGCTGATTCTGCCGCATTTTCGACGATCGGCGCTCCGGGATCTTTTGGCCGGCTATAAGTGCGATGGAATGATCACGTGTCGCGATGGTGACGTCATCCCGCTCGAGGATGGCTACGTACAGTTGTACCTCGACGATGCGGAGCTCGACCGGGATTCAACAATCCTGGTTAAGACCAACGGGTCCCTATTCCTGAACATGAATGACTGCAAGCTGCACGACCATTTGCCCGAGATCACAAAGGAGCATGGGCCAATTGATGTCTTCGCGGCGCAGTTCTCCGGGGCCACCTGGCACCCTACGTGTTACGACTATCCTGCGGAGCAATACCAGCGGATCTCACGGAAGAAGATGTTCAGCAAGTTCGAGGCGACTGCGAAAGGGATCGAGGCCGTCAAGCCCCGAATGTACCTCCCTTCTGCCGGACCGTGTTGTTTCCTTGACCCACTTCTGGCTCACCTCAATCACGAACCCGTGAACATCTTTCCCCGAGCGCCGAAGGTGCTCAACTACCTCGAAAAGAGACTCCAACGCTCACATCAGGTGTGGGCCCCTGATCTGATGCCCGGTGATGTGATCGATGTCGAGCGTACAGATTTTGCCTACCGCGAGGCTGAGCGGGTAACCGAAGAGAACGTAAATGAATATCTGAAGGCGTACCAGGCGCGTTATGCGGGCTTGTTCAATCAGCGTTGCCGCCCGCCTCAGAACGGGCAGCGGGAAATCCTCTTTGACCGGCTAAAGCGACAGCTCGAGGAAAAACTGTCAAGCTTTAACCTCAGCGAACGTGTCGACCGGCCCCTCTATTTCCAACTCGACGGACGGTCGGACCCGATGCTCCAAGTCGATTTCCAAGCCCGCCGTGTAAAGCCGGTGTCCGAAATGGGAGAACAAAACTTCTATTCGATATCCGCTCCTTCCTGGGAGGTCGAACGGGTGTTGGACAAGAGACTGACCTGGGAGGACTTTTCTTTGACTTTCCGAATGCGCCTCACTCGTGAGCCGGATGTCTATCAAACGCTGATCCAAGGTTTCCTCATCATGGAGCCCGAAGACCTGAATCACTTTTGCGCTCGCCTCCTCGATCTCGAATCGCGCCGGGAACGCATTACCATTGAAGCGGGAGGCTGTCGTTATTCGGTGAACAGGATCTGTCCTCACCAGGGTGGAGACCTGCAGGAGGCGTGGATCGAGGAGGATCGCTACCTCGTCTGTCCGCGTCACCGCTGGCGCTTCGATCTGTTTAACGGCGGGAAATCCGACACCAGTCAGGAATCGATTGATGCCGTGGCGCTCGAGCCGACCTAGAGTCGTGTTTTCGAAATGCGTTGCCCCTCCGGTCTCAGGTCCTACGGACCTGAAACGGTTAACGTATTTCAAAGAACACAACCTAGAGCCTGGCTTCGAGACAGATACACAAACGAGACCCACCTCGATCTTGGCCTCCTCTTCAATCCGCGGCAGGACGCCTGAACGCCACGTCACTACGGGTCTCAGCCAATAAAGGAGGAAGTTGCATGTCCAATGACGATTCGATGTTACGCGAGAAACTGCGCAACCAGGTTCAACAGCAGAGGCGTGAATTCATAAAGCGGGCGATCGTCGCTGGTGCCTGCGCGGCACCAGTGATTACCTCTTTTGCATCCAAGGACCTCGTGAGAGCCGCTTCTTGCCCCGGGGTCGGGAATTGCGGAAGCAGCATGGCCAGCCCCCGCAACCAAGGCAAGGGAGGACGGTAAGATGGGGCCAGCTGGGGGCCGCCGAGCGAATGGCTTTTCCAGAAGAACCATCAAGATGATGAAGAGCCTGGACGCAATTATGCGAGATTGCCTCTACCTCGGAGAGGCCCCCAGCGTGATCGAAGCGGCGCTTCGGCAACTCGATAAGCTCGAGGGCCCGACGTTAGAAACATATTTTGACTTGCAGGACACAAGAATCGCGCCCCTTCTGTACAGTCATCTCAAACGCCTGCATTTGACCGATCGGCTCGCGCCTCACCACCTCGAGATCCTGCACAGACACAACCTTCAGAACCGTTGCCGCAACACGGTGCTTCATTCACATCTCGTCGGAATTGCACGCGAAGCACGCACGCGGGGAATCGAGCTGCTGTTGATGAAGGGGGCGGCAACGCTGGTCGACGGAAAGGCGGGGATAAGCGAAGGCTTCGTCCTTGGGGACCTCGACATCCTGGTATACGCAGACGAGCTAGGCCGGATGCGCGATCTCCTCCTTTCCCTCGATTTTCAACTTGTGGAACACGACAGATTCGAGGACAACAAGGTGAAAGAGGGTTTTGTGGGCGCCAACGGGCTGGTTGCCATCGATGTCCACACTGATTTGTTCTGGACCGGTTGCCGGCTCGCCTATTCAGCTTGTTTTGCCTCGGACTACCGGCACAATTCCGTCCCGGCGTGCGTCGGCGGGTGTCCGGTCCGAACCCTCGCTCAACAGGATGCGGTTCCTTATCAGATCCTGCACGATCTTGTTGCACACCCGCAAGGCCTGCTTTGGACTACGACCACCCGAATCTATCGACTCTGTCGAATGTTCGAATCCCGGGCGGATTCGATCGGCTGGCGGGAAACGATCGATGCGTCCAACGACGACAAGCTGCAGCAGCTGATGCTGGCCTATGTGCGTTATGCCGCCCGCGAGCTCGGGGTCAGGACAACGGACGAGTGGCGACTACCGGAGCACTTGCCACAGCAAGTGTGGATCGAGGCAACGGCCCGTGCTCCTCGTTCCATCCAAGCGGTGTGCTACGAGTTGTTTGTCTCGGGAGGGAAGAAGCCAGGAGGGCTGGCCGAGACGTTCATCCGACTACTGGGCGGCAGCTGGGAGCTGGCGGCCTGCCCTGGTCGCGGACTCTTCTGGATCCCACGGCGCCTGGCAGTCGTAACAGTCGCCTTGCTCTACGTGCTTTTCACGCGCGCCGCGCCCATCCGTGTTGAGCGGGGCCCTGAAGGCGACACCGGGAATACGGAGGAAGACAATGCTCGACAACGATTTGAAACCAATCGCGCGAGATGACGTTCAATACAGCGGTTTGGATGACGGGGCGGTCATTTACGATACCGCGTCCGAGCGCGTCCACGTGCTCAACTCCACGGCCGCATACATTTGGAATTTGTGTGACGGATCATTCACCGTGAAGCAAATCGAGTGCGAGATCCAACATCTGGCTGGCCGCGATTCCTGGAATATTCCGGACAAGGTCCAGGAAGCGTTGAAGTACTTCCATGAGCAAGGACTCTTGGGCGCGAGATGATGGCATACCTCAAAATCCACGCGGCCAGTATCGTGTTCGGCGAAGGGACACTCATGCTGTGCGGCCCGAATGGTGCCGGGAAAACGACGCTCACGTTGCGTCTCGTGGAAGAAGGGGCGCGGATCCTTTCGGATGACGAGACGTGGATCCATCCACTCACAACCCTTGTTCATCCGGCCGAACGCCCCGTCCTCATCAAGGATTCCGGACTCCATCACTTCCCTGGCTACGCTCGGCTGGCCACTCGTTTTGAGGACAAAGGAGAGATCATCTGGATAATCGATCCGGGGAGTATTCACGAAGACCTTCGGGCTGGCCCCAGCCCGTGTCGCGCCATCATCAGCCTGGCTCCGCCCGGTGACACCCCCGATCTTCGACCGATCTCACAACACGAGATGTTCCGGAAGCTGCTCGAACAATGCATGAACTTTCCGGAGCTCGGCCCGCCGGCTGTCCGCGTTTTGTCCCGCATCATCCAAAGCAGCGTCCTATACGAACTGCGCCAGGGCGACCTGGAGCAGTCGGTGAAATGGATCAAGGAGAGGGTTCTATGTCCGATGACTCGGTCAATTACTACTACTATTTGAATCTCATAAAGGACCAACAGCGGATCAAGGCTTTCCAGGCTGCGATCCAGGAGACCGTGAAACCGGGCGACGTGGTTGTAGAACTAGGCTCGGGACTCGGGACTTACTCGTTCTTCGCAGCTCGAGCCGGCGCCCGCAGCGTCTATGCTATTGAAAAGGCCGGGATTATCAGGGCCGCCAGACAGCTCGCGAGACTCAACAATCTTGTGAACAGGGTGCAGTTTGTCGAGGGCGATTCCACCGAAGTCTCTCTTCCCGAGAGGGGAGACTTGCTCATCCTCGAAAACTTCAGCTCTCTTTTCATACGACGCCGATTGATGGAGATTCTCCACGATGCTCTCAACCGGCACTTGAAAGAGGGCGGGCGAGTGATCCCGCAGAAAGCGTCGATGTTCGTCGCACCTTTTAGCGAGCAATCAGTGTGGAAGGAGTGCCTCAGACTCGAGGACACAGGCTGGGAGCTGTATCAGTTGAAGCTCGGTCTCTTGCGACAGATGATGCTCAATAGTCCGCATGTGGTCAGGGCGGGTCCCGGGTCCATGTTGTCCCAGCCCAAGCTCTTCACGCAGATTGAAGTCTCGAGCCCGGGAGAATTTCTCTTTGATGTGATACTGACTTTTCGGATTGAAAGACCGGGTATGCTTCATGGTCTTCTCGGCTGGTTTGATCTCCAGATTGCGCAAGGCATCTGTTTGACCAACGCCCCTTGGAACTCAGATTCAACGTGGGGGCAGGTTGCTTTCCCGCTGAACGAGCCGCGGCGCGTCGAAGAGGGCGAAGAAATCACCGCGCGACTCTCCTGCCAGAGGGGAACCGAACGGGATGACCTGTGGTGGGCATGGCAGTGCGCCACGAGAAGCGGAGTATCAGAGAGCTCCTCTCTGCACGGCCTCCCCTTTTATGTAACCGAGTTCGAATAGTCCCCTTGCCGACTCCCATCGTCAATCAAGGCGTCAAAACCGACCATGCCCCTGAATGAACGGCCCATTTTCGTTATCGGCGCCCAGCGATCCGGGACGACGCTTCTGCGTTATATGCTGTGCGGTCATCCTCGGATCTACATACCGCCGGAATCGAACTTTATTCCCCGCTTTTTTCGTCGCTTTCCGCATCTGCCGATGACGCGCGAGCAGGCCGTTCAAACGGCGCGTTCGGTTTTCGGCTATCAGATGTTCTTCGAGGACTGGCGTGGGGAACGACCTGATTCGAAGGTCTTTGTCGACAGCCTGCGCGACCTCACGCCGGCGAGTTTCCTCGATGCGCTTTACACTCAATATGCCGCACAGCACCGAGCCGAAAGATGGGGCGACAAGTCTCCCATCTATGCCGAATGCATGGATCTGCTCGCCGAGATGTTTCCCCGCGCGCAGTTCGTGCACATCATTCGCGATGGCCGTGACGTCGCCCTCTCGATGCTCCAGGCGTACCGGGAGAGGAGGTTCTTCTACGTTGATCTCTATTACGCTGCTCAAACCTGGAAACGGCGGGTCTCCAAGGCTCGCACGTCAGGACAAAAACTCGGCCCCGACCGTTACTATGAGTTGCGTTACGAAAAACTGACAGCCGAAACCGAAACGGTCCTCCGCGGAATCTGCCGTTTCCTCGGGGAGGTCTACACTCCCGCAATGTGCGAATCCCAAAGGGTTGCAGTCGAGCACTACCACTCCACCGGGATCCACGTTGCAACCCGGGAGCCTCCGACCACGAGAAGCGTGGGCCGGTGGCGAACCGAAATGAAGCCATGCGATCAGCGCCTGGTCCAGACTGTGGCCGGGGAAATGCTGAAGGAACTGGCTTATGACCACACCCCAGGCATCAGATTGGATTTCGGAGAAAAGCTGCGATATTCACGGCTGCGGACCAAGTACGGCGTCGTGTCAAGCGCACGACATGTGCTGAAATCGGTCGGTTTGTTTCACCCCACCTGGCTGCTGTCCGGGCGATTATGAAAGTGCCGAAAGCCGGTCCGGGCAGCAAGCCACAACCCTAAGAAAGAAACGAATGTTCATTGGAAGACCAATGGTTACGCAAACAATCCCAGGAGACACCGTAGATTACAACGTCCACGACGTTGTTGGTGTAAGACTGGTTGACCCCAGGCCCGTGGATGTTGCGGCGGTCACAAAACAGATGGGTTCTTTTCGGCGAAATCTGGCCAAGGACCCGGACGTCACTATCCATTTCGTCGAGAAATTGTCCGCGGATCGAATGTGGAACATCGAAATGAACGAGACAGGCTTCACGGAGAACGATTTCTACATCTTCGATGCCAGCCAAAAAGTCACCGCCCGCGTCGCGTTCGACGAGATTGGCGAGCGGTGCGTTATTGAGTCACAAACAGGAATGGATCATGTCCCTCTCTTGATACCCATCCTTCATCTCACCGCCCTCAAGGCCGATTACGTCGCTTTGAACGCTTCCGCTTTCATATACGGGAACAACGGAATCGTCGCGACCGGCTGGGCGAAAGGAGGCAAGACCGAGGCCTTGCTGGCTTTCGGGATCAAAGGTGCCCCGTACGTGGGGGACCAGTGGACGATGTTAAGCGGCGACGGGGAAAGAATGTTCGGGCTCCCGGGAAATCCCGGACTCTGGGAGTGGAGCCTCGAGAGCCGCGCCGAAAGGGCACCGGGTGAATCCAGGGACCTGGCCCTGATTCCTTCTCAAAAGAACCATAGCGCCCGCCCCTCTAAGTTCTTCCTCTTGGTGACAGGAAGAGGATCTGAGCTAGTCGTTGAACCCACTGATCCTCTCGAAATCGCCGAACGGATGATCTCCGCGACTCAATACGAACAATCGCCGTTCATGCAGAAGTATCTAGCCTTCAAATACGCTTTCCCGGGCAGGCGAAACGAGCTCATTGAAGAGGCTCGCATTCTCCAATCTGAGATTCTTCGCCGGGCGCTTGGCGGCAAGGAGGCCTATACTGTCTGGCACCCCTACCCCGTCGCCCTGGCACAACTCTTCGATGCCATGTCTCCTTATGCGGAAGCGTAGCCGACACCTGCGCCTGAGCGGCCAACGCAAGAAATAGCCTTAAGTCACCTGTGCGGTTTAAGGAGCAGTACCCGTCCGTCTCACCTCCGGGGCCCTTCTGAACCAGGCACGACCGCCTTAGTCGACCGCCTTCGATTCCGCCCTTTCCCCCGCCAAGCCCATGCCCAAAAGCAGGCTGCGTCCCGCCATGCCTGTTCGCCGGGCTTCCCTGCCCTTATTCATTCCTCTTACCGGCCCAATTATTTCGACCGCTGTTGTTTCTTCACGCTCCAAATTCGTACTAGACTGGCTGGGACATGAATTTTATGTCACCTGCTCTCCGGAAGGCTCGCCGGAGGATCCGGTCGATATCTCGTCGTTACCGCGAGGCGCGGATGGTGGTTCGCGCTTTTCGCTCGGGCGATCACCCCGTTGCTGCTCACCTCGTGGTGACGAGGCGATGCAACTTGTCCTGCTCGTACTGCAACGAGTTCGACACCTTCTCCGCTCCCGTTCCTTTTGAAGACCTGGAGAGGCGCGTTGACCGGCTGGCCCAAATGGGAACCGCGATCATCACGCTGAGTGGCGGAGAGCCTCTTCTGCACCCGGAACTTGGCCGCCTGATTCAAGCTATACGACAGCGAGGAATTCTGGCGACTTTGCTCACAAACGGGACCCTGCTCACCCGGGAAAGCATCGAAACACTCAATAGATCAGGCCTGGACCAACTCCAGATCAGCATCGACCAGGTTAGACCGGACAAGAACAGCCGCAAGTGCTTGCAGGTGCTCGATCGGAAACTCGGACTCCTGGCCGAGTATGCCGAATTCGACGTGAACATCAACACGGTCCTCGGCGGGCCGCTTGGACAGGCCGAGGATGCCTTGACCATTGCACGCAGGGCGAAAAGCATCGGCTTTTCTGGCACGGTCGGCTTGATTCACGACGGAACCGGCAAGGCGATCCCGCTCTCAGCTGAGCAGCGTCAAGTGCAGAAGAGCATCATCACGCTCAACAAGCCCTTCTATTCATTTGCCCGATACGACCGGTTTCAGGAAAACCTGGCCGAGGGGAAGCCGAACGACTGGCACTGCCGGGCGGGCAGTCGCTACCTGTACGTGTGCGAAGACGGGCTGGTTCATCTTTGCTCACAGCAACGCGGATACCCGGCCATCCCTCTAGAACTTTACGGTAAGCAGGAGTTTCTCCGGGAGTACCGAAGCAGGAAGTCGTGTTCGCCCTATTGCACGATTTCCTGCGTTCACAAAGTCGCGGCACTGGACAAGTTCCGAGACAGCCCGATGGATGCCTTGCTGGATCTGTCCGAAGCTTACGGACAAAGCCGCTCGCTCGAAAACCTGCCTCTTCCCGTCCGGGCCATGACCTGGATGTTCCTGACCGGGAAACCCCGGCGATTCTTCGCGAAGGCCGCGGTCCGCGTTTTTGGCGCTGATGCGCCGGGCGCATAAGCCGCCTAGCTGTCTTTGCCCGTCTCCATCCGCCCCTTTCGTGCATCCGTCTCTTCCCGAAAGAAGAGCCAGAGCGAGCCATACACCAGAAGCGCGAGCGTCCAGCCGGCGAACACGTCCAGGACATAGTGAAACCGGCCGTAGACGGTGGCGACGAAAATCCCGAACGCCACAGGGAGCAGCCATCCGGCCAGACGCCTGTCGTTTCGCAACGCCGCGAGCCATACCGCAGTAGTGATGGAGACGTGCGCGCTCGGAAAAGCGCCGCCGCGAGCTCCGCCGTGTCCGGAGACGATGTGAACGAGGTTATAGAAGGGATACCCGTCGAAAGGCTTACCCGGAGGCGGCTGCAGGTAAAAAGGACTGTCGACAGGAAACAGGACGAAGAACAGGTAGCTGGCGTACGCGGTGACGACGACAAGGAAAACCAATTCCCCGAATGCCCGCCTGCACCCGGCCAGGTACCAGCGAGCTCCGATAGCAGGAACAAGAAGAAGATAAGCGAAGTATGAGAAATGGAGCAGTTCGGAAAGGGCAACCCACGGGAAGGAGCGGCTGAGCTCCAGACTCCAGTCGGCGCGGAAGATCGCCAGGTCCCACTTCTGCACGACGGCGGTCAGTCGCCAGTCTCCCAGGCGCCGGGCCAGAAACTCGACCTCCTTGAACAGCGGCGGCATCAAGAAGACCGGATACCAGTCGCGCAGTACCGTGAAGAGTCGAGACCTCGGCCCTTTTCTTGTCCGGGCGAGCCAGATGAGGGCGACAACACCAAGGTGCGCCGCCGGAACCACCCCCCACCACGCCGGCTTGTCTGGCGCTATGAGCAGAAGAAACGCAGTCGCAACCAGGTAAACCGACACCACCCCGTCAGTCGCCGCCCGCAGTTTCCCCTCTCGCTCGACGTTTCTCTCTTGGTCTTTCACTGCTGGCCTCCCGCTCCAGGCCCTTTGGTCATTTTCTGCTTTTTCACCAGGCATGAGAATGACGACTAACGGGGGTTGGCAAAAATCGAGCGGCGGGCGCCGGACCAACATGGAGTGCAGCGTCAGAGGAAGTCCGACGCTTTATCAGGACTACCGGCGACGCCGCTTTGGCTCACCGCGGAGCGGAGGTGTCTGCAAAAATCAGGCGGGATGTCCTTTGCAGACACCTCCGCTCCGCGGTGAGCCAAAGCGGCGTCGCCGGTAGTCCTCCCAAGGAAGTGGCACGGTTTTGGCCCCAGCGGGGCCGGATGTTTATAGTATTCGGGGTGATAAGGCAGGCGCCCCAGAGTGGGCGCGATGTTCCGATCATGATCAGAACATCGCGCCCACTCT
>Ga0105104_10003479_pt1 | contig 11203 bp, 6 predicted proteins | sample PPLLaktember2015_3_FD_87034 | JGI IMG/M metagenome (GOLD analysis project Ga0105104, IMG submission 87034) | Freshwater sediment microbial communities from Prairie Pothole Lake near Jamestown, North Dakota, USA - PPLs Lake P7 Core (6) Depth... | ecosystem: Environmental > Aquatic > Freshwater >... | reverse complement strand
TTGCCGGCTGCTTCCTGCGCCGCAGAGAGAGAGTGGCAGAACAGGAAAAGCATCCCGAGGAAGGCGTGACGATATCTGGATAATTGCATAAAACGTGGTGGTCGCTTCTTAAATTCAATAACGCTCGGGGGCCAAAGGCCCGATCATAGTCCGATTCCCCGAATTCAGAGCCGTGAGCGCAGCGTTGTTTGCGAAGCGACCCGGCCCGGACTATTAACACCCAAACAAGTGCACGCCGGGTATTCATAGTTCGGGCCGGGTCGCTCCGCAAACAACGCTGCGCTCACGGCTCTGAATTCGGGGAGTCCGAGGCCTCCGAGACCTACTTACATTCAGTCCACTTCCGAGCCGGACGCCGAATCTTCGAGAATGATTTCGATGCCGCATAGCAGCGGCGGAACTTTAGCCTCCGGGTAGGACGGGATACACTCCACACTGAGCACACCCTCCACCGCGATTTTCGTGAAGGTCTTCACGACCGGCGTATCGATACTTCCCGCTTGCTGAGCGATATCGAAGTCGTGCAAGACTTCGCGGCCCTGGACCCGGACGTTGAAGAGTCGCTCGCCGGGCTTCCGGTTTTCCAGCTCCGCAAAGTGCAGTTTAACGGTATATGACTCCTTCTCAGCCAGCTGGGACAAGGTAATGTCCAGCTTCAGAGGCCCGGCAAGTCCGGAAGCCGCAACCCATTCCTGCCCACTCGGCGCCAGGGTGAGCGAGTGCCTGCGAATGCCGCGTGTCTTAGCCGGCTCGAATCGAATCGGGATGTCGGGTGATTTTCCCCCGACGCTTGGGAAATCCAGCCAGAGCGTGCCATCAGCAGCCACCCGGTCGCCCGGCGCATTAAGGTTGATACCAATCCTCTCGACAGGCTTGCCGTTCCAGACGAAATCGTTCGTGGTCCAGTACTCGAGCTCGGGCATGTGGATAAAAGCCAGAGAAGTCTGGTTTTGGTACGAGCATTGGCATGTCCGGGTGTAGTCCGGGGCATTCAACAATCCGCCGGCGGCGATCAGGTTAGAGGTGCATCCCGACTTAAAACCGCCGAAATTCCCGGTGCCGGCATCGGCGAGCAGGTCGTAAAACCCGGCGGCTGCGGATCGAAAGGACAGAAGGTGCTCGCTGGCGACGGCGTAATTGCAGCCATACATGCGCGAATAGTTCCAAAGCATGTCCTCTCCGGTCACTGGATCAACACGAAGTTTCCGTTCGCCGGTGGCGAGGCTGTGGGCGGCAGTGTCGGTGATAATCTCATCGCCGTGCAAGATGGGGGGATTGTTGTACTTGATTTTTCTGTCCCACACGAGGTCTCCGCGCGATGCGATGTAGACCGTCATCCGTTCGCCCTTCTCGTCGGTTAGCATGTCCCGGGAAGGCCGGGTTGCCTGCAAGAGGCGGTCATGTTCCCTGGAGTAGCTCAACCAGCTGCCGAAGACATCCGTGTTCCGCTCCCAGAGGACCCGCCCGGTTTCCAGGTCCAGGGCCAGCAGCCGATAGTCGGTGGGGATGTCCTGGCCGCGACGGCGCAGACGTTTCTCGAGCGAAGGCGGCAGCTTATCGAGGCAGAAAAGGACTTCGTCGCTCGCTGTGATGGCGTTGTGGATGAACCCGTAGCGTGCCTCTGTCTTCCACTTGACCGTGCCGTCCTGACGGTCCATAACCACCAGGGACTTGCTCGCCACACCATCGAGTTTGCCGAATACGTCGAGCTTGGCCCGTTGTTTTTCGGTTTGGGCCGGTTTCTTGTCCGCAGCGTTTGACTCGATCTGGGGAGGCGCACTGCTCGGAAAAGCCACAAACTCGCTCCCTGCGATGAGCTTGTCCCTGGACACTCCTATATAGCCCCATCGGGCCGGCTCGACCCCGTTTTGAGCAGGCAGCGAGAAAGTCTTTCTCGTCTCTCCAGTGCTGATATCCAGGACGCGGCAACGATTTCCTTGCAGGACGTAGACCCAATCGGAGGTGGCAATGAAATTGGTCCCCCGGGCATTGGCGCCCGCAATGTGCCGCTGATTGGTCTTAACCGTCAAAGGAGCGTTCTCATCGTACGACTCGTCATAGTACTGGCCGTAGGTATCGGACTTGTCCAGGTCCACTTTCCAAAACACCCTGCCCGTATAGATGTCCCGCGCGGTGATGCAATCGATGCCTTCGATGATCAATCGGCCGTCCACGATTTGTTCCGGCGGACCGTGGCCGTGGCGCGGCAGGACATCGACGTTCGAGTTCCCACCGAACCAGAGGACGCCGAGAGGGAGGCGAACCAACTGATCGTCCGATTTCACCGTATTGGCAATGTTTCCGTACTGGTGGGTCCAGTTAGCGGCGCCTCCAGGCAACGGCCCGTCTTTGCTTAGGACAATCGCGGATTCGAAAGACTTGACCGAGAGAGTCGGCTCAACTTCCAGCAACCGTCTGCCGGGCTCGGGATAGCCCGGCGACGACACAGGCAACCAGATTTTGCCCCCGTAGGGTCTCACTGATCTGAGGATTCGCCGCAGGAAGTCATCGTTTCCCCAGCGATCGCCTCCGTCCGCGAGCACGACGAGCGAGGCCATGTAGGGAGGCGGCTCGAAGCTGTCGGGCATTCCCTCGAGGAGGTGCACCCGTTTCCCCAGCAATCCACATTGGTCAAAACGCGGGCGGAGACGGGCCACTTCCTCTGCGCCTGGTATGACGGCGACGATATCCAAATCAGAGGACATCGCCAAGGCGGCGAGCAAATCCTCGCCCCCGGCTCCGTAAAACAAGGCATACCCGTCTTTTACTCCGGTCTGCTCGAGGATCGCCTGCGCCACCTTCGAGCTCTCCGAAGGACACTGGGGAGGCGCCGGTCTCTCAACGTGATCTGCGACCGGGACCGCATCCTTCCCAAACGCGATCAGCTTGCCGTCCCGCGTCACGGCGATGAGCATTCCGTTCGCCGCCACCAGCCGTGCAACCTTGCCTTCCACCTTCTGTTCCCACGCCGGCTGCAGTTTTCCGCTGCGCAGAATCTGTACCCCGACGACTTGACCGTCGCCACCGGCGTAAAGCCTTGACCCGGACTTAATCAAGTCGCCCGTCGCATCCACTTTCAAAGTGAACTGTTTGAGATCCGGCTGGCGGGCAGTGCGAACGATGATCGAATCGCCGGACATGTAGTACGTCTGCCCGGACAGAACCGGGTATTTGCCGACCCGGCTGGCTACTCGCTTGCCGTTTCCCAAATCGTAGAGGTCGGTGTCCCGATCCCGGTAGTGATTAAAGAAATGCTGTTCATTCGCACAGACGAAAGCGCCGCCGCTTTTGTTGTACTCGGACAGGTGATAGTAGAGGAGCTCGCCGGTGCGGCGGTCGAAACAAGCGGGCACCGATCGTCCGCCGGGAATGAGGAGCCGATTGGCAAGGGCCACCAGGACGCCTTGAGGCGCGACTCCAGCGAAGGCCGGAGAGTTGTGAGGCTGCTTCTGATAATCGGCACCAGTGCCCTCATTTCGCCAGATCACTCGGCCGGTTTCTGCGTCCAGAGCATAAATGAACGTCCCCATGAACGGCCAGATGCTGGCGGCGAAATAGACCGTCTCTCCGTAAAGGACCACGCCGCCGCGGGCAGGCCACGTGGAGATCAGCCGCTTATTGCCCAGGATTTTCCGGTCCCTGGGTCCGCCCCGAAATTTCCAGCGTAACGCTCCGGTGTCTGCCGAAAGACAATAGATATAGCCGTCGTCACTCGTGAAATAGAGGCGGTTGCGGCTTCCGGCCAGGGGAAGCCGAATCGGTCCGTCCGCGAAGTAAGTCCACTTCTCCGCCCCGGTATGGATGTCGAGAGCCACCACTTTGTCACGGTCATTGAAACCGACGAAGACCGTCTCTCCCATCACGATCGGCTCCAACACCGAATCGTATGCCATCAGGTCCTGGTTCAAGGGATCATCCCAGACGGGTTCGCGCGGGGAATACTGGCGAGTCCACTGCCGGTGAAGCTGGGCAGGCAGTTCTTCCGGTGCGGACGCCGTCCGACCGGCGTCGTAGCGCCACATCGGCCAATCACCCGCAAGGACTGACGAGAACAGGCCTGTCGACATGAATATTCGCAACAGAACGGGCACAATCGACCTCTTCACCATGCGGCCTCCGATTCTCCAGGACCGGCAAGATGCTGAACCCGGTCGGCCTGGCTCGCGATGTCCCCATCATGAGTCACCAGGAGGACCGAGCCTCCGGTTTTAGCGTATTCCTTCAGATAATGCAGGACGATTTGAGCATTCTCGTGGTCCAGGTTCCCGGTGATTTCGTCTGCCAGCACGACCTTCGGTTTAAACAGAAGCGCCCGGGCCAGGGCGGTTCGTTGCTTTTCCCCGGCGCTCAGCTCGCCCGGCGTATGCTCCAGCCGATGGTCCAGACCAAAGTGCTCTGCCAGAGCCCGGCCACGCTCCCGGTTGTCGGCTCGTCCATGCGCGGCTTCGGGGGCGAGTATATTCTCCAGGACGGTTAGATACGGGATGAGATGGTATTGCTGAAAGACGAACCCGATGGTTTGGGAACGGAAAACGGCCAGCTGGTTGCGCGTCATCGCATACAGATCCTGGCCATCGACGCGCACTCTTCCACTGTCGGGTCGCAACAAACCGCCCCCGATCAGGAGGCAGGTCGTCTTGCCGCTGCCGCTGGGTCCCGCAACTGCGACGAACTCACCGGCGCGGACCGCGAGGTCGATCGGCGCGAGAGCTGTGACTCGACCGTTCCCCTTGGCATAAGTCTTTTCCACCCGCTCAAGCAGGACCATCCAGCTCATTCCTCCCTCAACACCTCGGCCGGGTCCTGCTGAGCGGCGTAGTAAGCCGGAACCCAACTCGCGGCGAGCGACAGGACGATCGCCGTACAGGAAGCCAGAAGGAACACCCGAGGTTCCAGGAGAGAGAATGTGACTTCCGCCTCACGGATTGCGCCGACAAGGATACCGAGAGCGTATCCGGCCAATGCGCCTACGGAGCCCATCACCAAAGCCTTCGCCAGGAACAGGCTTAGTATTCTGCTCGAGCGGGCTCCGAGGGCCCTGAGAATCCCGATTTCGCTCCGGCGTTCCCGCACGTTGGCATAGAAGACGAGGCCGATCCATACCGCGCTCATGAACAGCACCAGCGGGACAAGGATCGAAGAGAATTGCTCTTGCTCCTCGCGAAGCTGTCGCCGGTTGCGCACCTCGGCTGACATTGCTTCTGCCGCTTCTTTGGCCGCTCGGTCCCGGGCTTCGGCGCGCGTCAGGACTTTGGAACCTTCTTCGATCACCTGGACGCCGGGCAGAACGGCCGCCACATCTCGCCGCACCAAGGCCAGCTCGTTCCCCGCACAGAGGCATTTCAGAGCCAGGATGGCATTGATCCGTCCCGGCCTGCGCAGAATCTCCTGCGCCTGGGACAAGTCGATCCAAATGGAGATATCGTCCTTTGAGCCGCGTTCCTCGTTGCACTGGTTGACAGTGAATTGGCGCCCGAACAGGGTGATGCGGTCGCCCACCTTCAGGCCGAGGCTCTCGGCCAGCTCGTGACCGATCACGGCCTGGCCCTTAGGCACGGCGACGAGAATCGGCTCCCGGGCGTCGCGAAACATCGAGGGTACCTCGCCCCGAGTTCCGATGAGAATGATGGTTCGCTTCCTCTCGGGCCATTTGACCTTTTCCTGGAGGCTGGGCAACAGGTGACGGATGGTGACTATTTTGGCGGCAGCCAACCGGGTCGCGTAACTGTCCGGCATGTACGCGGACACTAATTCGTCCGCGTAGAAATCAGACAGGGTCTGGTCCTTGGGGAGGATCAGCAGGTTAAAGCCCAGGTTCTTCATGATCTTTCGGTAGTCGTCTTCCAGCACCGTCATGCGTTGCCGGGTCTCCTGCTCTTTCGCGGCCACGATCTGCTCGGTTCGCAAGTCGTGGAGCCGAAGTATAGTCAAGGAACCCGTAAGAACAGCTACAGACAAGGTCACGGCAGCCAAACCCGACACAAAGTTGGGCTTTCTTCGCAAGATCTCCTTGATCACCAGTTGCCAGATGGTCATAGGTTACTGCGAAGGATGAAGGATGAAGGATGAAGAAAACAGCCGTCCTTCTTCCTTCTCCCTTCTTCATCCTTCATCCTTCATCCTTCTTTTCACCGTCATTACCACGGACAGCACCAAAAGCACGATGCCGGCGCCGCCGGCCAAATACACCACGTTCCGCAGAATTGGACGGTCTTCGATTGGCGGCACGGGCCGGGCAGCCTTGGCTACGACCGGCGCCACTGCGCACGCCGCAGGGCCTGGCTTGACGGGATCAGTCTTCGGTGCGGGGTTTGCGCTCGCCGACGTCTGACCCGGGATAAACCCGCCTAGCCCGACGAGGGGTACATCCGGATCCTCCACCATCTTGCCGCCGTACGGACGCGACCAATCGGCGGAAATCAGCAGGTCCGTCCCCGGGTTCGCGGCTTTAATCTCACAGGAACACCAGTTGATCAGCGACTGGCAGGCCTCGAGTACCGTGTTCTTCTGAATCCCGTCGCCGACCAGCGCGTAAAGGGCACGGCCGCGTCCGAAAACAGGAAAGGCCAGGGGTTCGTCGTACTGCAGCAGTTCGGGTTCGGATTTCAGCAACGCGCTCACCAGGAGATCTTCGTCCGCGTCATCACGGGCAATTTCGAGCAGGGCGAAATGGACGGGATAGGTCTTGAAATCGTCCACTGCGACGGGATCCCCGTTCTGGTCGGTCCCAATTTCCGGGATCCGGAGTGTGGCGGATGCGTGTTCCAGGGAGGTCCGAAGGGAGTCCAGCGCCCGCCGGTCTTTCCGTTCGTGACCGCTTCTGATCAGGATCCAAACCGCTACCTCGCCGCTCAACAACTTTTCGGCGAGCACGGACCGGGTCCGCGATTGGAGGATCCTTTTCACCCGGCCGGAGGCCAGAGGTCCCGCCCACACGACACCGGAGAGCTCGGTGTGGACCGGGTATAACACTTCGACCCAGGGAAATGCAGTTATCTGGTGCTGCTCTGCAACCCGCTTCCCCTCGGGCTTCGTGACGTCAACGGTTTTCAGGGAGTAGTTGGCCAGGCCCCCTCGTCCGACAGCGCTTTTCTTCAATAGTTCGAATTCGTCCCCCTTGGGCGCGGTCTGGTGGTACACGACCACTTGATAGAGGTCGGCCGGCCATCGTTCGAGAGCATAGCGAAAAGCGGGCACATTGCAGGCCTTCGCGGCGGGGAAGAGCGCACACACCAAGAGCCCGAGGACCAACAATTGAGTTCGAAAGCTTCTCTGAGCCAAGTTCTTCACTTCCGGCCTTAGACGAACCGACTGCCCGCTTCCTCGTGCCCAGCGGCGCGGGCGCATGTTACCACAACCCGTGAAAAGCCGGGAGCATAAAGCGCAAAGCGCAGCGAGCTAGGGGCGTCATCGAGACCAGTCAGAGCCGAGAGCGCAGCGTCTTTCAGCGGAGCGACCCGGCCCGTGCCGTCAGCACTCGCGGCTTCAATTGGTTGCCATCATTCGGGCCGGGTCGCTCCGCTGAAAAACGCTCCGCTCACGGCTCTGTTGGATCTCGGTGCCCGCTCGAAAGTAGCCATTTCATAATCGAGGGTGGCCCGCCCCGGGGACGGGTGTCCCGCGCGTTACGAAATCGGCCGGGACCGGCCTTCTTCCCTGATTTTCTTCAGCAGCGCCTCCATGTCCCGGACAATATCCGGATGCTGCACGGCGACGTTATTCTGTTCGCCGATGTCGGCTTGAAGGTCGTAGAGCTGCGGCACCGTATCCCGGCCCATCTCAATGCCGGTATTCGGGTTGAATTTGGCCCCGTTGCTGGGTTCAATGTACTTCCACTTGCCCCGGATCAGCGAAAGAATGCCTGCGTGCTCGACGAGGTGGTCACGTCCCGCTTGAGAATCGCCGAGCAAAGCCGAGAGAACATTGTGACTGTCGGGTGCGTCCCCGGCTGACAGCTTCCGGTTCCCGAATCCGGCGAAAGAGGACAGGAAGTCGATCTGGCAGACGAGCGCGTCCGAAACTCCCTTTTTGACGTGTCGCGGCCATCGGGCGATGCAGGCAACCCGAGTCCCGGCGTCAAAGGCGCTGTATTTCCCACCGCGCAGCGGCCCGGCCGGCCGATGGCCGTCGAGCTTCTCGAGAGCCTGGTCCTTGTAACCGTCGTCGACGACAGGTCCATTGTCACTCGTGAAGAAGACCAGTGTGTCGTCGGCGAGTTTCAGCCTGTCCAAGGTGTCGAGGATTTGCCCGACGGACCAGTCGAGTTGGACGATCGCGTCGCCGCGGGGCCCGAGTCCGCTTTTCCCGGCAAAACGCGGGTGAGGGACGCGCGGCACATGGATATCATGTGTCGCAAAGTACAGGAAGAACGGACGGTCCTTGTTCGTCTCGATGAAGGCGGTCGCCTTTCCGGTTATGACGTCGGCAATGTCTTCGTCAACCCACCTCGCAGCCTTGCCGCCCGTCATGTACCCGATACGGCTTATCCCGTTCACGATGGTCATGTCGTGACCGTGGCTCGGATGCATCTTCAGCAATTCGGGATTCTCTTTCCCGGTGGGTTCATTGCCGACTTTTTCCTTGTAGCTGACCTGTATGGGGTCATTGGGATCGAGGCCCACGACGCGTCGATTCTCGACAAAGACACACGGCACACGATCACCTGTCGCTGGAATCAGGAAGCAATAGTCGAAGCCGATGTCTAACGGACCAGGCCGGATGTCGCCGTTCCAATCGAGATTGGAGTCGTCGCCCAAGCCCAAGTGCCATTTGCCCACCACGCCGGTTCGGTACCCGGATTCCCGGAGCACGGAGGGGAGCGTCACGCGGCCGGGGGCGATGATCAATCTCGCGTCACCGGGAAGAACGCCCGTTCCCTGCCTGCGCCACGCGTACTCCCCCGTGAGCATCGCATATCGAGAAGGCGTGCAGGTTGCCGAGGCTGAATGGGCATTCGTGAACCGGCGGCCCGTCGCGGCCAACCGGTCGATATTCGGTGTTTTTACTCGAGTCGCGCCATTGCAGCCGACGTCTCCAAAGCCGAGGTCGTCGGCGTAGATGATGACGATGTTGCGAGGTTTTCCGTTGGCGGCATTCACGGCTCGTCCCGCGAGCAGGCTGCCGGCGGCGGCGAGGCCCAAAGATTTCAGGAAGGGACGGCGCGAGATTCTGGAATCGCTCATAGCAACCTCCGATAGTCTGTCGGCTGGGAGCGCAGGCATCCTGCCTGCTCAGGCTGGCCAGCCAGATCGATTGTGCCAGCGGCTTAAGCAGGCAAGATGCCTGCGCTCCCAGCCGACTGTCAATCTATTTCGCAAAAGCGCTAGTGTCCGAGCTTCTTGAGGATCTGTTGCACCCGGTCGCGGTCCGTCGCTTCCGGGAACTGGGACAGGTATCCCTCGAGGGCGCGGGCCGCGCCGTCCGGGTCTCCTTTCTTGACACGGATCGATGACACGTACTTGTAGGTCATGGGATTGAAGGAAGGATTCATCTCCAGGACCTGCGTGAAGCAGCTCAAAGCCCGGTCGTTCTCACCCAGGTTGAACAAGGCGAAGCCCAACTGATACTGCCCGTTGATCGAGGAAGGCTCAAGCGCCACCGCCTTTTCGAGGTGCTGAACCGCTGCACGATAATCCTGCTTGTTGTTCTGGACCATCCCGAGCCCGATATAACCCCAGGAATGCTCGGGGCGCAGGGCTTGGGCCTTCGTGAAGACTTCAAGGGCGCGGTCGTTCTCCTGCTGTGCAGCGAGCATCATGCCGAGGTCGATGTAACCGATGTAAAACCCCGGGTATTTCTTGATCAGCTTCTCCAGCGATCCCGCCGCCTTCTTCAGATCTCCCGCCTCTTTCTGCTTTCGGGCGGCTTGGTAAGCGCTGACCGCCTCGGGATCCTCCTTCGCCAGCAGGTCCTCGAGGGTGAGCGGGGCCGCCGCTTCGGGAGCGCCGCCTTTTTCGCCAAAAGTGATGTTCTGGTAATAGGTTTGAATGCGGAGCTCGCCGAAGACCCGGTTTTCCTCCCGATCAGTTGTGCTCTCTTTGTACTGCTTGGTGTCGAGCTGATATTTGACGGTAGGGAAACCTTCAAGCTCGGCCTTGATAATGATGAACTGCGGCCCGGTGATCTTCAGTTCGTAGTGACCGGATTTGTCCGGGTGTGCACGACCGAGTTCCGTGCCCAAACGATCAGTGATCATGACCGTCACGGCACGGAACTGATCCTCAGTGAACGGGTTTGTGATTTTGCCTTTGAGCTCGAACGTCACACCTGCGTTGGCGGTTGCACAAAACAGAAGGCCGACGACGAAAAATCGTCTGAGAGTCTTAATCATATGCATGGCTTCCCCCAGCGGCATTAGTGGCATCACTCACTCTTTTGAGTCGGTTTCTCGGTTACTAAGCACGACTTCGGCAAAACGGTTCATTCCGGCCCCACCATCGGAACCGGCGTCGTAAACATAACCGTAGACCCTGACCCCGTCCTTGCGGGTGTAGACGTTCCCGCGAATCCACGAGCCGAGAATGTTGTCGACGCGGAGTGTTGAAGGCTGCCAGCCCCCTTTGTCATGCGTGCTCCAAATGTCACGGGTCGATCCGTCGATGAAAAACACGCGAACCGTGCCTCCGTCCAAAACCGCATCGGCGCCAGGCTGCTGCGAGTCGACCGCGTCGGTAACCACGGCGCGATCCGTGACCTTCACCGCGGACGTCGGCGGGCCGTCGTTCACAACACGCCTCTCCCACAGCATCCCGTCCGCCAGCCGGTAGATAATGACGGCCGTATCTGTTTCGGGTATGTAAAGGAGGGGCAACACCGCCCCGTATTCCGCTCTCGTCTTGCCCGCGCCAGAGGCGAGTTGTTGCCTCGGGGTGAGGGAACCGTCGGGCAGGAGCCTCCGATACCAGATGGTCCCGTCGTCCCGGTAGTAGGCGAGGTGGACGACGTCTTTCGCGCCGAGCACAGCGCGAGGTCCGGCCAGGATGCGTGGGGCACCGCCGTCGACAACCTTGTCTGGACTCCAAACTCCGGCCGCCGAGCGGATGCTGTAATGGACAGTCGGACCAACGTAGAAGGTGACCATGCTGCCGTCCGACCGAACGACCAGCGTCGCCGCCTGCGCGATCGAGTTGACAGCGGCAGCCCGTTCGTCGCGAACGGCCCAGGTGTCGGGGTGGGTCGGATGATCGGAAGTACGGAACGAGTG